>ERZ761592.190-NODE-190-length-31888-cov-7.429586_pt1 | contig 31888 bp, 29 predicted proteins | sample MGYA00433095_ERZ761592 | MGnify/ENA primary metagenome ERZ761592 (study PRJEB28899, sample SAMN03785554) | bioreactor sludge metagenome | biome: EBPR Sludge; feature: EBPR Bioreactor; material: 0.22µm filtered reactor supernatant | place: Saint Lucia: Queensland... | reverse complement strand
ATACTTGACCGGCCCATTCGGCTTCCCAACCATTGCCGGAGACCGTGATGAAACGGAATTCACCGCCGCTTCAGGCCAGAGCCCGGTCGACCGCCGCCTGCGCGTGGATCGCGGCGGTGTCGAACAGCGGCAGCGGAGAATCGTCGGCACCGACGAGCAGCGCGATTTCGGTGCAGCCGAGGATGATCGCCTGCGCCCCCTGCGCTGCCAGTTCGTCGATCGCCTGCCGGTAGCGTTCGCGCGACTCGCGGCGGATGATGCCGCGGCAGAGTTCGTCGTAGATGATGCGATGGATGGCGGCACGCGCGGCGGCGCCGGGAGCGACCACGCGCAGGCCGTGGAGCTGTTGCAGGCGCTCGCGGTAGAACGGCTCTTCCATGGTGAAGCGGGTGCCGAGCAGGCCGACGGTGGTGTGGCCGGACGCCTGCACTGCCGCTGCCGTCGGGTCGGCGATGTGCAGCAGGGGAATCGTCACCGCCGCTTCGATGGCGCCGGCGACGCGGTGCATGGTGTTGGTGCACAGCAGGAGGAAGTCGGCTCCGGCCGCCTGCAGCGCGACCGCGGCGCGTGCCAGCAGGGTGCCGGCGGCGTCCCAGTCGGCGGCCTGCTGCAGCCGCTCGACCGCGTGGAAATCGACGCTGTAGAGGATCAGCTTGGCCGAGTGCAGGCCGCCGAGACGGGCGCGGACCCCTTCGTTGATCTGCCGGTAGTAGGGCAGCGTCGATTCCCAGCTCATGCCGCCGATGAGGCCGATCGTCTTCATCGCGCGCACCGGCGTCGTCCGGCTGCGTCGGCCAGCGGCTTCACGCGCTTCCTCCGGGCAGATCGGCAAAGAGGCGCATGAAGCGGCGGTCGATCCAGTCCTTCCAGTGCCAGACCCAGTGTCCGGCGGTAGAGAAGGCGCCGCGCGAGGCGACGGCGTAGCGGTCGCCGGTGCTGATCAGCGCCAGCCAGCGGCGCTGCGGGCGATGGGCGACGAGCGCGCGGCCGGCGACGGCGCGCCGCAGGTTGCCGGCCAGCGGCTCGCCCATGCGGACGGCGAAGACGCCCGCCTTCTCGCGCGGGTGGTCGATCATCGACGCGCAGTCGCCGGCGGCGAAGATGTGCGTCTCGCCTGCCACCTGCAGCGTCTCGCCGACGCGCAGGAAGCCGTCGTCATCGACCGCCAGGCCGCTGTCGCGCAGCCATGCGGCGCCGCCGGCGCGCGTCACCCAGACGAGCTCGTCGGCAGCGAGTCGCTCGGCGCCGTCCGTCCCCTGCCACTGCAGCCAGCCGGCACCGGCGTCGTCGACTGCGGCGGCGAGGTGGAGCCGGACGCCACGCGCCTTCAGCACGCGGCGAAAGTGTTGCCGTACCGGTCGCGAGTGCGTCGGCAGGATGTCTCGGTCGCGCGTCAGCAGGTGCCAGTGCAGCCGCTCGGGGTCGGCGCGCAGCTGTGCGAACTCCTGCCGCAGGCGGTACTGCATCGAGAGCAGCAGTTCGACGCCGGCGGCACCGCCACCGACGACGGCGATGGTCAGCGGTCGTGCCGCCACATCGCCGGCAGCGGCGAGCAGCCGCGCACGTTGCAGCAGCGCCAGCCAGCGCTGGTTGAAGCCGCTGATCGGCTTCACCGGAACGACATGTGCTCTGCCTTCGGCGCCGAGGTCGATGCGCGGCGTCGAGCCGACGTTGATCGACAGCAGGTCCCATGACAGGCTGCGGCCGCTGCGGCAGTGAGCCAGGCGGGCGCCGCGATCGATGCCGATCACCTCGTCGGCGACGAAGCGGGCGCCAGCGAAGGCCGCCAGCCGCGGCAGGTCGATATGCACCTGGTCGAAGTCGTAATGGCCGGCGACGTAGCCGGGCAGCATGCCGGAGTAGGGTGTGCGCGCGGCGCTCGAGACGAGCGTCAGGCGAGCGCCGGCAAGCGGCCGCAGACCGAGTTCGCGCAGGACGATGACGTGGCTGTGGCCGCCGCCGACGAGCAGGATCTCGTCTGGCGCGCCGGATTCGGAGGAGGGCATGGCTGGTTGCGGTGGCAGTATTGGGATCGAGGGGTGCGAGTGTAGCGAAAGCGCGCCAGCGTGTGCCGCGCGCCGTAAGGAAAGCGCCTGCGCGGGCGACGAAAGGGCACCATCCGCGCTGCAGCGCGGTCGAACGGGCGTCGGCTGCAGCGCCCGCCCTGTGCCCAACCGGAGAAGAGAAACGATGAACCGCAGACAACTGATCACCGGCGCCGGCGCCCTGTTTGGCCTCGGCATGCTGCCCTTCACCGTTGCCGGCGGCGCCGGCCGCAACTTCCCGCTGCAGAAGACCCGTGCCGAATGGAAGCAGCTCGTGTCGCCGGCGGCCTACCAGGTGCTCTTCGAGGAGGGCACCGAGCGCGCCGGCAGCAGTCCGCTGAACGACGAGAAGCGTGCCGGCACCTACGTCTGCGCCGCCTGTTCCAACCCGCTGTTCGACAGCGCCAGCAAGTACGACAGCGGGACCGGCTGGCCGAGTTTCTGGCAGTCGCTGCCCGGGGCAATCGGTACCTCGACCGACTACAAGCTGATCTACCCGCGGACCGAGTATCACTGCGCGCGCTGCGGTGGCCATCAAGGCCACGTCTTCAACGACGGCCCACCGCCGACGGGCAAGCGCTACTGCAACAACGGCATCGCGCTGGCCTTCGTGCCGAAGGGTACGCCGCTGCCGGCGCTGCGCACATGAGCGAGGGCCAACGCCGCTGGCGGGCAGCGCGTCGTCCCGTTGCCGCTCGCTCCCTGGCCGGTCCGCTGTGGCTGCCCGGCGACGCCGGCCGGGGCCGCTGCCGGTGACGCCGCCATGACCGCCGGTCGGCAAGGCAGTCTGCTCCTCGCGCGGCACGGTCGCCTGCTGGCAGTCATCGCGTTCCTGGGGCTGCTCGTCGCTGCGTTCGGTATGTTCGGCGCCGACGAGCACTTCAGCCCCGAGACGATCCAGCAAGGGCTGTTGCGGCACCCGGTATGGGGCTTCCTGATCTACGTCGGCCTGTTCGCCCTCGGCAACCTGCTGCAGGTTCCGGGCTGGCTCTTCCTGGCGGCGGCGGTGGTGGCGCTCGGGCCGGCGCACGGCGGGGTGGTGACCTATCTCGCTGCCGTCACCGCCTGCGCCGCAACCTTCCTCGTCGTTCGCCAGATCGGTGGCGACGCGCTGCGCGAATTCCACCAGCCGTGGGCGCGCCGGTTGTTCGCACAGCTTGACTCCGCGCCGGAGCTGGCCGTCGCCGGTCTGCGCCTGATGTTCCAGACGATGCCGGCGCTCAACGTCGCCCTCGGCCTGTCGGGCATTCCTTTCCGTGCCTACCTCAGCGGCACGCTGCTCGGCCTGCCGTTGCCGATCGCCGCCTACTGCCTGTTTTTCGACCAGATCGTCCGCATCCTCGGCAGCGGCAGTTGAAACCGCCGGCGATGGCGCGCCCCCGCCGGCAGGACGCCGGGCCACCGGCCTGCAGGGTGCGCGCGGACTGCCGTCGTGCGGCCAAGGAGCCGCGGCAGTCGCCGGTTGACGACCGTCGGCAGAAGCGGAGATACTCGCGCCGGGCGGCCGGATGGCGTCTCCCGGGGCGGTCGCACGACAGGGGCCGCGTCCAGCCCATCATCCACCTCTTGCGGAGTGATCGCATGCGACATGCACTGAAATTCGTCGCCTTCGGGCTGCTGGCTGCGGCGCTGCTCGGCGGCTGCAGCAAAAAGGAAGACCCGGTCGCGCAGGCGGCGAAGAAGGAAGTCGCCAGCGGCGTCCCGGCGCCAAGCATCGCCGAAGTCAAAGCCATTGCCGAGGAAGGGTTCATCTACGGCCTGCCGCTGGTGATGAACTACGGCGTCATGTACGAGTACATCATCGACAGGAACTCCGGACAGTACAAGGCGCCGTTCAACACGATGTACAACGAGCATCGCGTCTTCACCTACGAGGACACGGCGATCCCGACGCCAAACAGCGACACGCCGTATTCGCTGGCGTGGATGGACCTGCGCGCAGAGCCGATGGTGATCTCGGTGCCGGCGGTCGACAGGAAGCGTTACTACTCGGTGATGCTGGTTGATGGCAACACCTTCAATTTCGGCTACATCGGCAGCCGCGCCACGGGCAGCGAGGCCGGCGACTACCTCGTCGTCGGCCCGCGCTGGAAGGGTGAGACGCCGCCCGGGATCAGGAAGGTGTTCCAGTCGTCGACCGACTTTTCACTCGCCGTCTTCCGCACGCAACTGTTCGACGCGGCCGACATGCCGAACGTGATCCAGGTGCAGGAGGGCTACAGGCTGCAGCCGCTTTCCGCCTTCCTCAAGCAGCCGGCGCCACCCGCCGCGCCCGAGGTCGCCTGGGCGAAGTTCGACAAGGATCTCGTCAAGACCGAGTTCTTCGAGTTCCTCGACACCGCGCTGCAATTCGCGCCGGCCGGCGCAGACGAGGAAGCCATCCGCGCCCGGCTCGCCAGCATCGGCGTCGGCCCGGGCAAGAAGTTCGCGTTCAAGGACCTCTCGCTCGAACACAAGGCGGCGATCCTCCTCGGCATGAAGGAGGGCGACAGCAAGGTCAGCGAGCGCGTCGCCACGCTCGGCAAGGCGATCAACGGCTGGAACGTGGGCGCGGCGTTCGGCGATCGCGCCTTCTACAACGGCGACTGGTTGCTGCGGGCGGCGGCGGCCCGTGCCGGCATCTACGGCAACGACGCGGTCGAGGCGATGTATCCGATGAGCAAGACGCTGGCCGACGGCACGCCGCTCGACGGTAGCAGCCACAAGTACACCCTGAGCTTTGCCAAGGACCAGCTGCCACCGGTGAATGCTTTCTGGTCGGTGACGATGTACGACGGCAAGAACCAGCTGCTGGTCAAGAACCCGATCAACCGCTACCTGATCAACTCGCCGATGTTGCCGGCGATGAAGAAGAACAAGGATGGGTCGCTGACGCTGTACGTCCAGAAGGACTCGCCGGGCAAGGACAAGGAGGCGAACTGGCTGCCGGCACCGGACGGTCCCATCTACCTCGTCATGCGGCTGTATTGGCCAAGGGCCGAGCCACCGTCGATCCTTCCGGCCGGCCAGGGCAGCTGGAGTCCGCCGGCGATCGTCCAGGCACCATAGCGCGCGCCATCCGGCCGGTGGCATGTGTTGCCGGCCGCATGCCCGGGGGGAAGGCGCCAAGGTCGGCGTCCAGGCGCCGAACCGCAGACGTTCGTCTCGCCACCCGGCTGCTCCGCGGGTCGGGCACCCCTGTGCGGGCGGTAGCCGCCGTCGACGGCGCGCGGCCGTGTTTCCATGCTGCCCGGATTGGAGCCGTGGTGCGGCTCGGTCAGGCCGACGCAGCCGATCCACTCGCCGGTCGCCAGTTGCGGCAGGTCGCGCCGCTTCAGCGCCTCGCTGGCGAAACGGAAGATCGGCAGCATCACCAGGGAAGACTGCACGCTCATCATCGAGCGGCAGCCGGAATCGACGCGCTCGATCTCGCGCGCGATCAGGCCGTAGCTGACTGGTTGAGCCCGGCGCCGCCATACTTGGCCGGGATGGTCGGGCCAAGCAGGCCGAGTGCGCCCATTTCGCGGAACACGGCGGGGTCGCTGCGCTCGTTGCAAAAAGGCCTCGGTGACGTGCGGCATCCGGCGACCCTGGCAGTAGTCGCGTGTCGCGTCGCGGATCATTCGTTCGTCTTCGCCCAGTTGTGCGTCGAGCCGCAGCGGGTCGTTCCAACGACATGGTGCCTTGGCCATCAGCGGTCTCCTGTTGTGGGTCGACGGCGATTGCAGGGCCTGCGCGCCGCCGCTGGCGCGTGGGACGGCGCCTCAGGCGGCAAACGCAGCGCCCTCCGGGCACTGCGGTTCGCGGTTCTCATCGCGGTGCCCAGGAACAGCGGGGCCAGTTTCGATGTTGACTCTCCTTGATCGAGGCTCCTATACTCCCTCGGCAGCGCTGGGACTCATATGCTTTTGGATTTCGTGTCCTCTTCAAGAGAAGGTCAAACGAAAGGAGATTGAAATGAGATTTCGCCAGTTTTCCGGTTTCGCCCGTGCCCTGTTCCTGAGCATGGTCCTTCTGGGCGGCGTTCTTGGCGCCCAGTTCTCGCACGCCGAAGCCGCCAAGCCCAACGTGGTCATCCTGGCCACCGGCGGGACGATTGCCGGTGCCGGTGCCGACGCGATGAACAGCGCGACCTATCAGGCCGCCAAGGTGCCCGTCGACAAGCTGATCGCCGGCCTGCCCCAGTTGGAAAAGATCGCCACCGTGCGCGGCGAGCAGGTCTTCCAGATCGCCTCGGAGAGCTTCCGCAACGACAACCTGCTGGCGCTCGGCAAGCGCGTCGCCGCGCTGGTCAAGCAGAACGACGTCGATGGCATCGTCATCACCCACGGCACCGACACGGCCGAAGAGACCGCCTACTTTCTGAACCTGGTCGTCAAGACCGAGAAGCCGATCGTCGTCGTTGCCTCGATGCGCCCGGGCACCGCGATCTCGGCCGACGGCGCGCTGAACCTCCTCAACGCCATCACCGTCGCCGGCAGCAAGGATGCGCGGGGCAAGGGCGCGCTGGTGGTGATGAACGACACGATCAACAGCGGCCGCGACGTGAGCAAGATGATCAACATCCGTCCCGATGCGTTCCAGAGCCCGTGGGGTCCGCTGGGTCTGGTGGTCGAAGGCAAGAGCTACTGGTTCCGCAAGCTCGACAAGCGTCACACGACGACGTCCGAGTTCGACATCGAGAAGATCGACGCCCTGCCACTCGTCGAGATTGCCTATGCCGCCGGTAACGTGAATGACACCGCCTACCGCGCTTTCGCCAAGACGGGCGCCAAGGCCATCATCCACGCCGGCCCGGGCAACGGCTCCGTCGCCGGCACGCTGGTACCGACCCTGCAGGAACTGCGCGGCAAAGGCCTGCACATCATCCGCTCGTCGCACGTCAATGCCGGTGGCTTCGTGCTGCGCAACGCCGAACAGCCGGACGACAAGTACGATTGGCTGGTCGCGCATGACCTGAATCCGCAGAAAGCCCGCATCCTGGCTACGGTGGCGCTGACCGCGACCAACGACACCAAGGAACTGCAGCGCATCTTCATGGAGTATTGACCTCCATCGGGTCATTCGCGGTGATCCTGACAATCGCCAGGATCACCGCAGACACCTCTCCAATCGGTTGCTCAGCGGGCTGACCGGCTCGCGCAGGCCGGGCAGCTGGCCGTGGCGATCGAAGTCTGGGTGTGCAGGGAGCAGCAGGTTCACCCCGACGCCGAGACGCCCCGCGGCAGCCTCAGGCGCAGGAATTCGCCGGCCTTGTCGGGCTGTTCGGGCTCGATCACTGGCGAGGTTCCTGCAAGCGAACGGCCGTGACTGATGAGGTACCTCATGTTGAGGGAAGCCATGACCGTTTCCCGCAGGCGTCGGCCCTTCTCCAGCGGCCGGCCGCATGCCCGGGGGAAAGGCACCGAGGTCGGCGTCGCGGCGCGGCGACCGGCAGACTTTCGTCTCGCCACCCGGCTGCCCCGCGGGTCGGGCAGCCGGTGCGGGCGGTCGAGCCGTTCGCGGGGTGGGCGAGGGCAGCGTGCAACGCCGCTTCAGAACGCCGCGATACCGGTCTGCGCGCGACCAAGGATCAGCGCATGGATGTCGTGCGTGCCCTCGTAGGTGTTGACCACTTCCAGATTGACGAGGTGGCGGATGACGCCGAACTCATCCGAGATTCCATTGCCGCCGAGCATGTCGCGCGCCGTGCGGGCGATTTCGAGCGCCTTGCCGCAGGAGTTGCGCTTCATGATCGAGGTGATCTCGACCGAGGCCGTGCCCTCGTCCTTCATGCGGCCGAGGCGCAGGCAGCCCTGCAGGCCGAGGCTGATCTCGGTCTGCATGTCGGCGAGCTTCTTCTGCACCAGTTGGTTGGCGGCCAGCGGACGGCCGAACTGCTTGCGCTCGAGGGTGTATTGCCGCGCCGTGTGCCAGCAGAACTCGGCGGCGCCGAACGCACCCCAGGCGATGCCGTAGCGCGCCGAGTCGAGGCAGGCGAAGGGTCCCTTGAGGCCGCGCACCTCGGGAAAGGCGTTGTCCTCGGGGACGAAAACCTCGTCCATGACGATCTCGCCGGTGATCGAGGCGCGCAGACCGACCTTGCCGTGGATGACCGGCGTCGTCAGCCCGGCCATGCCGCGGTCGAGGACGAAGCCGCGGATGGCGCCGGCGTCGTCCTTTGCCCAGACGACGAAGACGTCGGCGATCGGCGAGTTGGTGATCCAGGTCTTGCTGCCGCGCAGGCGGTAGCCGCCGTCGACGGCGCGCGCCCGTGTTTCCATGCTGCCCGGATCGGAGCCGTGGTTCGGCTCGGTCAGGCCGAAGCAACCGATCCTCTCGCCGGTCGCCAGTTGCGGCAGGTAGCGCCGCTTCAGCGCCTCGCTGGCGAAACGGAAGATCGGCAGCATCACCAGCGAAGACTGCACGCTCATCATCGAGCGGTAGCCGGAATCGACGCGCTCGACCTCGCGCGCGATCAGGCCGTAGCTGACGTGGTTGAGCCCGGCGCCGCCATACTCGGCCGGGATGGTCGGGCCAAGCAGGCCGAGTGCGCCCATTTCGCGGAACACGGCGGGGTCGCTGCGCTCGTGGCGAAAGGCCTCGGTGACGCGCGGCATCAGGCGACCCTGGCAATAGTTGCGCGTCGCGTCGCGGATCATTCGTTCGTCTTCGCCCAGTTGTGCGTCGAGCAGCAGCGGGTCGTCCCAACGGAATCGTTCCCTGGCCATCAGCGGTCTCCTGTTGTGCGTCGACGGCGATTGTAGGGCCTGCGCGCCGCCACTGGCGTGCCGGCGCCCGCAAGCGTGTCGGAAATCTTTACACCTTCGTTCGGCGGGCCGGAGATCAGTTGGCTGGTGACGACCATCCGTGCAGCTTGCCCTTCGGACCGGATACGTTCTGCAGCGGTTCGGTGCTCGGACCGCTGTCGCAACTGGCTGGGCAGATCGATTCCGCTGGCCGGTTGAGCTTTGCCGGCTTCCAGCCAGCCGGTTTCTTCTTCGAGGGATTCAGTTACCAGGTGAGCGCCGCGGCAGTATCGTTGCCGGCGAGTCCCTGGCTCCTCGCTGTGGGACTCGGGCTGCTCTGGCGGGAGAACCGGCGGCGTGCTCGATCGTTGCCGCAGGAGGCGACTCGGCGCCGAACCGGCAGTGGCCAACGTCCACGATCAGGCGCACTGGGTCGGCGGGTCCGGCACGTGCGTGCGCCGTTGAGTCATCGGTCTCCTGTGGTGAATCGAGGGCGATTGTAGGCTCTGCAAGCCGCTGCTGTCGCGGCGGCGGAGCCCAGGTGGAAAGCACGCGACAGCGGGCGGCCTGGACGGTAGCTATGTGAGGTTTGGTGCGACCGCGTCTGAAATTGTTGTAGGCAACGCTGATTTCGTCGGTGTGGGCTCGGCGGAGGCGTTGGCGCCGATCAGAAAACTCAGCGGCGCCAGTGGCAGCCGGGCCTCGGGATAGCTCTTGAAGTTGCTGCGGGTGAGCTCGGTCAGCATGCAGGCCTCCTCTGGCCAGGGCCGGTTCGCAGCGGCCGTGTGGCATTCATGGATGTGCCGTGGTTTGTATGTCGGCCCAAGCCAGCAGCTCGGCCACGATCGACAGCGCCTGTTCCGGTGTCAGCAGTTCGGGCGCCTCGTCGTCGTAGCGGTATTCCACGGCGTAGGGCGTGAGCAGGCGCAGGCCGGCTTCCGCCACGCTGGGCGGGTGGCCTGCATCGGCCAGCTGCCCGGCCAGTTCTTCCAGGTCGTGTGTGCGGCGGTACTCCAGCCCATGCAGGCACATGGCCGCCTTCAAGACCTTCTCGGCCGCCTGCTGGGCGTGGAAGAAGGCCACCGCCACGCCCACGCCCGGCGCAACCAGCAAGGCCTGCAGCGCGGCGTGGTCGCGCCGAGCCAAACGCAGCAGACGGGCTGCTTCCTCACGCTGCGGCGTCATGCAACACCTTGCCTTCCTTCTTGGCCCAGTAGGGCAGCGTGCCAGGCACTTGGCTGCGGCGGTCGAAGTCGGGCCGCGCAAACAGCAGCAAGTCCACGCCGACGCCCACGCGGCCCAGAGCAGCTCTCAGGCGCAGGTATTCACCGGCCTTGTCGGGCAACTCGGGCTCGATCACCACGAGGTCGAGGTCGGAAGCCTCGCTGGCATCGCCGCGGGCGTAGGAGCCGAACACTATGACTGTGGCCGGGCGTGTGGCGGCGGATGCCAGGCGTTCGGCGGCACGGCTGAGTTGTGCTGGGTCGAGCATGGTCTGGGCTCCTCGCTTCAAATGCTGACGGGTCCGTGCTGCAGATTGGCCGACAACGGGCTATGCCCCAAGAGCAGACGCAGCTCGCCCAGCATCATGGTGCGCGCAGCATGCGGGCCGTCGATGCCAAACCGGAAGCCCAGTCGGGCGAGGAGTGTCTGACGATGCCCGGTCACGAAGGACTTCCTCGCCGGTTGGTGCGGGCAAGTGTGCCGCTTGCGAGACCTGCGGGCGGGTAGTCTCGAGCACGGCAACAGGCCGCGGCCATGAGCTCGACCCGGTTGGCGGGGCTGTGCATCTCGCGCTCAGCGGCGGGTTGTCGAGCCGACTTGATACGAAGCTCCACTCGGACACTGACTCCCTGGGGCTTGGCTACAGCCATTGCGAGATTCCTGTAAGCGAACGGTCATGACGGACGGGGTAGCCCTGCTGAGGAAAGTCATGACCGCTTCCCCTCATCCCCGACCCTTCGCCAGCGCGCGGGAGAAGGGAGATTCGCGAGTCGCTGGCTGGACTGCTCCAGCAAGTGCTGCCGTTCCGCAATCCTATCAGCTGCGCGCGCGCACGGTCATGCATTCGCTCGCCTGCAGCCACGCTTTGCGCCTGAGGTGCGCAGCAAGAATCGTGCTCACACGCGGGCGGAACGTCGTTGGCAGCCGTCGGAGTCGGCCATGCTTTCGGGGGCTGGATCACTCCTCGTCGCAGCGCGGAGCGGAAAGCGCGCTGGACGGGTTCGACGACAATTGCTTGAGATCCTGACCGCCAGCACCGCGGGCAGCGCGCCGCAGGCGGTCACGGACCGCCGCCCATGCGGCGGTCGCCGGTACTTCCTCGACGAGGATCAGGTCGGCGCTCGCCTCATCGAGCTCGCGCAGCGCGGCGTAGAGTTCGCGTGCGTAGCGCGCCGGTTCGGCTGGCAGCTGGCGAACGAGCAGCGCCGCCGCGGGCGTCGCCGGCAGCCGGCTGTGGCAGAGCAGCGCGCAGCTTTGGCCCGCGGTCACCGCTTCGGCGAGGTGAGCGAGCTCGGCTGCCGGCAGCAGTCGCAGTGGCGTCAGCGGCGCGTAGTGCGCCGCCAGCGCTCCCGGCACGCGCGGCAGCGCCGCGGCGTCAGCGCCGGGTGGCTGGCTGGCGATCTCGGGCAGGCGACCGAGCACGCTGGCGATGCGTTCCGGCGTCACCGCTCCCGGACGCAGGATGCGCGGCGCTGCGGCGGCGCCGCGGCTGAGGTCGAGGATCGTCGACTCGATGCCGACGCCGCAGCGGCCACCGTCGAGGATCAGCCGCACGGCGTCGCCGAGCTCGGCGCGCACGTGTGCCGCCTCGGTCGGGCTGATGCGGCCGAAGCGGTTGGCCGACGGCGCGGCGACGCCGCAGAGGCCGCCGAGGCCGCCTCCGGCCTCGGCAAAGGCGCGCAGCAGCGCCAGCGCCTGCGGGTGCGCCGGCACCCGCAGGCCGATCGTCTCCTGGCCGCCGGTGACGGCGCTCGGCACGCCGCGGGCGCGCTTGAGGATCAGCGTCAGCGGTCCGGGCCAGAAGGCTTCGGTCAGTTCCCAGGCCTGGCGCGGGATGTCGCTCGCCCAGTTGTCGAGGTAGCCGTCGGCCGGCAGGTGGACGATCAGCGGGTGATCGGCGGGACGCCCCTTGGCGGCGAAGATGCGGCGGACGGCAGCCGGGTTGGCGGCGTCGGCGCCGAGGCCGTAGACCGTTTCGGTCGGGAAGGCGACGAGCTCGCCGGCCTGCAGCAGGACGACGGCACGGTCGATGACGGCGGCTTCAGGGAGCATCGCTGATGCCGATCGCCGCGCGCGCCGCGAGGGCGATGTCGCGGGCGCTTTCCAGGTCGCCGGCGAGCACCGTGAAGTGGCCCATCTTGCGACCGGGGCGGGCGTGGTGCTTGCCGTACAGGTGCAGCTTGAGGCCCGGGCAGGCGTACAGCGACGACCAGTCGGGCTCGCGGTAGTGCTGCCCGGCGACACCGTTCGCGTACCACAGGTCGCCGAGCAGGTTGACCATCGCCGCCGCCGAATGCGCGCGCGGGTCGCCGAGGGGCAGGCCGCAGAGCGCGCGCACCTGTTGCTCGAACTGGCTGGTGATGCAGGCATCAAGCGTGTAGTGACCGCTGTTGTGGGGCCGTGGCGCCATTTCGTTGATCAGCAGTTCGCCGTCGACGACGAAGAACTCGACCGCCAGCGTGCCGATGTAAGCCAGTCGCTCGGCGATCGTCGTCGCCAGTCCGGCGGCGCGCGCATGCAGCGCGGCGGTGGTGCGTGCCGGGACGAGAGAGACGTCGAGGATGCCGCGGCGGTGACTGTTCTCGGCGACCGGGAAGCAGCGGACTGCTCCCGCCTGGTCGCGCGCCAGCACCACCGAAACCTCGCTGTCGAGCCGCAGCTGCTGTTCCAGCACGCAGCTCTCGCCCTTGAAATGCTGGAAGGCGGCGATCGCCTGCGGGCGGTCGGCGACGACCGCCTGTCCCTTGCCGTCGTAGCCGAAGCGGGCGACCTTGAGGATTCCCGGGAACAGCTCGTCGCTGGCCTGCCGCAGTTGCTGCTCGTCGAGCACCGTGGCGCAGCGCGCGTGCGGCAGGCGGTTGTCGCGCAGGAAGTCCTTCTCGGCGATGCGGTTCTGGCAGACGCTGACCGCCGCTGCCGAAGGGTGGACGACGACGAACTTGGCGAGGTAGTCGAGCGTGCCCGCTGGGACGTTCTCGAACTCGGTACTGATGGCGGCGCAGGCCTGCGCGAGCTGGTCGAGCGCGGCATGGTCGTCGTAGGCGGCGCGCAGATGGCGGTCGGCGAGCAGCGCCGCCGGGCTGTGCGGGTCGGGGTCGAGAACCCAGACGCGGTAGCCCATCTCATGCGCCGCGGCGACGAAGAAGCGACCGAGCTGGCCGCCACCGAGCATGCCAAGCGTTGCGGGCGGAAGGATCATCTTCGGGCAGGCGGAACGCGGCAGCGGCTCACACCTCGGGCAGTTTCATCGCCATGACCTTGTCGGCCTGGGCGCGGCGGAAGTCGGTCAGACGCTGCGCCAGGGCAGCGTCGCCGGAAGAAGCCAGCATGGCGACGGCGAAGAGCGCGGCGTTGGCCGCGCCCGCCTCGCCGATGGCGAAGGTGGCGACCGGGATGCCCTTCGGCATCTGCACGATCGAGAGCAGCGAGTCCTGCCCGGACAGTGCCTTCGACTGCACCGGCACACCGAGCACGGGAAGCGTCGTCTTCGCCGCCAGCATGCCGGGCAGGTGGGCGGCGCCGCCGGCACCCGCGATGATCGCCCGCAGGCCGCGCGCCACTGCTGCGCCGGCGTACTCGAAAAGCAGATCCGGTGTGCGGTGCGCCGAGACGACGCGCGCCTCGAACGGCACGCCGAACTCCTTGAGCACGACGGCCGCCGCCTGCATCGTCGGCCAGTCGGAATCGGAACCCATGACGACGCCGACCAGCGGCGCGCGAGCGGAAGACATCAGCCCGCCTCCCGTTCGGCCGCCTCGAGGGTGTTGGCGAGCAGCATGGTGATGGTCATCGGTCCGACGCCGCCGGGCACCGGGGTGATCGCCGCGGCGACCTCGCTGACGCCGGCGAAATCGACGTCGCCGCAGAGCTTGCCATCGGGCAGGCGGTTGATGCCGACATCGATCACCACCGCGCCCGGCTTGACCATGTCGGCGGTGACGAAGCGGGCCTTGCCGAGCGCGGCGACGAGGATGTCGGCGCGGCGGGTGTGGAAGGCGAGGTCACGCGTCTGCGAGTGGCAGACGGTGACCGTGGCGCTGGCCTGCAGCAACAGCATCGCCATCGGTTTGCCGACGATGTTCGAGCGGCCGAGGACCACCGCCTCCTTGCCGCGCAGGTCGATGCCGGCGTCGGCGAAGAACTTCATGACGCCGTAGGGGGTGCACGGGATGAAGCGTGGATGACCCTGCATCAGCGCGCCGACGTTCTCGGCGTGGAAGCCATCGACGTCCTTGGCGGGGGCGATCGCCTTCAGTACGGCGTCGCTGTCGAAGTGCTTCGGCAACGGCAACTGCACCAGGATGCCGTGAATGGTCGGGTCGGCGTTGAGTTCGGCGAGCCTGTCGAAGACCACCTGCGGGTCGACGTCCGGCGGGTAGGTGATCTTCTCCGAGTGGAAGCCGGCCTGGGCGCAGGCGTTGACCTTGTTGCGCACGTAGACCTGCGACGCCGGGTCTTCGCCGACGAGGATCACCGCCAGCCCGGGGCGGGTGCCGCGCGCCGCCAGCGCTTCGGCGCGGGTCTTGAAATCGGCGCGCAGGCTTTGCGCCAGGGCGTTGCCGTCGAGGAGTCTTGCGGTCACGTGGATTCTTCCGATGAGGCCGGGAAACAGGGGGCCGGGGGAGCGGTGCAGGAAGGTTGGGATTCTAGCGCAGATCAGGCGGCATCAGGCGCGGCGCGCAACGCTTCGGCGGCGGCCGCGCGGCCGGCGGCGAAGGCGCGCCGGTTCATGTCGACGATCTCCGGCTTCTTGTGCGCGAAGCGCTGCAGGACGCACTGCTCGAGCACTTCGGCGGGGAAGGGCAGGTGATCGGCGATGGCGCCGAGCATGACCGTATTGCCGAGCCGGATCTCACCGAGTTCGAGGGCAATCGCCGAGGCGTCGAAGGACACCACATGCGTGCCGGCGGCGCGCACTTCGGCCACGGGGTCGTCCGGGTAGTCGTAGAGGCCGAGTTCGACGATCGGCGGCACGAGACGGCCGGTGTTCATCAACACCAGGCCGTCGGGCCGCAGCATGTGCCGCCAGCGCATCGCCTCGGCGGCTTCGAAGCCGAGCAGCACGTCGGCCGTGCCCGGACTGATCTGCGGTGACAGCACCTTCTGGCCGAAGCGCAGGTGCGAGGAGACGACGCCGCCGCGTTGTGCCATGCCGGCGACCTCGGTCTTCTTGGCGTCATGGCCGAGGGCGATCGCCGCCTCGGCGAGGATCTCGGTGGCGGTCATGACGCCCTGGCCGCCGGTGCCGACGACGAGAATGTTGGTGGTGTCGTACTTGCATCTGGTGGTCATCGGCTGCGAAACCTCTCGGCATGGGCGGGCAGGCGGCGGCTGGCGGCAACGCTGGCCGCTGCCGTCGCCTGCGTCGCTAGGCGTTGTGGACGGGTGCGGGATTCTTGCGGACGACCTTGATCGGCATCGACAGCGTGTCGACGTGAACGATTGCATCAGGCGCGCAGGGCTTCAGGCAGAGGCCGCAGCCGGTGCAGGCGGCACTCTCGATGCGCACGAAGGCGAGGTCGACCTCGCGGCCGCTGGCTTTCGTCACGCGGTCGCGGCGCGTGACGTGGATCGCCGGACAGCCGACGTCGATGCAGTTGCCGCAGCCGGTGCAGCGCTCGTCGATCACCATGTACGGTTTCAGTGCATGGTAGTCCTTGATCAGGACGCATGGCTGGCTGGTGATGATCACCGAGGGTTCGGGGATCTTCGTCTCCTCGCGCAGGGTCTTGAGCAGGACCGGCAGTTCATAGGCGTTGACCAGGTGGACCCGCTCGTCGCGGACGCCGAGCGCCTTGACGAGGCGGACGAAATCGACCCGTGGCGCTTCGTTGCCATGGATGTCGCGACCGCTGCCGGGGTTGTCCTGGCCGCCGGTCATGCCGACGGCGCGGTTGTCGAGCAGCAGGACGGTGACGTTGCCCCGGTTGTAGACGATGTCGAGCAGGCCCTGCATGCCCATGTGCAGGAACGTCGAATCGCCGATGACGGCGACGATCTTGCGCTCCTTCTCGTTGTCGCCGCGCCCCTTGTCGAGACCGAGCGCCATGCCCATCGAGGCGCCCATCGAGATGCAGGCGTCGAGGGCATTCCAGGGTTGCCCGAAGCCGAGCGTGTAGCAGCCGATGTCGCCCGAGATGGTGACGTTGCGCAGCTGCGACAGCGTGTAGTAGACGCCGAGGTGCGGGCACGCGACGCACATCGTCGGTGGCCGCGGAAAGACTTTCAGCGGCTCGGCCGTGCTGTCCTCCGGCACCGGTTCGCCGAGCAGGCGGGCGATCGCCGGTCGCAGCACCGGCGGCGACAACTCGCCTGACAGCGGCAGGATCCGCTTGCCGGTGACGTCGATTCCCTGCGCCTGCAGTTCGGTTTCGACCAGCGGCTCGACTTCCTCGACGACGACCACGCGCTCGCATTCCGCGGCGAAACGGCGCAGGCTGTCGAAAGGCAGCGGGAAGGAAAGGCCGAGCTTGAACACCGGCGCATCGGGGAAGCTCTCGCGCACGTGCATGTAGGCCGGGCCGGAGGTGACGAAGCCGATCCGCCGGTCGCTGCCCGGCTCGGCGAAGTTCAGCGGTGACACCTCGGCCTCGGCGCGCAGCCGGCGCTCGCGCTCGAACATCAGTGGCAGCCGGCGACCGGCGGCGCTCGGCACCATCACCCAGCGACCGACGTCCTTGCTGAAGCCGGCAGCGCTGTGGGCGCTGCGTTCACCGGTCCTGACGACACCCTTGACGTGGCAGATGCGGGTCGTCATGCGCAGGATCACCGGCACCTCGAAACGCTCGGAGAGCTCGAAGGCGGCGAGCGTCATGGCGTGCGCTTCCTGCGAGTCGGCCGGTTCGAGCACCGGCACATGCGCGAAGCGGCCCCAGTAGCGCGAGTCCTGCTCGTTCTGCGACGACGAGAGGCCGACGTCGTCGGCGACGGCGATCACCAGGCCGCCGCTGACGCCGGTCAGGGTCATCGTCATCAACGCGTCGGAAGCGACATTGAGGCCGACGTGCTTCATCGCGCAGAAGCTGCGCGATCCCGCCATGGCGGCACCGAAAGCGACCTCGAGCGAGACCTTCTCATTCACCGACCACTCGGAGTACAGATCCGGATAGCCGGCCAGGCACTCGAGGATCTCGGTCGATGGCGTTCCCGGGTAGGCCGCCGCGACGCGCGTCCCGGCTTCCCAGACGGCGCGCGCGACCGCCTCGTTGCCGGACATCAGGAGCCTGCTGCCGGCCGCCGCCGCCGGCGTCGACATCACTGCGTGTGCGCTCATTGCCTCTCCCGTTGATAAGGGTTTCCTGCGACAAAAGCAGAACCTTAGCCGCCGCCGGCACCAGCGCGGTTGACGCAGGTCAACTTCTGCCGGTCCGTGTGGTCAACGCAGGTGTCGGGCGGCAGCAGCGACGTTGCATCGCAGCGTGCGGCATTGCACGATGCAAAAGGACGTTTTACAATCCGGCATGCACTGATTGTTGCGCTGCGGTACCACGCGGCAACCCAAGGTATTACATTTGCAGCTGGCGTCGTTTCGGCGTGCAGGCAAGCATCATTCATTCCACCATTCCGTAGACCAGGAGACACATTCATGTCAGCTCTGCCCGACAACGCGCCGTCGGTCGCCGCCGGCGACGCCGACCCGCAGGAAACCCAGGAGTGGCAAGACGCGCTGCAGGGCGTCATCGACCAGGAAGGGCCCGAGCGGGCCCACTTCCTGATCCAGGGGCTGATTGCCCAGGCGCGCCAGGAGGGGATCGACATTCCCTACAGCGCGACCACCGAATACGTGAACACGATTCCGGTCGACCAGCAGCCGAAGTACCCGGGCAATGCCGACATGGAGATCCGCATCCACAACTACATCCGCTGGAACTCGATGGCGATGGTGGTGCGTGCCAACCGGCACAGCAACGTCGGTGGCCACATCGCCTCCTTCGCCTCGGCGGCGGCGCTCTACGACGTCGGCTTCTCGTGGTTCTGGCACGCGCCCTCGGAGACGCATGGCGGCGACCTGATCTTCTTCCAGGGCCATTCGGTGCCCGGCGTCTATGCGCGCGCGCACCTGCTCGGACGGCTGACCGACGAGCAGATGGACAGCTTCCGGCAGGAAGTGGACGGCAAGGGCGTCTCGTCTTATCCGCACCCGTGGCTGATGCCGGGCTTCTGGCAGTTCCCGACGGTGTCGATGGGCCTCGGGCCGATCCAGGCGATCTATCAGGCACGCTTCATGAAGTATCTCGACAGCCGCGGCTTCATCGAGGCCGGCGACCGCAAGGTCTGGGCCTTCCTCGGCGACGGCGAGACCGACGAGGTCGAATCGCTCGGCGCCATCGGCATGGCGGCGCGCGAGCGGCTCGACAACCTGATCTTCGTCATCAACTGCAACCTGCAGCGGCTCGACGGGCCGGTGCGCGGCAACGGCAAGATCATCCAGGAACTCGAAGGCACCTTCCGCGGTGCCGGCTGGAACGTCATCAAGCTGATCTGGGGAACCAACTGGGACGCGCTCTTCCTGCGCGACAAGAAGGGCGTTCTGAAGCGGCGCATGATGGAGATCGTCGACGGCGAGTACCAGACCTTCAAGGCGAAGGACGGTGCCTACGTCCGCGAGCACTTCTTCAACACGCCGGAGCTGAAGGAACTCGTCGCCGACTGGACCGACGAACAGGTCTGGGCGCTGAACCGCGGCGGCCACGACATCTTCAAGATCTACAGTGCCTACAAGGCGGCGGTCGAGCACAAGGGACAGCCGACGCTGGTCCTGGCGAAGACGATCAAGGGTTACGGCATGGGCCAGGCGGGCGAGGGCATGAACATCTCGCACCAGCAGAAGAAGCTCGATTTCGAAGCGATCAAGCGTTTCCGTGACCGCTTCAGCCTGCCGGTCGCCGACGAGCAGCTTTACGAACTGCCGTATCTCAAGTTCGCCGAGGGCTCGGCCGAACTCAGCTACATGCGGCAGCGGCGCATGGATCTCGGCGGTTACCTGCCGAAGCGGCGCGGTACCGCGGCGCCTCTGGAGATCCCGGATCTCGCGGTCTTTGACGCGCTGCTCAAGGCTTCCGGCGAAGGGCGCGAGGTGTCGACGACGATGGCCATCGTCCGCCTGCTCAACATCCTGCTCAAGGACAGGAAGGTCGGCCGGCACGTCGTCCCGATCGTTCCGGACGAGTCACGTACCTTCGGCATGGAGGGCCTCTTCCGCCAGGTCGGCATCTGGAACCAGGAAGGGCAGAAGTACGTTCCCGAAGACCACGACCAGCTGATGTTCTACAAGGAGTCGAAGGACGGCCAGGTGCTGCAGGAGGGAATCAACGAGGCCGGCGCGATGAGCGACTGGATCGCCGCCGCGACGTCGTACTCGGTGCATGGCGTGCAGATGATCCCGTTCTACATCTGCTACTCGATGTTCGGCCTGCAGCGCACGATGGACCTCTGCTGGGCGGCCGCCGACCAGCGCGCGCGCGGCTTCCTGATCGGCGGGACCGCCGGCCGCACGACACTCAACGGCGAAGGCCTGCAGCACGAGGACGGCCACTCGCTGGTGCTCTCGAGCCTGATCCCGAACTGCCTCAGCTACGATCCGACCTTCTCCTTCGAGATCGCCGTCATCATGCGCGAGGGCCTGCGGCGGATGTACCAGGAGCAGGAAGACATCTTCTACTACATCACGGTGATGAACGAGAACTACGAGCATCCCGAGATGCCCGCCGGTGTCGAGGCTGACATACTCAAGGGCATGTACCTGCTGCGTCGAGGCCAGTCTTCGGATACCCGTCCGGTGACGCCGCGCGTGCAGCTCCTCGGCTCGGGAACGATCTTCCGCGAGGTCATCGCCGCCGCCGAGTTGCTGAAGAACGACTGGGGGATCGATGCCGACCTCTGGGGCTGCCCGAGCTTCACCGAGCTGGCTCGCGACGGGCTCGACGTGCAGCGCTGGAACATGCTCAACCCGTTGGCGAAGCCGCGTGTCTCGCACGTCGAGAGCTGCCTCGGCGACACCCGCGGGCCGATCATCGCTGCCACCGACTACGTGCGGATGTTCGCCGAGCAGATCCGCCCCTTCCTCAACCGTCGCTACGTGACGCTGGGTACCGACGGCTTTGGCCGCTCCGACACGCGCGAGAAGCTGCGCCATTTCTTCGAGGTCGATCGGCGCTGGGTCACCGTGGCGGCACTCAAGGCGCTGGCCGACGAGGGCACGATCGAGCGCGAGAAGGTCGCGCATGCAATCGCCCGCTACGGCATCGACGTCAACAAACCCAACCCGACGACGGTCTGAGGGAGCGAGCGATGAGTCAACTGATCGAAGTAAGAGTCCCGGACATCGGCGACTACCATGACGTGCCGGTGATCGACCTCTGCGTCATCGTCGGCGACGTCGTCAAGCTTGATGATGCGCTGGTGACGCTGGAGTCGGACAAGGCGACGATGGATGTTCCGTCGCCGGCAGCGGGCGTCGTGCGCGAGATTCGCGTCGCGCTCGGCGAGAAGGTATCCGAGGGGGTGGTGGTCGTCGTGCTCGAGACGGCGGAAGTCTCTGCGGCGACAGCCGTCGCTGCCGCAGCCCCGCCTGTTCCGGCCGCTCCGCCGGTTGCGGTTGCGCCGGCAGCGACGGCCGTCGCGGCAGCCGCGCCGGCACCGGTTGCCGCGGTGGCCGTACCCACCGCGCCACCGCTTCCCGGCCTTGCCCTCGGCTCGCGCACGCACGCCAGCCCCTCGGTGCGCCTGCTGGCGCGCGAGTTGGGCGTCGACCTGGGCAAGGTGAGGCCCAGCGGTCCGAAGTCGCGCATCCTCAAGGAGGACGTCACTGCCTATGTCAAGGGCGTCCTGACGGCACCGGCGCCGGCAGCCGCGGCGTCGCTCGGCGGCGGCCTCGATCTGCTGCCGTGGCCGAAAGTCGATTTCGCCAAGTTCGGTCCGGTTGATGTCAGCCCGTTGTCGCGCATCAAGAAAATCTCGGCGCAGAACCTGGCGCGCAACTGGGTGATGATCCCGGCGGTGACCTACCACGAGGATGCCGACATCACCGACCTCGAAGACTTCCGCATCGCCATCAACCGCGAGAACGAGAGGTCGGGACTGAAGATCACCATGCTCGCCTTCCTGATCAAGGCCTGCGCGGTCGCGCTGAAGAAGTTCCCCGAGTTCAACAGCTCGCTCGATGGCGACAATCTGATCCTCAAGCGCTACTGTCACATCGCTTTCGCCGCCGATACGCCGAATGGTCTCGTCGTGCCGGTGATCCGCAATGCCGACCAGAAGTCGGTCGCCGAACTCGCCAGCGAAAGCGGCGAACTGGCGAAGAAGGCGCGCGACGGCAAGCTCACACCGGGCGAGATGTCCGGTGCCTGCTTCACCATCTCGAGCCTCGGCGGCATCGGCGGGACGCTTTTCTCGCCGATCATCAACGCCCCCGAGGTGGCGATCCTCGGCGTCAACAAGTCGGTCATGAAGCCGGTGTGGAATGGCCGCGAGTTCGCTCCGCGGCTGATCCTGCCGCTGTCGCTGACTGCCGACCACCGCGTCATCGATGGCGCCGCGGCGACGCGCTTCAACGTCCATCTTGCCCAGTTGCTCGCCGACATGCGGCGCGTGCTGCTCTGACCGGGAACAAGACGATGAGCCAGATCATTGAAGCGAAAGTACCCGACATCGGCGATTACCACGACGTGCCGGTCATCGACGTCTGCGTTGCCGTCGGCGACACGGTCCGGATCGACGACGCACTCGTCACCCTCGAGTCCGACAAGGCGACGATGGACGTGCCGAGCAGCGTTGCCGGCACCATCCGCGAAATCCGGGTCGCCGTCGGCGACCGGGTCTCGGCCGGCTCGCTGGTGGCGCTGATCGAGACCGGCGCGGCGGCGGCAGCGCCGGCACCGGCTGAGACGGCGTCGCCGGCGAGCGCCAGTCCGGCGCCGCAGGCGGCAGCGCCGGTCAGCGGCAAGGCTGACATCGAGTGCGAGATGCTGGTCCTTGGCGCCGGACCGGGCGGTTACTCGGCGGCCTTCCGCAGTGCCGACCTCGGCATGCAGACGGTCCTCGTCGAGCGCTACCCGACCCTCGGCGGCGTCTGTCTCAACGTTGGCTGCATCCCGTCGAAAGCGCTGCTGCATGTCGCCGCGGTCATGGAAGAGGCGCAGCACATGGGTGACTGCGGCGTCAGCTTCGGCGCGCCGAGCGTCGACCTCGACCGGCTGCGGGCGCACAAGGACAAGGTCGTCGGCAAGCTGACCGGCGGTCTCGCCGGCATGGCCAAGGGGCGCAAGGTCGAGGTCGTGCAGGGCGTCGGCCAGTTCGCCGACGCCAATCATCTCGAGGTTGCGCTCGCCGCCGGTGGCAGCCGGCTGATCCGTTTCCAGAAGGCGATCATCGCCGCCGGCTCACAGCCGATCGCGTTGCCCTTCATGCCCGACGACCCGCGCGTCGTCGATTCGACCGGTGCCCTCGAACTGCGGCAGATTCCGCAGCGCATGCTGGTCGTCGGCGGCGGCATCATCGGACTCGAGATGGCGAGCGTCTACTCGGCGCTCGGCTCACGCATCACCGTCGTCGAACTCGGCGGCGTGCTGATGCCCGGCGCCGACCGTGATCTGGTCAAGGTCTGGGAGAAGAAGAACGCCCACCGCTTCGACCGCATCCTGCTCAACACCGGCGTCGTCGCCGCCGCCGCGACTCCCGAAGGCATCGAGGTCAGCTACAGCAGCGGCGAAAGCGAGCGCTTCGACCTCGTCCTCGTTGCCGTCGGCCGCGCGCCGAACGGCAACCGGCTCGCCGCCGACAAGGCGGGCGTCGCCGTCACCGAGCGCGGCTTCATCCCGGTCGACACGCAGCAGCGGACCAACGTGCCACACATCTTCGCCATCGGCGACATCGTCGGCCAGCCGATGCTGGCGCACAAGGGCGTGCACGAGGCGCATGTCGCCGCCGAGGCCGCGCACGGCAGCAAGCGCTGCTTCGATGCGCTGCAGATCCCGTCGGTCGCGTACACCGACCCCGAGATTGCCTGGGCCGGCAAGACCGAGGAGCAATGCCGCGTCGAAGGGATCACCTACGGCAAGAGTGTCTTTCCCTGGGCCGCTTCCGGGCGGGCTCTGGCGAACGGCCGCGAGGAGGGCTTCACCAAGCTGATCTTCGACGAGGCGACGCATCGCATCATCGGCGGCAGCATCGTCGGCACCGAGGCCGGCGACATGATCGGCGAAATCTGCCTGGCCATCGAGATGGGCTGCGACGCCGCCGACATCGGTCACACCATCCACCCGCATCCAACTCTCGGCGAGTCGATCGGCATGGCGGCCGAGGTCTATGAGGGCGTGTGCACCGACCTGCCGGCGGTGAAGAAGCGGTAGGGACGCAGGAGGTTTCTGGCGGACGATCAGGCTGCCGCGCGTGAGCTGTGGCGGCCTGATCGCTTTGCGTCCGGTTTTTCGCGGACACGGGGCGTGCTGCTCTGACCGGTAAGGGATGATGAGCGGGATCGGTGAAGCACAGACCCCGAAGTCGACGATCGAGAATTCAGTATACTGTCACCGAAAAAAGTCACCGAAAAAAACTTCAGGTGACGACGAAGTCGAGGTTGCTCAGCGCAAGCCCCGTCGCGCGGCGAGGGTGGCGATCTGCACCGGAGCGGCACCGGTATTGCCGTTCGCGTCGTAGTAGAGGGCGCCGGCGCTGCTGTCGTAGATGAGGTAGTCGTCGGCCTCGGTGGCAGCGGTGATGCCGCCGCCGAGGCCGCCGCTGAGCATGTTGGCGTTGCCGTCGCCGGAAAGGCGGTTGGCGTTCGACGAGCCGATCAGGGTGTCGTTGCCGGAACCGGTGGCGGTGCCGCTGGCGAGGCTGGCAGTGACGCCGCCGGCGCCGCTGGCTCCGGAGACCCAGGTGACGGCGTCGCTGCCGGTGCCGCCGTCCGGACGTTGTTGCCGATGCCGGCGCAGAGGAGGTTGTCGAGGGTGTTGCCGGTGAGGTTGGCGGCGCCGGTGGCGAGGATGCGGGCGTTCTCGACGCGGGCGCCGAGGGTGTAGCTGCCGACGCTGGTGAATACGAGATCGATGCCGCCTGTGGCGGCGTTAGTCTCGCTGACGACGTCGCCGGCGTGATCGACATAGTAGAAGTCGTTGCCGTCGCCGCCGGTCAGAGAATCGATGCCGGTGCCGCCGTTCAAGGTGTCGCCGCCTTCGGCGCCGTCGAGGGTATCGTTGCCGTCGCCCCCATCGAGGACGTTGGCCGCCGAATTGCCGATGAGCAGGTCGCCGCCGGAACCACCGATGGCGTTCTCGATGATGACGCCGAAGGCGATCGCCAGGTTGTCGGTCCCGTCGTAGGTGGCCATGGGTCCCGATGCGCCGGTTGGCAGTGGGTCGGACTCGATGGCGATGCTCGAGAAATGGCCGGCGCGCAGGTCGAGCGTGCAGGCGCGCGAGAAATTGGCCACCGACACGGTGTCGATGCCGCCCGCGTCCCAGATCGTCATGAAGAAGGGCGATTCGGGGTCGAAGCCATAGAGGTCGTCGCCGTTGCGGTACGCCGTATTCGCGCCGTAGAGATACTGGATCGCGGCGACGTCGTAGAGCATCGGCGTTTGCGGTGTGACGGTGAAGTAGGTCCAGGAATAGGAGCCGCCACCATGATCGACGACATCGCGAAACAGACCGTGGGGATGGCTTTCGTAGGCCATCAGCGTGTACTGCGCGTTGTCCAGGGTCGGCGGCAGGACCGGCTGGTCTTCGAAAGGGTGCTTGAGACCGAGGCTATGGCCGATCTCGTGCAGCAGCGACGAAAAATCGTTCGTGCCGGGCGACCACTCGGTGGTGGCCCGAGACCCATTGATCCAGATGTCACCGCCTGCTGGCCAGTAATCGTTCGGATACAGCGACCACCCCCAGTAGGGCGCGATGGCGGGATCGGCCGTGTGCGCGAGACGGATGTCGCCGACTACCGTGGCGGTCTCGCCGACTTCGAAGAGGCTCAGGTTGGCGAGGTTCGCCCACGCCTGCATCGCCAGGCGTGCCGCAGCCTGGTTTGCCGGACTGAGGGGCGAGGCGGTGGCGGGTTCATTCTGCGGCGATCCATAAGCCGCCGGCGCCGCCCAGACGGCGCTCCCGCTGGCGCCAGGGAAGCTGTAACCGACCGCCGCACCAACTCCTGCGCCGGCGTTCCCCCATTTCATCCCGCCGAGCAGCGCATCGATCAGGATGTCGCCCGAGTCGGCCACCGCGCTGGCAGGCATGGTGGACGTCGGACTGGTCACTTGCGGAGCCTCTTTGCGGCTGGCGGCGGGCTGCCGCTAGCGGGTCGTCTGGCCGAGATGCCAGGCGGCCGGGGGAACGGTGCGTTCCCGCCTGCGGCGACCCTGGCCGGCGGTGAGAGCGGGGGTGCCCGTGAGGCTCGCTGCCTCAGCCAATGATGTGGTAACCACCGTCGATGTGCATGGTTTCGCCGGTGATCAGCCGCGCATAGTCGGACGCGAGGAAAGCGGTTGCCATGCCGACATCCTCGATGCTGACGAGCATCCGACTCGGGGCGCGCGTCGCCGCGATCTCCATCAGTTCGTCGAAACGGTCGATGCCGCTGGCGGCGCGAGTCCTGATCGGTCCCGGCGAGATCGGGTGCACGCGGATGCCCTTCGGTCCCAGTTCGGCGGCGAGGTAGCGGGCTGATGCTTCGAGCGCTGCCTTCACCGGACCCATCAGGTTGTAGCGATCGACCACCTTTTCGGCGCCATAGTAGCTCATCGTGAACAATGCGCCACCGTCCTTCATCAGCGGTTCGGCGAGCTTCGCCATGCGGATGAACGAGTGGCAGGAGATGTCCATCGCCATCAGGAAGCCGTCACGCGAACAATCGGTGACGCGGCCGTGCAGATCCTCGCGCGGTGCAAAGGCGATCGAGTGCAGGCCGATGTCGAGTTGGCCCCAGGTCTTCTCGATGGCTTCGAAAACCGCCTCTAGCTGTCCGGGGACGCGGACGTCGCATGGGAGGTAGAGAGCCGGGTCGACGCCGAGGTGGTCGGCGAGTGCCTGCGTGTACTGCTTGCTCTTTTCGTTGACGTAGGTCATCGCGACGCTCGCGCCCATCGCACGGAACGCGAGCGCGCAGCCATAGGCGATCGACTGGTCGTTGGCGATGCCGAGCACCAGAGCCTTCTTGCCCTCGAGCGCGCCGCCGGGGCCCTTCACCTTCTCGGCGAGGTCACGAAAGAACTCTTCTGTAGCGTTCAATTGGCTCATGGTCTGTTGTCCGTGGTGGATGGTGGAGATGCCATGCCGGCACGAGGTGCGGCATTCCTGCAGCCTGCCTGCGGCCGCTGCGCTGGTGTCGCCGGGGGCGGCACGGACTTCTGCGCCGCTCGGGATACTCTCTGTACTGTCAGAGCATTGTAGCGCAAGCGCCGACGTTCCAGTCGCGGCCTGTTGCATGCGGAATGGCTCGCGAGTAGAGTATCTGGACGGTGTCCGTGTTGGGTTGGCGGCTGCGTTTGCACCGCTGCCGACGGTATCGGCAACGAACTCGAGGAATCATCGCGATGAACGAAAGACGGGCAGTCGTACAGACGACGGCGTGCGCACTGCTGTTGGCAGGTTGCGCCGGCATGAGCACGACCGAGCAGCGCACCCTGAGCGGGGCGGCGATCGGCACCGGCGTTGGTGCTGCGGTGGGTGCGGCCACCGGTGACTGGGGTTGGGCTGCGGGTGGCGCGGCGATCGGCGCTGCCGGTGGCTACCTCTACGACCAGCAGAAGCAGAAGGAGCAACGCGCCTACCAGCAGGGGGTGCAGACGGGGAAGTCGCAGGCGCAGAAGAAGTAGGTAGGCGACGAAGACCCCTGCCGGCGCTTGTTGCCGGCTCGTGGCAGCCCTGGCCGCTGACATGCGGGGAGGCTCCACGCTTTGGCGGAGGCGGAGATGGGAATTCTCAACTGGTTCAGGAGCCGGACGGCGCAGTTTGACGCGGAACGGGTGTCAGACGAGACGGTGCGTTGGGCGGTGGACAAGGCGATCGAACTCACCAACCCGCGCCTGAAGCTGTTGCCCGATCACCACAAACGCCTGGCGCCGGCAGTCGAGGCGATGATCGCCTTCCTGCGCACCCAGATCCCGGCACTGCCGGCGGCGCGACCGCTGTCGCAGTCGGCATGGTCTGTAGATCCCGTGTTGCGCGCGTTGTTCGTCTCCCCGGCGGATGTGGCGCGGGTCCTTGCTCGTGCCGACGATGTGCGCGCGCTCTTCGATCGCTTTGCGGAAGTCGAGGCGGTGTACCTCGTTCTCGGCATGGCTTTCGCCGAGCAGCGGGTGTTCGGCATGGCGCTGCACGGCGACGTCGTGCAGCGCGACGTCGCGCAGACGAGCGTCAGCTTCAGCGATCACCGGACGCGCATCTGCGAACGGGACGAAGGCTTGCTGCGCCGAGCCATCGGCGTCCAGTTGTTCGAGTATCTGGTCGGTCGCGCCCTGGCCGAGATCGGCGAGGAGCGCAGCGAGCGGCTGGAACTGCAGGGCAGCCGCTCGCTGTTGCGGGCCCGCCTGCGCCTGCTGCAGCAACACGGACCCGGTCTCGGATCGATGTTCGGCGAGGAGCCGGCGCCGCCGGCAGAGCAGGCGCGCCTGGAATCGGAATTGCTGGCGAACGAGCAGCAACTGCAGGCGCTCGGCGGCGGGGAGTCGATCCTGGAAAGCGAACTCGGATGCCTGCAGAGGGTTCTGTCGCAACCGCAGGATTGCGTGGCGATCGAGCCGAAACGGTTATGGCTCAGCCCGATGAATGTCGTCGTCGGGCAGAGCAGCGGCGAGGCAGCGGTAGAAGTCGATTTCGCCGTTGCCACCCTGCGCGGAACGCCGCCGATCCGCCGCGCCTTCATCATCGCGCGGGTTGCACGCGGCGATTTGCCGGCAGCGCCGCAGATCAATCTTGCTGATGCCGCGCGCTATCTTTGACGAGGCGCGTGGTTGATTGCCCGCAACGCCTGCCGGTTCTGCCCGAGCGCTGGCAGCGCCGACCCGGTTGCCGACTGGCGGCAGCACCACGGCGCCGCAGCACCAGCACGGCGTGCGGCGCAGACGGGCGACTTCAAGGTATAATCCGCGGCCACCCGGCAGCCGGCTCGCTGCCGGCGCCGGCCCGCCCCTGGTCGCCGGCCTCATGCCGCCGCCGGCTGCTGCCGCAACGAGACTCCGCCAGCATGCCGGGCGGGTGCCGGGTTTGATCCGGCGAGTTTCTGAAAACCATTGCCGGTTGCTTTGCTGGAGCTGGTGCCGTGGTCGTGGCGGGGGCGGCCGGCCATGCGTGCAGGAATCCGGCAGCGAGGCCTGCAGGGCAGGGAACGGAAAATCTAACAAGCTCGTTCGGGATCGCTTGATGCAGGCCTAATGCAGATGCAGCACATTCGTAACTTTTCCATCATCGCGCACATCGATCACGGCAAGTCGACACTCGCCGATCGCATCATCCACCTCTGCGGTGGCCTCTCCGATCGCGAGATGGAGGCGCAGGTGCTCGACTCGATGGACATCGAGCGCGAGCGCGGCATCACCATCAAGGCGCAGACCGCTTCGCTGCAGTATCGCTCGCGCAGTGGCGAGGTGTACAACCTGAACCTGATCGACACTCCCGGACATGTCGATTTCTCGTATGAGGTGTCGCGTTCGCTGTCGGCCTGCGAAGGCGCGCTGCTCGTCGTCGATGCCTCGCAGGGCGTCGAGGCGCAGACTGTCGCCAACTGCTACACGGCGATCGAGCTCGGTGTCGACGTCGTGCCGGTCCTGAACAAGGTCGATCTGCCGTCGGCGATGCCGGACAAGGCGCGGCAGGAGATCGAGGACGTCATCGGGCTCGATGCCTCGCAAGCGATCCTCGCGTCGGCGAAGACCGGCCTTGGTGTCGAGGACGTCCTCGAGGCGATCATCGAACGCATTCCGGCACCCAAGGGAGATCCCGAGGCGCCGCTGAAGGCTTTGCTGGTCGATGCCTGGTTCGACAACTACGTCGGCGTCGTCATGCTGGTGCGGGTCGTCGATGGCAGCCTGCGCAACAAGGACCGCATTCGCCTGATGGCGACCGGTTCGACCCACCTCTGCGAGCAGGTCGGCGTGTTCACGCCCAAGGCGGTGGCGCGCGACGTGCTGCGTGCGGGCGAGGTCGGCTACGTCATCTCGGGCATCAAGGAGCTGCAGGCGGCGAAGGTCGGCGATACGCTGACCCTCGTCGACAGGCCGGCCGGCGCGGCGCTGCCGGGCTTCAAGGAGATCAAGTCGCAGGTCTTCGCGGGGCTCTATCCGGTCGAGTCGAACCAGTACGACGCGCTGCGCGAGTCGCTGGAGAAGCTGAAGCTCAATGACGCCTCGCTGCGCTACGAGCCGGAGGTGTCGCAGGCGCTCGGCTTCGGTTTCCGCTGCGGCTTCCTCGGCCTGTTGCACATGGAAATCGTCCAGGAAAGGCTGGAGCGCGAGTTCGACCAGGATCTGATCACCACCGCGCCGACGGTGGTGTACGAGGTCGTCCTGCGCGACGGCCGCGTGATTTTCGTCGAGAACCCCGCCAAGCTGCCGGATCCGGGCAAGATCGAGGAAATCCGCGAGCCGATCATCACCACCACGGTCTTCGTGCCGCAGGATTATCTCGGCAACGTCATCACCCTGTGCAACCAGAAGCGGGGCAACCAGATCGACATGCACTACCACGGTCGGCAGGTGCAGCTGGTCTACGAGATGCCGATGGCGGAGGTGGTGATGGACTTCTTCGACCGGCTGAAGTCGGTCTCGCGCGGCTATGCCTCGCTCGACTACGAGTTCAAGGAGTATCGCGCCGCCGATGTCGTCAAGCTCGACGTGCTGATCAATGGCGAGCGGGTCGATGCCCTGTCGATCATCCTGCACCGGGCGAACTCGGTCCATCGCGGGCGCGAGCTGGCGGCCAGGATGCGCGAACTGATCCCGCGCCAGATGTACGATGTGGCGATCCAGGCGGCGATCGGCGCCAACATCATCGCCCGCGAGAACGTCAAGGCGATGCGCAAGGACGTCCTCGCCAAGTGCTACGGTGGCGACATCACGCGCAAGAAGAAGCTGCTCGAGAAGCAGAAGGCGGGCAAGAAACGAATGAAGCAGGTGGGCTCGGTCGAGATTCCGCAGGAAGCCTTCCTCGCCGTATTGCGGGTCGGCAAGTAGAGGAGTGGGCGAGTGAATTTTGCGTTGATCCTGTTGATCCTGCTGCTGCTCACCGGCGCCGTCTGGCTGCTCGACACCCTCGTTCTGCGCAAGCGACGTCCGGCCGATGCCAAGGATCCGTGGTGGGTCGAGTATGGTGCGAGCTTCTTCCCGGTGATCCTGGTCGTCTTCGTTCTGCGTTCCTTCATCGTCGAACCGTTCAAGATTCCCTCGGGTTCGATGATTCCGACCCTGCAAGTCGGCGATTTCATCCTGGTCAACAAGTACACCTATGGCATCCGCCTGCCGGTGGCGAACCGGAAGATCATCGACATCAACAGCCCGCAGCGTGGCGACGTGATGGTCTTCCGCTATCCGGAGGATCCCTCGCTCGACTACATCAAGCGGGTCGTCGGGCTGCCGGGCGACACCGTCGCCTACCAGAACAAGCGGCTGACGGTCAACGGACAGGCGGTGGCGACGCAGCGCGTCGACGACTACCTGCACGCCGAGCGGCTGTACTACTCGCGGCAGTTCGTCGAGAAGATCGACGCCGCCGAGTACCGCACGCTCAACGACGTCGATGCGCCACCTTACATTCCGGGGCCTTCTCCGTTTCCCAACCGCGAGGATTGTTCCTACAATAGTGTCGGTGTCGTCTGCAAGGTGCCGCCAGGACACTATTTCGTCATGGGCGACAACCGTGACAACAGCAAGGACAGCCGCTTCTGGGGCTTCGTGCCGGAGCAGAACATCGTCGGCAAGGCTTTCTTCATCTGGTTGAACTTCAGTGACCTGTCGCGGATTGGCTCGTTCAAGTAAGGAGCTCGGTTGATGAATCTGAATCGTCAGCGCGGTCTGGCGCTTTCGGCCCTGATTCTCTGGGGCGTGGTGATCTCGCTCGTCGCCATCGTCGGCATCCGCGTCCTGCCCGATGTCATCGACTACTTCAAGATCAAGAGGATCGTGCGGGCGGTCGCTTCCGAGTCTTCGGGCAAGACCGTGCCCGAGGTTCGGCAGGCTTTCAGCAAGTACGCCGAGGTCGAGCACATCAAGACGATCGGGCCGGCGGATCTCGACATCTTCAAGGAAGACAATCAGGTGGTGATCGCTTTCGCCTACAACCGGCGCATCCATCTCGTCGGCAACGTCAGTCTGCTGCTCGAGTTCCGCAACTCGACCTCGGGCCGCGGTTACGGCCCATGACCGTCGCCCGGCTGCAGCGGGCACTCGGCTACGTGTTCAGGGATCAGGCGCTGCTGCAAACCGCACTGACGCATCGCAGCTACTGTTCACCACACAACGAACGGCTCGAGTTCCTGGGTGACGCGATTCTCAATGCCGTGATTGCCCGCAGCCTGTTCGACCGCTTTCCGGATTTGCCCGAAGGCGATCTGTCGCGCCTGCGCGCCAGCCTTGTCCGCCAGGACAGCCTGCACCAACAGGCTGTGGCCCTGTCGCTCGGCGATTGCCTGCGTCTCGGTGAAGGGGAGCAGAAGAGCGGTGGGCAGCAGCGGCCGTCGATTCTGGCCGATGCGCTCGAGGCGCTGTTCGGCGCGCTGTGGCTCGACGCCGGCTTCGATGTGGCGAGCGCGCTCATCGTCCGCCGCTATGAACCTCTGCTCGGGCAGTTGACACCCGGGCAGGGAGGCAAGGACGCCAAGACGCGCCTGCAGGAGCACCTGCAGGGGATCAGGCTGGCCCTGCCGCAGTATCGGCTGGCCGGGACCGAGGGCGAGGCGCACGCACAGCAGTTTCGCGTCGGCTGTGTC
>ERZ761592.189-NODE-189-length-32111-cov-6.442756_pt1 | contig 32111 bp, 7 predicted proteins | sample MGYA00433095_ERZ761592 | MGnify/ENA primary metagenome ERZ761592 (study PRJEB28899, sample SAMN03785554) | bioreactor sludge metagenome | biome: EBPR Sludge; feature: EBPR Bioreactor; material: 0.22µm filtered reactor supernatant | place: Saint Lucia: Queensland... | reverse complement strand
GGCGACGACGTAGCCGATCTTTTCGAGCAGGTCGCGTCCCCGTTCGAGTTGGGCTGCCGTGGGCAGCGGCAGCGGCGGTAAGGTTTGCGGGGGCGACGGAACTTCCTCCTGCGCGCAGGCCACGCCAAGGGCCAGCGACAGGGCAGCCGCCGCAACCCTGTGTGCAGTTCGGCGCCACAGGCCACTGCGTGGGCGAGAGGGACCACCGGAGGGTGCCACAACAGCGCCCGACGACCAGGGCGTCGTTTCTGCGCACCGCTTGCCAGCTTGACCGTTGCCGCCAGCGTCCGCCCCTGCCCGAGTCGGTCGGCCAACGGCAACAAAGCGATCAGGTTCCGCAATCACTCGTTCTCCTTCCTGGTGTCGAAGCCTGCCCGGAAGCGCGGCAACCGAAACCCGCGGCGAGGTGGTGATACTCGCTGACGATGACACATAGGCGTCGGTGACCCGTTTCACGGCCAGGCGGCCGGCCGTCGGCGGTGACCGTCGACGGCGTGACCGGCGGCACGCCGGGAAAGGGAAAGGTGCTCGGGCCGATCCCTGGCGATCGCTCGCCCTCGGCCCCGCCCGGCGGCGCGGCCGTGCAGCTTGCCCACTCCGCCCCGCCGAGATTGGTGAGCGCGATCGGGACCGCGGCGTCGAAGGACTCGAAGACGTCCACCGTCTCGCTCACGGCCGGCGCCCTGCCGGTGCCGGTCCGAGCGATGGGGAGCGCGCACGCCGCGCTGATGGCGGTCCCGGCTGGCCCGCCCGGTCCGGCGCGGAGTCGCTCGCGGCTCTGGCAAGGATGGCAGATCGAAGGCATCCGCGAAGTCTAGGAAGCTCGTCGAAGGACTGTCAATGCGGCGACCGATTCCGCCCAGGCGATTGACGCGGCACGCCCGTCCACCCGGCGCAGGGGCGTTGCCCGTGCTGAACGGTGCAACGCCGGCACCGAGGATCGCGACCCGGCGCCGGCTGGAGCACGCGACCTGCGCAGCGGCGGCCGGCCAGAGCGCGCCGGACGTCCCGAAAACGACCGATACGCGCCGGATATCTTGTGCCATCAGCTAGAATTGACGGCATCGGATTCACCGCCGGGACGCTTGTGATTCCTGCGTGCGACGGCGGACCTCTGGGCCGCTTGCCGGCCATCGGCCATCGGCCGTCGCCCCGCCGGCGCGGCCCACGATCACGTTCAGGAGGCCTCGGTCATGTCGGCACACGCCTATCTCTCGCAGTTGCCACTCGCGCCCGTCGCCCTGCGCGCGACGAAAGAGTTGAACGCGACCGCGGCCGTCTTCCCACGCACCAACCTCCGCTTGATCCTGCAACTCGGTGCTTCGCAGAATCCGTGAGATCCGACTGTCTGCGCCTGTTGCCGCTGCGCAGAACGCCGCGGCGGCAGGCGCCGTCGTGCAACCGGGCATGCCCGGGCGGTCCAGGACCATCAGCCCACCGTGTCGGCGTCGATCAAGGCGGTCGCCGGCACCTTCGACGCCCCATCCATCGCACGACAGGCCCTGACACCAATCCGCCAACGGACCCGGCAGCCATCGCTGGCGCCGCACCTCGATGCGGGTTCGTCAGCTCCCCCCGGCAGCCGGCGGCGCAGGACGGCGCGCCGCGGCATCGAGGTCAGCCGGCGGCCGCTCGAGGCGATAGAAGCGGACCCGCGCGGCAGGCGGCAGATCGGCGGACTCCGGCTCGCCGATGAAGCGCAGCCCGGCACTGCCTTCCCACGGGGCGAGCGGGCCGCGCGCCTGTGGCGAATGCGGATAGTAGAAGTTGACCACCAGCGAAAGGCCGTGGCGCCGCTCCCACGCCGTGTCGAGCAGCGGATTGCCGTGGCCGCGCAGCGCCAGGCTGGCCGCTGCCACGGCGAGCTGCCACGCCACCGCGTCCTGTGGGCAGAGAAAGTCGCCGGCGAAGGGCGAACGGCGCGAGACCGCCGGGTTGAACTGCTGCGGCTGGAAGATCGCCCCAGCGACGCCGGTGCCGTAGCGCCGGCGCGCGCTCGCCGACACCTCAGACAGACGCACCCGGTTCATCGCGCCCCAGGCGATGCCGCGCGCCACTCGTGGATCGTCGGCGAAGCCCGTCGACCGCGCCTCGGCGTACACCAGCCGAGCGAGCAGTTCTTCGTCGCCCGGCCGGATGGCGAGAAGCACTTCCTGCGGCGCCTGCTCGGCCACCCGTCGCAGACAGGTCGGCAGATCGGCGGCGGCGGCGGCCTGCGCTGCCAGCAATCCGCAGGCCAGCGCCGCGAAGGCGGCGACTGGCGGCGCGCCGGCGGCGGCCAGCCTCCGTCGTGCCGCCCCGCCCGGCCCGTGCCAGCCCGCCGACTGCGCGCTGGCGCAGCGTCGCCAAATCGCCGCCAACACGAGCGCAACGGCCGCGAGGCCGAAGACGAGCATGCGGATCGGTGCCATGCGGTCCACCATTCACTCCTTCCTTGTGCCGCGCAAGGCGGGCCACGGCGCCGTCACAGCAGGCGGCGGCAAGCCCGCCACGGCACGCCATGCCCTGCCTCGGGCCGTGTGCGCCGGCTGCGGACAGCCGCCCCGCCCGCACCAGCCCGGCCCGCGAAGCGACGGTTCTCGGCGAACCCTGATCAGACCGGTCGCCGTGCCAACATCCACATCATACTTTCACGGATCAGATCCCGATGCGGAGGCCAGCGTGGATGTCGTCAAAATCAGCAGCCTCAGGAACAATCGCTCGAAGGCGGTGCGCAAGGCGCGCGAGGGCATGGTGGTGGTCATGAACCGCGACCGGCCGGACGCCTTGCTGGTGCATCTGGACAGGGAACTGTCGCTGCCCGGTGTGCGGGCGGCGCTGGCCACGGCCCTGTTCCGGGAAGGCAATCTTTCGCTCGGCCGCGCCGCGCGGTTGGCGGGGATGAGCCTGCCGGCATTCCTGCAGCATCTTTCCCGCCTGGGGATCCCCGCCATCGGCGGGTCGGCCGAGGAAGCCAAGCGCGATATGGAAACGCTCGCCGCATGGCTCGGCTCGTCCTCGCCGACGCCAGCCCGCTGATCGCGCTGACGCGCCTGGGCGGGCTTCGCTGGCTGCCGGTGCTTTTCGGCACGCTCGTTCTGCCGGAATCCGTGCGCGCCGAGATTCTCGACCATGGCAACGAGTGATTCAGGCGGTGCTGCAGCGGGTCGGCGAGATCGGTCACGCCTGACCCTGCTCAGCACCATCCTCCCCTTCGTTTGCATCGAGCTTGCCGGGCGTCGGCAGAATGCCGATCGGCACGCCGATGGCCGAAGGGCTGCAGCAGCCCCGCCATCCCCTGCCCCGCCCACGACCTAGCGATTCACATCGACCACCACGCGCCCGCGCACCTTGCCGGCGAGCAGCTCGCCGGCGACCGCCACCGCCTCGCCGAGGCCGATCTCGGTGGTCATCGCCTCCAGCCGGCCGGGGTCGAGGTCGCGCGCCAGGCGTTGCCAGGCCTCTTCGCGCACCGGCAGCGGCGCCATCACGCTGTCGATGCCGTAGAGCGTCACGCCGCGCAGGATGAACGGCGCCACCGTCGCCGGGAAATCCATCCCGCCGGCGAGGCCGCAGGCGGCGACCGCACCGCGGTAGCGCGTCGTCGCGCAGGCGTTGGCGAGCGTGTGGCTGCCGACGGTATCGACCACGCCGGCCCAGCGTTCCTTGCCGATCGGCTTGCCGGGCGCCGACAGCTCGCTGCGATCGATCACCGCCGTCGCGCCGAGCGCGCGCAGGTGGTCGGCGTCGCCGAGGCGGCCGGTCGAGGCGACCACCTGATGGCCGAGCCCGGCGAGCAGCGCGATCGCGACGCTGCCGACACCGCCGTTGGCACCGGTCACCAGCACCTCGCCGTCGCCCGGCTGCAGGCCGTGCTTCTCGAGCGCCAGAACGCAGAGCATCGCCGTGTAACCGGCGGTGCCGATCGCCATCGCCTGACGCGCCGTAAACGCCGCCGGCAGCGGCACCAGCCATTCGCCCCGGACCCGCGCCACTTCGGCCAGGCCGCCGCAATGCGTCTCGCCGACGCCCCAGCCGTTGAGCAGCACCAGGTCGCCGACCCGCCAGCGCGGGTGCGAACTCTCGCTGACGCTGCCGGCGAGGTCGATCCCCGGCACCATCGGAAAGCGGCGGACGACCGGCGCCTTGCCGGTGATCGCCAGGCCATCCTTGTAGTTGAGCGTCGACCAGGCGACGCGCACGCTGACATCACCGGCCGGCAGGACGGCCTCGTCGATCTCCTGCAGGCGCGCCTGGTAGCCCGCCTCGTCCTTGTTGATGAGGATTCCCCTGAACATGCTGACTCCTTCCCGTCTGAAAAGACCCTGTCCCGCCCGCCGCCCAGCCCGGCTGCCGGTCGCAGCGGCCGCGCGTCAAGCGCCGCCGGCCGCGTCTTCGTCCGGCTCGGGGGCGATCGCCTGCTGGTAGAGATCGACCACCCGCGCGGCGATCCGCTCCGGCCGGGCATGCGCGCCCTGCGCCTCGAGCACCGCCTGCACGATGCCGGCGAGCACCGCCGCATCGATCGCCGTGCCACCGCGGGCCGCCGCGCCGCGCACGGCGTAGGCCGCCTGCCCCGCGGCGACCGCCGGCGCGCCACCGGCCAGCCAGCCGAGGCTGACGCCGGCCGCGGCGGCGATCGCCGCCGCCTTGTCGAGCGGCGGCATGCGGCCATCCTTGAGGTAGGTGCGCAGCACCGATTCGGAAAGGCCACAGCGGCGGGCGAAAGCCGCTACCGGCTCGCTGCCGATCAGCAGGCGCAGGCGTTCCGGCAGCAGCGCGGCCGCGGCTGCCGCAACACGCGTCGGGTCTTCGGACGCGCCCGTGAAGGGGTCGCCGTCAATCATCGTCGGGCAATAAAAAAATTCATTCGCAAGAAATATTGACAGCTCGTAACATCTTGTCGAGAATGCCGCCGACAGCATAGCAGGAAACAGCCAGCCTGCGCGGCTCGCAGCCGCGCCCTTCGCCCCTCGCCATCTGGCGCCGCAGCGGCGGCGCGGACCAGCGGCGAAGGGAGCGCCGCAGCGGCACGCGAGGCGGCTGCGACCCGCTGGCAGGAAGCGTTGCGATCAGGGGGAAGTCGCCATGCGCCGCTCTGCAAGACCGCAGCAATCGGGGTTGCACCCGCCGGGGCCACCACTCAGGCCACTGCTCGAGGCCATCCGCCAGGCCTGGCGCAGCTGCCTGGCAGAACCGACCGCGCGCCGCCGGGCGACGACGGGGAGTTGGCGCCCCTCGCCGGCAACACCGGAGTCGCGCCTGCATTGCGAGCCGCTCGAACCGCGGCTGCTGATGACCGGCGATCTGCCCGTCACGGCCGTTCCGCTCGCCGCCGCCGTGGCAAGCGCGCCGCTGACGGGCGGCGACAGCCAGCCGGCCGCTGCCCGCGTCATCATCGCCGCACCGGCGGCCAGTCCTGACAGCGGCCCGGCGCCAGGCGGGGGCGCTGCAGCAGACCTGCTGCTCGACGCCGACTTCGACGCCGACGGACGCGCCGACCTGCTGCAGATCAGCCGGCGCGCCGACGGCATGGCCGTCGCCCGAGCCTGGGTCGCCGCCGACCGTGGTTTCAGCGGCGGCGAATCGGTGGTGCTCGGCCCCTGGCTGGCCGACAGCCGTTACCTCGTCGGCGACATCGATGGCGACGGTCGCAGCGACCTCGGCGAGATCCGCCAGGCCGCCGGCAGCCTGGTTTTCGCGCACAGCTGGCTGATGCGCGACAGCGGCCTGCAAGCGGCCGGCCAGAGCGCCCTGCTCGCCTACCCCGCCGACACCCGCTACGAGCTCGGCGACAGCAATGGCGATGGCCTCGCCGACCTCCTCGTGCACGAAGCCCGCAGCGACGGCCGCGACCGCTTCAGCATCTGGCGAGGAGACGGCTCTGCTTTCCACCTCTCAGTCTCGCAGGATACCTGGTGGCAAGGCCTGAGCGACGCACGGACGCTGACCGCCGATCTCGACGGCGATCGCCGCAGCGACCTGGTCGTCGTCCAGCGCGACCCGTCGCTGGACGCGAGCAGCGGCTCGAGCACCTGGCTGAGCATCCGCGACGCCGGCAGCGGCAGCGTCAGCGGCGACGCGCTCGGGCCATGGGCGCGGCACGTCGCGCTGCTTGCCAGCAGCAGCGGCGCCGGCCGCGACGACCTCCTGCACATCGCGCACGACGATCAGGGCGAACTGCAGGTGACGCCCTGGCGGTTCGATGGCAGCGGACTGACGGCGCTGCGCACCAGCCCACTCGGCAGCCCGCGGCCGGCGCAGCGCTTTCTCGCCGGCGATGTCGACGGTGACCTGCGCGGCGACATCGTCCAGCTCTGGCAGCGCGGTGACGGGCAGACGATCGCCACCGCCTGGCGCGCCGTGGCCGCCGCCCAGGGCAACGGGTACCGTCTACTCGCCGAGACCGCCCTCGGCCACAGCAGCGGCGATGCCGACTGGCGACTGCACGATCATGACGGCGATGGCCGCGCCGACCTGCTTGCCAGTTCGCGTGACGCCAGCGGCGAGATGGAGGTCGAGCTCTGGCTGTCGGATGGCCGGGCTTTCGCCGCCAGGGAGGGCTGGCCGGGCGATCTCGCCTGGTTCGACGGCGACTTCGACGGCGACGGCCGGCGCGACCTGCTGCAGATCAGCCATCGCGCCGACGGCCAGGCGGTCGCCCGCCAGTGGCTGGCCACGACCGCCGCCTTTGCCGAAGGGCCCGCGATCGAACTCGGCCCCTGGCACGCGGCGACGCGCTACCTGAGCGGCGACCTCGACGCCGACGGCCGCAGCGACCTGACGCTGCTCCGCCAGGCCGCCGATGGCGAGACGGTCGCCGAAACCTGGCTGACGATCGGCGACCGCCTGTCGTTCTCGGCGCGCAGTGCGCTCGGTGCTTACCCGCCCGGTGGCGACCATCGCCTGCTCGATGCCACCGGCGATGGCCTCGCCGACTTGCTGCTCGCCTGGCAGCCGGACGAGAACGCCAGCACGCTGACGCTCTGGCAGGGAGATGGCCAGCGCTTCGCGCAGCACGGCGAGACCACCGCGTACGGTCTCGATCTGTTGCAGGCCGAGCGCTTGTCGCTCGACCTCGATGGCGACCGCCGCGACGACTTCGCCGTGCTCCAACGTGCCCCCTGGGCAGGCGCCCAATCGACCGGGCAGAGCACCTGGCTGACGACCTGGCGCGCCCGGGATGACGGTTCGTGGACGCTCGTCGAGCAGGGAATCGGCATCTGGGAACAGCATGTCGCGCTCCTCGCCGTCCACGCCACGGGCGACGAGCGCGACGACCTGCTGCGCCTCTGGCAGGACGACCAGGGGAATCTGAACGCCACCCTCTGGCGCAGCAACGGCCTCAGCTTCGCTGAGGGCGGCACCAGCCCGCTCGGAACCTCCCGCCCGGCGCAACGCTTCCACGCCGCCGACCTCGACGGCGATGGCGACAGCGACCTCGTCCAGATCTGGCGCGATCCGCAGGGTCAGAGCGTCGCCACCACTTGGCGGGCGGTGCAGCAGGGCGAAGGCTTCGCTTACGAGCAGCAGGGCGAGATCATCCTCGGCGCCGCGGGCGACGACATCGACTGGCGCCTGCAGGACCACGACGGCGACGCGCGGGCCGACCTGCTCGGCACCTGGCGACGGCCCGACGGCCAGGCCGAGGTCGGCGTCTGGCAGGCCGACCGCCTCGGCTTCGCCGGCGAGAGCGGCTGGCTCGGCGATCTCCGCTGGCTGGCCGCCGACTTCAACGGCGATGGCCAGGATGACGCGTTCGAGGTCGGCCACCGCGGCGACGGCATGGCGGTCGGCAGGCTGTGGCTGGCCAGCGGCGGCAGCCTCGCGGCAGGCCGGACGGTCGAGCTCGGCGCCTGGCGGGCCGACACGCGCTACCTGCCCGGCGATCTCGATGGCGACGGCTGGAGCGACCTCTGCGTGCTCGGCCGGCAGAACGACGGCAAGCTCGTCGCCAGCTTCTGGCTGAGCCGCGGTGATCATCTGGAGTGGTCGGCCGACAGCATCCTCGACCGCTATCCAGCGGGCAGCGACCATTCGCTCGGCGACGCGGACGGCGACGGTCGCGCCGATCTCCTGGTGCACTGGCAGCCGGACGACGGCGTGACGCGTTTCACGCTCTGGCCGAGCGATGGCAGCGGCCTGCAGCGCGGCATCTCGCAGGATGCCGACTGGCCAGACCTCTCCGGCTCGATCCGCCTGCCGCTCGAAATGAACGGCGACGGCCGCAGCGACCTCGCCATGCTGCAGCTCCTGCCGATGGCGGACCCGCTGACCAGCGACTACGGCGCCTGGCTCAGCACCTGGAGTCTGCGCGACGACGGCTCGTGGCAGGCCGCGCAGCAGGGGATCGGCATCTGGGCGCAGCAGGTCGCGCTGCTCGCGGGCGATGCCGACGGCGACGACCTTCAGGATCTGCTGCGCGTCTGGCGGGATGAGCAGGGCGGACTGCAGCTCAGCATCTGGCGCAGCCAAGGCGGCAATTTTGCTGCTGCCGACACCATCCCGCTCGGCAGTCCGCGGCCGGCGCAGCGCTTCCTGGCTGCCGACTTCGACGACGACGGCCGCGACGATCTGCTGCAGATCTGGCGCGACAGCGCCAACCAGACGGTCGCCACCGCCTGGCACCGCGATGGCGCCGGCGGCTACTGGTCGACCGACAGCATCCTCGGCCCGTGGAGCGAAGACGCCCATCACCTGCCGCTGCGGCGCGCGGCAGGCGCCGCCGAACTGCTGCGCAGCACCGTCACTGCCGGCGGCGCCGCGACGGTCGAAGTGTGGCGCTACGGCAACGGATTCGTCCTCGGCAGTCGCGACAGCCAGCCGTCGACAGCCGGCAACCCGCCGCCACTGCACTTCGTCCAGTCCGCGCAGCAGACCGGCGACACGCCAGCCGCAACCCACTTCCGGCAGAACCTCGCCGATGGCGCCGGCGGCGCCGACCCACTGCGGCCCGACCTCGTGCTCGGCGACCTCGCCATCACGCCCGCTGCGAACTGGGCCGCGGCGAGCCCGCTGACGGTCTCGTGGCGGACTGCCAACCAGGGGCAGGCCGCCGCCGGCACCTGGCGCGAACTCCTCGAAGTGCGCAACGAGACGACCGGCGAGACCATCCTGCGCCAGGAGATCGTCAGCGGGCCCGGCCTGGGCCGGAGCAGCCTCGAGGTCGGCGAGTCCGTCCGGCGCTCGCTCACCCTGCCCTGGCCGGCGGGAAGTGCCGGCCACGGTGCCATCAGCTTCCGCATCCTGGCCGATCCGCAGCGCACGATCGCCGAGGGCAACCCGCAGGGCAACGCCGAGGACAACAACGAAGTCGTCCTGCGCGTCGCCAACGGCCCCGACCTCGGCATCGCCAACCTGCGCGCGCAGCCCGATCCCGCCGCCGCCGGCGAAGAGCTGACCGTCTCATGGGAGGAGCGCAACGCCGGCGGCGTCGCCACGGCGAGCACCTGGAACGACCGCCTGCAGATCAGGAACCTCGACAGCGGCGAACTGCTCGCCGATCTCGTGCTGCCCTTCGAGCCGGCGCCTGCCGGCCACGACCCGCTCGCCGCCGGCGCGTCGCGGCAGCGCAGCCACACGCTGCGGCTGCCCGACGGCGCCCGCGGCAGCGGCCGGATCGAAATCACCGTCGGCATCGACGCAGATCACAACGACCAGGGCACGGTGTTCGAGGCGAGTGCTGGCGGCGATGCCGAGCACAACAACCGGGCACAGATCGTCATCGACTCGCTGCTCAGCCAGCAGCCCGACCTGTTGCCGCTTCGCCTCGATGTTCCCGCCACCGCCTGGAGTGGCGAGCCCATCCGCGTCGACTGGCAGGTGCGCAACCAGGGGAACGCGGCCACCGACCGCGGCGAATGGAACGATCGCCTGCTCCTCTCGCTGGACCGGCTGCCGAGCGCCGACGACATCGTGCTCGCGCCCGCCGTGGCGCACTCCGGGATCCTCGCGGCCGGCGCCGCCTACGACGCCGGCAGCATGCCGCAGCTGCCGCGCGATCTGGCCGGCGAGTACTTCGTGCTGCTGCTGGTCAACGCCGACAGCGGGGTCGACGAAGCGACCGCACGCGACCGCCGCCGCCTCGAGAACAATTTCCTCGTCAGCCCCGAGCGCCTGCGTGTCGACCTCAAGCCGACGCCGGATCTGCTCCCCGGCGACCTCGTCGGGCCGGCCGCGCTGCGCCCCGGCGACGCCGCGACGCTGCGCTACACGCTGCGCAACGTCGGCGCCGCCGCCAGCCCGGCTGGCTGGTGGGACCGCATCTACCTCGATCGCGGTGCGGCCGGCGGGCTGCTCGAGCTCGCCGCCGTGCGCCAGGATGCCAGTCTGGCGGCGCAGCAGAGCGTCACCCGTGACGTCGACATCACGCTGCCCGGCTGGCTTGCCGACGGCGATTACCGCTGGCTGGTGCGCAGCGATGCCGACGGCGCCGTCGATGAGCGCAACGACGAGGGCAACAACGAGGCCGCCGCGCCGCTGCGCGTGCAGCGTCCCGACCTGCACGTCGCCAGCCTGCAGGCGCCGCAGCTCGCCCGCTCCGGCGACCGCATCCGGGTCGAATGGCGCGTCGACAACCGGGGCGCCAGCGCCAGCGGCGACTGGCTCGACCGCGTCGAACTCGTGCAGGGGACGAGCCGGCGGGTCGTCGCCACGCAGCCGCATCTGCAGGGGCTGGCGGCCGGTGCCGGCTATTCGGCCAGCGCCGAGTTCGTCCTGCCGCTCGAGTCGAGCGGCGATCATCAGATCGTCGTCACCACAGACTCCGAGCACCGGGTCGACGACCGCGATCGCCAGGACAACCGGCAGGCGCAGGCGACCCGCGTCGACCAGTTGCCGTGGGCCGACCTGGCGATCACCGCGCTCAGCGCAGCGCAGCAGGTGATCGGCGACCCGGCGCGGTTCACCGTCGACTGGACGATCGCCAACCAGGGGAGCGGACCCGGCATCGGCAGCACCTGGAGCGAACAGGTCATCCTCTCGACCGACGACCTGGTCGGCAACGGCGACGACCGCGTCGTCGGCGAACATCGGCAGCAGGGGCTGCTCGCCGCCGGCGAGACGGCGAACCGCTCGCTCGACATCGTCCTGCCCGCCGGCCTGTCCGGCCGCTACCGGCTGTTCGTCGTCGCCGACGCGCGCCGCGAGGTCTTCGAGAATTTTTCCGAGGCCGACAATGCAGCCCGCCTGCCGCAGCCGATCGACATCATGCCGCGCCCCTACGCCGACCTGCAGGTGGTCGCGGTCGGCACGACCGGCGCCGCGGCGAGCGGGCAGCCGCTGCGCGTCGAGTGGGAGGTGGCCAACCGCGGCATCGGCCCGACCGACAGCGCCGACTGGCGCGACGAAATCTGGCTCAGCCGCAACGCCGACGGCAGCGACCGCGTCGCCAGCTTCGGCTGGGCGCAGCACATCGGCCAGCTCGCCGCCGGCGAGAGCTACCGCCGCAGCCTCGAGCTGACGCTGCCCGAGGGCATCGCCGGTGATCACTACCTCAACGTGCGCAGCGGCGGACCGTTCGAGTTCATCTTCGGCGACAACAACCGGGCAAGCTCACCGGCCATCCCGGTCACGCTCTCGAACTCGGCCGATCTCGTCGTCGAGCACATCGGCCTGCCGCAGTCGGCCGTCGAAGGCGACTGGATCGACGTCTCGTGGACCGTCACCAACCAGGGCGTGGCGGCCGCCGCCGGCGGCTGGCGCGATTCGCTGCGGCTGCTGCCGGCGGGCGGCGGCGCGCCGATCGAGCTCGGCAGCTTCGCTTTCGACCGCGCCCTGGCAGCCGGCGAGCGCTACACGCGCAGCGAGCAGCTTCGCCTGCCGGCGCGCAGTGCAGGGCCGTATCGCCTGCAGGTGGTGAGCAACGCCGCAGCCGACGCGCAGGGCCGCCGGCTCTACGAGCACGGCAGCGCCGCCGGCAACAACAGCGCGCTTGCCGCCGGCCTGCTCGACATCAGCCTGCGCCAGCGGCCAGACCTGCGGCTGACGCGGGTCGAGGTCGCCGAGCACGTCCCCGCCGGCGGCACCACGGCCATCCGCTACACGACGGGCAACTTCGGCAGTGCCGCGACCAGCGGCCTGTGGACCGACAAGGCATACCTCTCGCTCGATGCCTTTCTCAGCAGCGACGACCTGCTCGTCGGCGAGATCGCCAGCCCAGGCGCGCTCGCCGCCGGCGAGTTCCATACCGCCACGACGGCGCGCATCGACCTGCCGCTGCGCCTGCGCGGCGATGTCTTCCTGATCGTCGTCGCCGACGCCAATGGCCAGGTCGACGAACATCCGAACGAAGCCAACAACGTCCTCGCCGTCCCGTTCACCATCGACCCGCTGCCCTTCGCCGATCTGGTCACCAGCGAGGTCGTGGCCCCCAGCCAGGCCGTCCATGGCGCCAGCATCGAGGTCCGCTACCGCGTGGCCAACCTCGGCAGCGCACGCACCCGCGGCGAGGCCGACGCAACCGAGAGCTGGACCGACAGCGTCTGGCTGGCACGCGATCAGCGCCGGCCGGGCGCCTTCAAGGGCGACATCCTGCTCGGCACCTTCGAGCACGTCGGCAAACTCGATCCTGGCGAAGACTACCGCCGCAGCGTCCAGGTCCGGCTGCCGGAGGGCCTGCCCTCGGGCCAGTACTACCTCAGCGTCTGGAGCGACACGCACGACCTGATCCTCGAGGACACGCTGGCGAGCCAGATCAACCCGGAAGACCCGCAGCAGATCGACGGCAACAACCATCGCGCGCGACCGATCGGCATCCTCGGTGCGACACCGCCCGATCTCGTCCTCGCCGAGGTCTTGGCGCCGGACACGGCGAGCGCCGGCGGCAACTACAGTTACCAGTACCGCGTCGTCAACCGCGGCGAGCGCTTCAGCGGCGACTGGGTCGATTCGGTCTACCTCGCCGACAACCCGGACTGGCAGCTCGCGCGCGAGGTCTGGTACCTCGGCGAGCACCACGCCAGGCGGACACTCGCCGACGGCGAGGGATACACGGTCAGCCAGTCGCTGCTGCTCGCACCCTCGGTGAGCGGCCGCTTCCTCATCGTGCGCAGCGACAGCGGCAACCGGATCGCCGAAGCCAACGAGCTGAACAACAGCCGCGCCCACTCGTCGCAGGTGAGCAGCCAGGCCGCCGACCTGCGCGTCACCGAGGTGCGCAGCGAGTCCGTCGCCTTCTCGGGCGAGGAGACGCGGATCAGCTGGACCGTCGGCAACTTCGGCGCCGACGTCTGGGCGGGCACCCGCTCCTGGGTCGACGCCGTCTACCTCAGCCGCGACCCGGTGTTCGACGCCGACCGGGCGCTCCTGCTTGGCAGCTTCATCCACGCCAACGGCGGCGGACTGGCCAGCGGCGGCAGCTACGGCAATTCGGCGACGGTCCGCCTGCCGGCGGGCGGCGATGGCCCGCACTACGTCTACGTCATCACCGACGCCAACACCGATGGCGCGCCGGGGAACCCGCAGCGGGTGCGCAGCGAGCTGAGCCGCGGCGGCGACAACAGCAGCGCCCGTGACCAGTATTTTCCGCTGTCGGTCCATGAAGGCGGGGCGAACGACAACAACCGCGGCAGCACCGCGCTGACGATCCGCTATCGCGAGGCCGACCTGCAGGTCGATGGCGTCAGCCTCGCCGCGACGAGTGTCGCTGCCGGCAGCCCACTGACCGTGAACTGGCAGGTCAGCAACCGGGGCAGCCGCGAGACGCGCACCAGCTCCTGGTTCGATGGCCTCTACCTGTCGCGCGACAGCTCGCTCGACGAGGGGGATTTCGCGCTGCTCGCCGGCGGCTCAGGGGGCGGGCCGGCGGCACAGCGCATCAGCCTCGGCGCCGATGGAAGAGCGAAGTTCCTCGGCCCGGGCGAATCCTACAGTGCCTCGGCGACCTTCGAGCTGCCCGATTCGCTCAGCGGCGACTTCCATCTCATCGTCCGCGCCGACACCGCCATCAGCAGCGACGGCCGGCAGCGCAGCACGATCCGCGACGGGCTGCCCGGACTCGCGGTCGCCGGCGACGCGGCCGGCCTCGTGCGCGAGTTCCGTGACGAGGGCAACAACCAGGCGTCGACCCGCCTGTCGATCACGCCCGGCGTGCCGCCCGACCTGCAGATGGCTGAAGTCGCCGCGCCCTCGCGCGTGCTTGCCGGACAGAGCCTCGTCGTAGACTGGCGGGTCGCCAACCGTGGAGGCGACACTCCGGGCAGCCAAGCGAGCTGGAATGACCTCGTTTACCTTTCCCGGGACCGCTTCCTCGACCTCAACCAGGATCACTACCTCGGCTATCGCCGCCACGAGCACGGGCTGGCGGCGGGAGACGACTACACGGCGCGGCAGAGCTTCGCCGTCCCGGCCCATCTCGCCGGCGCCTATTACGTTTTCGTCGTCAGCGATCCGGCACGCGTCTGGGGCAGCGGCGACAGCGGCATGCTGCGCGAGTCCGGCAACGAAGACAACAATGCCGGCGCTGCGCCGCAGCCGATCCTCGTCGAGACGCCGCCCGCCGCCGACCTCAAGGTGGGCAGCGTCCTGCTGCCGGCCAGAGCCGAGGTGGGCGAAGAGATTCGCATCGAGTTTTCGGTATTCAACGACTCGAGCAACCCGGCGCGTGGCCAGTGGACCGACGCCCTCTATCTGTCGGCCGACAGCGACTGGGATGTCGGTGACCCGCTGATCGGCAGGATCGCGCACAGCGGCGACCTTGCCAGCGGCGACGCCTATACGGCCGCGCTGACGGCCATCCTGCCGCCGGTGCGCGACGGCAACTGGCGGGTCATCGCCCGCACCGACCTGTACAACGAAGTCTTCGAGGGCAACCGCAGCGACGCCGCGAGCGGCCTTGCCCTGCCGCCAGGCGAAGCCAACAACCACGGCGCGTCGGGCAGTACCCTGCGGGTCACCGTTCCCGAACTGCAGCTCGGCAGTCCGCTGGCGACGACCCTCGTTGCCGGCCGGCCGGCCCTCTACCGGATCGCCGTCGCTCCCGGGGAAAGCCTGCGGGTCAGTCTCGACGCCGCGAGCGAGGACGGTCACAACGAGCTGTACCTTCGTTTCGCCGACGCGCCCAGCGCCCATCAGTTCGACGCGGCGCACGGCAACCCGGTTGCCGCCGACCAGCAGGCGGTGGTCAGCACGACCCGTGCGGGCGACTACTACGTGCTGGTACAGGCGCGTCAGGCGGGCGCCGCCCAGACGGTCAGCCTGCGCGCGGATCTGTTGCCACTCTCGGTCACCGGCATCAGCCCGGACCACGGCGGCATCGGCAACGACGCGCAACCCTGGATCACGATCGACATCAGCGGCTCGCATTTCCATCCCGCGGCACTGGTCCGTCTGTCGCGACCCGGGGTTTTCGACGCCGAGCCCGAGCGCTGGCAGGTGCTCGACAGCAGCCACATCCGGGCCATCTTCGACAGCCGCCGCCTGCCGTCCGGGCTCTACGACCTCAGCGTCATCAACCCCGACGGACAGCGCGTGACCGAAGCGCAATGCTATCTCGTCGAACCGGCGGTCGAGAGCGAAGTGACGATCGCCGTGGGCGGCCCGCGCAGCCTCGATCCCGGTGACGGTGCGACCTACAGTGTCTCGCTGCAGAGTCTGGGCAACGTCGATACGCCGTACGTGCGCTTCTCCGTCGGCGTCCCCGAAATGGGCTACAGCCCGGATCTGCTGGCTGGCCTGCCACTGCCCCATCTGGTCTTCAGCAGTTCGCTTGCCGGCTTGCCCGACGGCCCGACGGCAGACGCCGCCGGCAACACGCTGAGCTTCGGTCCGACCCCGACGCTCGGCCTCGCCCGCAGCGACATCCCGTGGGCGCAGCTCGACGGCGTCAACAACAGCGACGGTCACAACCTCGCCACCGGCTACGCAATCGATCTCGCAGGCGGCGGATTCGCCGGCGCTGCCGTCAGGCTGCAGACCTATCCCGGCCTCCGCGAGTGGTTGGCCCGCGATTTCGACGGCCTGCGTGCGCGGCTCTACATGCTGCATCCGGAATGGCAGGCGATCGGCCTGCTCGACGGCGGAGTCGCCGATCTCGACCGGATCGCCGCCGATCTCGGCCGCCGGTTCCTGTCGCGAGTCGACGGCGAACATCTGACGCCTCTCGAAGCGCTGGCCATGCCCTTCCGTTTCGACCTCGTCGCCAGCGCCACGGCTCTCGGCCGCGACGAGTTCATCGCCGAACAGCAGGCGCACGCGCAGAGGCTGCGCATGGCGATCCTTGCCGACCCGGACGCGCCCACGAGCCTGTCGGTGATCGCTGCCGATGCCGGGCAATGGCAGACCGCATGGCTCGCTGCGCTCGAGGCCGCCGGCATCCTGCGACCGGTCGACGAGGCGGCACCGATCCGCACGCAGCCGCAGATGTTGAGCCTCAACGCGACCCTCGGCGCCGGCATTCTGCTCAGCCGGGGCGGTGATGGCTACCGGACACAGGCCGATCTCGTCGCGTTCTTTGCCAAGGTGCAGGAGTGGTACGGCGACACCGCCCGCCATATCGGCGACGCCAGCGCCCGCACGGCGCCGGTCGACTACTTCGAGACGCGGCAGAATCTCGACGGCAGCGTCGCCGTGCCGGTTCCGCAACTTGCCGACCGCGATCTCTTCGACCTGGGTGCCACGCACGAAACCCACTTCCTCGACTTCAGCGTGTTCGTCGGCGGCCGCTCCGAACTCGAATACCTGCGCCACGTCGGCGTTCTCGATGACGACTTCCGGCCGGTCGCGGCGCAGGCACTCGACTTTGCTCGCTACCTGCCGGACGCACCCGAGCAGCCCAGCGGCGAATCCTCCCTGCTCCGTGTCAGTGGTCCGCAGGCAATGCGCGGCAGCGATGGCCGCCCGCATGTCGCAGCGGGACTCGCCCTGCCCTACCGCATCGAGTTCGGCAATCCGGTCGCTTCACCGGCGGGCGAGCTGCGCATCACCAGCCAGATCGACGCGAGCCTCGATGCCGCCTCTTTCCGTCTTGGTGACCTGCGCATCGGCGACCTCGCGCTCCACCTGCCGGCCGACCGGGCAAGCTTCCAGGGCGATTTCGACTTCAGCGGCAGCAAGGGATTCATCCTGCGCGTCAGTGGCGGCATCGACAGCGGGAGCCGCGTCGCCACCTGGCTACTGCAGGCCATCGATCCCGCCACCGGCGAAGTCGTTCGCGACCGCAGCCGCGGCCTGCTGCCGGCAGAGGTCGCCAGCGCCGGCGTGACGCCGGAGGGTTTCGTCGCCTACACCGTTCGCGCCGCCGACAGCGCAGCGTCCGGCAGCGACATACGTACCGCTGCCCGCCTGTTGGTCGACGCCCTGCCGCCGATCGACAGCCCGATGCACGCCATCCGGCTCGACACCGAGGCACCGCGAACGCAACTGACCGTCACCCAGGCCGGCGCGGGAAACGCTGCCGGCATCGCCAGCTTCGATTTGCGCTGGCAAAGCACGGACGAGCTTGCCGGAGTGCGCTCGGTGAGCCTTTACGTCGCTGAGGACGGCGGCCGTTTCCGTCTCTGGCAGCGCCAGTTGCCGGCAGGGACGGAGCAGGCCGTCTTCGTCGGCGACGCGGGCAGGCATTACGAGTTCATCGCAGTCGCCACCGACCACGCCGGCAACTCGGAGGCCGCTGTACTCGCCCGGACGACCCTGCCCGACGATGGCGCCCGTCAGGAGATCGTTGCCGCTCTCGGCGCGAGCGAGACCGTCACCTCGACTGCGGCCACCCCGGTCGCCGCCGAGGACCGCAGCTATCCGGCCAATGCGCTGTTCGCGGCCGCCGCGCGGCTCCTGCCGGGCCCGTTGGCGGGCAGCCTGCCGAGCGACCTCGACAGCGTCCTGGCTCCCTTCGCGCTGCGCAGTTTCGCCCACGGCTATGCCGCCAGTGCCGCCCGAATCGGCGCCCAGGCGCTGGTCGAGATGCCCGATGGAACGATTCTGGCAAGCGCCGGCGCGCTGCGCAACGAGATCCACCGTTACGGCGCGGATGGCCTGCAGACGGCAGACCGTGCGGGCGCGCCGCTGTTCGTCCTCGATGCTCCGGTCATCGACCTGCAGGTGGATGCGTTTGGCCGGCTCTGGGCGATGAGCGGCAACCAGCTGCTTCAGCTCGACCCGGCCAGCGGTCACGTCCTGCAGCGCCTGCGAGCCCCGGGCGACCAGCCGCTGACGCATGCGCTGGCAATCGACCCGGCCACCGGCGAGATCTATGTCTCTTCGGGCGCCGGCATCCTGGTCTACGACCCGGCCGCCAGCGACTCCAGCCAGGCCTGGAAGAGCTTCAGTCGGCAGCGCGTCGGCGATCTGGCCTTTGCGCCGGACGGACGGCTGTGGGCGGTCAAGCGCGCCGGCAACGACTTCGCAAGCGCGGCCGCGCATGCCAGCAGCGAGATCATCAGTTTCCCGATGAGCGGCCAGCAAGCCGGCCGCGGCGAAGTCGAATACCGCCTCGCCGGCATCATCGACAGCATCGCCTTCGCTGAACCCGACAGCCAACTCGCTGGACTGCTGTTTGCCAGCAGCCAGCCGGGCCAGCAGCCAGCCGGCGGTGGCATTGGTGCGGCGCGCCAGGGCAGCGTCTGGATGATCGAACTGGCCAGCCGCCGCAGCCTGGAACTGGCGGGTGGCGGCAGCCGCGGTGAATCGATCGTCGCCACGCGCGACGGCCGCATCCTGGTTGCGCAGACGAGCAGCATCGACGAGATCGCCGTGCAGCGCGTGCCGACGGTCAGCGCGGTGACGGTCCCGGACGGCGCGCTCGTGCCGCTGCCACTGAACCGGATCGGCGTCGTCTTCGATCAGGAGATGCAGCTCGGGGAAGCCGGCGACCCCGCCAGCGTGCTCCATCCTGACAACTATCGCCTGCTGGCGCTGCAGTCCACGGCAGCCGGCGAGACCGGGCAGCAGCCAGCGAGCGTCAGTTGGGAGCCGGCGACGCGCACCGCCTGGCTCGACGTGAGCGGGCTGGCTGCCGGCGACTACCGCCTGCAGATCGCGCGCCGCATCGAGAGCCAGGCGCAGACGCCGCTGGCGAGCGACTTCGAGAGCCGCTTCACGGCGATCGAGGACCTCAGCCACCGCTTGCGTGTCGACTTCTCGAACACGCGTGCCAACCGGGCGACCGGCGAACTCAGCTACGACCTCAGCCTGACCAACATCGGCAGCGACGAGATAGCCGGCCCGCTGGCGCTGCTGCTCGACCCCGGCCGTCATTTCGGCGCGACGGTCGCCGGCGCCGTTGCCGGCGGCGGCGAGCAAGCCGATCTCTGGTTGATCGACCTCGGCAACGCACTGAACGATCTCGGCGGCAAGCTGGCTGCCGGGGCGACGATCGCCGGACAGACGGTCAGCATCGTTCCCGCCAGCCGCTTCGCCGCCTACGCCGGCATCGCATCGATCGTCAAGGCCAACCTCGGGCACGGCGTCTACGCCGCGCCGCGTGCGAACCGGCCGCCGCTGCTGCGGCTGGCCGCTGCTGCGGACAGCGATGAACTGCCGCCGGCCCGCGTCGGCGAAGCATGGAGCGCGGCGATCGAAGCGCTCGACAGCGACGGCACGCGCCTGCATTGGCAACTGCTCGAAGCACCAGCCGGCCTCAGCCTGCAGGCAGCCACAGCGGCCAGCAGCGCGCCCGCCGGCACGAGTTCCGTCGCGACGCTCGCCTGGACCCCGACTGCGGCCGCCGATGCCGACAGCACGATCCTCATCCGCGTCGAAGACAGCCGCGGCGGTTCCGCGCTGCGCCGCTTCCAGCTTCCGGTCAGCGGCGGCAACCACGCACCGCTGCTTGCCGTGCCCGACGACATCGTGCTTCGTGCAGGCGAAGCGCTCGCGCTGCCGCTGCACGCCGCCGATGCCGATGGCGACCACCTGACGCTGCTGCTCGACGCCCTGCCGCCGGGTGCGCGCTTCGATTCCGGCAGCGGCCTGCTGCACTGGACACCGGGCCATGACCAGTCCGGCATCTGGCGCGACATCCGCGTCAGCGCCAGCGACGGCAAGCTGATCGCCAGCCGCAGCTTCAGCATCACCGTCGAGCAGGCCCATGCCGCACCCCAGTTCGATCCGCAACCCGCGCACTTCCTGCGTGAGGGCGACCCGTGGACGCTGCGGCTCGCGGGCAGCGTGCCGGGCTTCACGGCCGGCGCCACGCAGCCTGGCGGCGAAACACTGCAGTTGGAGTACGGTGCCGCCTGGCTGCCGGGCGGGGCGACCCTCAACCCGGAGTCCGGCCACCTGGCCTGGACCCCTGGCTACGATCAGCACGGCCAGTATCGCATCCCGCTGACGCTGACCGCGATCTGGACCATGGCCGACGGCCGCAGCGAGCGGACGCAGGCGAGCGCCGAACTGATTCTCGAGGTTGCCAATGCCAACGCGGCGCCGGTCCTGCCGCAGACGGCAAGCCTGCACGTCCGCGAAGGGCAGCCGTTGCGCTTCAGCGTCCTCGCCTTCGACCCGGACAACCCCGACTTCCAGCCCGCGCTGCGCCAGCAGCCCGGCGCGACCGCCATCGCCCTGGCGGGTGTCACGCCGACGGTCGGCTACCGGGTCGGCGGCCTGCCTGCCGGCGCCCATTTCGATGCCGAGACGCTCGAGATCCTCTGGACACCCGGCTACGATCAGGCCGGGGTGTACGCGATCGACGTCAGCGCCACTGACGACGGCGATGGCACCGGCATCCCGCTGGGCAGCGCGCTGACGCTGTCGATCGCCGTCGCCAACGCCAACCGCGCGCCGCTGATCGGCGACATCGCCGCCGCCAGCGTCGACCGCGGCGACACCATCGACATCCGGGTCACGGCATCCGATGTCGACGCGCGGTTGAGTGGCGCGCCGGTCCACCTCGACTTCGCCGGCCTGCCGCGCTTCGCCCGCTTCATCGCCGATGGTTCCAGCGCGCCGGGCGAGGCATCCGGCTGGCTGCGCTTTGCCCCGGGCGAAGGCGATCGCGGCGATTACCTGATCACCGTCAGCGCCAGCGACGATGGCGACGGCGATCCGCAGCAGATTCTCGCCAGCAGCCACAGCTTCGTCCTCAGCGCGCGCAGTGCGGCCGAAGCGCCGCAGATCGACGGCCCGCGGCAGGTCGTCGCCATCGCCGGGCAACCCTTCTCGCTCACCCTGCGGGCGCGCGACCTCGATCAGGATGCGCTGCACTGGACGGCCGCCGGGCTGCCCGCGGGGGCCAGCCTGACGCCGGGCCTGCGCTACGGCGAGGCCATGCTGCAGTGGACGCCAGCCACCGGCGACGGCGGTGCGCACGACATCGAGCTGATCGTCAGCGACAGCGGCCTGCCACCGCCGGGCGGCGGCTATCCGCTGCCGCAGCAGCCGCAACCGAATGTCAGCCGGCAAGCGCTGCGCATCGTCGTGCGCGACGACAACGGCGCGCCGCAACTGGCGGCGGTCCGCGTCGCTGCCACGGCCGTCGCTGACACGGGGGACACCCTGCGCCTGCGGGCGAGCGAGGGCGTGCCATTGACGATCGAGATCCGGGCCAGCGATGCCGACGCCGACCCGCTGCACTGGCAGTTCGACGGCCTGCCGCGTGGCATGTCGGTGACGACGGATGCCGATCGGGTCCTGCTCGCCTGGACCCCTGACCTCTTCGCCGCCGAGGACGGAAACGGCGGCAGCGCCGGACTGTGGCGACTTTCGCTGCGCGCCAGCGACGGCATGGCGCACTTCACGCGCGCCATCGAAGTGCAGGTGGCGAACCACAACCAGCCGCCGCGCATCACGCCGCTGCCGCTGCAACTGGTCGGCGAGGGGGAGACGCTGGCTTTCGCCGTGCACGCGGGCGATGCCGACGGTGATGCCGTCCGGCTGGCGCTGCTGCACGAGCCGACGACGCCGGCCGGTGTCCATTTCGACCCGCTCAGCGGCCTGTTCAGCTGGCAGCCCGGGCTCGAGGTGGTCGACAACGCCACCGCCGCCGAGCGCGATTTCGTGTTCACCTTCCGCGCCGACGACGGGCAGGCGACGAGCAGCCAGTCGGTCCGCGTGCGGGTCCTCGACGCCAACCGCCGGCCGCAGCTCGTCGGGCGCAACCACGCCGTCGTCGTCGGCGACACGCTGCGCATCCCGCTCGTCGCCGGCGACCCGGCCAGCCCGCGCGGCGCGGGCATCGTCTTCAGCGACCCGGACGGCGTCGCGCAGACGCAGGCGCTGCGCTTGCGCTTCGCCGACCTGCCTGCCGGCGCCACCCATGACGAGCAGAACCACGAACTGCGCTGGACGCCGGGCCCGGGCCAGCTCGGCGACCATCTGCTGACGCTCGCAGTCGCCGACGGCCAGCCCGGCGAGAGCGGCAGCAGCCGGCAGAGCTTCGTCGTGCGCGTCGTCGCCAGTGCCGCGGCGAACGCACCGCAGCTCCTCGTCGCGACCACCCCGGAGCTGACGGCGAGACCGCACCAGACGGTGATCGGCAGCGCCCGCGCCGTGGCGTGGAGCGGCATCGCCGACCTGACGGTCGAACGGCGCAGCGCCGCGGCGGAACCCTGGCAGAGCGTCGCGGTGGATGCCGCCGGCCGCTTCCGCTTCACGCCGGAGGAGCCCGGTGTGGTCGAGCTGCGCATCACCGCCACCGACCACGACGGCTTCAGCGCGCAGCACATCCATACCCTGCCGGTGCTCGATCCCGCCGACTCCGCTGCCCCTCGACTCGCCTGGAGCGGCGCGCTGCGCGGCGCGACGGGCAGCGCGCCACCACTGCGCGTCGCCGCGCCGCTGGCACTCGCCGCCGACCTGGCCGAGGCGCAGTTGCTGGACTGGCAACTGCTGCTGGCGCCGGCGGCCAGCGACCAATGGTCGACACTGGCCCGGCAGGAGAGCCGCGCCACGGCGATCGACGAGACGCTGGCCCTGGCGACGCTCGACCCGGCGCTGCTGGCCAACGGCGTCTGGCAGCTCCGCCTGGTCGCCCGCGATCTCGCCGGCCGCAGCAGCCAGATCGACGCCGCCGTGCTCATCGACACGCCGCTCAAGGCACCGCCGGCCGCCGTCGCCAGCGACGCGGTCTACCAGTTGGGCGGTCACTCGCTGGCGCTGGCGCGCGTGCTGCCGGCCGGACCGCTGCCCGCCGCCGCTGCGATCGATGACCGGGCCGGCACCGCGAACGATTTCGGCAACTGGCAATTGCCGCTGCTGACGCCGCGCCTGCGCAGCGACCAGCCGGCGACGCTGCCTTCGGGAGCGATCGCCGCCTGGCGGGACGGCGCCCGGGTCTGGGTCAGCATCGCGCGTGATTTCGCCGACGCCGGAGCCGGCGAGCTGGCGCTGCGCTTCAGCCTGGCCGCGGTCGGCGAGCGGCTCGGCAGCGACGCGGCGGCACCGCTGGTCTGGCATCCGGCCTTCAGCGGCGACCGCGGCTGGCAACTCGAGGCGCAGGCGTCGATCGACGGCTCGCGCCCCGACAGCCTGATCCGCCTCGGCGACTCGCTTTACGACCAGGTCAGCGGCCTGCCCTGGGTGCCGCAGCGCTATACGCTGGTCTCGCCCGGTGGTGATCGCCATCAGCTCGATGCCGGCGGCCGCCTGCGGCAGCTCCACTTCGCCGATGGTGCGCAGTGGCTGGTCTCGGATGCCGGCGTTGCGGCCGTCGCCGCGGATGGCAGCCCGGCCGGGCGACTCGAGCTGCTGCGCGACGGCGAGGGGCGGATCGTCCGCAGCAGCGGCTTCGTCGCGGGAGAAGCGGAACCGGTCGGCACGGCCTACCTTTACGACGCTTCCGGCAACCTGCGCCTGGTCCGCGCGATCGGCAGCGGCAGCGGTACGGCCTACGTCCATGATGCGACCGGCGCGCTGCTCTGGACCGACCCGACGGCGGACCTGGGTACGCCGGCGAGCTGGAACGGACTGACGAACGAGTGGCAGGGCGAGATCGGCAGTGGTGCGACGCTGGCGTTCACGATCCGCGACAGCGAGATCGCTTCCGTCGCGCGTGCGCCGGGCGGCAGCGCAGCGCTGCTCATCGCCGTCGACAGCACGACGGCCGATGCCGGCGCGACGATCGAGTTCGTCGGCGGACAGGTACTCGGCAGCCGGGCGGACGGCACGACGCGGACGACGCTGCTGCAGGTCAGCGAGAGCGGTGCGAAGCTCCTGCGCCTGGCGGGCAGCGGCGCCGCGCGCGTCAGCCTGCGCGTCGCCGGCGACCTCGATGTCGACGGCCGCGTCGACGCCGCCGATGCGCTGCTCTGGGAAGCCGCGCAGCGCGCCGGCGGGAAAGCGGGCGACGTCGACGGCGACGGGGCGATCAACGCGATCGATCGGCAGATCGTCTTCGCCAACAGCGGTTTCAGCGCCAACCGGGCGCCGGCGATCGTCGGCCAGCCGCCGTTGCGGACGCACAGCGAGCTGGCGATGACCGTCGCCCTGCACGACATGGCGCGCGATGCCGAAGGCGACATGGTGCTCTGGCGCGTCGTGCAGGCGATTAACGGCCAGGCGCGCCTCGCCGCCGATGGCGAGAGCCTGGTGTTCACGCCGCAGGCGGGCTTTGCCGGCCAGGCGACGGTCCGCCTGCAGGCGAACGATGGCTACAACGCGGGCCAAGCGGTCGATCTGGCGATCGACGTCAGCGGCGCCCGCTTGCAGCAGATTCACCTCGCACCACTGGACCGCCTCCTGACGGGCCAGACGCAGGCGATCCGTGCGACCCTCGACTTCGCCGATGAGGCCGGCGTCGCGCTGCACGATCCGGCGTACCTCAGCGTGCAGGCGGTGGACCTCGCCGGCCTCGGCGACAGCGGAGGCAGCCGCATCGTCGTGGACGACAGCCGCGACCAGTTTCGCGCCACCGGTGTCGGCCCGGCGCTGCTCGCCGTCAGCCGCATCGATTCGAGCGGGCAGGCGGTGCAGGCGGTCGCCGCGCTCAACGTCCTCGCCGCCTCGACGCTCACCGGTACCGGCGAGGACGACGGCGCAGCGGGCGATGCGCTGCCAGCCGTCGACCCGGAGGTCTACCCGCGAACGCTGAGTCTCGCCCCCGGCGCGACCCGGCAGTTGCGCGTGCAGCGCCTCGACCCGGCGACCGGCGAACGGCTCGACATCGGCAGCGCGAGCCAGGTCGCATTCCCCGGCTCGCCCGAAGTGGTCGAGATCGGCCGCGATCCGTGGACGCAGGAACCGCTGCGTGACCCCGCCACCGGCGACGTGCTGCTCGATCCGGCGACCGGCGACATCGTTTTCGACCCGGACAGCGGCGACATCCTGCTCACCGTGATCCCGGCGATCGCCGAGGTGCGCAACGGCACCCGCTACTTCTCGAGCGACGAGACGATCGCCAGCGTCGCTCCGGACGGCCTGATCAGCGCCCACCGCGCGGGGCGGGTGAGGCTCTCGGTCGTCCATCTGGCGAACGAGGTGGACGCCAGCGGCGCGATCACGGCACGCGCCATCGGCCAGACCGACATCGCACTGCTGGTGCAGACGCCGCAGTCGATCGACGACGATCCGCTGACGCCGATCCCGGCCGCGAGCATCATCCGGGCCGCGCAGGGCGGCATCGTGCAGGCCGCCAGCGGCGAGCTGCTGCTGGTCGGTGCCGGCGCCCTGGGCGAAGACACGCCGGTGTCGATCCGCCGCATCGACCTCGCCCACCTGGCGGCCGAAAGCGGCCTCGCCGCCCCCGCGCCGGGGCTGCTGCAGACGCTGGCGGCTTTCCGCCTCGATCTCGGCGAGCGGTCGACGACCACGCCGGTACAGCTCTCGATCCCGCTGCAGGACACGGCCGGCGTGCGCGAGGGCGACGAGGTGCTGTTCCTGCGCCACGGCCTGGCTCCGGGCAGCGACGGGCGATTGCAGGACGTCTGGTGGATCCTGGACAACGGCTTCATCGCCAGCGATCCCGCTGCCGGGCTGGTCGCGCGCACGGCCAGCCCGCCCTACAGCGGCATCAGCGGCTCCGGTGACTTCATCTGCGTCCGCACCACCTTCGACCGGCAGAGCGGCGCGCTGACGCTGCGCGGCTTCGGCGCCGATGCGCTGGCATTGCGCGCGAACGATCTGGTTCTCGGCCTCGCCGCCGAACTGGGCAACGGCAACCTGAGTGGCTTGGCCGCCGCCGGCGACCTGATCGGAGCGCTGGCGGCAGCGGGCGAGGTGTACGCGATCAGGCGGACACCGGGCGGCGTTTACCAGACGGTGCCGGTGCACAAGGATCCGGCGACGGGCGTCCTGATCCTGCCCGGCGACAGCGGCAGTGGCAGCCTGCCGAACCCCGGTGAAAGCGAGACCGCGCCGCGCGTGCTGCGCGCCGCGATGCTCGCCTCCGGCAGGCTCGAGCTGACGCTCGACCGGCTGCAGTCGCCGGCGGCCTCGACCGCGGCGCCGGCAACCGCCCTGCGCATCTGGCTGACGCCCGCGGCACCGCAGATCGACAGCACGGGCAGCGCCAGCCTCGGTCCGTGGCGCGACGACCAGGGCGGGCAGCGTGATCGCTTGCGCGTCTGGCAAAGGCTGGTCGACCTGCAGCCACTGGCCGGCGACGCGTCCGGCCTGACGCTCGAGCTCGATCTGCCGCGGGGCATCGCCGGCGGGCTGCACGTCATCAGCATCCAGCGCATGCTGCAGAGCCTCGATCCGAGCGACCCGGGCCGGACGCGTTGGGTCGCCGATGGCGAGGCAGCCAGCCTGACGCTGACGCCACCCACCGCTTTCAACCTGGTCGCCGGCGAAGACCTGATCCGTGTCTTCCGCGGCGAGCTCCAGATCGGCGAGATCGCCTACCCGGACAGCGGCGGCGCAGCCGCTCCGGCGACCGGCAGCAAGACCGACGCGATCGCCTTCAGCCTCGACAACCGGCTGGCGTTCGTCGCACACGGCCGCGGCCAGATCCACGTCCTCGACACGGCGACGATGACGCTCGCCGACACCTTGCACATCGGCAGCGCCAACATCAGCAGTCTCGCCGTCTCCGGCCACTGGCTGTACATCGCCGAAGGCGGCTCGCACGACCCTGCCGGTGGCCATCGGCTGCTGCGCGCGAACATCGACCCGGCCGACAGCCGCTTCCTCGCCCTGCAGCAGATCCGCCTGCCGCCGTCGGTCAGCGGTGCCAACGCCCCCTACGGCTATGTCGACCTGGCGATCAACCACGGCCTGCACAGCTATCTCGCGGTGACCGCCAGCCAGCAGGGCCTGGGCATCGGCGGCGCGCGTGCCGCCGCCGGCGGCCAGATCTTCATCGTCGATCTCGATGTCGCGCGCGAGTCGGCCGGCCGCCTCGACGCGACGGTGAACGGCGCCTGCACGCCAGTCAGCGTGCCCGATGGCCAGGGCAAGGCGCCGCAGTTCGTCGCCGCAGCGGGAATCCGCGACCACACGCTGCGTTTCCTGCTGAGCGACGCACAGGACGAGAACGCCGGGCTGGCCACCGTCAGCGTCGCTCTCGGCGCCGACGGACGGCTGCAGGGAGCGCCGACGTTCCGCCGGCTGCCGCTGCTCGGTTCGTCCGCCGGCCACGACCGAACCGAGGGTGAATACCAGTTGAACATCCAGCGTGCCCAGTCGCCGGTGCTCGTCGAGACGGGTGATGGCAGCGAGTACGCGCTGGTCGCCGACTACTTCTTCGACTTCCTCGACCCGCTGTACCGCAACGGCGACGCCGCGGGCGGCGCTCGCCAGCTCGGTGGCAAGGTCGGCATCATCCGCGATCCCTTCGGTCCGCGGCCCGAATACCTCGGCGCCACCTCGCCACTCGCCGGCGCCAACATTTCCCGGCTCGCCGTCGGCGACGACGGCGGCACGCTCTGGGCCGACCTGCGCTACTGGCCGACGCTCGATTCGTCGCCACCGCCCGCCGGACTGCTCAAATGGGATCTCGGCCAGCTCATCGCCGCCGCCGAACGCAACTCGCTTGCCGCGCAGGCGTCGGCGCGCCCGCTGCCGATCGACCGCGAACTCGTCGGCGGCGCGGTGCAGCAGGTGGTGACACCGGCCAGATACGAGCTCGGCGACGGCAGCCGGCTGACCTCGGGCTGGGTTTTCGGGATGGCGGCGAGCCCGCTGCGCCGCCCCGACGCGATCCACTTCACCGACCCGGTCGATGAGCTGCACTTCCTGAAGACGATCGAAGCCGACCGGGACCTCAAGGTGCCGAGCTTCAACTACGGCGACATCGCCCGCGTTGACCTGTTCAAGCTGATCCGCAGCCAATATGCGAGCACCCTCGCGCAGGTGCCGGATGCCGACCTCAACATCAACTGGTCGAACATCGAGGTCAGCGGCGCCGCCACCCTCCTGCGCGACGGCAAGGGGCACCTCCTGACTGCCGAACGCGAGGACGGCATGCAGTCGGTCGAGGCAGCGAGCCGGCGCAGCTACCAGGGACTGCAGACGGTCGGCAACGACGCCGGCAAGAAGACCCTGAGCAGCAGTGGCGTCATCTTTCTGGCGCCGGTCGTCGACCTCGGGCGACTGCGCCGCGGCGAGGCGCTCAAGCCCGGTGAGATCACCATCCACCTTGCCGGCTTCGACCGCAGCCGGCCCGACGAGCGGCTCAGCCTGAAGCTGCAGGTGGTCGACTACGTCCGCGCCGCCGATGCGAGCTTCTTTGGCGACCGGCCGCTGAACAACCCGGGTTACCACGAGTTCGCACTCGACGGATCGGTCGGCGGCGACCCGCGCAGCGACAACCGGTTGCTCGACGTGGCGCGTGTCGAGCAGCGGCTGAAGTATCTCGGCTACGGTCTTTCGGCGATTCCGAAGAGCGGCGAAATCCGGGTCGACGGAACCCTGGACACGGCAGAGTTGATCACCCTGCGGCAGTTCGAGCAGATCGTGCAGAACAGCGGCGACTACCAGGACAGCACGAGCGAAACCGTCAAGGACCGCAAGGGCAAGAGCACCACCGTCGTCAAGCCGCTGCCCCCGATCACGCTGTCGGCGGCCAGCGCGACCTGGCTGAGCGCCTACAACGCCCCGCACTGGATGCAGTACCGCTTCGGCAACGGCAGCCCGCTGCCCGGCTGGAGCGACCGGACCGACGCGAAGAAGCCGGTTGAAGCGATGGGAACGAGCTGGGTCCATGACCTGATGGTCGCCAGCCAGGGCGCCAACCGGAGCTCCGACGGCAGGGCGCGACAAGCGCTGTGGTTCGCCGGAACGAACCTGCTCGGCAACCGCCTGCAGCTCGGGATCAACACCGCCTACATCTCGCTCGACAACCAGAAGGGCATCTACGGCGACGAGTGGCTCCTCGGCCTGAGCAGCACCAACAGCGTCGACCTGCGCAACCTGACGGCGAGCAACGACAGCACGGCGACACCCCAGCAGAAGCTGAAGTACCTGCTCGAAGAGATGGCGCGCCTGCGGCAGCAGCCCGGCAACGGAACCTGGGATGCCCAGAGGGCGCAGCAACTCGCCGGGCTGTTGCAGTACGTGAATCGCGTGCAACCGAACGGCAACTCCCCGAACAACCAGGTGGACGCACTCAAGGACTTCCTGGCCGTTTATACGGCGACGCAGAACGACACGGTAGCGGGGAATGGATCGCTCGAAGAGCAACTCGCGGCAATCAAGTCGGGAGCATCCGATGACGCCAGGCGGGCGATCCAGGGGGCGTTGTTTGGCGGGGGAACCCAGTCTTCTGGCCTGATCGCGACCGACAAGCTGCTACTTGGCGGTGTCGGGGACAAGGGTTCTGGGTTCGGCTCGCAGTTGAGCGCCGCAAGCCTCGCAGCCATCATGGGATCTACTGCGGATGGCGTCAGAGATTGGGTGGAACCACTGAACTCCGCACTCGCCAGGTTCGATATCAATACAGCGAAGCGAGTCTCCGCGTTCCTGGTCAATGCACGATTCGAAGCGTTCTTTGACTCCGACTTGGTCGAGAATCGCAGCGATCAGTCTGCCGAGTTGGCTTACGGCAACAGGTACGGAAATGACGCACCTGGCGATGGCGCTCGGTACAAAGGCCGAGGCATCATGCAGATCACCTTCAAATGGGGCTACGAGGTCCTTGCGGAAGGCGGATATCGGGGTTGGACCCACAAGCTAACACCCCCCGTGGAACCGAAAGCGAACAAGGTACCGGGTTTGAACGAAATCCTGGGAACGAACCATGACTTCGTCCAGAGCCCCGGCGATATGGTCGCGAATAAGAGCATCGCTGCGCTGTCTGGTGCTTGGTATTGGCGATACGGGGCACAGCCGATTGATGGTGATCTGAACAAAATGATCGATCGGTCGGCCCACGTTGACCAAAAGAATTTCGCGGACGCTACTAAAGGTATCAAGGGTCATGGAGACTCACTCGAACATCGGGCGAACCGAGAGGCTCGCTTGGCCTCTTGGAAAGCGGTAAACGCCGAAACGATCCGAAACCAAAACGCTTTGGGTAACCTCAAGCATGTGCTAGTAGACTTGGGCTTCTCTCCGGAGAACCGCCGAGATTACAACACCAAACTCGGAGTAGTACTGTCGAGCCGGCCACCCTTGGCCATAGAACGCCTTCGCCACCTTGCGGATCCATCGCCAAACAGTCTAACGTTTGAAGCTCTACCCACGGAACTACCACCACTTGATCCAATCCTGGGCCAAGGAGAACGGAAAATGCTTCCTGCCGACCACGCTTTTCTCGACGTGCATCAGCTCCGGGCGCCAGCCTTCCTCGCGGCTAATGCCGAAAGAACTCAGCAGGCTGCAGAAAGAGTTCCGCGATTCGGCATCTGTGTCATCTCGCCTACTCATGAGCAGATAAAGAAACTGGGAAGCGGCCAGTCAATTAGCATTGTAATCGACCCGCGAATGGACGCCGAGGATCACTTTGCCCCAAAGGATAACAAGTGGACCGGATTCGAGGCTCAGTTCATCGACGAAAATCGACTGGCGAAAGTCAGCGTCTTGGAGATGCCGAAACACGGGCGACTCGTCGCTTACCAAGGCGAACTCGGGACCGATTTTGCCCCCGGCACCTCAGTGGAGTACATTCCAAATTCCGGTTTCACTGGCAAGGACAAGTTGACGGTTTTGGTAACCAGCCAGAGCGGCCTTTCAATCCTTTTTTCCTATCATATTCACGTGACTCCGGCAGCCGGAAGGTTTGATCTGTACGATGACTCTGCCTACAAGAAGTACTGCCCGCGCGGGCTTCTCATCTGGAGAATCGCCGAGAGTCCAAGCCCAGATCCAATCGTCGGTGCACTTTCGGTCGAGCCGGCCGGCACATGGATCGCCATCGATGAAGACCTTGCCGCAGCAGCCTCCTTCGCCAACCTCCCCGATTTCGCCCTCGGCCACACCACCGGCACTGGCTCCGCCGCCGAGATCACCCTCGACACCGATGCCGCCGGCCACGGCTGGTTCGTCGACGCAACGCCTGGGCTCAACGAGGAGTTCCTGCCGACCAGCAACCCCGGCGAGTGGGTAGCGCGGCCCGGGTCGGCCGCCGACGGCCGGATCGACCTGCTGACCGTTCTCCTGCACGAGCAGGGGCACGCGCTCGGGCTCGAGCACAGTGCGGATCCACACCATTTCATGGCGGCGACCCTGAGCCCGGGGATTCGGCGGACGATCTCCGCGGCAGACCAACTCGCCCTGCTCCAGCTCGCCGGCTACCTGCCGCCGCCCGACAGCCCGAGCGACGCCTATTCGGCCTTTTCCTGGGGCGTTCCCCTCCCCTTCACCCGCGTGACCGGCCTGGCGCACGACGCCCGCCCGGGTCTCGCCACCGCCAGTGAACCCGCAGCGGACCGCCCGCAACTCCACATCGCCGCCAACCCCCGCCTGGAGAACCCCGCCTTCAGCGATGGTCGCGGCTGGAGCACGGCCGGCGACGTGCGCTTCGGCGATGGCGCCGCCACCCTGCTCGAATCGCCCGATAGCCAGACTCGTCTCAACCAGATCTTCGTCCTCGGCAGCGACGACCACTTCCTGTCCTTCACGCTGGCCGACCTCGCGATCGGCGATCAGCTTCGCGGCCCGGACGACGCTTTCGAGCTGGCCCTGATCGACGCCAATACCGGGCTTGCCCTGCTGCGTGCCGGCGGCCTGACGCGCAGCGACGCCGCGCTCAACCGCCAGGCCGACGGCAGCGAAGCGCGGGCGAGCGAGATCAGCGTCACGGCCAACGCCGACGGCAGCTTGCGCTACCTCGTCGACCTGCGCGGCATCGCCGCCGGCAGCGTTCTCAACCTCGCCTTCGACCT
>ERZ761592.188-NODE-188-length-32714-cov-10.638507_pt1 | contig 32714 bp, 27 predicted proteins | sample MGYA00433095_ERZ761592 | MGnify/ENA primary metagenome ERZ761592 (study PRJEB28899, sample SAMN03785554) | bioreactor sludge metagenome | biome: EBPR Sludge; feature: EBPR Bioreactor; material: 0.22µm filtered reactor supernatant | place: Saint Lucia: Queensland... | reverse complement strand
CGCCAAGCGCAGCGTGGCCCCGGGGGAGAGGGCATCTCGTGGTTGACGCCCGCCGGGGCTTGTTGGCTGCCGTGCCCCCCTCGCCGTCCCGGGACAGCACGGTCGACGCGACCGCCTCCACCGCCAGCCACCACGGGACGCCCGTCTCAGCGAGCACGGCAGCCAACAAGCCCCGGCGGTCGTCATCGGTGAGCCAACTGGCCCAAGGCCTGGAGCCTGAACGGACAACAGGAAAGAGGCGCCACCCCCGAAAGGGTGGCGCCTCTTCTGTGTCTAGAGCTTGAGCAGTTCGAGGATCACGACTCCTCCGAATCCTCGATCCCCCACGACCGGGGGCTTCCGCCTGATGAACTTGACGTTTCGGATCTGTACGACGTGGGACTCACCGGCGGTGAAGTCCTCGAAGGTCACGACCTGCTGAGAACCTTCAACCTCTTCCAGTGCGTGCAGGCGAGCGATGGCCGCCCCCTCGAAACCGTAGCGGACCGAGGAGAAGTCCTGCTCGAAATCCGACAGCAGGACAGGTACCTGGATCACCCGCTGGATCCGAGGGAGGGGTACCGCCTTCACCTGATAGGAGTAGACGGTGGGTGAACTCAACCCACCGTCGCTGGAGGTCAGCGTGACCCGCAGGGAGAGGTGCTGGAGGGGCTCGTCCTCCTGGAGGGTCAGGTCTTCGGCGTCATCGAACGCCGCCCCGAGGGTGTACTTCTCCCTCTCCACCCCCACCGGGTTCACGGTGGCGACCCTGATGGTCGACGTGGAGGGAATCTGCGCCCGCAGGCGCAGCAGTGAGAACCGCTTGGCCTCGGCCGTCGCGTACCGGATCCGGCCCGTGAGCAGATACCCGGATGCGACATAGGCGTCCATCGACTGGAGGTGGACGCCCTGGCCGGTCACCGACAGGACGACCCGATCCGTGACCCCGAGGAAGGCGATGGACGTCACTGCACCGAACCCGTCCACCGAGACGTCGTAGGCCCAGGCGTATCGGCCGGTCCCTCCGGCGCCGTCCTCACGGGGGATCTCCTCGGAGAGGTCGATCCGGGCACACCCCGAGTTCCCGTCCAGATCGGCCTCGATGCCCGCGTACACGAACCGGTCCCGTGCCGTCAGGCACCTGACCGGGTGAGTGGTCTCCACGGTCAGCGGGCCGTAGGTGAGGGTCCCGTCGGCCTCGACGTTGCCGATCCGCACTCCTCGACTCGTCCCCAGGGCGACGTAGGACCCCAGGTAGATCTCCATGGAGTGGATCTCTTCACCGGCAGGGAAGGTGGCCACAGGACTGGCAGCCCCCAGGGAGGGCACCACGCCGCTGCTGGGGGCCTCTAGGGTGAACCGGTATATGAACCCATACCCCCCGTCCCTTCCGGCCGCCAGAATGGCTCCTGGGGCCTCTGAGACGGCAGTCCATGTGAAGGTTGGGGACGGGTGCGTGTAGAGGGGCGTGTCCATCGCCCCACCGGCCAGGGTCAGCTCGTAGAGAGACGGTCCGGCCGTGGCGATGATCCTGGCCTTGACCCAGTGCGGGGTGACCAGCCGGGCACCCGTGTACGTCCACAGTGAGGTCATCGCCGAACCGGTGACATCCCCGACGGAGATTCCCTCCGTCGTGCCCACCAGCACCCTCGACCCGGCGATCACGGGGCGGGTCCCCAGCGCGCTGGAGCCCCCGTACTGCACCTGGTCCTCGCCGTTGTCGCGCAGGAGAATCCCGCCCACCACCGAGAACACGACATCCTGACCGGCGACCACGGCGCCGGTCACGTAGGTGTCGTACGTGCTCAGGCTGCGAGGTTCCATCCGGTGCAGCAGGCCGAGATCGCCTTTCGTCCAGACGTCCAGCCCCACCGATCGTGCGAAGCGGTACCGGGTCGACAGATCCGAACCCGGTTCGTACCACGTTGCACCGGCCCCACGGTGCCAGGAGTCCTGGTCGCGGACCCACCACTGAGAGAGAGACTGCTCCCCGGGCTCGCGAGAGGTGTCGATCTGCTGACGACGGAACTCGGCCGTCTCGCGGGTATACGGCATGTCGTCCGTGATGGCGAGCTGGAACGGGAGACCGGCCAGGGCGATGTCGGCCCTGGCCCCGGACCCGTGATAGTTGGCGACGACCCGACGGGCACTCAGCCCGAGGACCGTCCTCTCGGTGATGTCGAAGGAGACCATTACCCGGCAGCGCTCCCGCTGGTCATCTGCACCGCGGTCCACTGGACCGAGACGCCCGTGGCCGTGGTGACCGCGTTGTTGCCCGTGTAGACGTAGATGTCACACCCGTTCGAGGTGACATTGATTGCCCGGGCGGACAGGGACCCGCTCCCGGCGACCGCATTGCGCAGGCACACCTGCACGATCGGCGGGACGGTGAAACGGCCCGAGGGGAAGGTGACGGCGACCACCCCGGAAAAGTCCGAGGTCAGGCTCAGGCTCGCCGTACCGGCGGCCATGCGCGGGACCGGGATCGTCCCCTGGTGCGTCAGCGAACCGGAGAACGTCCCCGACGCCGCGGTCAGCGCAGCGACACCGGCCTCACCCGAGGTGAGGCTCCCGGTGGACAGACTGCCCACGTTCGCCGAGCCTGTCACGTTGAGACCGGACGTGGTCACCGCTCCGGTGGAGCTGAGGGATGTCACACCGACATTGGCCAGGGATGAATTGCCCGTGACGGCCAGTGTGCCGGTCGAGACGGTCTGGGCCACGACATCCGTGGCGTTCAGGGTGTCCTGGGTGAGGTTCGGAGCGAAGACGTTCCCCCCGGGACCGACTGAGAACAACACCTCGTCCGCGGTGTCGAGCACCCGGACCAGATCGGCCGTCTGTCCGGCCTTGGCGCGAACCTCCACTGCTGTCCCCGCAGCGGTGGCCGGGGTGAAGACCGCCTTCGTGGTGGTCCGCACCTGCGGCATCACCAGGGTTGCCCCGGCGTCGATGTACCCCACCAGGACACCGGTCGAGGTACGCACCTCGACCATGTTGCCTGCCTGGCCGGGCGCCTGCCTGATCGTCAGTGCAGGGCCGCTGCCATCGCCGGACAGGAAGGTCTTCCGGTCGAGAGTCTGAGGGTCGCTGGAGCCCACCAGTGCGCCGGTCACCCCGTGCACGCCGGATGTCGCGTTCGAGTGGGCGTTCGGCTCACGGAAGTCGCGGGCCGAGACGCCGTGCACGACAGGGGCTCCGGCCTCGTGAGGCAGCGGGGGAGACCCGTCCACCCCGCGCACGATGGTGACCACGTTCAGACTGACGTCGGTGACCTCGACAACTTCCTCGGCCGCCTGGTCCTTGTCGATGATCAGAGTGAAAGGCGGCGCTGGCCAGCCGGTCACATCGCCCACACGGGCGATCACCGCAGTGCTGTTGAGAGGTTCGGACAGGGTGGTCTGGACGGCAACGGCAGAGTAGTTGCGGATGCTCATCGGATCTTGTGCGCTCTCATGGGATGGCGGGACAACAGGGCCGACTGCTCCTCGGCCAGGCGGGTGCGGAACTGGGTGCGTAGCTCACGCCCGACCGATATGGCCGTCCCCAGACCGTTCTTGGCGTCCAGCAGGTCCGCGTTCACGGTCTGCGTGGGAACCCTCCCGGAGTCCAGCCATGGCACCAGGCGGGACGCCGTGCCGAGCACGACCACATCCCTGGACGTGACGGGAAGTCCGGTCAGGGAGAACGGATCCTCATCGAGGATGAGCGCCGCGGGCACCTTGGCGTAGGTGACCCGGAAGGACCCCATGTACGCAGTGCCCAGCAGCAGGGCCTTGCCCGATGACGTGCTCGCCGAATGGGTCAGCTCCCACGTGTTCAGGATCTCCGGGGGGTCCTGGGAGACTGTGGTCAGCTCCACGCTCAGGATCCGCTCGCAGTCGGCAGGGATCTCGATCGTCCAGCCGGACGACGACTGTGCGGTCATGGTGTCGACCGCGAACAGGGTCGGATAGAGAGACCTGATCGTGTTGTTGACCTCTCGCGCAACGATGCTGCGCGGGTAGGTGGGGCGCACGGAGACCATGGCGCCCGCGGAGTGGGCCGATGCAGAGGTCCCCTTGTGACCTCGCCCCCACGGGGCGAGGGTGACCAGGTCGCCCTCCAGTGTCTCGACCCACATCAGCTCTTGATCGATCTCGATCAGACCTCGGGACACCTGACCCGACACCCGGAACTGGGTCGTACCAGGGGCGATGTCGACGGCCAGGGTGGCGAGCTGGTCGTTGCTCACGCCGAAGCCGGTCAGGTAGGTGATGACCTCCTCGATCAACGAGGAGAACGTATCCCCGGGTGGGTACCCTGTCATCACATCCCCGATGCTCGGTAGGCGACGCCCGTGGCGTCGCTGGCCCTGACCGCCTTGTCGATGGCGGCGCGGTGAGTACCGTCAGGCTCGATCCCCTGCCGGATGGCGTCCCGGTAGGACGCCAGCTCCCGGTCCCAGATCTTCTGCCGGGTGTAGTCCTGACGATTGGTGGAGTTGCAGTAGGCGACCCGCACGCCGCTGCCACGCAGGCAGGCGGCGTACGAATCGTGATCCTGCGTGGGACAACCGGTCCGACAGGCCATCACACGACCAGACTGGCGCTGTCGGGCTGGCCCACCTTGGAGGCGAGCACCACCTTGAGCATGGCCAGGGCCGCGGGGACTGCCGCCACTGCGGCAGCGGTCAGTGCGTCCACGTCGAACGGGCTCAACCCGTCCGCGATCAGCAGACCGGCGAATGCCTCGATGTAGGTGAGCACGACCCGCTCGGCCGCGTCGATGACGAACTTACTGGAGAACATCACGATCCCAACTTCCTGGTGATCTCGGCCGCCAACCCACCGGCAGCGGCGCCAGCTCCGATCGCCGACCCGATTGCTTTCCACATGAATCGTTCGACCGTCCGGATCCGCTTCTCGTGGTCGGCGGTACTCCCGAGTAGCGCCTTGACGTTCGCGCCGATCTCCTTCATGTCCCCTGCGCTGTTGGACACCATGAGAATCAGGGCATCCAGACGCCCGGTGAAATGCTGGAACTGTTCCTCGGTGACCGGTGGCACCTCATCACCCCCGCAGGCGTCGTAGAGTGTTGAGCCGGGCCTGGACGTCCGCCCCGTAGTCGCCGCCAGTCGTGACCGAATCCGGACGGCGACCGTTCGACACCGCTCGATTGACCGCACCCACCCCGGCGTTGTACGCCGCGAATGCCGCATTCCAGTTCCTCAGTGTTCGCCGATTGGCGAGCAAGAGGTCTGCGGCATCCTCGGCCTGCTGGCGAGGATGTGCGAGGTACCAGGCCTTCCCGGCATCAGAGGAGAGTGGACCGGCGGGCGTGGGCATGTTCCTCCATGCCCGATCGTCCCGCTGGAAGATCCCCACTCCATGTCCGCCGTCCCCCAGGATGTTGCGCATGTTCGTCTCTCGGGATGCCACGGCGAACAACAGGAACCGGGGCAACCCCCGGATCCGCTCCACGTAGTGCAGCCAGGGCCATTCCTTGACGGCCCGGTCGTATTGCGCCACCAGCGCCGAATCGGAGATCACGGCGTCGCCCCTGTCGGGTAGAGGTCGGGTCGACCCCACCGATTCTTGTAGGCAATCGCCGCGTTGGGGAGCTGGTTGCTCGGCCACCCGATACCGTTCGCGATGTAGGCGTCCGGCTCGTTGAAGTAATTCTCGCCCACCAGGACGTCAGCGATGCTGACGAAGTACTCCCAGACCTTCCGAATGAAGAATGGGTTGTCCCCGGGACCGTACACCGAGTGACCGCCCCATTCTCCGATCCACACGCCCTTTCCGTGGGAGCGGGCATAGGCCGTGATGACATCCAGTCCGACCCCGGGAACCGGATTCTTGGCGTAGGCCCACTGGGATTCGTTCTGGGCGACCACGTTGTAGAAGTCGTAGAAGTCCAACTCGATCAGGTCGACATAGGAGTCACCCGGGTAGAACCGGTCGAGCTGGGCGACCTGGCTCGTCCCTCCGGGCATCCCCTGGGGCAGGGTGTAGATGTTCCAGCAGTAGGCGAACTTGAAGTTCGGGCTGACCGCCCGGAACAGGTTCACCACTCGCTGGAAAGCCTGCTTGAACTGGGAATCCGTGCCCCATGTGACCGACCACGGGAACCAGTTCCCGTTGCACTCCAGTGCGACTCGGATGACCGAGTCGCCGCGGTTGGCGTTCTTGAGGTTGGTCGCGATGTTGGTGAACGTGTAGTCGTGGGCACCGGACAGGACGTCGTTCCATGCCCCGGCACGGTCCCTGGGCAGTAGCGGCAGGCCGTAGTTGAGTCGACCCTGGAACCCGGACATCAGTTCGGTGACCCAGTTGGATCCGTCCATCTCGGCCCAGGATGCGTATGCCGGATACACCGTGTAGAGGTCGGTCGCAGAGCCACGCCAGGTACCGAACCCGTTGGCATTGGCGGTGCTCATGGCACCGCCGATCCACACGCCGGAATGCCACGGCAGACCCGAGCGGGTCGGCCCCAGCATGGCGACAGCCTTCGCCCCGGGAGTGCCGGGCGTCGGCGGGTTGTCGCCGGGGTTCTGCGGCGGGGGAGGGGTCGTTGCGGAGGAAGCCGAGGACTTGATGTTGCGGATGGCCACGGCGCCGGAGGTGTCCTGGTAGATACCGACGCCCGCGCGTCGGTTCGCGCTGTAGGCCGAGATCGCCGACCCCAGGTCATGAGAGGCGACCAGGGAGCCGTTCCAGTAGATCACGACCGTGGTCCCGATGACCTCGGCACGCATCTTCCCTGCGCCGGACCCGGCGCCGTTCCATGCAACCGGAGCGAGGATGTTGGTCGACGGGTTCAGGTGTTCGATCTTGTACTGGGTCCCGGACAGGATCAGGACGATGCCAGCAGTGGCACCGCTGTTGCCCCTCAGGACGAACCCGGCGTTCCGGTTGGAGTTGGTCAACCCCGAGACGTCCGCCTCCACCCAGTGGTCGGCGCCGGAGGCGTCCGCACCCATCATCTGGTAGGACCAGTTCAGCAGGGTGGCGCTCGTGTAGTCGGCCGCGGTCTGCGGTGCGGCACCGGCCGCAGCAGTGGTGAACGTGAAGTTCGAGGATGTGGTGACGTTGCCCGCGAGGTCCGTGGCGCGCACTCGGTAGTTGTACGTCGTCGCCGCCGTCAGGCCACCGATCGAGACGGTCAGGCTGGCGCCGTTCCCGACCGAGCTGGCGGTGCTCCCGTAACTGGTGGTCGTCCCGTACTGCACGACAACGGAAACCACCTCGTCCGCGGTGCAGCCGACGACGGCTGATGCCGAGGTGATCGAAGTGGCCGTGATCGCCGAGAGGGTGGGCGGGGTGAGGTCGCTGGTGGATCCCGTACTGCCGATCTTGACGAACTTCACCGCACCGTCCACTCCGATAACGGGAACTGCACGGTCGCTGGCCGCGACGCCAGCGGCGTCGTAGTAGGCGACACCCTCGGAGTTGACGCCGAAAGGCGAGAACGCCAGGGAGAGACTGACTCCCGTGGCAGACCCCTGAGCGACGTACAACGGCTCGGGCGGATTGCCCGCCTGGGGCACACCTGCCAGGCGGGTATAACGCAGGTCGGCCCTGGCGGGCGTCAGGTATTGCGGATGAGGATCCGTGGCACCCGCGTGCTGCGACACCGCGGACGCCGCACCGGTGGCGACAGAGGCCGCGCTCGCAGCGGCAGAGCTGGCCGCCGTCGCTGCGCTCTGCGCGGCGCCAGCCGCAGACGCCGCGGTTGCAGCCGAGGCAACCGCGGTCTCGGCAGCGGTCTGAGCGTCTTCGGCATCGGTGGCAACCTCCTCGATGGCATCGGCCAGAGTCTCCGTCACGACGTTGAGCTTGACGCCCCAGGTTCCGAAATCCCCACCGGGGGTGGGGTTGTTGATGTCGACGTCTGTCAAGTCAAGCCCTTTCTCAGACCCAAGAGTTGTTCCAGACTTTCGTGTCGGCCGGGATCCATGACCCCTGCCACACGAGCACGGACGCGGAGACCCACTGGGCCCCGTCCCAGACCTTCACGAGCCCACCGGCGGTAACTGACGATGCGAGGTCGTCCGCGACCAGGGCATCATCCGAGATGGTGATCTCCAGATGGATGTCCACCAGGTCCGAGACCGTGACGAGATCTGCCGCAGAGGCGACCTCGGTCCCCGAGGTCTGTGTGGTCAGGGTGTCTGTCACCGAGACGGCGTCGGACACCGCAACCGCCCGAGAGGGGAACACGGTCAGAGAATCCGCGACAGGCACGGTGTCCGAGATCGTGACGGTGCGAGCCAGGGTTACCGTCAGGGAGTCCGTGACAGTGGCCGTATCCGAGATCGACGGTGTTCGCCCCAGCTCGACGACCAGTGAATCGGTGACGGTAACCGTGTCGGCGACGATCGGTCCACGAGCCAGGGCAACCGTGGTGCTGTCGGTCACCGTCACGGTGTCCTGAACAGACGGCGCCCTGCTCAGTGCAACCGCAACCGTGTCGGTGGCGGCGACAGTGTCACTGACACTGGGGGATCGGGCGAGATCGACACCGACAGAGTCGGTGATGGACGCCGTGTCCGAGAGCGTGGTGTTGACGTCCGTGGACGTCGGGGCCAGGACGACGGTCCACGCCGTGAAGCTCGTACTGGTGGACGTGGGAGTCCACGTGTCCCCACCTACCGCCGATCCGGCCGACAGGGCCGTGGTGTTGTCGGCGGTGGCGCCCGATATCTGCGCCCCGCCGGAGGTTGACCCGACGTCATTGCGTTCGGTGAACCCCCCACCCGGGGCAGTCCATGTGCCCACCGCGGATCCACGCTCGCCAACGGCCTGAATCTCGATGCAGCTGGCCGCAGTGGTCGTCCCCGTGGGGGCGGTGACCGATGCGGCACTGGTGCGTGCCGCCGAAACCACCAGGTCCAGAGGGGATGTCGTGTCCACCCCGGAATAGATCACGACGTTCACGGTGGTTTTCGAGCCACCGCCACTGATCGACCACCCGTAGGTGGCGCTCGCATCCCCCGCCGTGGCCACCCGGTAACAGAGCCGGGTGGTCAGTGAGGACTGAACCCGTTCGGAGTGTTCGGTCCACCCCGACGGGTTCGTCATCGTGGAGCTGTTGGAGTAAGAAACGAACGCCAACATGACGTCCCCTGCCTGCACGCCAGCAGGCAGGGTGACGTTGTTCGGCTGCGAGACGGTGGAGTGATTGGCCGCTTGACCCCGGTACGCGATGGCCACCGAGGATCACCCCACCGAGTAGAGAGTTGCGCCGTTGTTGATCCGGATGAACGACTGGGTTGGAGTGGTTCCGCTGATCGGGTTGGTGATGTTGCTCGGGATCACGTTCCCGATCATCGTGAGACCGGTGCGACTCCCGGAGAACCGGATGCCGTTGGTCTGGGTCGAGTAGCGACCCGAGGTGCGCAGCATCACGATCAACCCTGTGGCACTGAAATCGCTCGCGGCCACGACGAGGCCGTCAGCCGAGCTGGTGTCCACGATGACACCGGCCATCGTGGTCGTGGAGGCCCCCATGTAGATGCCCGTCGCGTTGTCCTGCACCTTGCAGGCGGACAATGCGTGGCGACCGGATGCCAGATAGAACCCGTAGGTGTCCGAGTAGGTGGTCGAGGAGTTGGTGATGTAGTTGTTCCCGCCGTCGATCCGGATTCCGGAGTTGCCGGTCGTGCCCGTGTGGATCGAGTGGAGGTAGTTGTCCGAGGAGTTCTCGATGAAAACCCCGTTCTCGGAGCAGTCCCGGGTGAGGATGTTGTCCAGCCAGTTCCCGCGGTTGTTCGACGTGGACGCCGAGTACAGGTGCAATCCCGTGCGGGTCGTGCCGTTTCCGAACCCGTTCATGAAGAGGTTCGTGAAACGGTGGTAGGAGTCCGGGTTGAAGTTCGGGTACCCGGTGACCACGGATCCGGTCATGTCGAACCGGATCCCGTCCCCCGTCCCGCCCGTGGTCCAGTTCCCGTACAGGTGCATGTCGCTGACCTCGCACCCGTGCTCGTTCACTGAGACCAGCGCGATCATCGCGCTGGTACCGAGCCCCACGGCGTTGATCTGGGTCAGCCAGCCGCACCCGGCCAGCTTGACTGCCGAACGCTGGAGGATCGACCCCGAGATGTTGAACTCGCCGCCGGTCAGCCTCACGGTTCCTCGCTGACCGGCGCCCACGGGGTTGGCTGGGTTGCGGCTGTTCAGCGCCGACGCCGCATCGATTGCGGCGTTGATCTGAACCTGATCGGCGGTCCCGTCACAGACGTAGTCGGACTCTTCCTTGACGCTGGCAGGGGCGTCTGCGGAGGCGACGATGACCTCGCCTCCGCGAGCGTTCGAGCCTGCGAGAATGCCCCCCTCGATCCATTCGAGGGCGGCGGCCGTGACCGGAGTCGCGGTCGACGGCCGATCCTCCCAGGTGGAGTGAAATCGAGTGTAAGACATGGCCTCAGCCCAGGATCTTGTGGCGCCAGGTGATGGTCAGGGCGGTCGTGGCGGTCTTGTCGATGCTCGTGACCACGGCCCGGCTGATCGTGTTGGCGGCCGAGGATGTGGCATTGGTCGCGGCGTCGTTGACGATCACGACCTCCGTGATCGCCGAGTTGGTCGCGGTCCCCGCGGCCCAGGTGCACTGATAGACGGCCTCCACACCGAGACCCGAACCGAGGTTGTTGGTCTGGGGGTAGGTGGAGGCGAACGTCGCGTTGCTGGCCGACAGGTAGGTGACCAGGGCCGCACCGGCCCCGGCCTTGGACGCGGCGGTGGTCCCGGTGCCGAGCTTCATTCCCGTCATCGCGGTCGGGGCGGAGGCATTCGCGGGCGAGATGCCGACGATGGCCTTCTGGGCCAGGTACAGGTCGCCCGCGTCGGTGATGATGTTGTGAACGGTCTCCTGCCACACCAGTCGACCGTCGTCGTCGTGAAGCTCGACGGTGACCAGTCCGGAGATGTTGACGGTATCTCTCACGGTGATGTTCTTCCTTGGGGTTAGGCGGGTGTGTAGCTGATCCAGACGGTCCCGACGGACAGGTCTTCGGTGGGAGCGGTCGAGGAGACCCGGATATCCGGAGCTGCCTCGGCGAGTGCCACGGCGGTTCGGATCCCGTCCCCCAGCTTGTTCAGTTCCGCGGCGGAGATCCCCGGGGGGTTGTCGTCCACGAAAAGGGTTGGAGAGAATGCCACGTCAGCTCCGGGGTAGAAGTCGAGGAGACGGATACAGGAACTCGCCCGGGTAGATGACCATGCGGGCGACCAGCGTCAGGTATTCCCCGTAACCGGCCTGGGCCAGCAGGGCGCCTGTCTGGCCGTCCACGACATAATCGTGTCCACCCAGGTACGTGAAGTCCGCCGCTTCCATCTCCTCGTCACTGGGAGAGAGCACCTCGCGAAAGCTGGCGCCCGTCCGCAGGACGGAGACCGGGACGTCGAAACCGACCCGATCGAAAAGGCGGTGACCGACGTCGTACTTGGTCCGCCGGGTGGGTGGGGAGAATTTCAGGATGTCCCCTCGGACGCCCCCACCCTCGTCCACGAAAAACTCGATCCCGCCGTACGGACCTGCGCCGTACGGACCACCTCCGTATGTGCCGTCAGGACCGGGTTCCGGTGCGGCGACGATGGGGGAGTGGATGAACAGAGTGGATTCCGTGGACAGGATCAGGTCCCCGCCCGGGGTTTCCTGTGATCCCTCCCAGAAGAGGTCCGAGCCGGAAGTGAACCCGATCCCCCCGAACTTCTCGATCGTGCCGACACCAATGGTCAGCTCCGTCGACCCGCCCAGCGGGAGATTGCCCACGACGGTCAGCGGGGAGGAGATCAGGAGCGACGACACGGTGTTCAGGGCCATGGCCCCGAGGCGGGACACCGTCCCGGAGAAGGCCACTGCCATCGCATTCGAGAACGCGATGGACCCGGACGTCGTGTTGGCCCCACCTGGGTATTCGCTCAGGCCTGGGTAGTCACCGGGGTAGAACCCCTCGACGGCGGCCACGCCGTCCGTGACCAACAGGTTGTCGAAGTAGGCGATGCCGTTGGCGCCGACACCCGGACCAGAGTTCCCGATGTAGAGCGGCCCGGGGGTCGTGTAGTAGGAGTTGGTGAGATCGATGGCCCATGTGCCAGGTTCCGCGCCGGAGGTGGGCCACACCCGAGCGCGGATCGAGGTCCCGATCGCGCGCAGTCTGAACGAGTAGTCCACGTTCGGGGTGAACGTGAGATTCACGGTGGCCAGCGCGGCGCCACCGACGGTGTTCCACTCGTCCAGCACCAGCAGGTTGTAATACCCCGCTGGCCAGAATCTCAGTGCGTAGCCGTCTCGGCCGCCGCAGGCGGCCTCGGCCTTCCAGTAGATCCCGGGGTAGCACTCGGATCCGTCGAACCGGAACGATCCGGTCAACTCGATGTCCCCGGCGCTGGCCACGAGGCGCCCCGCTACGCGGCCATTGTAGTTCGTGACTGACCCCGTGTGCCACCGACCGCGGTTCCCCTGGATCGTGATGCTGGATCCGGTGTTGGATCCGGGGGAAGGCATGACGGTGATGTCAGGGACAGGGGATCCGTCGGTTCCCGTGAACGACTGCGGGCCGTATAGCGTTGCCACTTGTCAGGCCCTCCGGGATCAGGTCAGGCTGAGAACGATGGACCCGGCGGGCAGGGTGAAGGTGTCACCGGGGTTCACCGTCTTCGGTGCAGCCAGGGGCCCGAAGTGCTTGCGCACAGGGGTGCCCGAGCTGTCCCACAGCTCGCCACCCACGACCGTGCACGAGGGCATGTTGGTGAAGCTCACGGCTCCCGTGTTCGCAGTGGACAGAGACCCTGCCGCGGTGAAGGTCACCGACTGGGAAACGTAGGATCCTCCGGTCACCTCGGTCCCTGCCGTGGTCCCGTTCCCGTTGGCGGTCATCAGCCGCATCTTGATCGGGGCCGTGGTGGCGATGAATGACGCCGTCCCCAGGGAGGCGTCGATGATGTTGTTTCCGTGGACAGTGGTGAACGAGCCCAAGGTGGCTACTCCTGATTTCCGCAGATGTCGCAGCCGGAGGCCGCGCAGCAGGTGATGTGCCGGGAGAGGAACGGTTCCGGCGCTGTCGGCGTGTAGATGTGATGCTTGGGCTTGTCATCCCGAAGCCCACAGGCGGGACAGGTCTCCAACGGCGTTCTCTCCACGGGTGGGAAGGATGGAGCCGGGGCCGCCCGGGAAGGGCGGCCCCGGCCTTGGGTCAGAGCGACTGGACGGTGCTGGCCGACTCGTACCGCAGGAGGGACTCCTCGCGGAAACGGGTCCAGCCCAGCAGGGCGTACCAGCCGATCGTCCGGAACCGGCGCAGCTTGTCGGTCTGCGGGGACAGGATCACGTTCGGCTCCTCGACCACCCGCTCGGCGAGAGCCTGGCGACCGTGGATGAACGTGCGGTACACGCGGACCGTGCCACCCACGCCATCGAGAGCGCTGCGAGTGCGGGTGTTCTGGAGGAAGCGGATGCCCTCGAACTCCCCGTACTCACCGGTCCACAGGGGACCGGACAGACCGGTGCTGTACTCGTGCGGCAGACGCCAGGAACCGGCGCCCGACTCTTCGCGGAGGTCGTGGATGACGTGCGGATGGATGCCCGCGATGTAGAACTGCCCGAAGCGCGGCGAGAGAGCCGCGTTCAGCTTGGTGTACCACTTGCGCACGTCGGCGCTGGTGGCCTTGTCACCGGCCGCCACGGTCACCGTGGAAGCACGGCCAGCGGCTCGCAGCACGTTGGTGCCACCGACCAGGATGTCCTGGACCAGCTCGTCCATGACGTCGCGGCAGTGGGCCGCCACCTTCTCGGCCGCCTCGGCATCCACGTCCGCGAAGCTGAAGTAGTTCAGCTTCTTGGTGCGGGTGACCGCGGCGCCGTACTCGTTCACCGTCAGATTGACGGTGTTGGTGGCGGGCAGCTTGGTCGAGTCGACGTCCTGCTCCTCGTTCAGAGGAGTCTTCGCCGCGGTGATCGCGGCGGTGCCGAACCAGTTGGTCAACTGGAGCTGGATGGTCTGGCCGGGACCGTTGACCTGCACGGGCCGCTTGTCGGCCCAGGCGCGGTACATCGGCTCCGCCCGGAGCATCTTCTCGAAGTAGAAGTCGTACATGGTCTTGACCGTGTTGTCGGACAGACCACCGGTGAGGATCGAGGTGTATTCGTTGGCCATTCAGGCACTTTTCCCTTACGCGGATGGAAGCTTGGTTTCTCCGAGGAGCAGTGACCGAAATGCATCCGGGTCGTTGCCTGCCGCAGCCGACATCGCGGCCAGGGCCGCGAGTTGCTGCTGCTCCAGATCGGCAGGGGTGGCGCCAGTGGCGCTCCCCTGGCTCTGTAGGCGCTGCCAGGCGTCCCTGACCTCCGGGGCGATGGTGGGAGTACCACCGGTCGCTTCCGGGGCCGTAGGGGCCGTCTGGGGGGCTGGCGGAGGGCCGAACAGGTCGACGTTCTCCTTGACCCACTCCGCGACCTTCTCGGGGGTGGCGTCACCGTCGTTCGGGAAGAACTTGGCGACCTTGGGGTTGACTCCCAGGTCGGTCAAGGCGTCCCGGACGGTGCGGGCACGACTCTCGACACGCAGACTTTCGAGGGCATCCCGGGCCTCGTCCAGCTCCTTCTTGAGCGCCTTGTTGGCGTCACGGAGGGCCTTGACGGGGTTCTGGTCACCATCGTTGGTGCTGTCGCTGAAGTCGGTTTCGGTCATTGCGTGATTTCTCCCTTGAGGAATCGACGGCCAGGTGTCACACCAGGGGCAGTGCTACCGCTCCGTCTCCCGGACTTCCTTTTCCGCGTGGGGCCGGTCGGTCCACGCTGGAGCACCCCCGTCAGGGATCGAACCCGAACCTCCGGTTTTGGAGACCGGAGCGCCGCACCAGCGGCTCGGAGGTTTTCGGCTGTCAGACAGCCAGGGTCCGGTACCGGACCCGTCGAGTGAATATGGCCTGCTTCCGCACCACATCCCCGGTTTTCGTGGCCGCGTACATCACGCCACGACCGGCGTACACGCCGCAGTGGTAAGCGATCCCGGAGCTGTTGCAGAGGTAGACCAGATCCCCAACCCGAGGCTTGGCCACGGGCTCCAGCTTGGGGGAGTTCATCTGCTGGTGAGCGGTCCGGGGGAGCTTGACCCCGGCCGCTCGCATGATGACCAGTCGGACGTAGGCGGAACAGTCGAACCCGATCGTCTTTGCCCCACGGCCGAACCCTCGGCTCGGGCCGTCGAGATCACCGCCACCCCACGAGTACGGAGTGCCGAGCCATTTCCTGCACTCGTTGATGATCATCTCGGACTGAGTGGCCGTCTCCGGCTCGGCCATGCTGCGCGAGAGTGGCATGGCGGCCGGGGTGAACTGGGGATTCGGACCGGGACTCTCCGAGGACGGATCCGGGGGTTCGGAGATCAGGGATTGTTCGAGCGCCGCATCCCTGCGGAAGCGGGGTAGTACCACGGCCCCAACGCTTCCCAGGGCCAGGATGAGGAACCTGCGACGTCCGCGGACCTGCTTTCGGCGGTCCGCGTGAAGTCCTTGGGCAGTGCGCAACCCCCAGGAGATGACGACGGCAGACACGATCACAGCGATGACGGCGAGGGTGTAGCTCACCGGAGGAACCTCCTAGAGGGTGGACTGCGTCCCGAGGGACGCCTTTCCGACCCCCGCCGTGCCGCTGAACGCGGCACGCTCTTGCGACGCGAGCCCCCGGACCTTGCGCCCGGAGGCCGAATCCTGCAACAGGACGTCCTTCACCAGGTCGTCCTGCGTGACCGCACCCCCGTAGATGTCGGCCAACTTGCCCAGCGTCGGGGCATCCGTGCCCACGGCTGAGAACCCCGAACGGAGCTGGGCGAGCGAGAACCCTTGGCGGCCGATCTGTTCGGCGAGATCCTGGCCCAGGGAGACACCCTGGGTCCCGGCCGTGGCCGCAGCCTCGGCCGCGCTGATCCGTTGCTCGATCAGGGGAAGTGCGCGCTTGGAGTCCAGCGCGAAGGCCACCAGGTCCCCGACCCCGTACCAGCGCTTGAGGTAGTCGAGCGTCTCGGCCGGGGCCGAGTTGATCGCCTCGGACGCGGCGTCCACCCGAGCCTTGACCTCGGTGGGACTCACATCGTTGGCCAGCCAGGCGGTGAAGTCAGAACTGGAGTCGTAGAACCCGATCGGCAGACCGGCGGCCTGCATCACCTGCCGATAGGCCCGTTCCGTGGCCAGGTACTCCGCGGCCGACAGGGCCGGGAGCCCGGCCTTGATCCGGGCGTCGTTCGCGCTGAACCGCTGCTTGTACTCCGGGGTCTGGGTCAGTTCGATCGAGATGGTCTCGGCGCTCATCCCCGCCTGGACGAAGCTGATGATCTTCGGGGCCAGGGACTCCAGTCCGTACATCCGGAAGAGGTTGGTCACGGCGACCGCGATATCGCGCTGGTCGCCGGTCAGACCCTGAAGGTAGTCGGGAACGACCGGAACCTGAACCATCAGCCCATCATCCCCATGTCCTTCAACACCTTACTGGCCACACCCATCACGGAGTCCTGGGCGTTCTGGGTCCTCAACCACGCCGGGTTCTGTCTCATCTTCTGCTCGAACTGCCACAGGGTCATCGAGGACGGCCTGCCGTCCTTGGTGGACCCGGAGAGAGCGCCGCGGATGTCGTCATCGAACAGGTCGATGTCGGCGGGGTTGGTCTCCAGAATCTTCGCCTTGGCCTGGATGTAGGGTCCGGCGATGTCGTACAGGTCCATCCCGCCGTCCAGTTCGGCGGCGAATCCCGGGGCCAGGCTCTTGGCCTGATTCCGGATGTACTGGTTGTAATACCCGACCGTCACCGTGCCCTTGGCGATCTGCTGGGCCATGCTCTGGATGGTGGCCTCGGACAGGTTGACCCCGTTGCGCCAGGCGGTCTGGCGCAGGGAGGCCACATCTGATCCGGCCTGTCCGTTGTAGACCCCGTTGTAGGCCTTGACGAACCCCTGCATGGCGTTCTTCAACTGGGCGTCGTTCCAGTTGAACATCAGGGTGTTTTCCACGATCGAGAGCAGTTGCTTGCCCGGGATCACGGCACCCATCTGCCCGGCAGAATCCTGGATCTGCGCAGTCAGTGCAGCCCGGCGTGCCGCCAGACTGGCCGGGTCGGTCGCCTTGAGGAGCTGGTACTGCCGAACGGCCTCGCCGTTCTTCTTGTACCACGGGGTGTTTCGGAGTTTGGCCACGAACTTCTCCGTGGTCATGTTCTCCTTGACCGCCTGCTGGAACAGAGCCCACAGAGAGGAATCGGACTTGAGGAAGCTGAGGGCGAACCCGTACTGGGCGGCCAGTTCCTCACTGCTCAGGGTTGCCGTCGGCACCTATTCTCCCGGGAGGTATCTGCGCCTGAGGTACTCCTCAAGCCGGGGCGTGGGCTCGACAAGCCCATCTGCGATGGAGATCTCGATCTGACCGAGGCGCGTGTTACATGGCACACAGAGGATGTCGCGGACGCATCGGGCACACCCCCACCTTCCTGAACAGCAGGCGTGGTCATGGTCAACGGGCCACTTGCCCCGCCCGTTGGGTTCCGTTGCGCCGCATATCCCGCAGCGGCCCCGCGCCAACAGGGTCAGATACTGGGAGTCCGACAGCCCGTGTTGCTTGTATTTGCTGGGCCCAAGGCCAAGGGACATTCTGCGAGCCGCGTCCTTGCGATCGTACTCGCGCGTCTTGTCCTTATTCCGCGACCGCCACTCTCGCATGTACGCGGCGCTGTTCGGCAACGTCACTCCCCGGGATACTTCACGAGGACGCCGAAGGCGTTTTCTCTGGCGCCCAGCTTCCGGATCCGAACGGACAGTCCCGTGCGTGGCGCCTCTAGGATCATCCCGTTTCCCAGGTAGAACGCGATGTGGTGGACCGAGCTGCCGAAGGCCACGAAATCCCCCGGCCGGAGCTTGGAGATGTCGGTCCGCTTCCCGATCGTCGCCTGCTGATAGGAGACCCTGGGGATCCTGATCCCGAACTTCCCCATCGTGTACTGGAGCAGTCCGGAGCAATCGAAACCGCTGGGACTCGTCCCGCCCCAGCGGTACGGGACGCCGAGGAACTGCTTGGCGTAGTCGAGCACCTTGCCGCGCAGACCCGAGGCCCCCGACTGATTCGGCTCGAACGTCAGGGACGCAGAGAATGCATCCTGGCGGATGCTGCCCTGCTGTACCGCCCTGGTGAAGTCGGGTCGGGATGCCACCGGGAGGAAGATGTCCGGGACGTCGACCGGCGCTCCGGTCGACTGCCGGTCCGCCCCCAGGAGCGAAGTGTCCACCTCGACCGGGAGTATCGGATCCTGAGTGGTCTTCGTTCGGGGCAACTCGAACAGGTTCGGGTCGACGGGGCTCATGCAGGAGCCGCCAGAGCCCCGATCAGGGCATTGAAGTAGGTCGTGGCCGCCTGGTAGGCGCCATACTCCGGATCGGCCTTGGCCTCGTCCTGTGCGGCCTGCTGGAGGGCCGCGGAGGAGATGCCCCCGGTGCTGATCGTGTTGGACGTGGCCACGGACCCGTCGGCGGTGTAGTCGGTAGTGGTCGTGGACTTCGTCGGGTTGGCCTTGGACTTCCCGATCAGCAGGGCCGCATAGCGGTCCAGCTCGCCCTGCTCGGGATCCCTTCCGACCGCACCGCGGAAAACGTTCATCACGATGGCCTCGGCATCCGGGCGGGACAGGACATCCACTCGGGTGGACACCTGAGTGGTCTGTTTCGGCCCGCCGGACGCCGCGCCGGGTGTGTCCTTGGCTCGGAGGATCTCGGCCAGGTTGATCACCTGCCAGGGGGTGATGTCCTTGCCTGCCGCGTTGTACCCGGCAGCGGAATCCACGGCGCTGCGCCATTCACGGGCGGCAGCGGCGTAATCCCCCGGGTTGGAGATCAGACCGGCTCGGTAGAAGCGGTCGGTCAGCTCGACCTGTTCGGCAGGATCCATGCGGAACCACTGCACGTAGGCATCCTGGATGTCCACGTACGCCGGACGGGTGCCCTTCGGCTCGGCCGGGGCGCCCATGAGAGTGTGACGGCTGTCCTCGTGATCGGCCGCTACCGCTCCACCCATGAACACCTTGGAACTGAGCGGACCGCTGGCGCTGGTTGTGGTGGTGCCAGCGGCCCTGCCCGCGGCAAGGGCCTTGGCGAAATCGTCCTCGGCCGACATCAGTAGTCGCCCTTCATGTCGTCACGTTCCAGAAGTCGGTGGAACATCTGCTCGAACCCAAAGTTCTCCGCGGCGAGAGCCGTGGTGAAGGCGTCGACAGCAGCTCGCAGGTCGGCGTTGTCGGGATGATTGATGTCCTTGGTCCGACGTTCGGCCAGAGCCGCCCGAACCTGACGGCGCATTTCCAGATACCGGTCCAGTGCCACCACGTCCGGGCGCTTGGCGAATCTCTCGTCGCTCTTGGCGTCCTTCATCGCGGCGAAAAACCCCGGCAGTTTCTTGGAGGACCCGTCGTTGAAGTCCTCCATCCAGACCTGGTTTTCCTCGCCGAGCTTCCTGACGAACACGGCCTTCGCCTCGCGAAGGTCCGTGGCGCCCTTCTGGGCGATCGAGTGGAGACCTCGGGTCTCCAGCTCGCGCTGGATCTGTGTCATCACCTTCTGATACCGGATCCAGCCCTTCTGGCGCTGGATGTCGGCGAGGGCCTCGGCGGGGGTCTTCTTGCCGCGGAACGTGTTCGTGTTCCCGAACCCGTACTGGGTCACGCCCAGTGCGGTGGCCACGTCTCGGCTGTACTCCCCCCCCACCACGTCGGGGTCGATCATGCCGTCGATGCCGAGGAGAGCCCACCCGTACTCCGGGTTCTCGCTGATCTTCTGGCGGATCCACGGATCGTCCAAGGCTCGCCAGGAACGGTCGGACGCCTGGATCCCGGACTCGTTGGTGTTCAACGAGATCGACATCTCGAAGTAGTCCGGGAAGTCGTCGTGGAACTTCTGCTGCCAGTCCCTGTCCCCGTACTTCTGTCGGTACAGGTGGGCCTGTTCCTGGTAGAAAGCGAGCTTGGCACTGGGCATCGCCGAGACCGGCGAGGCATTCGCCGTGATCGCCCGCAGGATGAACCAGTTCCGGGCCTTCGCCGCGATCTCTCCGGGTTCGATCTCGCCCCGCTCGCCCGCGTTGTGACGCGAGGTCTCCTGCGCCAACAGGAGCGCGTAGACCTCCGCGTAGTCACGGGTGTTCCCGAATGCGGAGCGGGCCTGGCGAACCCACGACGGGGTGAACTGGTCACCCAGCGACCGGTCGTTCACCCCGAACGGCAGGATGTACTTGCCCAGAGTGGAGTCGGCCAGATCCGGGAACGAGGAGACCATCAACTTGTTCACCGGTGCCTGGACCAGCGGACCGGCCCCGGGGAGCCAGAACGGCTCCCCCTGGAACACGATGTTGAAGGACTTCTTGTTGATACGCAGGCTTCCGGCCCCGCCGATCTCATCGATCAGTCCGGCCGTCAACCCCGCCAACGGGACGACGATGTACTCACCCTTCCCGATCAGGAGCGCGTCCTTCTCCGGGTCGAGCTGGTACCACTCGCCGTTCTCGTCCTTGTTCCAGACCGAGCCGTCGGCATCCACTCGGTTGCCGTTGGTGTCCACCACCATGCCCATGGCGTTCGGGGCGTCCCAGGCCTGACGGAACCGCTCGATCATCCACGGTTTGTCGTACAGCAGCCCGGACCACTTACCCATCATGTCCTCCCAGGCCGCGAAAAACGGGCTCAGGAAGCGGGCCTGGTGGGACAGGTTGCTGGCGTGGGAGACGTCGAACAGGATCCGCCCGACCTCACGGCGGGCGAACTTGTCGGCGTTGCGCCGGGCGGCCATGAGGTCCACGTCGGTGATCGTGTCGCCACCCAGGCGACCGATGTTCTCGGCGAGGTTCCTCTTGTAGGCCTCCGCGTACAGCGGGGCCCGGGCCATGATGTTCTCGGGCGCGTTGGACGCGAACGTGTACCACTTCTGGCGCAGGTTGTTGTACCACTCCGACAGCTCCGCCGCCGGGCCGCGCTGTAGCGGGGAGTAGGACTCCCCATGGATCGGCATCCGGTCGGGGACCTGGGAGAAGTACTTGCTGATCTCGTCCTGGCTGACCTGACGATCGATGACCAAAGGACGCAGGTCCGCGTGAGGCAGATAGTGATCCACGTGGGTGCGCACTGCCTCGACCCACGCATCGAGGTCGTCATCGAACATCGGGGCCAGGTTGTCCCACTCGGCCCGCATGTTCGGATCCGAGAGCACCTGTGCCCGAACGGCATCGGCGTCCATCCCCGCCACGAATCGCATGGCCGTGGGGGAGTTGCGGATCTGTCGGTTGACCGCCCGCATCCAGCCGTCCCCCCACAGGGGATCGGCCTCGGAGACCCGGCCCCAGTTGCCACTGGCGCGGACCTTGGCCAGGCCGCGGTCGGCCAGCTCACCGGCGAGGTCGGCAACGCCGCCGTCGGTGTCGATGAGCGTCCGGGCGGTGATGGCCACGTCGGATTCAGGGATGCCGATCTTGCGCAGGAAGGTCTCGATGCCTTCCTGCTGGAACTCGGGGGCGAACCACCCGCGGATCGGCCCCTTGCCGAAATCCTGCGTGCGGACACCCTTGGCCAGGTACCGGCCCATCTGCTTCATCACGGCAGGGACCTGAGCGAGGTAGGCGGCAGAGCCCATGTAGGTCATCAACCGCATCTGCGAGTCGACCTGAACCCGGGTCGGGTAGGCCAACCGCATCAGAGCGGAGTCCTTCCACGTCCGGGTGATGAGGGTCAGGGCGTCGGTCGACAGGTCGACCGCCCGGTCTGCCCTGTCCACCAGGGCATCCCCGATGGGGTTGACCCGAACTGCCTTGTCCAGCAGTCGGTTCTTGGTGGCCTGCTTGATCACCTTGTCCAGCATGCGGGGGTCGACCATCGGGACGTGATCCTCGATCATCGACTGGAGTAGCGGGCGGGCGAAGACGTGTGCCTCGTCCATCTCGCCGTCGATGACGGCGATGGCGTCCTCATCGAACGCGGCGGAGTAGTACCGGGACTTCAACAGGCTCCGGTAGGCGTCGCGACGGACGTTCCCGGCCGCCAACAGCTTTCGCACAGCGGCGTTGTCGAGGCCGTACTTCCATCCGACGGAGGCCACCACGTGACCTTCTGCCCGACGAACCACTTCCTGACGGGCGCCCGCGCTGGGCGCGTTGAGGTAGTCGGCCAGCAGGGCACTGCGCTCGGCTGGTGCCATCCAGCGGGCCTGACTCAAGGTCTCCCGGAGCTGTTCGTACCCACTTGTCGGATCTTTCACCGACACGTGACCGGGCAGGCGGGCACCAGAGGCCCCGGTGACCACCCGGTACGGGCGTCCACCCATCCCGGAGTGGATGACCTCTTCGCGGATCCCCATCGGGGCCAACGACTGCCGGGTGATGATCCGGTCACGGACATCACCCTGGATCAGGCTGGTGGAGCCGCGAGCCGCGATGAGCCGGTCCAGACGGGACAGGGTTGCGGTGATCTCCTTGCGCCGGGACTCGATCTCCTCCAAGGACTCCGGCAGGTCGTTCAGTCTGGCCAGTTCATCGGCATGATTGACGAGATTGCCGTTCGTGGCCTCCACGAAACTGGTCTGAGTGGGGACCTGGGTCAGCCTGGCCAGCTCGTCAGCCAGACCTGACTGCATCCCCCTCAGCTTCTCGATGCTCTCCTGATGGCCGAGCAGGGCACCCCACAGGGTGCGCTTGGCCCCCAGGTTGGTCGCCTCGTCGGTGACTTCCTGATCGACCCGGGAGAACAAGTAGGCGATCGCCCCGGCGTCACTGCCCGCCCTGAACTCCGGCTGGGCGGCAAGCTGTTCGACCGGCATCCCCTTGGTTCGTTCGAGGAATGCGTTGATCTTCTCGCCGAGTCGCGCCTCACGGCGCGAGACGTCCATCGCCCCGTCCGATGCGCGCAGGGCGTTGGTGGTCTCCTCCGCTCCGGACAGGGTTCGCCGGGATGCGGAAGCGGTCTTCATTCCCTTGCCGATGCCGACCAGGGGGTCCAGACCGAAAGAGATCGTCGCGTCCAGCAGACCGGAGCCGATCTTGCCCTTCCACGTGCCGGTGAAGTACTCGCGCCGGGCCGCGACCGAGGCCGCGTCCATCGCGTAGGGGTCCTGCGCGCTCAGGCCGGATGCCTTCCGGGCATCCGGCTTCAAGGCCTGAACCCAGATCGCCTGACCGGGAGAGATCGATGCGGACCGGTTCCAGTAGTCGCCCAGGGAGGCGTCACGCTGGGATGTCGCCATCACTGCCGTGGAGATCGGGCGGGCCACGGCGGTCGACTGCAACCAGGCGGCGCCTTCGGCCGCCTTGCCGAGTCCGCCGAAGAAAGCGCTCGACATCGGCTCGACCAGGACCCGGTCCGCGGTGCGGTTGATGTCGCTGATGAAGTTGGTGGACGGCTTGGACTCGTAGTCCGACTTCCACCCCTGGTAGGAGTCCCACTGGGCACTCACCCAGGCCAGGCCGATACCCAGCTCGTCCTTGGCGCTGTTGAACGCGCTGGAGATTCGGTCCTTCCAGCTCACAACTGCTTCCTCACTCTTGGGAGTACGCGAAGACCATCCGTACGAAGTTCTTGAACCCGGCCGGTGTGTTCTCCGAGGCCGCCATCTCCAGCAGTACGGGCAGATGGCGGGACAGTGACAGCGCGTCCGCCTTGCGGAGATCCACGGGTGGTCCGCCGATGGCGGACAGGCCCCTGCCGGGCCCCAGGGCGGCCCCGTCGGTCACGGGGACCCCGGGTTGCCCCGTGGGGGCCCCCAGGCCCGTCAGGCCCGCCACGAGGTCTCCCAGGCCCCCTCCGGCCGTGGCGGCCTGAGGGGCGGACAGGGGAGCGCCGGACTGGATCTCCTGGAATGCCTTCTGCTCGCCGTAGGCGGCATCGGACAGATTCATCTTGGTCGGACCGCCGTCGGTCCGGGCGGAGTTGGCGCCCGGACCGGAGACCGGTGCCGGATTCGTGGGCTTGCGGTACCCACCCCACTGACCGCTCATCAACTCACCTCGCCGGACTCATTCGGGACACCTGACCACCCAGGTTCGGATTGCCGCCAGAGGTCAGTCCCGCGAACATCTGCACCAGGTCCGGGCGTCCGCCCGGGCCCTCGGTCGCCAGACCCGGCTGGAGACCTGCGGGTAGCCCCTGCTGGGTGAAGCCCTCCGGGGTCGCCCCCGGGGCGGAGTCGGAACCGGGAGGAGATCCGGGACTCGACACCCCGGGGGCGGTCTGGGGGGCCAGCACCTCGACCACCGCGTCCTCTACCGACTTCCCTTCGGAAACCAGCTTGATGAACTCGGCGTGCTTGGTCAGGACCCCAGAGGCGTCCTGACCCGAGGCGATGAGTTGCGGGATGGACTGCACCAGGGCCGCCCAGGCTTGCACCAGGGCTCCCCGGTTCTGCTCGATGACGATCTTCTTCTCCTCCTCCACGGCGTTGAGGTCCACGGGCAGGTTGCGCCGCACGTAGTCCTTGGACACCAGGGAGGCCGCATCGGCCTGGAGCAGGAACACCAGAGCCCGGTTCGGGTCGAGACCGGCCGCGAAACCGTAGGTGATGTCGATTGTGTGATCCCCGGCGATGTCGGTCGCCGGGACGTAGGTGGTGTGGTAGGGGACGCCGTTGTCGTTGCCGCGCAGGTCCTTGCGGACCTCTCCGAACAACTTCTCGTCCATCTCGAACGCGAGCTGGATCGCCCGGCGCAGTGCGGCCTTGATGCACGTCTGGCCGGAGGCGATCTGTTCGCTGAACCCGCTCATGAGCTGCTGGACGCCACGTCCGGTGATGACCGAGGCGTCCAGACTCCCCGACCGGGCCTCCGGGCTCATGGCCCCGGTCAACTGCTCTTGCTTGAGCTGTTCGACGGCACCGAACGCCTGTGCCGGAACGTCCAGTCGCGCCCGGCCCACGGCCTGCGCACCCTGCTGGGTGCGGATCACCGCATCCGGACCGAGGGGGATGTCCACCACGTCCGGGGGGACCACCAGGGGCGCGCGGACCGCCTTGTCCACGCCTTCCATCAGGAGCATCTGGATCCGGTGCCGGGCGAGCTGCACCCAGATCACGTCGTCGTAGGCCCCACGAATCTCGCTGTCCAGTCCGGGGCGCTTGACGCAGACGTAGTTGCACCGGCCCATGCCGGTGTCGAACTGCTCCAGAATCGTGGTCCCGTACTGCGGCAGGTACACGGTGCACACCCCGGCGCGGGACACGTACCGGGCCACCTCGACCTGGCTGTTGCTGGATTCGTAGAGGGTCCGCATCCGCTCCAACTGCGGGTACTCGGCGCACAGCGCGAACCAGTCGCGGTACTCGATCCGGGCGAACTCCACGGTCCGCCCCCGCCGGTCCCAGACCGGGTAGGCGCCCACGGAGTCCTCGATCAGGAACACCGGGGAGTTGGTCTCGAAGTCGGGTTCGACAGCGATGACCAGCATCCCGTACGTGTTGAACTGGTCGGCTCCGCGCTCGGTCATCTGGAGTTCCAGCTCGGAGTCCGCGACGTAAGAGCGGGCGATCTTGGTTCGCTTGTCGGCGAACTTGCGGGCCTTGTCCGACAGGCCGTTCGGGGCGGAGCAGTTGAATGCCGGGAGTGGAGCAAGGACGGCAGCCACGTCGCGTGCCGCCGTGTCGATCATGTTCGCCACGATCGGGCGGGACCACTGATCCGAGAACAGGTCGGGGGCGATGGACTGGAAGTCGCCACGACGAACCGCCTGCACCTCTGCCATGACGGCATCACGCCGCGCGTGCCGGACCCGAAGGGCCTGCACGCGGGCGTGGATGGTGGCGATGTCACTCATGCGTACGCTCTCTCGAAAAAGTCGACCGGAACGACAACCTGATTCCTCCGGTCGCCTCTGCTCAGGTACGGGTTGTCCATGAACGACTTACGGGGTCCACTGCCGTCGGTCCCCAGCAGGATCGCCCGGGCCCTCAACTCGAAAAACCACAGGGAGTTCCCCGTCGGGACAAGGTCCCGACCAGCAAGGAATTGGTGGCTCTCATCCTCGACAACGATGCAGCACACGTCCCGCTCGCCAGCGCTCTCGATCGAGCGAACCGTCAAGTAGTCGTGTGGGCGCCGCTGCGGGCTTGCGGCCTCCACCAGTACGGCCTTACGGGGGAGACGGAAAGGGTTCAACGTGTTGGCGTCCGCCGTGAACACTGCTCGCCACAGTTGAAGCATCCCAGGCTTGAGTCGATCAGCCTGGATGTTCACCCTGAACCCAAGGGAGCGCGCCAGGAAGGCGACGCCGTCGACAAGATCACGGTTCGTGTTCCCAAAGTAGACCCGACGGGAGGGCTGCATCAGCGAACCGTCGGTGTCCATCAACCCTTGAAGGAGCGCGAGACGTTGCTTCAGCGAGCCACGCAGGTAGATCTCGGGGATGTGCTTGTTCTTCAACACGCCCAGGCCCCTGAGTCGGCTGGTGAGTCCCTTGGTACCGAAACACTGGTGGCGCTTTTGGTCTGTCGTCTGGACCTCGGCGTCCTCGAAGTGCCCACGAATGTGAGGGGTGTCGTCCTGGTGACCGTAAATCGTGCCCTGCCGCGCGTCGCCATCCCCGAGCCAGACCCCAAGGACATAAGGGTCCAGCGGCAGGGCCGCTTCGGGTGAGTCCACCGGCTTGGGCTTGGCCAGCATCAGCCTCTTGAAGTCGCCCGACCTGGCGATCATCTCGCCAGTCGTCATCCACCTGGGCGGAAGGCGGAGGCCGCCCTTATCCACGGGGGTCACGAACCATCGGTGACCGGCGTCAGCGTCAAGGCTGGAGCCGTCATCAAGGCTGACCGTGTAGACAGTCGAACGCTTGACGGCCGACTTGGCGACCACCCGAGTGACCGAGCCGTTTGGGGTAGCCACGCGCTGCCCCACTCGCACCCCACCCATAGTGGTCCACCCATCGGTCGACCACAGCGGGGTGTCCACGTCCAGGGCCATCGGCCCGTCCTGGCGCAGTTGCTTGCCGAGCTTGCCCGGCTGCCACGCGATCAGTTCCTCGATCAGGGTCTTCACCCCGACGCTCTTGTCCGGGTCGGGCAGGGTGATCAGGTTGTCCCCGGCGTGCACCGCCCGTCCGGCACCCTCGTTGATGCGGCGGGTGGACCCGAACAACGGGGCCACCGAGGCGACCCCGAAATCGGGGTCCTGCTTGTTCCGTGACGTGTTCCCGGTGAAATAGGTCTTCCCCCCCCTGCGGGCGTAGAAGGTCCCGTTCTCTGTGGACGGGCACCAGATCTCCCCTGACCAATCCTTGACCGTTACGGGGCGCGTGTTCACGTTCTGCATGAAGCTGTTGTTGTACGTCTTGCGGCGGGACTGGAAGTGCCCCGGGCCCGACGAATGCTCCGCGGTGTACGTTGGGTACCCAGACAACGCCGATAGCATCTCAAAAGCGTCTACCAGGGAGCGCTCATCGGAGCAGTAGCAGGATGCTTCCCCTGCCATCCACCCGTCGGCCTGAACCATGACGTCCAGCAGTATCTTGCGTTGGCGCTCGCAGAGCGACGACACGAATTCAGGAGGGAGGTGCTTGCGGCCCCCCGTAATGGCCCTAATGGTCCTGGCGACAGGGCCAGATACCCAGAACACGTGGACTCCGTTCGTCCCGTTGTCCCGCTCGGACCACTTCGCCCCCGACGATCGGAGGGCGGATCTGATCTTCTCGCATTTCTCTGGGTTGACCACGGTGCTCTGGCTGAGCACGACAGCATCGGAATCCTTGCGATAGTACCCTTCGGTGACCGCCCACCCGACAAGCTCGACCATGTCGTCCTCATAGGATGGAGCGGGGTCGCCATCCAATGTAAGCGGCCTTGCCAGAGGAAGCACGGAGTTGGTGTTCAGCAAGCGCGATTCCACAAGCCGCATCGGACCGTACCCCTGGTCGGTCCTGGCCCACTTGTGGTCAGGCGTGCAGAGCGCGTCGATATTCCGATGGTCATACTTGTGCATCGGACCTGAATATTCACCGCGATAGACGTCTGTGACGGGCTTCCATTCGGAGAACTCGGTTTCGATGTTCAGCGTCAGGATCTGGTCGCCAAGGGTGACCTCATGGCTCTTGAGCCATCCTCTCTTGCTGAGCACCTCCGTCTCGGTATCGACGCAGTAGTGGGGGGTGATCCTCACCCCACGGTTGCGGCAGTACTCCTGGATGGCCTCGTCGTGGACGAGGAACAACTGGAACGCATTCTGTTCGATCACCCACTCGTGGACGCCGAACTCCTCGGTGACGTTCTTGATCAGGTCCCGGATGTAGGCCGGGGACGGCCTGGCCTGAACCCAACAGTTCAGGACCCGCCGGATCTTGGAGACCCGGTCCACCGAACCCACCAGGGTGAACGTGTCCCCCGCCATCGCGGGGTCCATCGAGGCGATGACGTACTGGCCCTCGGCTCCGTTGCGCGGGTGCCCCCAGGCGCCCGCGAGCAGCGGGCCGGGCTTGCGCCTGCGGTCCACCGACCCGTTCACACACAACGGGTCGAACGTGGCATCCTCGGCAACCTCGGCCTGTTGGTAGACCAGGCTCCAGACCCGGGGTGGCTTGGCGTCCCGGACCCGACTCAAGCGGGGTCCGTCCCACGCTTCGTACGTCCCGTCCGGGCCGGGGGCCTGCCCGGTCTCCATCGGCCGCGTCGTGCGCGGCCACAACGTCACCCAGTCCTTCGGGTCTTCCGCGTAGTTCAACACGGCCGGTTGCCGTAGCACCGTCCACGGGGATCTCCCCGACAGGTACCGATCTCCCCGGGGCAGTTCCGAGTACAGGTCCGTGGTCGCCAGGCGGGTCCCGATCACCAGGATCTTGCCGTCGAACGCCCGGTTCTCCACCTCGCTCTCCAGCCAGGTGATCTGGGACTCGAACTGGCCCGCGTTCGAGGACACGATGCCGTCATCGATGATGATCAGATCGGCGCGTGAGCCGTAGATCTGCCCGCCCAGGCCCAGGGCCTCGACCGTCGGGTCCTTCTCTCCCGAGTCGATCCCGTTCACATAGATCCGGTCGGCACCCCAGGTCGCCCCGTCGTACCGGCTCGGCTTGAATCCCCCCTCGGGGGCATAGGCGGCCTGGAGGGGGGCCCACTGATTGGACGTCAGGCGTTGCTTGATCGAGTACAGGAACTTGCGGGCCTGGTCGACCCGCTTGGAAATGATGATCACGCGAACGTTCGGATTCATGCAAATCCGATACGTGGTGTATTCCACGGTCATGGTCTGCGACTTGGCGTGGAAAGGTGGCACATTGATGATGATGCGGTTCGGGTCGGACGGTTCGTACGTCTCACCCTCCACGGGCGTGTACGGACGTCCCTCCAGTAAATCCACCCAGGCCTGCTGGTGCCGGAATGTGTCCTGCCCCAGGAATTTCTTTCGCCACGTGGCGAAAGAAAGGCCCTGATTCTCCCCGTCAACTCCTCTTTCCCTGGCGGAGGCAACTCCCTCACGGAGGGAGTCGATTCTCCTGGCCCACTCCGGATCGCTCCTGCGCCACTCTTCCCACGTGGAGATCGAGCGGCCGATCAACTGGAGTGTGACGGCCCGCGTCAGCCCGGACGCGGTGCAGTCCAGCGCCTTCTCCTTGGCCTGTGCCGTCGACAACTTGTTGGTCTTCGGCATCGGGGTGGGAAACCTTCCGGGTGACTGAAAAAGGACCGTCCATCCCGGACGGTCCCTCAACGAGCTGCCACCGCGATGAGATTCTGGGCGGTGGCATGTGTTCGGAGGTCGGAACCGATCGGCCACCCGATCGGGTCCTTCCAGTTTTTCTCGCGAACTTCCCCTCAGGGAGTCGGCCTGTGCGCATCTGCCGACTCCCTCAGAGAGGGGATCGACCCGAGTCGATCCCCCTTCATCAAGAGCGGGGCTCCAAGGCCCCGCTCCCAGGGCGCCCTCCCGGGCGCTCCCAGGGGCGCCTCACAGGCGCCTCTCCTGGGGGGATGAGGTCCCCTCGAAGGGACTCATCCCCTTCCTGGAGGGAAGCTCCGTAAGGCCGGGAGGAGCTTCCCTGAGGGGAGAGAGCCGCTCTTGGGGAGCGGCTTCTCGATCCCCTGATCGTGTCGCCTTCCCAGCTTACGGCGACACTTGTAGTTACCCTAGTTAATCTAGGTTGTGAAACAGTTTTCACAACACAAATCCGGTGTGATCCTCCTCACACAGTCATTGCCACGCCCCTGACCTGCGACGATGCCACATACCCAGCAAAAATTTTCGGGTGGATAGTAGCCGGGGAGGGGGTGGTGATCATTAAGCATGCCCGGGTCAAGATGTCCGGACATTCTGACATGAGGCATGTCCGGACATGCCTGGCAGGCCACCCAGGGGTGGCCCCCGGCCCTGGCTTAGGCCCCTAAACCCACTCAGCCTGAGCACTCCCAGGGAGTGCGTACACGAGGCCGGAGGCCCTACGTGGTGGGGGCAAGAGGCCCCTCGGAAGGGGCCAAGAGGATGGTTGAAACTTCAACGTTAAGTGAATGTTAAGAGATTTAAGGAAAGGTAGGATGATTGGATGAATCTTCGACTGTCACCCCAAGATGACCCCCGGGGTGCGTCATGCACCCCCAAGATGTCACCCGCCGGCGCCTGGACCCCCGCCCTCGGGGCCACCTCTCCAAGTGGGGGCCGTCCATAACGATCGGATAACGATCCCATCCGGAACCCCTGGGTCCCTTGTGTGCATGGCACCTCTCTGGCAATGTCCTCGGTGTCAGCCCACCACGGTGGGAGCGCTCCCCCGGCAGGGGGAGGGCCAGGCGCAGAGGGAGCAAGCCTCCCTCTGGTGGTCCGGCTCCGATCCTCACTCAATCTCAGACAAGCCTCGCACCGGGCGGAAACGGTGTGGGTACCCCGGGAGCTGAGCCCTTAAGGCGACCACCCCGAGATGGGCCAGGGATGATGAAAGAAACTTCCCATTCACCGACAATCTTGAACAACCCAGCCCGGTATGGGCACCGAATTCCCTCGGTGCCTTTCCTGGGAAGGGGAAACAACGAATGGCAATCACAACCGAGAGGCACCGTCTCTACGGTGCCGTCCCTGACGGCGAATGCTCGGATCCCGTCCGTGCGGCCATATTCGGCCACATGGTGAGGCTCGCCAGGCCGATCCTCGTCCGGTACCAATCCGATCTCTACCACGACGCGATGTGGCTCGCCTCGGTCATCGACGCGTGCACGTTCTACTACCTGATCCGACCCGGCACTCTCATCTACCGTGACGCCGTCGACGCCGATGCAGTGGCGCATCAGCTGGGCGCCGTCCTGTACCGGTTCGATCTCACACAGGATCGCGGCACGTGGTATCTCGACATCACCGGAGGCACTCTCTGATCATCAGCCCAGCGCGCTAGCGCGGCTCACGCTCACCACGTGAGCCGTGCGGGCATTCTGGGCCCCCGCGCACACCCTCGGAAGGGGAAGATCATCATGTCTCGCGAGACGTACACGACCCTCAACACCCTGCAGCTCGTCGGCTTCACGGACCTGCGCGGCCACGCCTGGCACTACCGTGAGGATGCGCAGGGGGACGAGCCCAATCACTACCCCGGTGCGATCCCGGCCGCGGACGTCGTCCGCCGTCTCTTCGGCTGGGAGCCGATCTCGGCTCCCCTGTCCACCACCATCCCGGCCGATGTCCTCACGATGACCGGCATCGACGGTGAGGGCAACCCCGTGCGGGAGATCACCCTCCCCGACCGGCAGGCCATCGTCCGGCCCGACACGGGCACCGTGCTGGGTGTCTTCAGGTCCGGTTACCAGCCGCACTCCTACCGCGAGTGGCTACTGGAGACGGTGAGCACCATCCTCGGCGACACCCTGCAGATCGGCTCCGCCGGGCTGCTCCGGGACGGTGCCGTGGCCTACGTCTCGGTCGAGGCCACGGCGAACATGACCACCCCCGAGGGTGAGGTTTTCCGCCCCCACCTGCTCGCCTGCACGTCCCTCGACGGCACGGTGGCCACGACCTACAAGCGGGTCGTGACCCGCGTGGTCTGTGACAACACGCTCACCGTGGCGCGAGGCGAGCACGGCCAGGCGTACAAGGTGAAACACACGCGCAATTCGGGGTTCAAGCTCGCCGATGCTCGCCAGGCCGTGGGCATCGTGGAGTCCCTGGCCGACGACTACGCGGCCGAGGTCAAGGACCTGTGTGAGACCACGGTCACGGACCGGCAGTGGTACGCCTTCCTGGACGCCTACGTCCCGACGCGGGACCCCAAGGGGGCCCCGCTCACCGGGCGCGGACTGACGATGGCCGAGATCAAGCGGGACGCACTGTCCCGCCTGTGGACTCACGATGCGCGTGTGGCCCCGTGGGCTCACACCGCGTGGGGTGTCCGCCAGGCCGTCAACACCTGGACACATCACGAGCAGATCGTGCGCGGTGCGACCAGGGCCGAGCGCAACATGCTCGGAGCCATCCACGGCACCACGTCCGCGACGGACGATGAGGCCCTGGCCGTCCTGGCCAAGGCGCTCGTGTCCTGAGTCCGCTGGGCCGCTCTCATCCCGACCGAGTGCGAGAGCACTCGGCCGGGGTGATGGCCACCCAGGGCCAATCAGAGATGGAGGGAACAGTGAGCGTCACCAAGATCACCACCCCGGACCACATCGACGGCATGACCGCAGCAACCGCGGTCGAGACGTGGGAGCACAGCAGCGGACGCCTGCGCGCGATCATCTGCGTCGACCCGTGGGGCGACGGGTACTGCATCGAGCTGTACCGACTCCACGCGGGCGGACG
>ERZ761592.185-NODE-185-length-33276-cov-7.314139_pt1 | contig 33276 bp, 24 predicted proteins | sample MGYA00433095_ERZ761592 | MGnify/ENA primary metagenome ERZ761592 (study PRJEB28899, sample SAMN03785554) | bioreactor sludge metagenome | biome: EBPR Sludge; feature: EBPR Bioreactor; material: 0.22µm filtered reactor supernatant | place: Saint Lucia: Queensland... | reverse complement strand
GACGGGAGGCGCTGCAGCGTGTTGCACGGTGACTTCCAGCGCATCGCCGTCACCGTTGGCGATAACCGGCAGCGTCAGCGCGCCGGTGGTCAGCGTGCCGCCGACAAACACGCTGCTGGCACCGTCGAGAGCGACATCAGTGACGCAGGCGTACCGCGGGGCCGCTGCAGCGGTGGCAAAGGGTGCCGCAGGAACAAGGCGCGCGCTGCTGAGGTTGACGTTCAACGTTGGATCGACGGTCACGGCTGTGACGTTGCCGTCGGCAAACAATGCCGCCGGACCAAAGCGCGCGAGAGGAACGGGCCATGGATCGGGGTACGCAAGTCCCGCTGCCGATGGGCGCCGCAGATGGAGTTCGAAGCCGTCGACGTCGGTGTGATTGGCCATCTGATCGGGACCAAACACCCAGGAAGCCACCAATCCAGCAGGCGCCTGACTGCGCTGCAGCCAGCGTGCCGCTTCGCTCGAGCGACCGAGAGACATCACCGCTGCCGCCGGCAGTGCGCGCTGCACCCACTGCGCTTCAACCAACACAGGCGCTGCCGGCGGCGCCTGGTCGACGATGCCGACTTGCGCCCAAGGACTGGCATCGCTCACGCGGCCGAAGAGGTCCACGCCGCGCACCCACCAGGCCCAGCGTCCTGCACTCAGGCCCTGGCCGGCGTTGCGATCCATGTGCAGTACGCGCTGTCCGAAAGCGAGGGCGGTCTGCGCTGCGGCCGGATAAAGGGGGGCGCCTGCATACAGCAAGTCCGTGGGGTCGATCGTTGCCGGCGTTGCCACTGCGTTGGCCGGATCCGCCGCGAGGCGGCGGCGGCCAAGCTGGTAACACACCGTGGCCTGTTCAGGCAACGCGCCGCGACCGTCGGACGGCAGGTTCCAGTCCAGCGCTGCGGTGGCGATCGATGCCGGCGAGGATGCCGGAACCGCTTGTACGGTGAGGGCCGTCGGCGCTGCCGGTGCGCCTGGCTCGATGGCGACGATACCCGGCAGGATGCCGCTACGTTCGAACATCGCGCTCCAGCGCAGTGCGGCGACGATGCCGCTCGAAGCTGCCGAAGACGAACCGGTCGCGCTGCGCTTGAGACGCGCTTTCAAGCGCAGGCGCTGCACCTGCGGCAGACGCAGCCAGCCAGTGTGCTCTCGTTCAAGCTTGAACATTCCCTGGCGCGCAGCCGGCGTGTTTTCATCGGCTCTCCACTCCACCGTCTGTACCTCGACCAACTGCAGCGCAAAGGCGTAGACGGGTTGCGGAAACTCGATGGCGAGCGTGGCCGTACGAGAGCCAGCCCGCAGCCTGGCCGTGATGTCGTACTCGCGATCGAGCAGTCTGGCATCAAGGCGGCGATCCTGGAAGTCCAGCTCGACTGGCGTATGCAGCCAACGCCCGACGACCTTGTAGACGAACTCGCGACCGTTCAGCGCACCCGCCAATGGGTCGTCGTAGGCGAGGCCCAGCAGGCGCGCGCCGTGCGGATCGAGTGCGCCGAGCGCGATCAACGCTTGCTCATCGATCTTCAAGTGCACATCGGGGTAGCCCTGGGCGGCAGGTAGCGGCTGCGCACCGGCGCCAGTCGCCAGCCGCCGCAGCGAAGGCAACAGGTTCGCAAACGTCTGCGCAAAACGCCCGGGCCATTCAGCGGCGACGGGGGCCGGCAAGCGACTGCGCGCTTCGTCTTCTGCGGTCGTCGCCATTTGCGGCGAACACGGGTAGGCTGGATCGATCACCGGCAGGCAGCGATGCGCCAACAAGGTCCACGATGCGGGGTCGTCGCGAAGCCGATAGCCGATCGACGACAACGATCCGTCACCCACCAGTTCCAGTTCATCGATGCCGCGGTTGCGCCACTGCAGCGTCTCACCGGGCGCTGTCAGCTGGGCGCGCAGCACTTCGGTGCCGTCGACTTTGCCGATCGCCGCCAGACCGCTTGTGCCTTCATCCGCGCGCAGATCGATCAACCATGCGGGGCCGATGAAGCGCACGCGCACCGGCGACCGCGTCGACCTGATCAACAAGCGCCACCAACCGGCGAGCGTAGTCGGCTCGAACAACAGGCCGTCGGCACACGACAACGTGATCTGCTGGGCGTAGGTCCATGTGGTTCGGCCGTTGACAAGAGGCGCATTCAGATCGTTGAAGGGCAGCGGCGGCACATCCGACAGCGTGCCGCGATACACGTCAAAACCGAGCTGCGGATAACCCAACTCCGCCCGGACAAACCAGCGCAGCAGGATGCCGACAGGCGTTGCGTGGCCATCCCACTGCGGCACCTTGCCGCTCGAGGCGACGCCAAAAACAGTGACGTCCGTCAGATTGCCGGCAGCCATCGGTGCCGTGGGGACAAGCGCAGAACTGGGCATACGGCAGGATTCCTCACTTTCGAAACTGCAGCCTCATTTCTCTTGGCCGCACAGCATGGCACTGTTTGCACGATGAAGTCCACGTAGTGTAAAGCGAGAAGCTGACGCGGCTGCGTCCTCGCCGCGGATCGGTGGCGAATCGATGTGTTGCGCGACGGCAATCCGCATGCTGCGTTCGGCATCCGCAATGGTCTTGCCGTTGCCGACACAGCCGGCGCATTTCGGAGCGCCGTCTCGCCGAGGCGCACATTGGCCGCTTCAAGCCGCTCGCGGATTTCTCTTGGGACTGGCCGGAGCAGCGCGATCGGACGGCGATCAGCGAGTTGATGAGACTGGAGTTCCTGAAAAGCGCGAGCAATGCCATTCTGCTCGGGTCGTGCGCTTCCACCCGCAGGCTCTGGACATCGCCGGTCCTACACGCGGAACACTTTCATGACTTCGTCACCGAGGTGGTTGATCACCTTCACCGCGATCCGCCCTGACTTCGGCTTCGCGAACGGACGCGAGGTGTCGCTGTTCAGGCTGGCCCAGGCTTCGCGGTCGATCTCTGCCTTGAGCGTCGTCTTCAATGCGCTGTAGGGTTCGTTGGCGCCGAGGAAATAGGCGTGGCGGACGAAGAAGCTTTCCTGGTTGTAGTCGGTGTCGATGAACCAGCAGGCGATGCCGTCGGTGCTGTCGCTGATGACTTCGCCGGTCTGCGGCTTGAAGACATCGACGCCGTTCACCCTGATGCACAGCTTGCCGTCGTCCTGCGGCAGCAGGCTGATGTCCGGCTCGCCGAAAATGACGAAGAGATTGCCCTTGCCGGTGTTCTTGAGGTCCGCAGCCATGTGCAGGTCGGCGTTCATGCGCGCCTTGAGCACCGGGATGCGCCCCAGCTTGCTGAAGTCGGTGGCGTGCGCCTCGTAGTTGAAGGCGCAGGCGATCAGCGCGTCGAAACCGGCTTCGCCGCACTCGCGCGCGGCTTCGACCAGATCGCTGCGCTGCACGGTGCCGAACTCGGGGCCGATGAAGATGCCGGCGCGCTTCTCGCGCATTTCACCTTCCTGGCCTTCGAGATAGCGTCCTTCGGCGCAGATCGCTCCCTCGCCCGGCCACGGCGTCAGCGCGGTGAAGCTGATCCGGTCTTCCCGGTGCGCCTGCTGCACGCCGGCGGTCCTGAGGTTTTCGAGAATCAACTGCGCGAAGGACTGGCGGGCGGTGTATTCGGCGCGGTCTTGCTGGAAACCGTCGATCAGTTCGTCGTCCTCGTCGACGCCGATCATCCGGTGCGGCGACAGGCTCTCGACGGTGAAGGGACCGGCGACGCGCACGCACTTCCTGTTCTCGTAAGGCCTGTCGTAGAGGGTCTCGAAATCGGCCTTGGCGGCGATCGAGGCGTCGATTTCCTTCTGCCGGCCGATGCGCGCCTGCCACCAGTCGGCGTGCAGCTTCTTCACGGGGTCGGGCCAGGACTGGTCGGCGTCGCGCGGGATCTCCCACTCCTGCCAGGTCCTGTTGAGCGCCGCGTTCAGCGCTTCGCGCAAGGGTTCGAGCTTCGCCTGCCACTGCTCCCAGATGACGTCGATCTCGGCGTTGTTGGCGATCGACTTGAGCGTGATGTGCGGCACGCGCTCATAGACGAAGCCGTGGCGGAGGTTGCCGTGTACCGGCTGCGTGCTCGGCGCGCTGCGGCTGACTTCGGCTTCCTTGAGCTGGCCCTCGCGGGAATCGGCGAGCAGGTAGAAGGGATAGCGGGCGCCCATGATGCGGGCACGGGCCAGCGCGAGTGCGACGCGTGAGGTATCAATCGTGATCCAGCGGCGGCCCCATTGCTCGGCGACGGTGGCGGTGGTGCCGGAGCCGCAGGTCGGGTCAAGGACGAGGTCGCCGGGGTCGGTGGCCATGAGAAGACAGCGTTGGATAACCGTGGGGCTCGTCTGAACAACATATCGCTTTTCATCAGAGCGGCTCGATATGCCACCGCCCGTGTCCGTCCAGATGTTGTGTGTTACTGAGATGCAGAAATCATCAACGAAGCTCCTGAATCGGACGCCCGTCGCTGTTAGGTGGATGCGACCGGCACGGACTGCACGAGCTAGCCCTTCAACTCTTGTTTTCCAATGTGAGTTAACAGGCGGTAGAAATGTCGTGCCAGCCACAACGAAGTTTTGGTCGGTGTTCGAGGGGCCAGGAGAGACAAGCGAGACAGGCTGAAACAAATGCCAACCCTCTGGAACTATTTCTGACGCGACTTCTTCTTTTGTCCTCGGCCTGGTCGTTCCGCGGTCCGGTGAAACCAAGGTGTTGAACCGTCCGAAGCTCTGCAAATCTGACTTGTCTTTGTAGAGCGGTCGAAATTTCAGGAGCCTGTAATCCTTCGCATACCACAAAATTGTGTCGTAAACGGGGGCCAAGTAGTCGCTCGTTGCATAGGGCGTTGTTTGGTAAACAATCTGACTGATTAAATTCTTGTCCCCAAACACCTCATCCATCACCGCCCGAACCCGATGGACATTCTCATCGCCAATCTGCACGAAGATCGACCCCGATTCCGTCAGCAGATCCCGCGCCACGGTCAGCCGATCCCGCAGGTAGGTCAGGTAACTGTGAATCCCGTCGCGCCAGGTATCGCGAAACGCCTTGACCTGCTCTGGCTCGCGCGTGATGTGGCTCGCATTGCCATCCTTGACGTCACGGCTGGTGGTGCTCCACTGGAAGTTGCTGTTGAACCGGATGCCGTAAGGCGGATCGAGGTAGATGCACTGCACCTTGCCGCGCAGGCCTTCGCGCTCGGCGAGGCTGGCCATGACCTGCAGCGAGTCGCCGAGGATCATGCGGTTGCTCCAGTTCTGGTCGTGCTGGTAGAAATCGGTCTTGTCGGCGCCCTTGGGGATGCCGTTGAAATCGGCGAAGAGATCGGGTGTGATCTGTCCGGCTTCATGCTGGCGCTCCCTGGTGCTGCGCAGCAGGTCGTCGATCAGCACCTTCGGGTGCACCTTCTCCTGGATGTAGAGCGGTGGCGCCGCGACGACGAGGTCGCTCCAGTCCTGCTCGTCCTTTCCGCGCCAGACGAGCTGCGGATCGAGATCCGTGTTGCGCGGGTAGCGGACCTGCTTCGGCTGCTGCTGCTCGGTCGGCAGCACCGACTGGTATTCGGCCGTCGGGATGTTCTTGCGCCGGGCCTCGTCGTGGGTGAGGGTTTCGACGGTCTTGGTGTTGCCGGGTCTGGCCATGGTCATGCCCTGCTATGCTCTCGATGATGCCGTTGAATTTCTTATCCTGCGCTGGGCAGGAATGTGAATTCAGCGGCGTGCCAGCTCTTCGCGAATCAGCCGCCGTAGATCGGCTTCGAGGTGGCCGGTCTCGATCACCCGGCGCAGGGTGTCGTTGATGATCGTCTGGTAGCCGCGCTCGCCGGCCAGCGCCTTGAAGTGTTCAACGATCGGCGCGTCGAGCATGATGTTGATGCGCAGCTTGCCCACGCGAGCCCGTACGGCCGCTTGCCATTCGGCGTGGCTGGCATCCTTTCCAGCGATTCGCGGGCGAGCACGCTCGAAGTCCGTCTGCGTGAGCTTTGGCGCGTCGTCAGAAATATCCGGCGTTTCGGTAGAAAAGGTCTGTTTCATCGCTGTCCGCCCTGCGCATGGAAATGATGCGGATTGCCTCGTCCGATTCGACATGCACGATCAGCACCACCAGGCAATCCAGAAGGCCGATGCCGATCATGCGCTGCTCGCCATAGTCCGCTCGCTGATCATCGATCAGCAACAACGGCCCGGCAAAGACTTTTTCCGCATCGGAGAAATCGAGGCCGTGCTTATTCAGGTTGGCCTGCCGCTTGGTTTCGTCCCATGTGTAGCGCATGGACCATGACTATACATATTCAAGTGTGTATGTCAAGCATGGCGCTTGCGGTTCCGAGCTTCACACCACGTTTCCGGCGAGGAAGATCCTGTCGTTCACAATGTCCGCGGTTCCATTGCAAAAAATCGTTACTTTTCATCGAAATAGAACAATTCACAAAGAAACTTGTCGCCGGAAATGTCGCATCGAATGTGCCGTCTATTGCACAAGTGATTCGATCATCCTGGCGAACTGGCCCTCGACCCTGGCCTTGAAATTGGACTCGATCTGGTACAGCTCGCAGAACTCGGCGAACGCCCAGCGGCCATGGCTGCCGAGATGGTTCACGCCCGGCACCCAGTAGGTGTCCATGGTCGCTTTCTTCTCCTTCGCGTCCTCGCGCCGGTAGCCCTTGATCTCGACCACCAGATGCAAGAGGTCATCGGGGCCGTGGCCATCATCGACCAGCACGATGAAGTCGGGCCGGTACTTGCGCGTCTCGGAGCCGTAGCGATAGGGGACTTCCAGGCCGAGGTTGTGGTTCTTCACATAGGCGCGAACCCTGGGGTGCGACTCCGCAACGCGGCAGAATTCGCCTTCCCAGTCGCTGTCGAGGATCACCCAGTTGATGTGGCAGGATTGCGAACTCGTCTGCCAGCGGTCGGTCTTCGAGGTGTTGAAGCGGACGTGCGCGGTCGATCCGGTGGGATTGTAGGGGTCGAGCAACGCCTTGATCGGACGCGCGCCGAGGAACCGCCGGGTGATCGCCGCCGTGATCCGGTTGCAGGCCATGTCGGCGAGTTCCTGGTACATCAGCAGCGCCGGGTAGGTGTCACCCTTGCAGACCAGGCAGGTATCGAGCCATTGCCGGGTGATGCGCTTGAGCTGGCCAAAGAGGTAGAGCCTGGGCTCCTCGCCGGGATCGCGCCATTTGGTGTACAGCAACCGCTGGGCCAGCTGGTACGCGAGTGTCGCGGGCCGCATGTCGCCGAGGTGCCGCAGGCTCATGTCCGCGCCTTCGCCGATGATTCCCGAGTTGCGGGTCATCGACGGGCCGACCAGGTCGGGGCTGAGTTGCAGGACCGAATCGTCGTTGAAGTCGGCGGTCAGCCGTTCCTCGGGCAGCTCGACGCGATAGCCTTCGACCCGCGGAAAGCGGATCTCGAGCGCGTCGCGCTCGGGGCGAACGGCCCTGACCTGTACCGTCTGGCGTGGCGGCTGCGGCGGCGCAATCACCGGCTTGGCGGTAAAGTCGAAGGGGATGCCGAAGACGTCGGCGTACTCGACGTTGAACAGCCCCTCCTCGTTCAGCTCGTAGGACTGGCGGCGCAGCGCCCGGCCGATGACCTGCTCGCAGAGCAACTGGGTGCCGAAGGCGCGGATGCCGAGCACATGGGTGACGGTATTGGCGTCCCAACCTTCGGTGAGCATCGACACCGAGACGACGCAGCGGATGGCGCCGCCCAACTGTTCGGGCTTGCCGACGGTGTTCATGACTTCGCGCAGCAATTCCTGATCGCTGATGTGGTCGCCGGCACGGGCATCGCCGGAGCGCTCGACGATTTCGCGGCGAAAACGCTCGATCTCGTCCGCCGCCATGCTGCGGAAGTTGTCGTCGAGGGCATCGCCGGCTTCGAGCTGCTCGCTGTCGATCAGCAGCGTGTTCGGGCGGGGAAGGGGGTTGCCGTGTTCGTCGGAGTTGCGGAACAGCGGCAGCCGTCCGACTTCCGGCGTGCTGCTGCCATCGGCGTTCCTGCGCTGGAAGCCGGAGACGTAGTCGTAAACCAGCTTGGAGATGGCGGTGTTCTGGCAAACGACGATGAAACACGGCGGCACCTTGATGCCCTTTGCCGCCCACAGCCTGAAAGTCTGCTCGTAGTGACCATAGAGCGCCTGCAGTGCCGTCTGCAAGCGCGTCGGGAGTCTCAGTGGGTCGAGGTCTTCGCCCCGGCCACGGCCCTTTCTCGGCATGTCCTTGCTGATGTTCTCCCAGAGCTTGCGGAACATCGGCATTTCGTTGCCCGGGATGTTCTCGGCCACCGGTACGCGCGGCAGCTTGACGATGCCGCATTCGATGGCGTCCATCAGCGAGAAGTCGCTCATCGTCCACGGGAAGAGCGTGCCCTCGGCGTAGCCCGAGCCGCGCAGGAAGAAGGGTGTCGCCGACAGGTCGATGACGCGGGTCGTGCCGAGCTTGCGGTTGACGGCTTCGAGGCCGGAAATCCAGAGGCGGGCGGCTTCGTTGTTCTTCTCGGCCTCCTTCCGGTCGTCGCCTTTCAGGTCCTCGTCATCGGCGTCCTTCGGCTTTTCCCGGTAGCAGTGGTGCGCCTCGTCGTTGATGACGAGGATGTTCTTCATTCCCATCAGCTCGGGCATCACCCGCTGCAGCATCTGGCCTTCGCTCTCGAGCGTCCTGAGTTCATCGCCCGTGCGCCCCTGCAGGAACTGCCGTCCACCCTTGGAAATCTCGATGCGCTCGCGCAGCTTGAAGGCGTGGTAGTTGGTGATGACGATCCTGGCGCGGCTGATGTCGTCGAGCAGGTCGCCCGGCAGCAGTTCGCGGTCCCTGTAGTAGCTGTCGGGGTCGTTCGGCTGCAGGACGCGCAGGCGGTCCTTGATCGTCAGGCCGGGCGCGCAGATCAGGAAGCCGCGGGTGAAGTTCCTGCTGCCCGACCGGCGCAGCGCGTTGATCGTCTGCCAGGCGATGAGCATGGCCATCACCGTCGTCTTGCCGGCGCCGGTGGCCAGTTTCAGGGCGAGGCGCAGCAACTCGGGATTGGCGTCCCGGTTCGCCGCCGCGAGATGCTCGAGAACGCGCTTGCCGTGCCTGGACTGCGGCGCAACCTCGCCGAGCCAGATCGCGGTTTCGACGGCTTCGACCTGGCAGAAGAACGGTCGAATGCCGCTGAACCGATGATGACGCCAGTGCTGCAGCAGGCGGGCGGTCTCCGGTGTCACCTGCCACTGATTGGCGTTGGGCAGGGAACGCCAGGAATCCACATGCCCGCGAACTTCGTTGATGATCGAGGTGGGGTCGTACTGCTGCTCCTGGGTTGACAGTCCCTTGCCGTCATCGAAAACGAAGCTTTGCTGGCTGGCGGCAGTCTTGCGCTTCTTCGGCTTCGGGATCGGGGTGATGAACTGCGCCCGGCGGCGGCTTTCGAGGATCTTCTCCGTCGGCTGCCCCTCCTCGTTGAGTTCCCAGTGCCGCGCCGGGCACTTGTACGGGGAGTTGAGGATCGGTTGGTCGAAGAAGGGGTTGGACATGGTCTGCAGTCAGGGGGAGCAACTCTTCCTGGTACGCATGCACGTCGCGGAGCCACAAGCGCGGCGTCTCGCCAATGTACCGCAACTACCGGCACGCTCCAATGGCATTGACCGCCACTCTGCCTTTCATCAGCAGGGGTGCGTCGTCAGGCGTGACCGTCAACGGTGGCCGCAAGCTGCTGCTCCGGGTGGCGGAAGCGCTGCTCGAACCGTTAGTGCTGCGCGAGCCGCGCGATCTCCTCGCGGTCGAGCCCATGGAAGAGTGGTGCATGTGCCGGCAGCCCTTCAGGATTCATCATGCATGACGAAGAAGCCGGTCGGCAACCCATCGATCGGTGGAGCCGAATGCGGTGGGTTGGGTCGTTCTCCGCGACGGCATCGGGGAAGTTACCGACCCATCGGTCTGAGCAGCGCGGCTCAACCTCATGCCAGCGCTGACCGGCCCGAATTGTGCAGTGATTCTTCTCCCCGGAGACGCGTCTGCTCCTGAGGCTTGAGTATCGTCTCGTGGCTTCGGGGATCCCTTGTTGTCATCCGATGCTGGCAACGAGGGGCTGATTGAAACACCGACTAAAATAGTCGGTCATTGATGCATGTCATGTTTGCATGAACATCCCGGGCTGCTCACCCAGCCCGAGGTGGCGCACCGCGGGGGAGCGTGGACGACCTTGTCGCTGGCCAGCGCGGTCGGGCTCTCGTCCCTCTCGTCTCCTCTGTCCTCGTCCTCTCGCCTCTTTTCGGTCCACAAATCATGTCCAACCAATACACCTGGCAGTCAGTCCTCGCCATCGTCCGCGAGCACAGAACGGACCTGATCAGCGCGCACATCGTCGCCATCCTGGCGGCGGTGGCGAGCGTGCCGATTCCCCTGCTGATGCCACTGCTGGTGGACGAGGTGCTGCTGCATCAACCCGGTCGCCTGGTGGAATGGCTGAACAGCCAGTCGCCCGCCGCCTGGCAGGGGCCGGTGCTGTACATCAGCGCGGTGCTGGCGCTGACGCTGGCACTGCGGCTGACGGCGCTGATCCTCGGCGTATGGCAGGGCCGCAGCTTCACCCTGATCGCCAAGGACGTGGTCTTCCGCATGCGCGAGCAGATGCTGCAGCGTCTGGGCCGCATCGCCATGTCGGAGTACGAAACCCTTGGCAGCGGCGCCGTCGCCTCGCATTTCGTCAAGGACCTCGACGCGATGGACACCTTCATCGGCGCATCCGTGTCCAAGTTCCTGGTGGCGCTGCTGTCGATCATCGGTACCGCCGTCGTCCTCCTGTGGATGCACTGGCAGCTGGCACTGTTCATCCTGCTGCTCAATCCGGCGGTGATCTACTTCACCACGGTTCTGGGCACCCGGGTGAAGGATCTGAAGAAGCGCGAAAACGGTGCTTTCGAGCTGTTCCAGCAGGCTCTGACCGAAACCCTGGATGCGATCCAGCAGATCCGCGCCAGCAACCGCGAGCGCCACTACATCGCGCTGGTGATCGAACGGGCGCGCGGCATTCGCACGGACGCCGCCGCTTTCTCGTGGAAGAGCGATGCGGCCGGGCGGCTGTCCTTCGTGGTATTCCTGTTCGGCTTCGACGTGTTCCGCGCCATCAGCATGCTGATGGTGGTGTATTCCGATCTCAGCATCGGCCAGATGATGGCGGTGTTCGGCTACCTCTGGTTCATGATGGGTCCGGTGCAGGAGATCCTTGGCATCCAGTACGCCTTCTACGCCGCCAAGGCGGCCTTGGGGCGAATCAATCGCCTGCTCGAGCTGAAGGATGAGCCGCATTACCCGCACCGGCAGGACCCCTTCGCTGGCCAGCATACGGTCGGCGTCGAGGTGGCGGACGTGCACTTCAGCTACGGCGATACCCCCGTCCTGAACGGCGTCAGCCTGCGCATCCGGCCGGGAGAAAAAGTGGCGCTGGTGGGTGCTTCCGGCGGCGGCAAGTCGACCCTGGTCCAGGTCCTGCTCGGTCTGTATCCGCCTGACTCCGGCACGGTGAGTTTCGCAGGCGTGCCGATGACCGAGATCGGCATGGAGGTCGTGCGCAGCCACGTTGCCACGGTCCTGCAGCATCCGGCGCTGTTCAACGACACGGTGCGCGCGAACCTGAGCCTGGGCCGCGAACTCACCGACGAACAGCTGTGGCAGGCGCTGCAGGTGGCGCAGCTGGCCGATACCGTGCGCGAGTTGCCGAGCGGCCTCGATACCATCGTCGGCCGCCAGGGCGTGCGGCTGTCGGGTGGCCAGCGCCAGCGCCTGGCGATCGCCCGCATGGTGCTGTCCGCGCCGCAGGTCGTCATCCTGGACGAGGCGACCTCGGCGCTCGACGCCGACACCGAGGCGAGACTGCATGAGGCGCTGCGCGGGTTCCTCAGGGGACGCACCACCCTGATCATCGCCCATCGCCTGAGCGCGGTGAAACAAGCCGACCGGGCCTACGTGTTCGATGGTGGCCAGATCATCGAGGAAGGCAAGCACGATGAGCTGATCAAGGGCGACGGGTTGTACAGCCGGCTCTATGGGCAACTGCAGCACTGATCGGTGATCATTTGCATCATCACGGGTGTCTCAACGGTACAGTTGTGACCGTTCGCTCGGCACCTGAACTTGCGCGACGCGGGATACTCAGAGTGTGTTTGACAAGACAAGGGTCTCCTGGGCGGCGTGCTTCGATGACAACGATCCGTTGGACCACCGTGCTGGCGCTGGTGGCATGCGCCGGCCTCTCCGTTGCCTGCGCCGGGAAGCCGGATGGGCGATCCGCCGGGCTGGTCGAGTCCTGGTCGGCACGCCACCAGGCCGAGCTGGTCGATGCCAGGCTGGTGCCACAGCCCGCCGCTTATCAAGTGCTCCGCTTCCAGTGGCTCGACCGCGAGCGGCAGCGCGAGGTACTGGCCAAACTCTACCTGCCCGCCGCGACCGCGCGCCGCGGGTCGGTGCCGCTGGTGGTCTTCTCGCACGGCATGGGCGGTTCGCGCGAGGGCTACACCTATCTTGGCGCGAACTGGGCAGCGCAGGGCTACGCCAGCCTGCACGTGCAGCATGCCGGCAGCGACAGTCGCTTGTGGAGCGGCAACCCCTTCGACATGGTGTCGCGCTTGCAGGGGGCGGCGGACGAGGCCGAGGCGATCAACCGGGTGCGTGACCTTGGCTTTGCCCTCGACGAGGTGCTCGACGACGCGCAGCTTGCCGGCACGATCGACGCGGCGCGGATTCTCGCTGCCGGTCATTCCTACGGCGCCAACACGGCCTTGCTCGCCGCCGGGGCGGTGTTCGCGCGCCCGCAAGGGACGCTGAGTTTCCGCGACAGACGCATCGTCGGCGCCGTCCTCATCAGTGCGCCGCCCTTCCATGGCGAGCCCGACCCGGAGGCCGTCGTGCGGCCGATCGGCATCCCGACGCTGCACATTACGGCGCAGGGCGACGAGATTCGGATTCCCGGCTATCGCTCCGACTATGCGGACCGGGTGCGCGTCTTTGCGGCGACCGGCAGTGCGCACAAGGCGCTGGTGGTGTTTCGCGACGGCGCGCACAGCATGTTCACCGACCGCCTGGGTCCCGGCGGACGCGACCTGAATCCGCTCGTCAAGGCAGCGACCGTCGATCTGACGCTGGCTTTCTTCGCCGAGGTTCTGGACGGATCGAGCGGATTGCTCGCCGCGCGCTCGGCGCGTTACGATGGTCTGCTCGCTCGCTTCGAGTCCGGGTCCCGGACCGTTCCTTGAGCCCGCCAGACGGGGCGCCGTTTCCCGCCGCGGGATCCCGGCGCGAGCGGCCCTTCCGGCTCACACTGCCGGCCTGCTTTCCGCTGCCGCGATGCCGGCGCGCAGAAGGCCCAGCGCGGCCAGCCCGAGCGTGCCGGCGATGAGGAACAGCGGCAGGTAGCCGACGGTCTTGGCGAGCACGCCGCTGCTGCCGCCGACCAGCCCCGCGAACAGCACCTGTAAGCTCGCCTGCAGGGTGAAGTCGGCGCCCTCGTGCTGCGGGCGGCAGCGCCGCATCATCACGGCGAACAGCGCGACGGTGGACATCCCGTCGGCCACCTGCTCGGCGAGCGCCACCGCATAGACCAGTCCGACGTTGCCGCCGTGGCCGACCAGCAGCGCCATGGCGGCGATGCCGGCGGCCTGCAGCAGGCCGAACAGGAAGAGCGAGCGGTGGGCGCCGAGCCGCGCGTAGAGCGCGCCGCCGAGTACGGCACCGGCGATGCCGGCGACGCTGCTGACCAGCGTCAACTGCCCGAGCATGGCATTGGTCCAGCCCTGGTCGACCAGCATCGGCTTGATCATCGGCGAGCCCAGCGCGTCGCCGAGCTTGAAGCCGAGCACGACGGCCAGCCAGGCGAACATCCCGGGCTGGGCGAGCAGCCCGCGGTAGTGCGCGAGCAGCAGGCGCGGCCCGAGAGCCGTCTCGGCGGCACCGGCCGCATGCGGCATCCGCTCGCGCTCGGCGAAGCGCCAGACCGGCAGCGTGCACAGGACGAGCAGCAGCGTGATCCCGCCGAGAGCCACGTGCCAGCCGAGCGCATCGATGACCAGCAGCAGCCCGCTGCCACTGACGATCATGCCGACCTTGTAACCGCCCACCTGCAGGCTGTTGCCGAGCCCGCGCCAGCGCTCGGGCAGCAGGCGGACGGTCAGGCCGTCGGTGGCGATGTCCTGCGTCGCGGCGGCGAGGTTGATGGCGAGGATCAGGCCGAGCAGCAGTGGCAGCCCGTTGCCGAAGAGAAGCGCCGGGCTTGCCACCGCCAGGCTGGCGACGCCGAGGATGATCGTCGCCTGCAGCGGCAGGATCCAGCCGCGATGGTGGCCGAGGCGAGCGGATGCGATGCGGTCCACCCACGGCGCCCACAGCAGCTTCAGCATCCACGGCAGGGCGAGCAGCTTGAGCAGACCGATCACGGCCAGATCGACACCGTGTTGGCGCAGCAGCACCGGCAGTGCATGCGCGAACAGGCCCGACGGCAGGCCCTGCGCGCAGTACAGGCTGGCGAGCAGGAGCAGCGTCGGCGTGTCGGGGAGGGACGTCGGGCGGTGGGGTGAAGGCGTCACTGGGATCCCTCGCGGATGGTCATGGATGGCGCCATTCGGCGATCCGGCGCGGCTTGTCGGGGAGTCCGGGCAGGCGCGCCGGATCGCTGGGCACGTGGCCCGGCAAGGCATCGACGAAGGCGCGCGTCGCGTGCCGATGGCAGCATGCGTGCCGGCAAGGCCGAGCTTGTCATTGGCCGCCTCAAGCCCAGAACCCATGGCCGACGCTGCGCAGCAGGATGCCGACGCAGCCGCCCAATGCAGCGGGTTTCCAGACCGCGCCGACGCGCCGGCCGGCGGAGATCAGGAAGGCGACGCCGGGCAGGTCGAAGGGGTTGATCAGGAAGCCGGCGCTCGCATTGAGCTGTTCGACGCTGATCTGGCCGGCGCGGCGCATCTCGTCCATCACCCCCATCATCGCGGTGCCGCCGGCGAGGTACTTGGTGAGCGAGGGCAGGATCAGCGCCGGATCGATGGCGACCAGGGCGAGCAGCGGCGTCAGCCACTGCGTCAGCAGGTCGATGACGCCGAGCCGCTTGAGGGCGCCGACCACCACCAGCGACAGCACCAGCATCGGAATGGCGCCGACCGAGATGCGGAAGGCCTCGGCGCCGGCGAGGTTGATCGTGTCGAGCACGCCCTTGGCGCCGGCAGCCGAAGGATGTTGCAGGCTTTCGTCGAGGTTCTCCTCGGCAGCCGAGAGGTGGCGGCCGAAGACATGGTAGGTGAGCGTGGCGGCTGCCAGGCCGCCGAGCAGCGAAAAGGCCAGCGTGCTTCCCAGGTGCAGGCCCATGGTCATCATCGGCAAGGCGGCGTTGGCCTGCGCCATGGCGAAGATCATCGCCAGCGTCGCGGCGAGGTGGCGGTCGGAGGTGCCGCGCTGCTCCATCATGCTGAGGGTGGCGATCGGCGCGGCAAAGCTGACGAAACTGATCTGCAGCGCGGCGAAGACACCCATGCCATTGAGGCCGAAGGGTTGCAGCAGCGGCGTCAGCCGCGCAACCAGCGTGTCGAGGACGCCGCGCGCTTCGAGCAGACGCATCAGGCAGAGCATCACGACCATCACCGGCAGGAGGACGAAGAAGGCCAGCTCGACGGCGGAGCGACCAGCCTTGAGGATGACGTCGATGATCATTTCCATGCTGCGCTTCCAGTCATTCCTTCAGCGATGCCGGCGGACAGGCTCAACCGGGCTTCCGTGTCTCCTGCCCGATCGCGCCACGGCACGCCCGGCGCCGGCCTGAGTTGCCGGCTTCACGCCGACAGCAGGTGCGAGCGGTAGGCATCGTTGCCGACCGCCTTGCTGGCGACGTCGAGCAGGTGCTCGTGATGCGTCAGGAAGAGAACCTGCGTTCGCTGCGACAGCTCGGCCAGGACCCTGAAGGTGGCGGCGGCCGCCGCGTCGTCGAACTGGATGGTGATGTCGTCGACGATCACCGGCAACGGCTCGCCGTTGTCGAGATGGCCTTCGATCGCTGCCAGCCGCAGGGCGAGGAAGAGCTGGTCGCGGCGGCCGGTGCTCAACTGCTCCATGTGCAGGCGTTCGCCGTCGGCGCGCGTTGCCTTGAGGATCTGCCGCTCGTCGTCGTAGTCGACGACGACGCCGCGGTAGCGGTTGCCGGTGAGGGCGGCAAAGTGGCGCGACGCCTTGTCGATCAGGGGTGCCTGGTTGCGCTTCTGGTAGGCGTCGATGACCTGTGCCAGAACCGCCGCGGCAATCCGCGCCGCAGCGTAGTCGGCAGCGAGTTCGGCGATGCGCGCGGCGTGCTGCGCCATCCGCTGCTGCGCGTCGGCGGCGACCGCCGAGCCGTCCATCGTCTCGAAATGCTGCCGGGCAGCGAGGTAGCGCTCGTGACAGCGCTGCACGTCGGCGACGTTGCGCTCGTTCTCCTGCGTATTCCGCGCCAGGCCTTCGGCGACGGCGTCGGGTTCCTGGCCGGCCGCCTGCCTGAGGACTTCCGGCAGGGGCAGCCCGGCCGCGCGGACGAGCCGCGCTTCGATGCCGAGAACTTCTGCGCTCAGCGCGCTGCGTTGCGCGCTCAGGGCCTCGACGAGTTCGAGCTTGTCGATCGTGTCGCAAGCGGCCTGCCGCAGAAGCCGGTCGATGACCGTCGCCGCTTCGCCGGCGGTCAGCCGCGCTTCGTCGATGGCCTGCTGGTCGTCGGCGATCTGCTGGCGCAGGGTGTTCCGTTTCTCCTGCAGCGAGCGCGTCAGGTTGAGTTCGCGATAGAGCTCGGCGGCGAGGAGGTCGGGGCTGCGGTCGTCGACCGGCAGCGGCTCGCCGCGGACCCGCTGCCAGGTCGTCGCCAGACGTGTCTGGAAGTCGTCGATCTGGCCGCGGGCGTCGTCGTGCTCCTTGTGCGATCGGTCGAGGGTGTCGCGAGCGTCGACGAGATCGGCAAGCTGCTGCAGGCGGGCGCTTGCCTCCGCTTCGCTGGCGTCGGCGGCGAGCCGGATCGAGGCCATCGCCGCCGCCCAGCGGGTCGCCCAGTCGGCGACCGCCGCATCGCTGTCGGCGGCGGCCGCCCTGGCATGCTGCAGCAGCGCGACGGCGTTCGCCAGGCTGCTGCTCTTCAGTTGCCGTTGCGTGCGCTGCTCGGCGTGCCGGCGGTTGATCGCCCGCGCTCGCGCCAGGCTTTCCGACAGGCGTTCGCCTGCCTTCTGGGCGGCTGTTTCCGGTCGACCACAGAGTTCGCCGAGCCGGTTGCGGACGTCCTGCGCCACTCGGCGCAGCCGCTCGGCCTCGAGCCGCTGCGCCTGGCTGGCGTCGAACTTCTGCTGCCACGCTTCCCGCCTCGCCAGCCAGGCTGCCGCTTCGCCGATCTTCAGTGGCGGCAGGCCGTTCGCCGCCAGCAGCGCCGCCCAGTGCCGCGCGAGTTCCTGCGCGTCGCCGGCGAGCGTGGCGGCGCGCTGGCGGTCGAGATCGAGGGCAGTCTCCATCTGTGACTCGCGGACGCGGTACCCGGCATGGCGGGTGGCGCGTTCGGCGTCGGCGAAGAGCTCGTCGGCGGCCTCGTCGGCACGGCTGACGGCCAGCTCGTAAGCCCCGGCCGGTGGCGGCGGATCGCGCGCAACGCCGGCGTCGGCGAGCGGCAGGAAATGCCGGCGGAGCGCGCGCCAGAGGCCGTCGCGCGCGCTCCGCAGGGCGGCGAGGGCCTCCCGGGTCGGGACGTTGCCACGGATCTCGAGACCCTTGATGTCACCGCGCAGGGCGGCGAGATCGTCCTCGAGCTTCTCGATCGCCTCGCGGATCGAGCGTTCGCGCCGGCGCAACTCCTCGTCCTGCAGCCGGAATGCCTGCAACTCGGCGTCGAGCGGCACCGTCGTCCGCGCCACGGCCGCCGCCGGCAGCCGCAGGCCGCGGGCTTCGGCCTCGAGCCGGGCTGCTGCTGTCGCCGCCTCGTCCTCGAGCTGCTGCGCCCGCGCTTCCGGATCGCCCTGGTCGGCAATCGAATCGAGGTAGTTTCCGAGATCATCGCTCGCCGGCGTCTGCTGCAGCTCGCGCAGCGCTGCCTCGAGCTGCGCGACTTCGAGCGTCTTCGCTTGCCGGTTCGCCAGATCGGCCTGCTGCCTGGCCTTGAGCGTCGCGCCCTCGGTGATCAGTGCGCGGATCCGGGCGGTCCGCGTCGGATCGGGGATCCACTGCAGCACATCCACGGGTTCCGCGTCGCCGCCAATCTGTCGGCTGACGAGGTCGAGCTTGCCGCGCGCCGCGGCGATGGCCGCTGCCGCCCGCGCCGACTGCAGGGCTGCTTCACGGCAGGCGGCGCTGGCGTGGTGAATCGCCTCGATGGCTGCGGCATCGGCGAGGACGGCGTCGTTGATGCGGATCGCCGCCAGCGCACCCTGGTGCTGCTGCAGGCGTGACGCCGCCGCCCGTTCGGCGGCGAGCGCTTCCGCCCTCTGCGTCACTGCCGCCACCCGCTCGCTCGCCGCTGACGGCGGCAGCGGCGGCACGGCGGCGAGTTCGCCGAGTTGCTGCCGCGCCAGCCCGAGCGCGGCGACATCGGGAAGGATCGCCGCCAGCCGCTCCAGCCGCCGTCCCTCCGTGTGCAGCCGCAGCTGCTCGGCGCGGGCGGCTTCGTAGTCCTTGCCTGCCGCTTCCGTCGCCGATCGCGCCGTGCTCCAGTCGAGCGGCCGCACGGTGGCCTCACGCGCCTGCCGCCGGCTTTCCTCGTGCTCGGCCAGCGCGCGGTAGATGGCCGACTTCGAAGCGCGTGGCTTGAACAGGCTTTCCGCCTCGCTCTCGAGCCGGGTGCGCAGGGCGCGAATCGAGCCGAGACCGGCGCCGGCTTCGAAAAGGCTTTCGCCGGCATCGCCGCGGCCTTGCGCCAGCGCCTCGCCACCACGCACCAGCGCCGCGTGGTCGAGGCTGAACATGGCGAGGAAGAGTCCCTGGCCGAGGCCGCCGAGCCAGTCGCCGAGTCGCTCTTCGGGCACCGTCGCCGACAGTTCGCTGGCCGTCCCGGGATCGTAGGCGAGCAGGGTGTTGACGCGACCCTTGCGGCGCATGACCGCCAGCCGCTCGCCGGCACCCGACGACAGGACGAGCCCGACGCGCAGTTTCGGGTTGCCGTGCAGGTAGCCGTCGCGGGTGCTTTCGGGGATGCCGAAGAGGGCACCGCTGATCGCTCGCCAGAGGGTGGTCTTGCCAGCCTCGTTCGGGCCGCAGATCAGGTGCAGGTCGGCGCCGCCCGCGAGGCTCAGGCGCTGGTTGCTGAAGTGTCCGTAGGCCTTGAGATCGATCTGCTCGATCTTCATCGCGTGTCCTCGGCGCCGATCACCGCCAGCAGGCGTTCCCTGGCACTCGCCAGCGCGTCGGCGAGCGCTGCGTCCGCATCCAGCGCCCAGACGCCGTCGGCGCCGCGCAGATCCGGCGGCAGCTTCTGGCCGAGATCGGCGAGCACGGCCTCGGCGAGCGACTGCAGCGCCGCCGGATCGGCGGCCAGCGAATCGAGCGAGCGCAGGAGCAGGCCGATCGGATCGTCACGGCCGGCCAGCCGCTCGAGGTCGAGCGGCGCCGTCACCCGGATGCGCACCTTCTCGAGCCAGGCGCGGCCGGCCGAGGCTTCGCCAACCGAGGCCGCGAACTGCGCGCGCAAGGCTTCGCGATCGGCGACGAGCAGCCGATGCAGTGGCCCGCGCCCCGTCAGCGTCAGGCGAATCGCCAGCAGCCGCTCCTCTGCCGCCGCCTGCAGCGAACGCACCTCGTTCTGCACGGCGGCGTGCAGCTCCTCCGCCGACGCCAGTCCGGCGATGTCGATGACGAGCTGCTGCCAGCGTGCGACGTCGGTGGCAACGAACTCGACCGAACGGATGCCGAGAGCGGCCTCGGCTTCGACGAGCATGCAGCCCCGGGCGCCGGTCTCACGCGCGTGCCGCCCCTGTGTATTGCCGGGGAAGACGATCCATGGCGATTCGCGGACGATCTCCCGGGTGTGGACATGACCCAGCGCCCAATAATCGTAGCCCTTGTCGGCGAGGCGCTGTGCCGTCGTCGGCGCGTAGGGCTGATGTCCCTCGCGCCCCGCCAGAGCGGTGTGCAGGACGCCGATGTTGAGCAGCCCGCCGCGTGGCGCGGGATAGGCGGCGGCGAGGTCGCTCGTCACCGCCTCGCTGGCAAAGCTCTGGCCGTGGATCGCCACGCCGAGGTCTTCGAGCACCTGCGTCGCCGGGCGATTGGCGGGAAAGCAGAAGACGTTCTGCGGCAGCGGTAGCGAGCGCGTCAGCTTGCTGACCGCATCATGGTTGCCGTAGCCAAGGAAGACGCGGATGTCGGCAGCGGCCAGGCGGCGCAACTGCGCGGCGAAGTAGAGGCCGGTATTGAAGTCCGGCCAGTCGCCGTCGAAGATGTCGCCGGCGATCAGGACGCAGTCGGCGGCGCGCTCGATGGCGAGGTCGACGACGTTGGCGAAGGCGCGACGGGTGGCGTCGCGCATCTCGTCGACCGGCGCGCCTTCGTAGCGTTCGAGCCCGCGCAGCGGACTGTCGAGATGGATGTCAGCGCAGTGGATGAAGCGCATGCGGGCAGCAGTCGCCGTTCCGGGTCGCCGCGGCCGCGTCGCTCAGCGGATTCGCCGGACGACGGCGCCCAACTGTTCGAGTTTTTCCTCGATCCGCTCGTAACCGCGGTCGAGATGGTAGATGCGGTCGATCAGTGTCTCGCCCTCGGCCACCAGGCCGGCGATGACCAGGCTGGCCGACGCGCGCAGGTCGGTCGCCATCACCGTCGCGCCCTGCAAGCGCTCGACGCCGGTGACCATTGCGTTGCTGGCGTCGATGCGGATGTCGGCACCCAGGCGGATCAGCTCGACGGCGTGCATGAAGCGGTTCTCGAAGATCGTCTCGCGCATCACCGCCGACCCTTCGGCGACGCAGTTGACGGCCATGAACTGCGCCTGCATGTCGGTCGGAAACGCCGGGTAGGGCGAGGTGCGGACGCTGACCGCCTTCAGGCGCCGCGGCGCCGCAAGGCGGATCGCCTCGCGCTCGGCGACGATCTCGCAGCCGGCGTCGAGCAACTTGTCGACGACGGCGTCGAGGTGGGAGGCCGACGTCCGGGTCAGGCGGATGTTGCCGCCGGTCGCCGCCGCCGCGCAGAGGTAGGTGCCGGTCTCGATACGGTCGGCCATCACGCTGTGCGACGCGCCGTGCAGGCGCTCGACGCCGTGAATGCGGATGCGGTCACTGCCGGCGCCGGAGATGCGTGCCCCCATCGACACGAGGCAATCGGCGAGATCGACGACCTCCGGCTCGCGGGCGGCATTCTCGATCGTCGTCTCGCCATCGGCGAGGACCGCCGCCATCATCAGGTTTTCGGTGCCGGTGACGGTGACCATGTCGGTGACGATGCGGCTGCCTTGCAGGCGCCGCCTGCCGTCGGCAATGCGGGCATGGATGTAGCCGTGCTCGACCTGGATCTCGGCGCCCATCGCCTGCAGGCCGCGGATGTGCTGCTCGACGGGTCTGGCGCCGATGGCACAGCCGCCCGGCAGCGACACGCGCGCCTCGCCGTGCCGCGCCAGCAGGGGTCCGAGGACGAGGATCGACGCGCGCATGGTCTTGACCATGTCGTAAGGGGCAATCGGTGTGTCGAGGTTGCGGCTGTCGAGGACGACTTCGCAGTCTCCCTCGCGGCGGACCTGGACGCCCATCTGTTCGAGCAGCCGCAGCATCGTCGCCACGTCGCGCAGTCGCGGCACGTTGCGCAGCTGCAACGGCTCGGCGCTGAGCAGGCTGGCGCAGAGGATCGGCAGCGCCGCGTTCTTGGCGCCGGAAATCGCGACTTCGCCGGACAGCCGCCTGCCTCCTTCGATCAGCAGCTTATCCACGGCTGGCGTCTCGCCACTCGGCGGGGGTCTGCGTCTTCATCGACAGCGCGTGCAGCTCGCCGCTGTCGAAATGCTGCTGCAGGATGCGGTTGACCAGCTGTTGGCGCTGCACGCGGTTCCTGCCGGCGAAGCTCTCGCTGACGATCAACGCCTCGAAGTGGTGGCCATCGCCGCTGACCTGCAGGTGTTCGCAGGGCAGGCCAGCGGCGATCAACTGCTGGACTCGTTCAGGGTGCATCATGATTCAGGATCTCAGTTTGTAGCCGCTGCGCAGCAGCAGCAGCGTGGCTGCCGATACCAGGGCGAAGCTGCTGCCGACGACCGCCAGGCTGGTCTCCGGCGGCACGTCCGAGACGCCGAAGAAGCCGTAACGAAAACCGTCGATCATATAGAACACAGGGTTGAAATGCGATACCTGCTGCCAGAAGCCGGGCAGCGAATGGATCGAGTAGAAGACGCCGGAGAGCATCGTCAGCGGCATGATCAGGAAGTTCTGGAAGCCGGCGAGCTGGTCGAACTTGTCGGCCCAGATGCCGGCGATCATCCCCAGGGCGCCCATGATCCCGCCGCCAAACAGGATGAAGACGAGAATCCACAGCGGTGCCTCGACCGCCGGCACGGCAAACCAGATCGTCACCAGCAGGACGCCGGTGCCGACCATCAGGCCGCGCAGCATGGCGGCGACGACGTAGGCGAGGAAGAACTCGCCGTAGGAGATCGGCGGCAGCAGGACGAAGACGACGCTGCCCGTCACCTTCGACTGGATCAGGCTCGACGAACTGTTGGCGAAGGCATTCTGCAGCGCCGACATCATCACCAGACCGGGGATCAGGAAAGCGGTATAGGGGACGCCATGCACCTGCACGTGCGCCTCGAGAACGTGCGCGAAGATCAGCAGGTAGAGCAGTGCCGTCAACACCGGGGCGGCAATGGTCTGGAAGCTGACTTTCCAGAAACGCAGGACTTCCTTGTAGAGCAGCGTGCGAAAGCCGGTCATCGGTCGTTGCTCCGGCGGTCGGCAGCGTTGTGCATGACGCCGAGGAAGACATCCTCGAGGTCGCTCTGCGTCAGCCGCAGGTCGTCGATGACACAACCTGCCTGCCGCAGTTCGGCCAGCAATTGCTCGACCTCGCGTGCTCCGGCAAGCGGGAAGGCCCAGTTCCCGTCGACCATCGTTGCCTGCGTCGCCAGGTGTCGTGGCAGCGCTGCCGGTGCCACCAGGCGCACGCTCAAGGTCTGCCCGGCGAAGCGAGCCAGCAGGTTGGCGGTCGAGTCGAGCGCCACCACGCGTCCCTGCTTGAGCATCGCGATGCGGCCACAGAGCGATTCCGCCTCCTCCAGATAATGCGTCGTCAGGATCACCGTGTGGCCGTCGCGATTGAGACGACGGACGAACTGCCAGAGGCCCTGTCGCAGCTCGACGTCGACGCCAGCGGTCGGCTCGTCGAGAACGATCACCGGCGGCTTGTGCACCAGCGCCTGGGCAACCAGCACCCGCCGCTTCATGCCGCCGGACAGCCGTCGCATGTTGGTGTCGGCCTTGGCGACGAGATCGAGGTTGGCGAGGATCTCGTCGATCCAGTCGTCGTTGTTGCGGATGCCGAAGTAGCCAGACTGGATGCGCAGCGTCTCGCGGACCGAGAAAAAGGGGTCGAAAACCAGTTCCTGTGGCACCACGCCGAGCAGGCGGCGGGCGGCGCGGTAGTCGCGGACGACGTCGTGCCCGAGGACGGCCAGCCTGCCCGCGTCCGGCCGGCTGAGACCGGCCAGGCAGGAAATCAGCGTCGTCTTGCCGGCGCCGTTCGGCCCCAGCAGGCCGAAGAACTCACCCTCGTCGATCCGCAGCGATACACCGGCGAGTGCCTGCACGGCAGCGAAGCGCTTCTCGACGCGATCGATGGCAACCGCAACGCCCATGGTCGTGGCAAGCAGCGGGCCGCCTCAGGCCAGCGGCAGGAGTTCGGCTACGCCGTAGAGCGAGGCCAGGCTGAGCAGGCTTGCCGGCGGATTGATGATGCGCAGCTGCAGACCGCGTTCGCCGGCGGTGCGCAGCCAGGCGAGGATCAGGCTGACGGCAGAGGAATCGACCTCGCCGACCTCGGCGAGGTCGAGGACGGTGAGCGACGCCGCCGCGCGCGCGCGCAGGCAGCTGCGTCCGGCAGCGAGCAGTGAGCGTGCGTTGGCGATCACCATCGGCGCGCTGACTCGCAGCCCGCCGTCCGTGCCGACGATCATGACTTGCCTGCCTGGAGTTCCTTGTTGCGCTTGCCGAGCAGCGCGATCAGGCCGTCGATGCCGTTGCTGCGAACCTCCTGGCTGAAGGTGTCGCGGTAGTTCGTCACCAGGCTGACGCCGGCCACCCGCACGTCGTACACCTGCCAGCCGTCGCCCTGCTTCGCCAGTTCGTAATCGAGCTGGACCGCCTGGCTGCCGGGCTGCACGACCTCGGTCCGGACGACGACACTGCTGTCGTCGGGCTGCAACCTGGTCGGCTTGTAGACGATCCTCTGGTCCTTGTAGGAGGTCAGTGCGTTGGCATAGGTGCGCACGAGCAGCGTCTTGAACTCCTCGGCGAGGCGTGTCTTCTGCTCGGGCGTCGCCTTGTTCCAGTCCCGCCCGACGGCCAGTGCGGTCATGCGCTGGAAGTTGAAGTAGGGCAGGACCTTCGTCTCGACCAGGTCGATGGCCTTGCGCGTGTTGCCGCTGCGGATTTCCTTGTCCTGGCGGACGACGGTCAGGACGTCGTCGGTGACCTTGCGGACGAGGGCGTCCGGGGCGTTTTCCTGCGCCAGTGCGGGCGTCAGGTTGCAGAACAGGGCGAACAGCAGGGCCAGTGCGAACTTCATCATCGTTTTCCAGGCAGGTGTGGCTCGCCGGTGGAAGCCGGCGGGTCGTGGCAGTCTTGATCCGGGTCTAGCGCGCAGCTTCGTCGACGATCACCTCATGCGGTTGCGCGCCATCGAAGATCTGGCTGCGGCGGTGCTGCAGGTAGGCGTCCCGGATGTATTCATAGCGGTCGAAGGCGGCTTCCGCGACCACCTTGTCCGACGGCAGCAGGCTGGCGCGCAGGTTGATGTAGCGTGTTGCCACCAGGCTGTTGCGCAGCGCCATGTCGTCGACGCGCCAGACCGGATCGACGTAAACGTCAACCATCCAGCCGAAGGTGTCACGAGTCGTCCGCGGTCCGATCAGCGGCCAGTAGAAGAATGGGCCGTCGGCGACGCCCCACTTGCCGAGTGTCTGGCCGAAATCCTCCGAGTGCTTCTCCAGCCCCATCTCGCCGGCGATGTCGAAAGCGCCGCCGATTCCCAGCGTGCTGTTGATCAGCACCCGACCGACATCGGAAGCGGCGTCCTTGCCCTTGCCCTGCAGCAGGTTGTTGACCGCCGTCCAGGCGTCCCAGATGTTGCCGAAGAAGTTGCCGATGACCACCTTCAGCGGCAGCGGCGCCGCTGCGTCGTAGCCCTGGGCGACCGGCTTGATGACGACGTCGAGCCCCTCGTTGACGGCAAACATCGCGCGGTTGAAGCTCTCGAACGGATCCTTCGGATTGTTCGCCGTCGTCGCACAGCCGCCAAGAGCGGCGATCGCGGCGGCGCAAGCCAGGCAGGACAAGCGGCTCCTCAGTTGCGTTCTCATCGTTCGGTTCCCCCTTCTACTTGTCGCTCGGTCCTTCGGACGCCTTGTTGAACATGAACTGACTGATCAGCTTCTCCAGCACCACTGCCGACTGCGTCTTGCCGATCACCTCGCCCGCCTTGAGCATCGCCTCGTCACCTCCCGGATCGAGGCCGATGTACTGTTCGCCGAGCAGCCCGGCGGTCAGGATCAGGGCGAAGGTGTCCTTCGGAAAGCGGTAGCGCCCGTCGATGCTGATGGTCACCACGGCTTCGTAGGATTCGGCATCGAAATGGATGTCCGCGACCCGGCCGACGACGACACCGGCGCTCTTCACCGGCGCACGCACCTTGAGGCCACCGATGTTAACAAACTTGGCGCGCAGCGGGTATGTTTCGGCAAAGTTCGCTGCCGACAGGTTGCCGACCTTGAGGGCGAGGAAGAGCACCGCCGCCATCCCCAGGACGACGAAAACACCGACCCAGAGGTCGAGCAACTTGCGACTCATCAAGCCTCCCGGAACATGAACGAGGTCAATACGAAGTCGAGCGCCAGGATCGCCAGCGCCGATTTGACGACGGTGCCCTTGATCGAAGCGGAGACACCTTCGGCGGTCGGCAGGGCGTCGTAGCCCTCGAAGACGGCGATCAGCGATACCGCGATGCCGAAGACGAAGCTCTTGACGATGCCGCTCCAGATGTCGTAACGAAAATCGACCGATGCCTGCATCTGCGACCAGAAGGCGCCCTCGTCGACACCGATGAAGACGACGCCGATCAGGTAGCCGCCGAGGATGCCGGCGGCCGAGAAGAGCGCCGCCAGCAGCGGCATCGAGATGACCCCGCCCCAGAAGCGCGGCGCGACGACGCGGGCGATCGGATTGACCGCCATCATGTCCATCGCCGTGAGCTGCTCGGTCGCCTTCATCAGGCCGATCTCGGCGGTGATCGACGATCCGGCGCGCGAAGCGAAGAGCAGGGCGGCGACCACCGGTCCGAGCTCGCGCACCAGCGACAGGGCGACGAGGACGCCGAGCGCCTCGGCCGAACCGTAGCGCTGCAGCGTCTCGTAACCCTGCATGCCGAGCACCATGCCGATGAACAGGCCGGAGACGAGGATGATCAGCAGCGACTGGAAGCCCGAGAAGTAGATCTCGCGGATGGTCAGGTGCAGACGCCGGAACGACTGCCCCGACTGCAGCAGCAGCATCAGGAAGAAGCGGGTCGCGAAACCCAGGCGCAGCAGGCCGTCGACCACCCGGTGGCCGATGTGGCCGAGCGCTGCGACGATGCGGTTTTCTGGTCGGGCATCATCCGCCATGCGCGTGCCTCGCGAGCAGTTCCTGCGCCAGTGGCGCGGCCGGATAGTGGAACGGGACCGGTCCGTCGGCCTCGGCGTGGACGAACTGATGGACGAAGGGATGCCGCGACGCGCGGATCTCGTCCGGGGTGCCGAGCGCGATCACCTTGCCGTCGGACATGAAATAGATGTAATCGACGATCAGCAGCGACTCCTGGATGTCGTGCGTGACCATGATCGTCGTCGCGCCGAGGGCATCGTTGAGCCGACGGATCAACTGGCCGATGATGCCGAGCGAGATCGGGTCGAGACCGGCGAAGGGCTCGTCGTACATGATCAGCATCGGGTCGAGCGCGATCGCCCGGGCGAGGGCGACGCGCCGCGCCATGCCGCCGGAGAGCTCGGCCGGCATCAGCCCGTGCGCGCCGCGCAGGCCGACGGCGTTGAGTTTCATCAGCACCATGTCGCGGATCAGTTCTTCCGGCAGGTCGGTGTGTTCGCGCATCTGGTAGGCGACGTTGTCGTAGACCGAGATGTCGGTGAACAGCGCGCCGAACTGGAAGAGCATGCCCATCCGCCGCCGCAAGGCATACAGCTCTTCGTCGTCGAGCTGCGGTACCGACTGCCCGTCGACCCGGATCTCGCCGCGGCTTGGCTTCAGCTGGCCGCCGATCAGCCGCAACAGTGTCGTCTTGCCGCAACCGGAACCACCCATGATGGCGACGACCTTGCCGCGCGGGATCTGCAGGCTGATGCCGTCGAGGATCGGGCGATCTTCGTAGGCAAAATCAAGACTGCTGATCTCGACAAGGTTTTCGGCTGACACGCGTGCATCCGGGGAGAAAAACGAGGGCGAATTATACCTGACGCTTCATCGCCTTACCGTGAATTACTTGGCGCTAATATAATTGTGGAATAATGACGCAACCGCCACCAGCCGCCGTGACGACACGCTTTCGATGCTCAGCCACCCCGCCACCGCATTGCCCGAGAAGCCGCTGCTGCTGATCGTCGATGACGATCCGCTGATCTGCGACACCCTGAGTTTCTCGCTGAGCAAGCCGTTCGAGGTGGTTACCAGCCATTCCCGGCCGCACGCGCTGCAGATTCTGCGGCAATTGCGCCGGGCACCGGAGCTGGCACTCGTCGACCTCGGCCTGCCGCCGGTGCCGCATCGTCCGGACGAGGGATTCTCGCTGATTGCCGACCTCATCAAGCTGGCGCCGGCGATCCGCATCGTCGTCCTTTCCGGCCAGAGCGATGACGGCAACGCCCGTCACGCGCGCACGCTCGGTGCCGCCGATTTCGTCGCCAAACCCTGCAACCCGGGCGACCTGCAGCAGGTGCTCGAGGGCGCTCTGGCCTTTCGCGCCCTCGACGAGCAGCAGCGCGAAGGCGTTTCGCCGCTGATCGGCAACAGCCCGGCGATGCAGAAACTGCGGCTGCAGCTGCGGCAGTACGCCGACCTGCCGTTCCCCGTCCTGATCGAGGGGGAGTCGGGCAGCGGCAAGGAGATCATCGCCGCACGCTGCCTGCACCATGATACGCGGCGGCGCTACCGGCCGTTCCTGGCGCTGAATTGTGCCGCGATCTCGCCCAGCCTGGTCGAGGCGACGCTTTTCGGCCATGCCCGCGGCGCCTTCACCGGCGCCGCAGCGAGTCGCGCCGGCTACTTCGACGACGCGGCCGATGGTACGCTCTTTCTCGACGAGATCGGCGAACTGGCGCTGGATCTGCAGGCGAAGCTGCTGCGCGTCCTCGAGAACGGCGAGTACCAGCGGATCGGCGAGACGCAGCGGCGCGTCAGCCGCGCGCGCATCGTCGCCGCCACCAACCGCGACCTGCGCAAGGAGGTCAAGGCCGGCCGCTTCCGTGCCGACCTCTACCATCGCCTGTCGGTGTGCTCGATCGCCGCGCCGCCACTGCGCGAGATGGGCGAGGACAAGCTGCTCCTGCTCGAGCACTTCCGCCAGCACTACGCTGCGCAGACGCAGCAGCTCCCCTTTTCGCTGTCGCCAGAGGCGGCGAGCCTGTGGGGTGACTATGCCTTTCCCGGCAACGTGCGCGAGCTGCGCAACGTCGTCATCCGGCTGACCACCCGCTATCCGGGACAGATCGTCGATGCGGCGGCACTCGAGGCCGAACTGGATCTGCCGGACGAGTCGCCGGCGAGCGGTGACGCCCTGCCGGCAGCACTCGACGCCGGAACGAGCGAGGCGATCGTCGCCGCCGCGACGCAGCGCCTGCGGCAGCGCGAGCCGTTCAGCCTCGATCGCCTGCTTGACGCGACCGAGCGCGGCTACATCGAAGCGGCGCTGAAGCTGGCGCATGGCAACGTCAGCCAGGCGGCACGTCTGCTCGGCGTCCACCGGACGACGCTGTACAACCGGATGGAAGCGGCGGCGCGCGAGACATGATGTATCTCGAGCATTTCGGGCTGCAGCAGGCGCCCTTCCGCATCACGCCGCACATCGAGTTCTTCTTTGCCGGCGCCAACCGGGGGGCGACGCTCGAAGCGCTGATCTACGCGATCACCAACGACGAAGGCATCGTCAAGCTCAGCGGCGAGGTCGGCAGCGGCAAGACGATGCTCTGCCGCATGCTGCTCGAGAAGCTGCCGGAGAACGTCGAAACCGTCTATCTCGCCAATCCGATGCTGTCGCGTGACGAGATTCTCTTCGCCATCGCCGCCGAGCTGGGCGTCGATCTCCCGGCGGGGCAGGGACAATTGCTGCTGCGCGCGCTGCAGGATCACCTGCTCGAAATCTATGCCGCCGGCCGGCAGATCGTCGTCCTCATCGACGAGGCGCATGCGATGCCAGCCGATGCGCTGGAAGAGATTCGCCTGCTTTCCAATCTCGAGTCGAGCCACCACAAGCTGCTGCAGATCGTCCTCTTCGGCCAGCCGGAACTCGATCAGCGGCTGCGCGAGAGCGCCATGCGGCAGCTCAACGACCGCATCACGCACAGCTTCAGCCTGGCGCCACTGCATCGCAGCGATGTCGCCGCCTACCTGATGTTCCGCCTGCGCGCCGCCGGTTATCGCGGCCCGGACCTCTTCAGCCGGCGCGCCGTCCAGTTGATCAGCCGCAGCTCCGAAGGCCTGACGCGACGCATCAACATCCTCGCCGACAAGGCGCTGCTGGCCGCATTCGCCGCCGGCCGGCATCAGGTCGACGCCGCGCAGGTGCGGGCGGCGATCCGCGATGCGCAGTTCCAGCCGATCGCCCGCCGGGCGCACCGCCGCTGGGCGTGGGCCGCCGTCGCCGGTATGGCGATGCTCGGCGTCGCCACGGTGGCCTATCTTGCCGGCAGCCACAGCGCCGGCAGCCAGGTCCGGTCGCCGCCGCAGGCGAGGTCCGACGCGGCGGTGACTGGCGAGTCGGAGCCGGCGAGCACGCCGGCTCCGCTGCCGCCGGCAGCCGTGGCCAGCGTGCCGGTGGCGGCTGCAGTGCCCGCTGTCGCGACGGCGGCGACGGTCCTGGCGGTGTCCGCCACTCCAGCGACGCCAGCCACTCCAGCCACTCCCGCTACGCCGGCCACTCCGGCAGTCCCGGCGCTGCCGGTGAGTGCGACGGCGTTGCCTCCGGCGGCGGCTGCGGGCGCGGCGGCTGCCAGGACTCCCAGCCTCGCGCAGCGGCTGGCGGCGAGCGAGGAGTGGCTGCGCCGGACTCCGGACAGTCACCATTTCATCCAGTTGCTCATGGCCGACGCTGGCAGTCAGCGCGAAATCGATGATTTCATTGCGAAAAACTCCAGGTCCCTGGATCCGCGCCAGGTCCGCGTGTATCGCTCGCTGCTCGCCGGCAGGGAGCGGCTGGGGGTGATCTATGGGGACTATGCCTCGCGCGAGGAAGCCAACGCCGCCCTGGCGACGCTCGGCGAACTCTCGCCGGCGAGCCGGCCCTACGTGCGCTCGGTCGCGCGGCTGCGTTCCGGTGGCCCCGTCGCCGCTCCGGCCGATCCTGCGGAAGGTAATAAAAATCATGTACTTGTGCCGAAGTCCTGACGTGGTATGATCAGCTTTTCCTGTCACCGGAGCGAGCTTGAGCGTGTCCCCGAGAAGCCTTGACGCCGTCCTGCTGCTGCTGGTGCTCGCCGCCTGCACGCCGACCACCCTGAGCACCGGGCCGTCGCCGGGGCACCTGCAGGCTGAGGCCGTGGCACGGCCGCCGGGCGCGATTCCGCAACCGGTGCAGCAGAGCGCCGCGCTGCCGCGGCCGCGCTCGACTGGCCGCACCGAGACCTACAGCGTCGTCGTCAAAGACGTCAAGGTGCACGACCTGCTCTTTGCGCTGGCGCGCGACGCGAAGATCAACGTCGACATCCATCCCGGGATCACCGGCACCGTCACCCTCAACGCCATCGACCAGACGCTGCCGCAGTTGCTCACGCGCATCGCCAAGCAGGTCGACATGCGTTTCGAGATGGATGGTCCGAACCTCGTCGTGATGCCCGATTCGCCTTACCTGAAAAATTACAAGGTCGATTACGTCAACATCTCGCGCGACGTGACCAGCATCGTGTCGACCAACACGCAGATCTCGACGAGCGCGCTGGCGACCGGCAGCGGCGGCGTCGCCGGAACCGGCAACACCTCGCGCATCCAGATCGACAACAAGTCGAAGAACAGCTTCTGGCAGTCGCTGGAGAAGAACCTCAAGGATCTGCTGCACGAGACGGACAAGGTCTTTCCCGAAGGATCGACCGAGACCGTCACCGAGTTGAGCGCTTCGCAGAGCACCACCGGCACCGGCGCCGCGCCGCCTGCGCCTGGTGCCGCGACACGACTCGGCCAGGCCGTACAGTCGCTGGCCGGCAGCCCGAATCCGGCTGTGCTGCAGAACACCGGCGCCACCATCGTCAAGCGGATGACTTTTCGTGAGGCAGCAGCGGTGATCGCCAATCCCGAGGCCGGGGTGATCACCGTCCGGGCGACCGCCCGCCAGCATGAAAAGGTGCAGGAGTTTCTCGATCGGGTGATGCTCGGTGCGCAGCGGCAGGTACTGATCGAGGCGACGATCGTCGAGGTGACGCTTTCCGATGGCTACCAGCAGGGGATCGAATGGAGCCGGCTGACCAGTGGCACCGAGTACAGCGTCAGCCGGCCGCAGTTGACGACCAACGTGCCCAGCGCGGTGACGCCCTTCGTCATCAAGTACAGGGACATCAATCCCTTGAACCTCGTCGCGACCGTGGAACTGCTGCGCGCCTTCGGGGCCGTGAAGGTGCTGTCGAGTCCGAAGCTCGCGGTGCTCAACAACCAAACGGCGACGCTGAAGGTGTCGGAAGACTTCGTCTATTTCAGCGTCAAGCAGGACACCGTCCCGGGAGGGCCGAACACCAACGCGACCGTCACCACGACGACGACGCCGCAATCGGTGTCGATCGGGTTTTTCATGAGCCTGACGGCGCAGATCAGCGACACCGGCACGGTGACGCTGAACGTCCGGCCATCGATCTCCAGCATCGCGGAACTCAAACAGGACCCGAATCCGGCTCTGGCTGCGGCGAACATCAAGAATCTGGTGCCGCAGATCCGGATGCGCGAGATCGAGTCGATGATGCGTGTCGAGAGCGGCGACATCGCCGTCCTTGGTGGCCTGATGGAGGATCGCCTGGACAACCGGCTGGGTCGGCTGCCGTTGCTGGGCGACATCCCGATCGTCGGCGAGGTGTTCAACAACCGCAACAACTCGTCGGGAAAATCGGAGCTGGTCGTCCTGCTGCGCCCGACCGTGATCAAGGACGCCTCGATCGACGGCGACTTCAGCACTTTCCGGAGTTCGCTGCCGGACAGGGATTTCTTCCGCAGCGACCAGGTCTTCCAGCCCTTCACAGTGCCCACGCGGCGTCCGGAGCCATTGCAGTGAGCCTGCTGATGGATGCCCTGAAACGGGCCGAGGAAGCCAAGAAGCAGGCTGCGGCCGGCGCCCAGCCGGCCGCGCCCGTGGCGTCGCCGGCATCGCCGCCCGAGCTGAGCCTCGATCCGCTGGACGCGCCGGCGGCCGTACCGGGTCGCTCGTTGCCGCCGCTGTCGCGGCACCTCGATTCGGTGGACGCCGATCTTGCCGCCAGCGTCGGTGGGCCGCTGCCGCGGAGAGGCAGCGCGGCAGCGGCGGGCGACCGCGGCACTGACGACGCCGCCCGGACGGCGGTGAAGAACGCCTTTGCCGTCAAGCAGGAGCCGCGTCCACGGACGTCGCTGTGGCTCTTCGTCGGGCTTGGTGGCGCAGCGGCGCTGGCGATTGCCGGTTATTTCTGGTGGCAGCTGCAGGGCCTTGGCGGCGGCTCGCGGGTTGCCCCGCCGCCAGCGGTGGCGGCGGTCCAGCCGCCGGTCGTTCCGCCAACCGCCAGCCCACCACCGGCTGTCGCGCCGTCGCCAGCGGCGATCGCACCGTCGCCCGCAGCGCCGCCGGTGTTGCCCGCGGGCTCGTCGCTGTCGCCGCAGGCCGTGCCCGGGCCGGCTGCGCCGCCAGCGGCGGCGCCGCGTGAGCGCCGCCAGCGGGACGACCGCGCCGGCGGCCTGGCGGCTGACGATGCAGGCGTCGTC
>ERZ761592.184-NODE-184-length-33335-cov-495.701232_pt1 | contig 33335 bp, 54 predicted proteins | sample MGYA00433095_ERZ761592 | MGnify/ENA primary metagenome ERZ761592 (study PRJEB28899, sample SAMN03785554) | bioreactor sludge metagenome | biome: EBPR Sludge; feature: EBPR Bioreactor; material: 0.22µm filtered reactor supernatant | place: Saint Lucia: Queensland... | reverse complement strand
GAACTACCGGGGGGGGGTATGGGGGGTACCGGGGGGGGTAGGGGTTGTTCACCATCGGCGGGATGGGGTGTCGGGTGTGCGGCGGGTGGCGGTGCGTTGGCCGCCGAGTCGTGCGCCTCGCAGGCTGTTGCAGTGGTGGTGTGCGGGTCGGGTGTTGGTGGGGTTGTAGGGGTTGCAGCCGTTGGCTCGTGGGTGGATGTGGTCGAGGGTGGGTCCCCACCAGGGGCCTTTGTGTCCTTTGGGTGGGGTGCCGGGGAGTGTGTAGTCGATGGGGTGGCCGCAGAGGGCGCAGGGTTGGTGGGTGGCGAGGGCGTGGGCGAGTTGGGTGGCGCGGAGTGTTTGCCAGCGTCGGGTTTTGAGTGGGTCGGGGTCGGGCATGGCTGGTCCCGGGGTGTGTGGGTGTGGTGCCGGTGCTGGCACTGGCGTGTGGCCCCGTGGGTTGGGGGTGTGGTGTGGGGTTGGCCGTGGTGCCAGCACCGGGGTATGGGTGAGGCCGGTGTCGTCTGCTGCCTTGGGGCGCGCGACATCGGCCTGACTGATTATCAGCACGGCGATCACGTGGTGTCAACGGTTGGTGTCTCGGCGTGTCATGCGGTGTTGAGGGGGATGTGGGTGGCGGTGAAGGGGTGGGTGGCGTTGTGGCGTTGCATGGCGTCGAGGACGAGTGCGGTGTCGGTGAGGGATGCGCCGCAGTCGTGGCAGGCGGCGATGGTGCCGGTGTGTCGGCCGGTGGTCCAGACGGTGCCGCCGCATTCGCCGTCGTTCTGGGGGTCGGGGTGTGGGGCGTCGCAGGGTCGTTGGAGTTGGGTGGGTGATTCGCCTGCGATCCAGCGGAGGTGGGTGTGGAGTCGGGTGAGGTGTGCCCAGACGTCGTGTGGTTGGGGGTGGTCGGTGAGGGCCAGGTGGTGGGTGTTGAGCGTTGTGAGGGCTGCTTGGGGGGTTCGTGCGGGGGTGAGGTGTCGGGTGTGGGCGCACCATGCGGCGAGCCAGAGCAGGATGCGGCTGGCGGGTGGGATGTCGGAGTCCCAGGCGGTGTGGTGGTCGGTGAGTGCGAGTAGGTCGAGTCGGGTGGGTGGCACTGACTTGGTGCCTCCGGGTGCGCCGCTGCCGTCGCGTGCGGTGAGGTCGAGGTCGGGGAGGAGTTCCCAGAGTCGGGTGATGTCGGTGATGGTGTCGTGGATGCGTTGGGTGTGGTGGTGGCAGATGGTGGCGGGTGGGTGGATGTCGGGTGGGTGTCCTCGGTGTGGGAGGGGGCAGAGGTGGCGGACGTCGATGTTGTCGTCGTGGTCGTTCACTTGTCCCCCTCGATTCTCGCGCGCGCTTCTACCGAAAGGTTTGTCTCCAACCTGTACCACTGCGCTTCGTACGTCCGTACGTCCGTACGTGCATTACGGCTACCACTGCGTTTAGCAATGCGATTGGCATAGCGGTTGGCATCAGTGTCAGTCATCGGATACCGCCTTCAGTTTGCTGGCGCGGGCCTTCTTCCACCGGATCTCGGCGTTACGTTTCGCTGCTTCTCGTCGCTTGGCTACCCGGTCACTGGACGGCTGGTAGTCGTGCCAGTCGTGGATGTCCCACCCGCCCTCGGTCCACGCCCACAGCCCCACCTCTTCGAGCTGCTGGGCGTCACGGTTGGTGCCGTGCAGGTACACCAGACACGAGCGGGGCAGGAACCCGTCGAGGCCGTGTTCACCGCTGTAGGACAGTCCCGCGATGTAGACCGCGATAGCGCGCCACGCTTTGGCTTCCACCAGTGTGAGCACCTTTGGATTACGCGGGAACGCGCACTCCAACCGGACCCACGACAGTCCACGTTCAGCGTCGATGAACTTCGCCACGACTCTCCTCTTCGATCGGTGTCCAGTGCTTGGCTTTGTAGTGGTCGCTCATGGCGTCCTGTGCGGCTTCCATGCCCACAACGGTGACCGTCCAGTCGCAGCCGTAGCAGCGGACCGTGCAGGTGTTCATGTGCGGCTCGTTAGGTGCCAGCCGCCGCACTGCAGCATCGAAGCGTGCACAACCAGCCCGAACACGACCAGTCGGTGAGACTCGCCTTCCGGTAGTGGCCGCTGGCAGACCGCGCACGGGTCACTCATCGGGCCACCTCCCGCAATCGGGCTTCCGCGCGGTCGGCTTCCAGCCGCGCCCGGTAGGTGTCCATCCCTGGCGACCGCAGTTCCGCGATGAGGTCGGTCAGGATCGCCCGCTCGGGTGGCCGAGTGTCGAGTCCACGTGGGCGGTGAAACGCAGACCTGACCAGTTCCGCGACATGCTCGGCGTGGGACTCTCCGAGCGCGGCCCACCCGCAATGACATGCAGACGTGTCCGTGCGCTGATGGGCCACAAGCAACCGTGCAAGCGGATCAGCGGGCGCAAGGAACGCAAACCGATCACTCATCGCAGGTCACCTCCCGCGCATTGGTTACGGCAGCACCCTTGCGACCCATCTGCGAGAGCCGCTCTCGCTCGTCACCGAGCACCGTCCAGCCATCGCGCTTATACCTGTCTTGCCACTCGGTCTCCTTGCGGTATCGATCCGCGAAGCCGATGTCGGACTCCAACTCAACAACGCGCAAGGAACCTGCTCGGACACCGTCGCGGACCCACGACTGCCATTCGTTATAGCGGTGGCGTTCCAGGCGCTCAGTAAGCGACGACGTGATTCCCACGTAAGCGATAGCGTCGCTCCCTTCCAGCGCGTAGGTCGTATACGTGCGGTGCTTCCGTGGCGGCTTCGCTGCGCTCTTTCGCGCCCGCTCCCTGCGCCTGATCTCCCGATGGCACTCACGACAGACCGGGTACCCGTCCCTGTCGTACCGCGTGTTTTCGTCCGTTCTCAGGTGACCGTTCTTACAAGTGCTCATTCCGCACCACCGATCTGTTGCAGTCGGGCTTCCGCGCTCGCCGCAGCACTCAGCGAGTGGCACGGGAGAACCCCACAGCCCTGAACGCACAGCCTCGGCTCGCCGTCCAGATCGGCCATCGGCTGATGGGCCGACCGCAGTTCCGCAATCAGGTCGGTCAGGATGCGCTCCGCTGGGTGGTGGCAGTCGGGATGGACACTGTCGCAGCCCATCCAATGGGTCGCCTCGTCACTCATCGACCTGCCCCCGCTGCCACAGTGTCCGCAGGTAGCACTCGGCCCACCGGCACCACTTCGCGGCCTGCCACGCGGTGTCGTCGAGGGTGTCGCGCCAGCGGGTCACAGCGCACCGACCTGCTCGTACCAGTGGCGGATGAAGTCCCGCAGTTGGGTGGCCGTGATCCGCCCGGCGTCGATGTGGTCGGCGAGGTCGTCGAGGCAGTCCTCGATGAGTTGCCGGTACTCCAACTGCGTCACTGGGGCGGTCATCGCACGACCACCTCAGCGTCCGGGTACAGGCGGCACGCGGCCAGAAGGTCCGTGGCCACCCTCAACAGCACCTCCCGGTTGCCCCACCCGTTCGCGGGCTCAAGGTCGGCGTACTCGTTGCCGTGCAACTGCGCGAGACCCGCCTCCAGTGGGCAGATGAGGTCTTTGCCTGTCGTCGTGTCAAAAGGGGACGCCGACAGATTGCCGGGGTGCCACAGCGCGTCGTACAGCCCGCACGCGGAAGCCATCGGCGCGAGGTTGCCGGTGAGGTCCGTGGAGAAGGGGTAGTGGCTGACGCGCAGGGAGATGTCGATGCTCACTGCTCCCCCTCGGGGATGTCGAGGATCTCAGCGTCGATGACGTCCTGGATCTCCCCAGTGGCCCGATCGACCGCCGGCTCGGGGTCGGGCAGCAGATGGGTAGCGGACACCCGCGCCTGTTTCACCGGCTCCGACTGCGCCATTTCCTCGGCGGTGTAGATCCCGCTCATATCGTTGGGGAACGCCTTACGCAGCGCGTGGGACTCCGCCACCTTCGCCAGCATGTGAGCGGGCATCTTCCGCCACGTCCCGCCAGCGGCGCCGAACTCCCGCCACGTCACCACTCCGTACAGCGGTTCGCGGAAGCCCTGGCGGTAGACCCCCACGCGGCACGCCACCGGCGGCTCATCGGATAGCCAGATGTCCAGCCACTTCCCGTCCGACCCGCACCATTCCGGCTGCGTCTGCCCCTCGTACTCGCCGCTACGTTCCGCGATGATGCGTAGCCCGTCGATGCCGGACTGGATGCCCCACCGGCCGCCGCGTTCGATCATGTAGATCTGGCGGGCGAACGGGTCCAGTCCGGTGCGTTGCGCGTAGGACAGGAACAGCGCCAGGTCAGCCTTCGGCGCGTTCTTCATCCCCAACTGACTCAAGACCGCCATTTGCCGGTCGTCCCAGAACGCTTGGTCCTGGCTTACTGCTAGTGCTCCACTCATGAACTCTCTCCCTTAGTTGTTGACGGTGAATCTGCGGCCGGACTCTCCGGTGCGCGTGTACTGGGCGGCGATGTCGGGATGGTCAACCCGCAGCGCCTTGGCGTCGATGGACTCCCGGCCTTTGCTCGGGTTCCACCGCACCGCGATCTCGCCGGCGTCGTCGTAGGCGGTGCAGGCTTCCCGCATCGCCAACTGCACTTCGGCGGCGGCGATCTCGTGGTCGGTCTTGGCGGCGGCCAGGGCGGCTTTGGTGTCCCGCAGGCGTTGCAGTAGGTCCGGGTCCAAGGTGACGTCCTTGGTGGGGTCTGGGGTCCACAACTTCGCCAACGTGTCCCGGTCGCGCACCGGGTCCGGGGTCGGCGTCTTCTTGGGGCCGTCGGGGTGGCAGTGGGTCCACCACCAGTCCGTGACGGTCATCCTCAGGTGCTCGCACAGCGCGTCATTGCGGGGCACCACTCGCTGCACGTACTCCCCGGCCACGTCCGCGCCGATGTAGGTCACGTCCAGGCCGGTGACGAGCATCTGGTACTGCGCTTGGATGATGTAGGCGTCGGGCATCTGCCCGTCGTCCCACTTCGACCGCTGCCGATACCCGGCCGTCTTGATCTCCAGTCCCGCGGACTCGTCGCAGTTGTGTACCAGTGCGTCCAGTGAGCAGCGGATCTCGGGATGGTCAGGGTGGGCCATCATCGACGGGATGTCGTCGGGGGCGGTCTCCACGATGTAGCCGGGGTTCTGCTCGGCCCACGCGGCCACGACGAACGACTCCAGGTGCTGACCGCGGCGGCTGGCGTAGTTACCCGAGAATCCGGGGTCCATACCCATCTTCGTGCGCCACAGGTCCAGTGCGGTCTGGTACGGGTTCGCTCCGATGACGGTGGCGACCTCGGACGCCCCGATCCCCTTCGGTCGCTCCGCTACCCACTCATCCGATCTAGGTGCGGCGGTGCATACGGCGATGGCGGTCATTCGTTCTCCCCTTCGGTTGCTTCTGTCTGGTGGTCTTTCAGCCACTGCGCGGCCAGCCCTTGCAGGACGGTGGGGCGTGACTCCCACGCGCAGCGCGGGCATTCGGCGATCCACTGCGGGTAGTCCTGCGAGTGGTCACGGCTGACGAAGCCGGGATGGGTGGTCATGCGTCCATCCCCAGCAGGAGCCGGACTAGATCCACGCCTCCGTAACCGGCGAACAAGCTGCCGACTCTCGTCACGACACACCCGCGTCCTGGGCATCGCAACGCGGGCAATACCGATCCCAGATCAGCCGCGCGCAGCCGTCGCAGGTGCTGATACGCGCGTCGAGGCGGACCCGCCACGGCTTACGTTGCCCGCTCACCGCGCCACCTCGCGGCCCTGACGCAGCAACTCGGTGAACTCGGCGCGGTGGCGTCCGATGAGCCGCTTGATCGCCCAATGCTTCACGCGGGATTCCCGCCGCGCCTGGGCGGCGACCTCGGGCTTGTTGCGGCGACGCTCACGGGCGTAGTCAGCCGCCGCGGCCTTGCAGGCCTCGCAGGCCTCATCCCACGCCCGGCGGTGCCGGTTCACCCCGGCCAACGTCCCCACCTTATCCCCGCAGGCGGTCACGAGACACCCGCAAACAAGTCCATCTGATCCTTCGCCGCGTGAGCGTTCGCGAGGTTGCGGCGCGCCACACGCCAGTACGCGGGCTTCAGTTCGATGCCGACGAACTTGCGGCCCTGCTGCAGTGACACCACGCCCTCGGAACCGATGCCCGCGAACGGCGACAGGACGACCTCACCGGGCCCGGACCACAGCCGCACACACCGCTCGATCACTGGCAGTTGCAGCGGGCATAGGTGGCGTTCGTCGTCGTTCTCGCGGGCGTCAGCGACTCCCAGTACGTCGGTCTCGCGGATTCCGTGCCACACGGGACGCGCGTACTCGATCCACTCCTCTTGAGTGAGGTCGGTCTGCACGGGCTCGGCATTCTTGCCCGGTGTCCGCATGACGACGATGTAGTCCGCCCATGCCTGCCACATCGCCGCAGCATCCCGATTCAGTTGTACGAACAGCAGCCCTTTGGAGTGAGTGCGGATCGCTTGCGCTTGAGGGTTCTTGTCGATGCAGATTTCGGAGTGGTAGACGAACCCGGCGTCTTGGAAGTGGCGGATCGTGTCGCCCCGGAAGTCCGAGCGGCCACTCGCGCCGTGCGTGTTCTCGTACGTCGGCAGGTTCGCCACGTGCATGGCCACCAGCCGCCCCGGCTTCATCACCCGCAGCAGCTCGCGAGTGATGTACCCGAACTGATCCCAGAACTCCTCGTCTGACCCGACGTTGCCGAGATCGCGCAGTGACGGCGAGTAGGTGTACGTCGAACTGAACGGCGGCGAGAAGACGGAGAAGTCCACCGACCGGTCAGGCAACGTCGGCAGCACTTCCGCGCTGTCGCCGTTGTACAGCGCCCACCCGTCCCCATGCGCCTGATCCATTACTGCGTTGGACATAGCCACTCCGGTATCTGAGCCACCTGACGCGGCTCGTAGTCGTCTTGCTTGGAAGTCCCGGCAAACAGGTCCGCCCGGTTGATCTCGGCGACCGCGCTAATCAGGCCCGCGCTCGTGGCCTTCGCCGTGGCCTCCTTGTCGAGCACGTTGCGGTAGATCGGTTCCTCGACGTCAGCGAGGACGATGTGAACGTCCACCGGCCGGGTTTGCCCGAACCGGTAGCAGCGGCGGATGGACTGGTAGTACTGCTCGTAGGAGTCCGACAGTCCGACGAAGACCATGCGGGCGCAGGACTGGAAGTTCAGCCCCATGCCCGCGATCGACGGCTTGGTGACCAAGTACTGGATGCCGCCGTCAGCGAAACGGGCCAGCATCGTCGCCTTGTAGTCGGCGTCATCGGAACCGGTGACCTGAACCGCGCCCGGTAGCGCGGCCGCCACCGCATCGGCCTCACTGTTCAGGCCACACCAGATCAGCCACTGCTCGTCCGGCTGCGACCGCACCAAGTCCACCGCCGCCGCCACTCGCTTATCGAGGGTGTCGCGGCGCACGGCCGCCCGCTCGGTGATGCCCTTCAGGTCAGCGGCGAACAGTTGCCCGTCTGGCGCCCATCCCGTGGACACGAAGTGCGGGTCGATGCTCAGCGGGGGCAGGTCGTAGCCGTCGTCACTGAACCCGAGGTCCGAGGGTTTGCGGCACGCCACCGCCCACGACGCCAGCCAGCCGTAGAACGCGGACTCCGCGTGACCCTTGAGCCGGTAGCGCATGAACTCGCCACGTGAGTCAGCGATGAAGAACGTTGACCGCATCTCCTGCGGCGACATGACACCCAGGAAGTCAGCGTGGTTACACAACTCCTGTAGATCGTTCGGCGCGGGTGTCGCTGAGCACGACAACCGGTACGGGGTGGCCGCGAACATCGACACCAGGGCCCGTTTCGTTGTGCCGCTGAACGCCTTGAGGATGCTGGACTCGTCCAACACGACGGCCGTGTAGTCGCCCGCGTTGAAGCGTTCGAGCCGGTCGTAGTTGCTGATGACGATTCGGCTATTGGACGCCCGCGACTCGGCGGCGTCGTGGACGTACTCCACGGTGACGCCGATGCGGGCCGCTTCCGCGACGGTCTGTTGAGCGACCGCCAGCGGCGCGAGGATCAACGCCCGACCGCCTGCGCGGGTCATGTGGTCAGCCCACGCCACTTGCATGCGGGTCTTGCCTAGTCCTGTGTCCGCCCACACTGCGGCGCGTCCCTTGCGGGCGGCCCACGCCACGATCTCCCGTTGGAACGCGAACAGGTCCGTAGACACGTCGTCAGCGGTGAGCGTGATGCCGTCGCCGTGGAATGTTCGGTCCTTGCTGGCGAGGAAGTCGGCGTAGTTGGGCGGCGGCGGCTGGGCGACCATCGCCCCGTCACCACGCGAAGACGTACCCGCCGCCGCCCAGTCTGTGATCCCCGTACTCATGCGTCCCCCGCCCAGCCCGCTGCTGCCAGGTCCGCGATCAGACCACCGAGCGGCATCTCCACCACCCGCGGCGCGTACACCTCCATGGCTTTCGTGACCCACAGGTATTCGTCGATGCGGACGAACGCCCGCCAATCCCGAGCCTTCCCCGAGCCCTTGCGTTTCACGACGAGGACGGCGATGTCGCATTCGCCGACGCGGAAGGCCTCGGACTCTGTCTCCTGCCACCACGCGGCCAGCAGGTTCCACGACGCGCGGTGAGCTGCCTCCCCGCCCTTGCACTCGATCACCGCACGGCCATACGCGACGTGCACGTCTCCGACGTCGCCAGCGCCGCGTAGCGCGGGGCGGGTGGCGTGGATCCCGTTCGCGATGAACTCCTTGACCACGGCTGACTCCACAGCCGTGCCTTTGGCTTTGCTGCGGTTCATGACGCGCCGTCCAGCAGTTCACGGCCCGCGCCCACCAGGGCTTCGCCGGCGGTGCGGAGTTGTTCGGTCGTCTCGCGGTGGCGGGTGGCGGCGACCTGGAGTTCGTTGCGGAGCGCGCGGATGTGGGAGTCGAGGTGGTCGCGTAGTCGTGTGGGTTGGGTGTCGTCGTAGGTGAAGGGGCACCACAGGCACGACGCCCAAGTCGTCGGGGTTGTCATCGCGGGCCTCCGCAGATGTGTTCGATCATGGGGCCGACGACGGGCGCGGTGCAGGTGGCGCACACTCGGCCGGGGACGACGACGCGGCCGATGCGTTCGGCGCGGGTGGCGGGATGCCGGTCACGAGCCATCGCCAACGCCGTCTCAATATGCCGATCCAGGGACGCCTGGCCAGCCCTATGCAGCCGCCACAACAACCAGCCGATGACACCGGCAGCCGTCAGACACCACACGCCAATGAGCCACGTCATGCCGACCCCCCAGCAGGCAGCCGGGTGTGCCGCGAATGGAACGGATGCACACACTGCGGCGTGATCGCGCAATCAGACACATCCACAATCCCCCGTTGCGTCGCGATCAACGTCCGCGCCGACCGCCACGACAACCCCCGCACCCGAGGATCCGTCCAAATCCAGCAACCCGTACCCGCATGGACCGCGTAGTAGCGGCTGCCCTCGTCATCCCAATCCACCGGCAACACCGGGAACAAGTCGGCGCTCACTGGGAACCCCCGCACACCCGCGTCGGCGTCCACAAGACGTGACACGACCCGCAGCGCGTCACCGTGTCGTCGTGTTCACGTTCGGGCCAGCAGTCCGCGAACAGTGCGAGCGCATCGATCGTGTGCCGGTCAAACGCGGCCGCACGACGCCGGTTGCCGACCGAGTGGATGACGATGCCGAGCGCGGTAGCGGCGAGGAACCCCCACACGGCGACCGTGAGTTGCAGGTATGAGGCAGTCATGCGGACGCCTCCCCCGCCGCCGGGGTGTCATCGACCAGGCTCAACGCCCCAGCGGCCAACGCGTCCGAGACCGTCCCATGACGCGACAGCAACCGATCCAGCGACGCGCACGCCAACCTCATCGACTCATACGCCGCCGACGCCTTCGCCACGTTCTCCGCGCGCACCTCAATCAGCCGCGTCACATCCGACCGGTTCAAATGCCGCAACGTCGTACGCCGCAACCGGCCGATCGTGATCACCAAATCCAGATCCCGGTCAATCCCACTCAACGCCAACTGACCCGCCACCAAGTCAGTGATCAACGTCTGAGTGCGCCGACCCGCCCGGGCGTTCACCCGCTGCCACAGCACGTCCACCACGAGCCGTTCGACTTCCATGACGATGCGACCGTCGCGGAACTTCCCCCCAGCGATCCGAGCGAACTCCTCCTGAATATCGCTCAGGTTGTCCTCAGTGAGGAGGTGCGGTTCAGTGGCTTCACTGAGCATCTGCTCAGCCAGTTCGATCATGTCGCGGGTTACGACGGTGTCGTCTTTCACTGGTTCTCCCATTCGTCGGCGATGCCGATCAGGTGCCCCGCCGCGGCGCGCAGCTGGTCGGCGGTGAAGGTGTGTAACGGGGATTCGAAGGTGGCCGCGAAAGCGGCGGCGTCGAGGTGGGTGCCGATGTGTTCCAACGTCACGACCGCGCACGCGAAGTCGACGTTGGTCTTACGGATCGCCTCGCGGCGGTCGGCGTCGGCTTTGCGTTCCGCTTCGGTTTCCTTGTCGCGGATCGTCAACGCGTCCTCGAGCGGCAGGTCACCGGCGTCCACCAGCGCAGCCAGGTCGGGGCGGTGCTCCTGCAAGTCCGCCAACAGGGCGGCCTGGCGGCGCTCCTCAGCCTCCGCCCGCGCCTGCACATCCCGAGCCGCTTCCGCCTGCTCCGCCGCCGCGTTCAACGTCACGGTCCCGGCGATCACGTCATCGGTGAGATCCGGACGCCAATCGATCACCAGCCCGGCCAGGTTGAGTAGGTTGCGCCAGGTCTTGTCCGCGCTAATCCCGGAGTCGGGATTATGGACTGTTCCGCGCGCCCAGCGGCCGTTCTTCCGCTTCCCCTGCGCCGCCAAGTCATCGGCGACGGCCATCGCCTTCTGCCCCGTGCTGACGTTGCGCCGCTGCGCGTTCACCCTGCCGATGTAGGACCGCACCGCTTCCTCGGTGTCGAGTCCACGCGGAGTGAGGTACTTCGGCGACACGCCAGCGATCCGGCACGCCTCCAACCGGTTACGGCCATCAACCAGTCGCCCCTGGTCATCGAGGACCAGGGGATGGGACAGGCCATCGGCGGCGATGGACTCCGCAAGCGCGGCCAGCTCGTCGTCGGGCATCATCGGCCACCGAGCGGCCAGGGGATGGATCTCTCCCAAGAACTCGCTCATGCTGACGCCTCGGTGGGCAGCAGGGCCGTCAGGGGGAGGTCGAGGTAACGGGCGACGGTGTCGAGTTCGTTGATGTCCCATGCGGTGATACCGGTCATCCGGTTACTGACTCCGGCGCCGCTGATGCCCAGTTGCTTGCTGAGGTCGGACTGCGTCAGTCCACGGCGAGCGAGTTCCGCACGGACGGTGGGGCCTATCTGCGCGCTAAGGCTGGGCGCGTTCATGCGCTTGTCTCGCGGCTAGCGATGAGCGCTTCGATCTCGCCACGGCGGAAGCGGCGGCGACCGGAGGGGAGCGGGTGGCTGGGGATGAGACCGGATACGGCCCACTCGCGTACCGTGTTGCGGTGTACGCCGTACATGGCGGCGACCTCGTGGGCGGTGATCCAGTCCGTGGGGGTATCAGATGTGATCGGTCGTTGCATGTCGTGCAACATATGCCACCCGTACGGGTGCGTCAACACTTCCCATATTGTGCGTGTCGTGCAAATATGGCCCTATGACGATTGATCAGTACGTGGGCGAGCAGGTCCACATCATCCAGTGGCGCAACAAGATTGCCAGCGACAAGCTGAGGAAGCAGATGGGCATCAGCCCCGCCACCCTGAACCGGAAATTGCACGGGAAGGTGACGTGGTCGGTCGAGGATCTGATGAACGCGGCGAACGCTCTCGGCGTCTCAGCGGCGGACCTCCTGCCACCGACGTCATCGGCCGGTGCCGCGATCCGCGCGATGCCAGGTGGTGAAGAACTCGTCGAGAACGCCCAGCGGGGCACTGGACCGGCTAGCGCTACTGACGCAGGTGCGTTTGTTACTGGTGAATATGAAACGTTGCAGTCCGGGTTCAATTGGTGCCATACCGCCCCATACGGCATCAAACGCCCTCAAGCCGCAACGAACATCACCCGATGGACGCTCCCACACCCAACGGGAGGAAGCCAACCATGCTGCACACCATCATCGACACCCTGCCCGACTACGAGGCACACGAGTACGCGGCGGGGCGGTCACCATCGACCATCACGCTGCGCCTTACGTACCTACGGCAACTCGCGCACACACTCGCCGGTAGTCCCGTGACCTCGACCGCTGTGATCCGGTGGCTCGCCGGGCACCGCGACTGGTCGCCCCAGACCCGCGCGACCGCCGCCGGATCAGTGCGCTCATGGCTGCGGTGGGCGTCCATCAACATCAGCGAGACCCTGCCGGACCCCGACTCCATCCCCGTCGCGCACATCCCTGTGCGACGCCGCTACCGAAACGTCGATGACCCGCGCATCCTGTCCGCGCTGACCCGAACCACGCCCACTACGGCGCTGATGATCCTGCTCGCGCGCGAGGCCGGGCTGCGGCGCGCTGAGATCGCCCAGGTCCACGCCCGCGACCTGCTCCCCGATGACTTGCTCCTGGTCCACGGCAAAGGCGAGAAGGAGCGTGTCGTGCCGTTGACGCCGGTGCTGGTGGACTCGTTGGCTGCCCGCGCCGAGCACTACCCGGGCTTTCTGTTCCCCGGTCCCGTCGAGGGGCATATCGCCCCGCAGTCGGTGTACGCGCGTATCCGCCGCGCCTTGAACGTGAACCCGCACCGGTTGCGGCACACGTTCGCGACCGTCTGCTACGACACGAACGGCCACAACCTGCGGGAGGTGCAGGAGCTGCTGGGGCATGAGTCCACGGCGACGACGGAGCGGTATGTGGGTGTGGAGAAGTCGCGGCTGCGTGATGCCGTGTACGCGGCGAGTATCGCGCACGCTTTCCCACGGCAGCGGGGGGCGTGAAGCGGCCAGCGTGGGGCACGAGGGCGTTACATGCTGGGTGCGGCCAGGTGCCGTCATGCCCCCCGGAGGGTCCGCTGAAGTTCAGAGTAGATCGCGTCCATGACACTCTGAGAGACCCTGCCGAAGCGTTGGCTCCGGTCGATAGCGCTGGGGTCCGCACTCCACAGGGTGTCCATCGCTGCCAGTATGCACCGGTCGTCAGCCCTATGGCGGGCTACGAGGCGATCAGGGCTGTGCTGGGCTTACCGTGGTGGTGAGGGGAGAGTGATCCAAGAATGCGGATCGGAGTGGCCGCGATCGCGGCAGGGGTGATAGTGGCAGCCACAACGGTGGCGGCACCGGCAGGAGCGGGAGATGACGGCATAGCGGTTCGGGTAGGCGGGGGCGATGCCTTCAGCTCGAAGTATCTGACGACGGTCTGGGTGAACAAGAGCGTCGAGGGGTGGCCTGCGCGGGTCACGCTGCGCCAAGGCAAGACCGTGGAGATGATGAAGCCTCACCAGTCGGTGCAGTTGAAGACCGGCCGGTGGCGTGGGCGTCTCACTGTCCACTTGCCTGACACCAAGGCAGCCTCTTCATGGCGGACATCCGGATGCGAGTTCGTCGTCTCAGGGACGACCGATTGGGTCCCGTACGTCGACCCTGACTACGCGATCCTGCCCCATCGAGAGCGGACGATCAGTGGCACGGTCTCGTGCGCCGACGAGGTCCTGGGCAGTGTGGTGAAGTATGGCGCTCCCCTGACGTACGCCCAGCGCGAGTACCTCTCGGATGACGCATGGGTCGCGGCCCCCGGAAACGAATCCTGGGGCTTGGGGTGGTGGTCGCTGCAACTCGCCCGACAGTCGCCCGTGGCTCAGGTTGACCGTCGATTCCGGTTCACGGTTCGACCGCGCAACTACCCGACTGCGTCTCCGGCCGAGTCCCGCGCGATGCGGTTGGGGATGACGTTGCCCGAGGTGGCGCGGATCATCGGATCGAGAGGCCGACTGGTCACGAAGTCAACTGGCGGTTACGTGGTGCGTAGTTTCGAGACTTACGGCAACCGACCATCCTTGCTCCTGGAGTTCACGCATGGGCGAGTGACGGGAATCCATCGCTAGCGCATTTCGGCGTGCCAAGGCTCCCACGGGCTGACCACGGGGAAGTGGCCGCCGAGCCGTTCGAACTCGCGGCGGGCTTTCCGATTCGAGGCGAGCGACGTGTACCCGCCGGTGCGTCCGATGACGCCGCAGTCGGCAGCGTTGCCGTCGGCGTGGTTGGACCACGGGTCTTTGCCGCACTGCGCCCAGGAGTGGGGGGTGCGGTCGTAGCGGGAGCAGCAGCGAGCTGCGAGGTTCCCGCGTCCGGCGAGATACCGCATCCGCAGCACCCACGCCTCATGCGGAGTGCGCAGCCCGGAGATGATGCGGATCGAACGCCGCAGGACCTGCCCGACCTTGTTGAGGGCGCGTAGGAGCCGCTTGTTCGTCGGCCACCGGGCACCGGCCGCCAACTCCAGGAACGGGTACTGGCCGGGGCCGACCATCCGCACGTTCTTACCCAGCCTGCGCGTCACCCACTTCTTCGCGGCCTCAGCCTGCTGCGCGGTCATCCAGACCTTGCCGGTCTTGCCGCGCCGCCACGAGTAGGCGCCGTCGCCGAGGTGGTAGACGAGGCGCCGACCACCGAAGCGGGTCGTGGCCACGACGCGGTACTTGCGGGCGGTCATGCGCGGGCCTTCCACTGGCGGCGCGCTTCCCGCAGGAGCCGCTCGATGTCGAGGTTCTGCGGGTCGCGGTGGTCTTCTGCGGGTGCTGGTGAGTGCATGTGTCCGTGGACCCCGGACGCCAGCCACGCCGCACGGCCTCGGGACGCTTTGCTGCCCCACTCTTTGCGGGCCCGCCACGGGATGCGGTGGGCGTGCATGATTTCGGCGAGGATCCAGGCGTTGCGCATGGGGCCGTGGGTGAAGTCGGCGGTGTCGTTCTCCCCCAGGAGCACGATCTGGATATTGCGCTGCCCGGCCTTGTTCGCCGACGCGCCGTTGGGGACGATCGCGCCGCCTTTCAGGGAGCGGGCGGCTCGGCGCATTCCGATCATCTGCCCCCAGTAGCCACACTTGCCGCACCATCCGAGGCTGTATGGGACCCCGGCTTTGTTCACGTAGTCGAGGAGCCATCCGTGGTTCTTGTTGCAGCGGCGTTCGACGCCTTCGCCGTGCATCGTGATCGCGCGTCGCTCGACGCCGCCGGCCATGGGTTCGGAACCCCAGTAGCGGACCTGTTCCGCCCACGGGAGTCGGTCGGCGTTGGGGCGTAGGTGGCGGGGCATCATTCGCCGCCGATGTCGCGCATGTCGGTGTCGTCGGGGATGGGTTCGGCGAGCCACTCCCGGGCGGCTTCCTCCGCGGCCAACTTCGCGACGGGGGTGACCTTGCGGCGGGTGGCCTCGCCCTGCAGCAGCGGTAGCAGGGTGAATACGGCGACGATGAGGGCCTGCACCGCACCGTCGACGTCGGCGTTGACGGTGACACCGACGGCGAGGAGTAGGGCGACGACGGCGGTCCAGACGGCGCGGACGCGGGCGGGTTCGAGGTCGCGGACTCGTTGCAGCCAGTCAGTCATTCGGTGCCTCCGTGGTGTTGTCGGTGGTAGGCGGTCAGTAGGTCGGCTCGGGCTTGGGCGAGGGTGGTGCCGCGGTCGCGGGCTAGCTGCGCGACGGTGCCGCGGATGTTGGTCCCGAGCCGCCCGATCCACCGCACGCACGGCAGGCACCACGCGTCGGTGTCGGGAGAATCGCGGCGGGTGACGCAGTGCAGGCAGGGGCAGCGGTCACACACCCGGCCACACTCCGCGGCGGCAGCGCAGTGGATGCAGTCAGCCGGGGCGGTGCTCATCGTCGCCGACCTCATCGAGGGGTACGTGGTGGTCGCGTCGCAGTCGGCGCGGGTCGATCAGGGGGATCAGGGTCAGGATCAGTTGATAGGTCTCTCGGAGTTGGCGTTCGATGCCGCCGAGTTGGCGTTCGAGTCCGGCGACTCGGTCGTTGAGGTCGTCCACGCGTTCCCTCTCGGCTGCGAGTCCTTCGGCGATGGTGTGGATCTCGTCGAGCCGGTCGCGTAGTGGTTTGGTGGCGCGCATGACTGCGCCCCACACGATCGCCGCCAACGCGAACGCGCCCGTCAGTAGCGCGATCCAGTCCCCCGCGAGGCTGGTGAACGACTGCTCAGGCATCACGCCGCCACCCGATAGGTTGCCGTCAGCAGCCCGTAGTCACCCGTCGCCCAGGTCACCGGCGAGGTGGCACCGATATAGGCAGATGCCCCGGTCTGCGCCAGGATCGTGTTCCCACCCGAGTCACGCAGAGTCTGCCCGGACTGCATCGCCGCCGAAGCGTCGTAGAAGGTGAACGAGCCCGCCACTGGCCCGACTGCGGTGAACGGCAACGAGAACTGCCAGACGGTCGTGCCCGACACGCTCGTCGTGGACCCGAACGTGAGCGTCACTCGGACGTGGCAGATCTGCCCCGTCTTGATGTAGTCCCCCGTCAGCGTCCCGTTACCGATGGTGGGTGTGCCGCCGGTCGCGGTCCACGTCGGCGTGTATGACGTCCACTCCGTCAACGCTTTCAGGTTGTCGCGGACGTGGACGTTCATGAGGCTGGCGGTCACCACCTCAGCGGCCGCCCAGGTGCGTGGCGTGGTCCAAGCCATCAGAACCCCAATCGAGTGGTTGAGTCGAGAACACTGAGCGCGGCGTCGTCGAGCTGCCACACCTGCGACAACCCGATCGGGGACACGTTGAACGTGCGCACCCATCCCGTGGTGGTGACGTTGTCGGCGACGCCTTCGACGAAGTAGTCGATGGTGGCGGTGGTGCCATGCACGGTGGGGACGTCGGTGACGCGCATCATCGTTCCCACGTCAGCGGTCACCGCCGACGTCACGTCACTGATCGACGCCGCGGACACGTGCAGGTCGATTTCGATCGCGTCCGAGCGGATCCCCGGATCCCCTTTGAGGTTCACCGTCGCCTGAGCGAGGTCCTCAAGGTCGGTGTCGGAGCGCACGTACAGGGTGCGTTCGTCGGGGTATTCGTCGTAGTCGTCGATGCTGGCCTGGTTGACGCGGATCGCTTGGGTGCCGCCGGGGCGGGTGGCGGTCATCTTGTTCACCATGCCGACGTCGGACAGTGTGAACTGGGTGCCGGGGTTGATGATCGTGGCCGGTATCTCGAACGCGGGCGCCGTGTTGTAGCGGGCTCCCCGACCGAGGAATGTGGGGCGTCCTTGCCCGTCGATGAACCAGGGCGCGGTTTCGGTGTCGGCGATCTTGCTGACCGCTGCCGCCACAGAGTCGCCACGGATCGGCATCGCCGACATTGAGGTGAACCCGTCGTCGGTGACGGCGACGTCTTGCCACCCCGCGGCCCACATGACCCGCTCAAAACGCAGGTGAGACAGTTCGTCGTCGTACCCATCACACCCATCAGCAGCCGTCCCCAGCAGCCCCGACGTGGACAGCGTCGGCAGGAAGGTGAGGCTGTTGTGGGCGGCGACGTTGGCGAGGTTGCCGTTCCACACCGCCCCCAACCGCAGCGACGTCAACCGTGGCACCGACAGGCGCGCGGCGCTGCCCCCGGCCCATGCCACGTCCGCGGTCGCTGCGCTGACGCCGTTCACATACAGGGTGACGCGGACGTCGGCGGACCCGGAGCCGCGTGCCTGGTCGATGGTGACGGCGAGGTGGTGCCAGTTCGCGGCGGTGATCGCTGAACCTGCGGTGGCGGTCGCCGACACGGGTGCAGCGCCGGTCCCGCCGTCAGTCCACCCGTTGAGGGTGACGGTGGGTTTGCCGGTGGCGTCGATGCCGATGTTGAGGATGGTGGCGGCGTTGTCCGTCAGTGTCAGCGCTGTCCCGGCGGCCGCGATCGATGACGGCAACACGAACAGGGACACCCCGAAGTCACCCCCCGACGTTGCGGGGACCCCGGTGACGGTGCCCGCCAGCCGTACGTAGTTCGATGCGTCCACTGGCGTGAACGTGGCGGCTGGGGCTTCAGCGTCGGTGGACAGCGCTCCGGGGGCGTAGCCGCCGAACTCCATTTCACCGCCGGTGCCGGTGACCACTTTCGATAGCCGCCCGGTGTCGGGGTTGGTGGCCAGCGCGTTGCTGGCCGTACCGCCGCCGGCCTCTTCGTCCAGTGGGTAGATCCAGGCGGTGGCGTGGGCGTCGGCTTGCCCGAGCAGGGTCTGCAACGGCAGTTGCCGCAGCGTCTGGATGTTGAAGCGGGACACGAGGTCGACGGCGGTGACGCGGGTGTAGGGGCGTACGCCGTTGGTCCATCCGCCGCCCCAGTCGGTGACGGTGCCCAGCCACAACGTGACGGGGCTGGTGGGAGTGTCGTCGTCGTAGACGTAGTCGGGGTCGTCGTAGTCGAGGTCGGTGTCGTAGGTCAGGGGCGCGCCGTACCAGCGGACCCGGATCGGGGTCCGCAGTTTGCGGGTGTTGCCGCCGGTGAACGACGTTCCGGCGGCGTTGGTGGTGTTGAACACGAACGACGCGGTCCCGGCGGTGACGGTGTCGGCTTCTGAGGTGCGGCCATGGCCGAAGGTGATGCCGTCGCGGACCCGTAGCCACGCGGTGGCGTCGGTCCACGTCAACGCGGCGCGGCCGGTGGCGGTCTTGAGTGCGACGGGGGTGCCGCCCCACGCGATCTCCACCCGAAGCGTCGGCAACCCGATCCGGCCACTCATGTCAGTTCCGCCACAGGGGCCCGCCCATTTGACGTTCCACGGTCTTGAGGGACTCGTAGATCTGGCGGCCGTCGAGGAACAGTTGACTGGTGACGTTGGTGGTGGTCGCGATGCCGCCGCGTGCGATGACGGAGTCCATGACCGCTGTCGCGTCACGGTCAGCGCCCATGTTCGCGTTGTGCGCGATCGCGCCGTACTCCGCACCCACCGTCAGCAGCTGCGACTGGAGACCGTTGATCTCGGCGAGGTTGGATCCTGAGATCGCTTTGGCCAGGGTCAGGCCGGACTCGGGGTCCATCTGAGCGATCTCCGACAGCGTCGTCGGGTTCAAGCCCCGGTCCCGCAGCCCGATGAGGGCGTCTTTGAACTCGCGGACCTTGGCGATCTTGTTGCGGAAGTTCGCCACGACGTTGGCGGGGGTGACGGCGGCGGCGTTGGCTTTGGCTTGCGCGTCAGCGACAGCCGCGAGTGCTTGGGCGCGTTCGGCGGGAGTGTTGGCGGTGTTCACCGCGCCCCGGGCGAGGCGTAGTTCCTCTTCGGCTTGCGCGGCGGCGTTGAGGTCGAAACCGGTCGTCGACGCGAACGACTTCGCGGAACTCAACCCGGACCCGATACCGGCCATGGCCTGGTCGCGGAACTGCTGGTATTCCGACAGCGCCGACTCGCGGTATTGCGCGGCAGCGGCGTCAGCGTCGGCTTTGACTTGCTGTTGGCGTTCCAACTCCGCGAAGTACTTTTGCTGCTGGTCTTGGATCCGTTGCGCTTCGTTGGCGCGGCGGGTGCGGATGCGGGTTTCGACGGCTTGGCGGGCCTGACGTTCCACGCTGGCGGTCTCTTGCCGGGCGTCTTTGGCGGCGATGCGCTTCTCGTAGGCGCGGTCTTTGGCGGCCCGGGTCTTGTCGGAGTCACCTTTCGCGTACCGCTCCGACGGCTTGCGTTGCCGGGACTTCGTTTCGGCGAGGTGCGCGGCCACGGCCTTGCTGACCGCTTCGTTGATCTCCTGAGTTTCCTCGGGGCTCCACGTGGTGGCGCTGGCGGTGGCCTTCGCCGCCCGCGTCGAGGTAGCGGTCTTGCTCTTCTTGGCTTGCCCGCCCTTGTTGAACGTGGGCAGGGTGCCGGTGCGGTTGATCCATTCCATCCGGTCCAAGCCGATGCGGTTCACCGCCCACGTCCTGGTGACGAACTCCCCATCGGACAGTGCCGCCAGGATCGAGTCCGACGTCGAGGTCCCCGGCCCGCGAATGTGACCACCCTCAGCGTTGCCGCCGACGTTCACCGACCCGCCGATGTTGCGCTTGATCACGTTGATGTAGGTGTTGGCTTCGCTGCCGTCGATGTCGGCGAGTGCGTTGGCGACGCCGCCGATGCCGCTGATCGCGCTACTGGTGTTCGCGTCCACGTTCGCGGTCGTGGTGCGCGGCACCTTCGCTGCCGCTGAAGTGACCGCGTCAATGTCGCGCCGGGAATCCTTCGCCCCCGGAGCGTCCACCCGAGTGCCTTTGCGTCCCGGGATCCGGTTCGCGGACCGGGTGTGGTTGTCCACATCCCGACGCGCATCCTTCGCCCCAGGCGCATCCACCTTCGTGGACTTACGTTTCGGGATCAGCCCGAAGGACCGGGCAAGGTCACGGGCCTGCTGTTTGGGCACCCCCATGTCGCGGGCGGTCTTGACGAACTCCCGACCCAACTGCGCTTGAGTGCGGGTCACCGCTCGCGTGGTGGCGCCCATGTTGCGCATGCTGGACAGCACACCGCGAGCCGCGACTGCCTGCTCCGACAGTGCGGACTTGTTGCGTTGCGCCGCGCGGGAGTTGCCTTGGATGCCCGCTTCGCTGGACTTCGCCGCCCGCGCCGCCTGACTCGCAGAGTTGCGATACGAACCGACCGCAACAGCCAGCATCCGCGTGCGTGACGTGCCCAAACCCGCTGCCGTTGCGACGTCGCGCAGAGCGGCCGCGTGCTGCTCCGTCTGCCGCGTGTCGGAAGGGGTGAGACGCCCGAACCGGCCCGGCACGGGGTTGTCGTAGTTGCCGCCGGGCCCGTCGGGTGTGCCGCCCGTGATCGGGGGTCGGCCGCTGGGTGTGTTGTTCAGTCCCGGGAAGTTGCGTTGCAGGCTGTTGCCGATGGATGCGACCAGCGTGGGGATCGCGACACCGATGGCAGACACCACCGCGGTGGACAGTGCCGCGCTGAACCCCGCCGCCAACGGCAGCCCCCACGCGGGCTTACCGCCCGCAGCCCCACCCGGTCCCCCGCCACCAGGACCGCCGACAACCTTGCCGTTGACGTTGACCACGCCCGCGTTGATCGTCATCGCCTTGGTTGAGGACACCCCACCGCCACCGAGCACCGATTTGCCCAGCGAGAACCCGCCCGACAGCGCCGACCCGATCCCCGTCTTAGAGATGATCTTCATCGCCGCAGCGATGGCACCCAACTGCAGCGCCGCGTCCTGGATCCCCGGCGGCAGGGACCGGAACCCATCCCACACCGTCTTCAGGACCCCACCGACGCGCTTGGCGGCGTCAGCAACGGACCCAAACATCTCCTTGATCTCAGGCCAGTTATCCGCGACCGAGTCCGCGATCCCCACCAGCGACCGGCCGATGTCGGGCGCGACCCGGTTGATGGACTTCTCCATCTCCGGCATCGCCCGGTTGATTCGCTGAATGTAGTCCGTGGCGATCGGCAGCAGCGCCTTACCGGCGGTGGCTTTCAGGTTCTCCAACTGCGCGGAGAACACGCGCGTCTGGTTGGCCCACCCCTGCTGAGTGCGGGCGAAGTCGCCTTGCGCCTTGTTGGTCTGGTTCAGGATCTCCGCGTGCGCGGCCAACACCCGCTGCTGTTGGGTGAGGGTGCCGGTGCCGGAGTAGATGCCCATCTTCAACGCGCGGGCCTTCAAGGTCGCGTCGTCGAGGAGGACACCGTAGCGGCGCAGCGGTTCCGACTCGCCCCGCAGCCCTGCGCCGAGGGCTTCCATCGCTTCAGCCGGGCTGGTGTTGAAGAACGACGCCAGGTCCGACCCGAGGGTGACCATCTGCTTGGAGAACCCGGACACCTCACGACCGGTCAAGCCGGCCGCTTTGCCGAGGGTCCCGAAGTACGTCGCTGACTGTAGGGCTTGGGTGCGGGACTGGCCGAACGCTTGCGCGGCGGTGTCGGCCCACTCCACGATGGCCTGCTTCTGCTTGCCAAACATGACGCCAGTGGCGCTGGTGGCTTCTTGCAGGTCGGAGGCGGCGCGGATGGAGTCTTTGCCGAACTGGGCGATCTTGATCGCCGCGTACCCGGTCGCCACACCACCGAGGACCCCGACCATGGTCCGCAACCCCGAGGCGACGCGGCCGGTGGTGGTGCCCAGTGAGCGGTGAGTGTTGTCGGCGGTCTTGGCGGTACGGTCCATGCGCTGCAACGCGGCCGCGACCTTACCGACAGCCGCGGAAGCGTTGTCGCGGGCGGTGATGTCAAACGTCAGGTCAGCACTGCTCACCCGTCACCACCTCCAGTCTTGTTTGCCGCGAGCGCGGACACCTTGCGCACGTAGTCCTTATGCAGTTCGAAGCGTTCCCACTCCCACGTGCGGTACTGCTCGTACCCGATCCCGAACCAGTGCCGGAACATGGGTTCCCAGCCTTGGAGTTCCTTGGTCAGGCTGGGTCGTCCAGAAGCGGCTCCTGCTCCGCTTCTGGCCCAGTAGGGACCCCCGCCTCGTCATCACCCACACCAAGCGCGGCGGGAGCGTCAGCGGGCGCGTCAGGGTCGTCCAGGGCCTTCCATTCGGTGCGGCCGAGGTCGAAGTCGATGTCGTCCCACTCCACGGGGTCGCCGGCGCGCTTGCGGGCGAGGTAGATGAAGAACTTCACCGCCCTCACCCGGTCCTCGAACAGGGCTTCAAGCCACTGCTGCCGAGTCCAGCCGGTCAGCTTCTCGCATTCCTCGGCTTCGTCCATCTTCATCGTGTCGAGGTCGAGGACGACAACCACGGGCGGGTCAGTGTCCGGGTCCATCGTCACTTCCATGATCGGCATGTTGCGTGCCACGGCAGTTCTCCCCTGCGGTTGTTGATCTACTTGCTGCGACGGCCGGGTTATCCGGCGGCGTCGAGTTTGCGTGCCACTTCCGCGACGGCGGCGGCAGTGACTTCCATGATTTCCCCGCGGACCTTGCCCCCGGATGCGGCGGCGGTGTCGGTGAACCATCCCGACGGGGACACCGTCTGGGTGACCCACGCCGACCGGTTACCGAGGACCGGGTGCCGCCACGACCCTTCATCCATGTGGGCGGGCAGTTTGCGTTGATCACCTGGCATGGACCCGGTGTTGGCTTTGATCCGCACACCCGCGCTGGATCCGCTGGTGCGGCGCTGCACCTGCACACTGCGGGCCACAGCTGCACGCAGGCCGGAGCGGCCCACGATCCCGGTGAACTTCCGCACCGTCAACGCGCCCCGCGACCTGGAGAGAGTGAACGCCGCGCGAGTCGCGGTCGACGACGAGATGCTGCCCCCGCCGCTGGCTGACGAACTGGTGGCCTGCACCGCTTCCCGCATGTCATCGACCATGGGTTTAGCGATGCGCCCGATCTCGCGGGACAGGTCCCGGAAGATCTCCCGATCCAGCGACTTCACCGCCGCCGCCGCCCGCGCCCATTCCACGCCCGTGATCTGAATATCGACGCCACCGTAACCAGCAGGCATGAGACCTCCATCTCAGGGAGTGGGGCCGCCGGGTGGCAGCCCCTGGGCGTTGGTTGCCTCGGTTCGCCGCGCGCGCGGGGGGATGCCTCACGCAACGGGGGAGAGTCACACGCGCCAGGTCACAGCCCCGCGCGGGTCGGGCAACGCACAAACGCCCAGGGGTGCCGGACCCCAGCGGCGAACGGACTTACAGTGCGGTCTCAGTCGTGCCCACCACGATGCTGGGCAGGTTCGTCCCGTCGTACTTCCACACGAAGTTGTACGTGTTCGACAGGGTGTCCGGGCCGGACACGCTCTGAGTGTCACCCGTGAAGAACACCCCGGGGACGGAGAAGATGATCCGCTCATAGATCGCGCCCGTGATCAGCGCCCCAGTGAACTCCCACACCAGCGACGTGGACGTGTTGCCCACCATCCGGTCATGCAGACCGGTGGCCACGGCCGTGGTCCAGTCAGCGGTGATGCTGCCGGTGATCTCCACGAACCCCGAGGGGACCGGTTCGGTCTTGAGGCCGCCGCCTCCGAAGTTGTAGTCGTCGGTGTCCAACGGAGTGGACCACGACAGCGACGTCGAGGTGATACCGGTCTGGGCGGACTCCGCACCAAACGTGCCGAGTTTCACCGCCGCCTGACGTCCCGTAAAGGGGACGGTGGCGAGGTAGGACGCCGTCGCCAGGGACTGGGCCTCGTCGTACTTCTGGCCGTCCCAGTTCCACGTGGCCTGCAGCAGTCCCCCGGTGTCGCAGGTGAACTCAGCGGACGTGATCTTGGCCCCGGTGGCGGTCTTGGACGCCACCGTTCCGGACCGGTACGGCAGCCCGACCTGGACTGTCAGCGGCTTCTTCACACCGGACACGTCCAGGGTGTGGGTCTGCTTGTAGGCGGTGCCGGACTCGATCGCTGAGGAGCTGGTGCCACCGCACAGCGACTCCAGCAGCAGTCCCATGTTCTTGTTCGTCACCACGTGAGCGAACGACCCGGTCGCACCGTTGACGGTTTCCACGTAGTGGGCGCCGTACATTCCGGGGACGTTGGCGGCGATCCCCTCACCACTGGGCCGCTCCGAGGTGCGGTTCACGGTGGCGGAGTTGACGCGCGCGAACTTCGTCGGCGCGACATAGGTGCCGTAGGTGGATTCGCGGGAGTAGCCGACCTGGCTACCCAGTCCTGATCCGATAGCCATGAGTTACTTCTCCTCGCTCTTGGCGGTGGCCGCCTTCTTGCTGACGGGGTCGATGGGGTCGAACAGCGGCGGTTCGCCGTGCTCACCGGTCTGGATGTAGTTGGGCCAGTCGGCGGGGAACTCGACCACACCACCGGGTGCGACCTGCACCAGCCGGCCGCCGATATCCACCGATGCCGGCTCTTCGCCGAGCCACTTGTATTTCGCCACTTCGATTCGCTCCTTGCAGGGGGTTGGGGGGTCAGATCAGGGCTTGGTAGGTGACGGTGAACTCGATCTCGCAGTACGACCCGCGGGGGGTTTGGCCCTGCCGGATCCGTCCTGCGGTGACGTGCAGCCATTGCACGTCGGCCACGGCCAGGTCGTAGTCGGTGCGGCACACCGATTCGACGGCGGCGAAGTGGTCAAACGCGGACGTCCGGGCGGTGGCCAGATCGGTGTCGCCGCGTTGCGCCATGACAGTGCAGCGGATCGCGCCGGTCTCGTCACGGGGCGGCAGGCCACCGAGTTCATGCCAATCTTGGGTGACCTTCCCGGCGTCGCCGTTGTCGTCGTCGAGGACGACGCCGATGAACACTCCGTCGGTGATCGCTTCGGCGGTGACGGGGACCGAGTCGTACACCTTCCCTGTCAACGCGGCGTCGGCATCCAGTGCGGTGAGGAGGGCGTCGACGACGTGAGGCCAGCGGCTGGCGGGCATGTCAGAACCCCGCGATCCGGTTGAGGTCCCACAGTTCGCTGACCCGGCGTGGGATGGAGTACCCGGCGCCGGGGTTGTAGTCGTCCGCGCCACGCGGGAGCATCGCCATGCTGCCGCGTTGGGTGTCCCACAGGTGCCGGATCATCTCCAACGCGCCTTGCCGGTCGGGGGCGGGTTGCGCGGTGTACCCGGCGACGTACACCACGGACACCGTCAACGGCTCGGACGCGTCCCACGTGCCGCCGTCGGCGCGGTACAGCACCCCCGCGGCCAGGTCGGCGGTGTAGTCGTCGCCAGTCAACGCGGACCCGTCTTCGCTGACCGACGTCACCGACAGCACCGGCAGACTCGTCAGGGCGATCGCGTTACGGCCCCCAGTGCAGGTGTCGGTGACGGTGCGCCGCCCGAACACGCGGCCGGTGTAGCGTTCCCCGGCTTCTTGGGCGACCACGATCAACGCCCGCAGCTCCTCATCCGATGTCGTCGACGTGATGTTGAGGTGGCGTTTCACTTCCGTGAGGGACACCACCGGGATCTCGGCGGGGTCGAGGACGGTGAAGGCGTCGGTGAACGCGGACGCGTTGGCGCCGGTGGCGACCCACCGCACCCCGTGACGACCGACCTGGGTGGGGGTGATGCTGGTCGTGTAGGACCCGGTGGCGGGGTTGGATACGGCGGGTGTGCTGGTGGTGCCGTCGGGGTGGGTGATGGTGCAGGCCACTGCCCCGGCGTTGGCTGCGGCTCCCGTGGAGTCGGTGATCGCGACTGCGAGGCTGACGACGTCGCCCAGGTCGTAGGTCACGCTGCCTCCATCGTCGCCGCCCCCGTGGGCATGGTGTGGGTGGTGTCGTAGGTCAAGGCCGTGTCGTACGTGTGGTGGGAGTCGTAGGCCCCGACGCGGCCGGTCTCAGTGGCCGGGGTCATGGTCGCGGTGGCCACGGCCGCCGGGGTCATCGTCATCGCGGCTTGACGACCTCGACGTCGCCCGCGTCGACGACCTTGGCGTCACGCGAGGCTTCCACCTTCGCCGTCACTGTCGGGATGTCCGCTAGAGCGACCTCGACGGCTTGACGTTTCGCAGCGTTCGCGGCCTCGTCAGCGGCGCGCACGGCGCGACGCTCCAACTCGTCACGCAGCACACCAGCCAACCAGTCAAGGTACGTGTCAGCGTCACCGAATACGGCGATGATCTTGTCGGCCTCAGTCTTGTCGAGGGTCAGTGTGGGCAGAGCCATGAGGGGGGCGCCTTTCGGTGGTGGTGGTGGTTAGGCGGCTGAGCCTGGCAAAGATGTAGGCCATGCGTCGGTAGTTGAGTACGTGGCGGTTCCCATATAGGCAACACCGCTCTGCCACGTCCCGGCACTGACCCAGACGCCGGCCGTGCTGGAGGATTGGTAGAGGGTCCGCGTGGTGATCGTGCCCCCTGAGCCGTCGAACAATGTCACCCACGGGCCGGTTGTACCGTTTCCCGGTGACGTGAACGAGAGTGGCCGGAACCCGGTTGGCATCGTGAAGATGTTGGCGTAGTTCGTGGCGAATGTCGGGCTGGAACCGGCGTAGAACTTCCACTCCACCCGGCTCCCCGCTCGGCGCACATAAACAAAGCTGTTGGGATTAGCGGAGTTGTATGTGGCATTTGTGAATACCGTCGTGTCCGCTACGACGCATAGACGCCAGCCCGTGTCGCCGTACTCCACGACCCACCCGGTGTTGCCCGTCCCGCTGGCCTTGGCCCACTTGATGGCACCGGTGGTGGCGGCGGTGTCGATGTAGGTGGACCCCACCGGGGCCGACACCACACCCTCGGGACTGCCGGTGCCGGACATGATGCGAGGACCCGACGCGCCCAGTTCAAGGCCAGCGGTCGCGCCGACTGCGCCGAGGGTGGTCTTGCCGGTGGAACGGTTGACCGAGAGTCGGGTGCCCAGCGACGCGCCAGCGTCGTCGTAAGCGACCAGTGCCCAGTCTGACCCGGCGTTGGAACCGGACTCGGCCGTCGCGTTCTTCGACACTAGCCAGCGCAGCACGCCGCCCGTCTGGTAGCGCAGTCCGTTGGTCTGTCCAGCGGGAGTGTCCGCCAGCATGTACGCGGCCGCCGACGTGGACGTGGCGATCACGTAGGTCGTCCCGCTTCCCGTGGCCTCGAACCGCGCCGACGCCTTACTCACCGTCAGATTCGACGTGATGTTGTTGGAGTCATCAACCGTGATCCCCGAGTTCTGGACCGTCTTACCGTCGGTGCCGTCGAACCGGACCAGGGCGTTATCCGTCGCCGACCCAGGACCCACCGCGAGCGTGTCCAAGCGGTCCTTCACCGACGCCGACGCCCCCGACGGGTTCGTCCCCAACTCCGTCTCAATAGCCTCGATCGCGTCATTCGCGTCCGCGTGCTGCGACGAATGCAGTACCACCGCCATCGAATCCGACGGCGCCGGGTTCGTCAACGAATCAATCCCACCGGGATACGACGACGCCACGACTCAGCCCACCTTGTTGCGGCGAGTGACCCGCGACTGCTTACCGGACTCACCCACGGGCGAATCGGTCACGTCAGCCACGCCCATGGCTCGCTTCACGCGAGCGATCTCAGCGTCCACCTGCTTCAGCCGGTCAGACAGGCCGCGAATCTCGTACCCACGACGCTCCTCTTGCAGCGCATCCAGGTAGTTCTGGTCAGACATCGGACTCCTTCATCGGGGAAACAGGGAGATGGGGCGGAGTGCTCCCCGGACCGGGGGTCAGTCAGTCCGGGGAGCACCGACGGTCTAGAAGGTCGGCGCCACGAGGCCGGTGCCCGACACCTTCGATGTGCCATTGGTGTAACGACCGAACGTGTAGGCGAAGTAGCCGTAGACCACCAGAACAACGCCGAGGGACTCGGCCTTGGTCTGCTCCGCCCGGATGAACATCGGAGCGTTGGCGTCTTCCCACAGGTGGCACTCATCGGACGCGACCACGTAGATCTCGTCCTGGTTCGTGCCAGCGCCAAGGTTGGTGGCGATGTTGTTGTCCACCACCACCTGCAACCCGTTGGGCAGCATGCCGCGGATCCCAGCGCCGTAACCGACGCCATAGTTCACGCCACCGGCCTGGGTCGGGATCCCGGGCTGAGCCATGAACGGCCACGACGTGCCGACGTTGGACTGCAACCAGTTCCACCGCCGCGAATGCATCACGACATGCGAGGGGACCGCCTGACCCAGCAGCGCGGCCTCAAGGTTGGCGTTCGCGCCGAGGATCTTGGGCCACAGCGCAGCAGCGGTCGGGGAACCGTCGGTGTACGTGGTGGCCTGAGCGACCGCCGACAGGCCCGTGGTGCCCTGCGTGATCAGCGTGGAATCCAGCGTGGTCGCGTACCGGCGGAACAGGTCATCCAGGGTGACCTCTTCGGTGCCGGTGCCACGCTCGATGGCCTGCCGCGACAGGGTCTGACGGCCAGCCGCGGTCTGCACGTTGATCGTCAGCAGCGTGTCATCGATGTCGGTTTCCGACGCGTTGTCATGCTGCGACGCCTGCAACGCCACCGACGTGGCGGTGGTGATGCGGGAGATGTTGACCGTCATCCCCGACTCGGGCAGGTCGTGCTTGTTGCACACGTCAGCGAACGGACGCAGCGCAGCGGTGGCCGGCGCGTACAGGTCGGTGAGGTACTGCGGGACCACCAGTCCAGCGAACGCCGAGGTACCCACAGCGCGCTGCAAGTACTGGCCACGCTCCACACGCTCCTCGCTCATGTGACGGTTGAGCCGGTCAGCGGCGTCATGGTCACCGAGGAACGACCGAGTCACGTCAGCGAGGAACACCTTGCCGCGCTTGTCGGTGTCGGGGTTGTAGACGCGGGCCTCCTGGCCGACGCGGGCGACCTCGTCGTAGCGTCGCCGTTCCGCGCCGGGGGTGGTCGCTTCAGCGGCAGCCGCAGCGCGAGCGTCAGCATCAGCCTCAGCACGCAGCTGAGTCAACGCGGCCTCAGCGGCCTCGATATCGCTGTCCATGGCGCGCTTGGCGGTGGACAGTTCCTCGAAGCGGGCCTGCTCGGCGTCGGTGAGCGCGGTGCGCTGCTCGGATTCCGCGCTGGCCAGGATCTGGTCCTGTTCGGCGCGGTGGGCGGCGCGTTGCGCGAGCAGCGCTTTCAGGGACGCCTCACGAGAGGCGATCAGGGTTGCGAAGTCCATCGCGGGTTCTCCAATACGGGAGTGGGTGAATGGTGAGAGGTGTCCCGTCTCATCTGCCGGGCGGTGGCTGGCCGGTCATCTGCGGCCAGAACGATCAGTGGTCGGCTTCGAGGTCCAGCCGGGCGCGCAGCAGCGCGACCTGGGAACCGGTAGCCGGGGCGGCGGGGGTGTCGCCGAGTTTCGCGGTGAGGCGCTGATGCGCCGCCCGCAGCGCGGGGCCGTCGAGCACGTCGATCGCGTCGAACAGTTGCCGGGTGCGTGCAGCGATCGAGGTGTGCGGGTTCGCGCCGTAGTTCACCGCGGACACGTCGCCTCGGTCCAGGTCGACGCGCAGGATCCGGTACTCCGAGTAGTCCGGGGACCATTGCCCGGCCTCGATGCGGAACGCGAAACTCATCTCGGTGACCACGCCGTCATCAATGGCGGCCAGCAGGTCAGCGACGTCGGAGCGTTGCGGGTTCAGCATCGCCGTGGTCTGTAGCCCCTCATCGTCCACGGACAACTCAAGGGATCCGTTGGTGGTACGGGCCATGGCCAGTCCGGCGTGGTTGAGCAGGAACACGACGTCGGGGTTCGCCGCCAACGTCTGGTCGAACGCGGCGGCGTCGACGATCTCGGTGTACTCGCCGAACATGTCCCACATCTCGTAGCCGCGTTCCACCACCGACGCGCAGCCCTGCAATCGAGCGAACTCCTTGCCGTCGGCTTCCACGACCTGGGCGCGCATGTTGCTGGCAGCGAACCGCTGCGAGCGTTGCGGGCCCGACGGTGGCGTGGTGGTGGCCGTGGACTCGATCGCGCGGCGGCGCGCGTCAGCGCCTGCCGTGATGGTGATGGTCATGCGGACGGCCCTCCTTGGGCGGGTGGCGGGGTCGGTTTCGCGGGAGCGACGGCCGCGAACTCCGCCAGGTCGGCGTCAGTCAACGGCGGAAGGTTCATGAGAGCGCGGGCCTCGGAGTAGGTACGCAGTTTCGCGGCGACGTCGTCGCGGATCATCTGCTGCCGGGTCGGCGGATCTAGCCGCAGGATCGCGTCAGAGTTCAGTTTCACGTGACGGCCCGCGGCGACCAGCCCGCGTGACCATGCCGCTTCGCGGCGCGCGATCGCCGGGCCAAGGTTCTGCACCAGCAGCCGCAGCGAATCCTGAGTGATGTTCGCGTACGTGATCGACCCACCCGCTGGGCTCGCGGCATCGATTGCGTTCGCTGGGACCCCGAAGAAGCGGCACACGTCGGTGGCGCCGTAGTTCATGGCCTCGATGAACTGAGCCTCATTGGCGGGGACGCTGATCATCTCGTAATCCCAGTCCGAGCCATGCACGAACAGGTCCCGGTTACCGACAGCGGCCTTGAACCGGGTCTTGATCACGTCAGCGGTCTTGGGATCCACCGTCTTCTGCGTGTTCTTCAACCGTCCCGCTGGTACGGACCCGTTGGCGAACCAGTCCAACGCGAACTGCTGCGCGGACAGGTACTGGCCCACGCTCATCGCCGCTTGCGCTACCGGGGACAAGCCGACGTGCATCCCCGCGGGCGCGTACTGGCGTTCGTGCCACACGTCCGCAGGGTCATAGCGGGTCCCGGCGATGCGGTACCGGTCGATCACTCCGTTGCGGACTTCGACGACGACCTGGTCGAATGGCACCAGTTCCACCCGAGCCGGGATCCCGAACCCGTCCCGGGCGGTGATCAGTCCGAACGTGTTGCCGCAGCGGTCGAGGTCGAACTGTGTGGCCCAGCGCCAATGCACGCCCTCACCGCCGTCGGGAGTGGCGATGACCGGCGGTGTGGGGACCTGCACGTCCACACCGCCCGCGCGGCGGAACACGTCCACCGGCAGGCTGGAGATCAAGTCAGCGCGCAACCGCAGCGACGCCCACACCGCCGAATGAGCCAGTGCAGTGTGCTCGTTGACGCGCACCGATCCCATCGTTCGGCCCACCCGTGACGGCGCACCAACGTCGCTGAGGCTGACCTTGTCCCGGGTCGTGAAGAACAGGCTCACGCGGCCCGCCTCGCAGCCCACCATGCGGCTACGAAGACCACGACAGCGGACACCAGCAGCCCCACACCCGCTCCCACCGGACCACCGACAGCGGCGGCGGTCAAGACCGCGCACCCGGCCGCGACCAGGAGCACACCCACGACCTCGAGGACCGTCACTGCTGCCATCTGGTCACCTCACAGAATCGAGTCGAGTAAGTCATAGTCCGGTTCCACCGACAGGCCCCACACAGCCCACGACGCCGCCACCAGCGGAGCGATGTCGGCTTTCGCGGCGCGTCTGCGCCACGTCCACCCATCCCCCAGTTCGTATTTCCGGGCAGCAGTCGCGGCCGCCGTCAACGACTCATGTGGCCGCACCCTCACCCGGTCATCACGCAGATCGGCGACGAACCCCGCCGCAGCTGCGGCCTGGTGACGGCCCACGACCTTCACCATCGGCACACCCGCGGCGTCGAGTTCCACCGCGATCGGTCCCGCCGGACCCGACGGGTCGATCACCACGTGACCACCCCACGACCCGACCAGTCGGGCAGCCTCAGCGGTCACCCACCCGATCCCATCGCGGCGAGCCACCAGCTCGACGTGGGTACGCCCATCGCGGCGAGCCCCTGCGACCGCGATCGCCGCAGACACCCCATCCGAGGCCGCGTCCACACCGAACACGACCGCCGCGTCGTCGGGCATCACCGTCGCCGGATCCTGCGCCGCGTGGAACGCATCCATCGGCACCGCCGACCCCGACGCCGCAGCAGACGGGATCGACAAACGTTCACGAGCGAAGTCCTCATCGGAGTACGCCGCCCGCTCACTGCGGATGAACGCCTCCTGCACATGCAACCCCAGCGACGGGTTCGCCGCCGCCCACGCCGACACGTCATCCAGATCAGCCGACGGATCCGCCGACCACTCCGAGTAACACAACCGGCCCGGATCCTTCGACACCGCACGAGCCCGCAACGCACGCAACACGTCCGACTCCGGCCCCGGCAACGCCGCCGACGAGAAGTAGTTGATCTGCGGGTTCGGTGACGCCGTCAACGTCGGCACCAGCGCTGCCAGCGCTTCCGCTGACACGTTGTACGCCTCGTCCAGGATCAGCCGGTCAGCGGTGAACCCGCGACCCGACCCCTTCGAACGGGCGATGAACCGGATCGTCTGCCCCGACCGCAACCGGATGCCCTCCTCACCGTTGCTGCGAGTGACCCGCAACACCCGGCGAGACAAGTCCGGTGCTGACTCGATCCACGACAACAGGCGATTGAATGCCACGTTGGTGGTCTTGAACTCATGCGACGAATGCAGCACCAGCCGGGTATCGAGCAGGAACAGGTCCCCCAGTTCCAGGGCCTCGATGATCTGGTTCTTACCGTTCTGGCGAGCCAGCACTGTCGCAGTCTCAAACGCCGACCATCCCCCGGAGTCGTCTTCGGACAGGATCCGATCCAGTTCGTCGGCCTGCCAGTCGTACAGGGACAACCCCACCGACTGCGCCAACTCGACAACTTCGACCGCCGACGAACCCACCGACCGTGGCCGGCACGACACCCGAGGCAGCCGCTGCCCCAGCATCACGTCACGACGAGCGACGGCGACGCTCACGCTTGGCCTTCAACTCATCGACCGCGTCACCCGCGTCCACCGACGCCGCACGAACCGCCGCCAACGACAACCGCAGCTCACGCGACAACGCCGCAACATCCCGCGGCTCACACTGGGTCAGCGACCGGGCCACGGCGAGCACGGCTTGCCCGTCGGGTGTGTCCAAGACGCCTAACCGCCGCAACTCAGACTCAGCCGCTGACACGGTCGTTACCGGCGGTTTCCGGCGACTCGCGGCCGGTTGGGCGGGCTTACGTGCCATCACCGATCACCTCTCCCGAGTGACGTCGAATCCGGGGACATTTCCCGGCGAAAAAGATTGCCGGACGGCTCGGCACGGCGACCAGATCGCACGCGCGCAGCAGATCGAGGTAGTGTGGAT
>ERZ761592.181-NODE-181-length-33546-cov-287.744110_pt1 | contig 33546 bp, 59 predicted proteins | sample MGYA00433095_ERZ761592 | MGnify/ENA primary metagenome ERZ761592 (study PRJEB28899, sample SAMN03785554) | bioreactor sludge metagenome | biome: EBPR Sludge; feature: EBPR Bioreactor; material: 0.22µm filtered reactor supernatant | place: Saint Lucia: Queensland... | reverse complement strand
GCGGCGGCCTTCGCCTGTGAGCCATGCTTGTGCATGGCGGCGAGAGACGCTCGCAGTTCCGCGTCGGAAAGCTCTTTTGCACTCATGCAATCATGCACCGGCGGCGGCGGACGCCATGGCAAAATCATGGGCCTGCCTCGGGATGATGATCGTGTAGCGCACGCACCCGCCGACCTCGATAAGGCCTACGAACACGGCGTCCGGCCCTTCGACAAAGAAAATGCCGACCATCTGCGAGTCGGCCGGGATGCTGAGCCCAAGGGCACTGGAATAGACCGCCGCAAAACCGGGATGGTCGGCTTCCATGCGGATCGAAAGGGGCATGGAAAGCGCGTCGGCGTCGGCCTGGTAGGCGTCGAGATGAGCCATGGGCGCTTCGCACTTGGCCGCATTGGCGGCGACAGGGAAAAGCGCTGCGAAGGCGAACGCGACTGCATAGAGTGCGGATTTCATGCTAGGCTCCTACGACAGAGAAAACCGAGACGGCCCCGGTCAGACCACAGGCGATGACGAGTACGCAGAACCAAAGGAGTGGTGCGCCGTTCATGGCTGGCTCCTATTTTCCGGGGAATTTCGGGTCGTCGCGCCAGCGGCGAGCGGCGCGGATGACGCCCTCGCAGATCAGCATGGCGGACAAGCCGATGGCGTAACCGAACGCGCCCTCGATCCCCTGCGATGCTTCGAAGGGCCAGTATTCGACGGCGGCGGGCGTGAGATATCCGGCGGTAAGTGCGCCGATGATGCAGGAGACGATAGCCTGTCGCACTGTAAGACCGGGGAGAATGAGAGAGCGGACGAGGCCGCCAGCGAGACCGGCGAGGACGGAAGATGCCTTGACGCCAAGGATGGACTGAAACGGGTCGCTCATTTGCGCCACCCGCAAAGGCGCTCGCCTTTCTGATTATGCGCGAGGATGGCCTTGACCTCAGCGTCGGACAGGGCGTCAATAGCCGCAGAACCGAGGCGGACGGGCTTGGCTATTTCGCAGAAGGAACCTTTGGTCGTGGTGCAGGCGGCTATCGACAGCAGACACGCCAGCATTAACGATCTGGCGACCATTCCTTGAGTTCCTTTCGTGCTTTGGATGGGGGGATAGCGCCGATGTCGTTGTCGACTTCATCCGCGATGGTGCGCGCCTTGCGTTCGGCTTCCGCCTGCTTTGCGCGTTCGGCGGCGGCGCCGGCACGACGACCGCGAACGATGGCGGCGATGACTGCCGCAATGCCGGCGAGCACCGCCAGAACGGTCGGATTGGCGAGGATGGTAGCGATGATCCCGGACATCACTTCATCTCCGGGTCGCGAGCGCGACGCGCCAATTCGGTCACGATGCCAGCGACGAAGAGATAGACAGGAACCCACTTCGACGGGACGTATTGCGAAAACAGGTTCGGGTCAGTGACCGCAAGCGTCTGGAGGACAGCGCCGCCGAGCATCTGGAGACGCGCCCATAGGATCGTTTCCGAGTCCTTGAACCATTTGCGGATTGACGACCACATTAGCGGCCCCCTTTCAGGATTTTACCGATGATTTCGAAGATGATTGCGAGGATGCCCCGCTTCGGCGCAGGCTTGGGCGCTGGCGGGCTTTGCGGGACTGGCGCGGGTGATGGCGCAGGAGCGGGCTTGGCAGGATCCACGGGCTTTTCTTCGCCGTAGCCCATGGCCTTCAATGCTGCATCGTATTCGACCGCATGGCCGGCGATTAGCTTCGCCCTGTCCGTCCCGTTGACGATGCGGCGAGCGCCGGTATAGTCGGACTTGTAGAGCGTGATGTAGTCCTCCAGCGACTTGCCGGTGAACCACCCCTCTTTCATGCCGGTAACGAGGATGGCGGCGGAATAGGCCGGCTCCAGAAGCTTCTTCGGGTTGGCGACGAAATCGACGCCGAGCGCCTTCCCTGCCTTTTCGTAGTTCCGTTTCCATGTGAGTTGAACGAAGCCCATGCCGACATACGGGTAGTAGGGCTTCGACTTCAGGTACTTCTCCCCGCCCATTTCGCGGACCGGCTTCATGGTGTGCGCAGTCTCGTGATACGCGGTCGCGAGAACATAGGCGCATTGGTTGCGCAGGAGCCCGGCTTTCCTGCATTCCTCGACAATGAGACGTGTGTAGCCGAGGTCCATCTTCATGGGCGGCTCCTTTCAGTTGCGGAAAGCGTGGATTGCGCTATTGTCAGCGCGGGTGGGTGATCAAACGCACGGAAGCGTTGGGGTACTGGTTTTCTCGGCGATGATTGTCGCCACAGCGCTTGTCGTGCTCGCCGCAGACGTTCTGTCCAGGTTCTAGGCCGTCAAAGCTTGACCTGATAGTTGAAAATGATGGTGGGCTGAACGTTATTGTGTGCGCCGTCGCCGCCCGTTGATGCCGACGAACCGCCAATCGTATGCGTGTGATCGCCGGATGAAGACGAAACGACGCTGTTCGCGTTGCTTCTCATGCCCGTACCGCTACCGCCGCCCGCCAAGACGCCTTGGCCCGTCATGTGCGTGTGCGCTCCGGCAGTCTCGGCCGTGTATGTCCCCGCCGCGTGCGTGTGCGCAGGCATTTCGCCGCTGACCAGCGTATGAGACTGGGCGCCGCCCGACGAACCAATCGTATCGCCCGCAACCGGAGACGAGAGCCGCGACACGTCGGCGAGGTTGTCCCATCCCGCCGCGACGCGCTCCCGATGATCGGGAAGCGGCATGCGCTTGTTTGCCGCGAAATCCGCTGCCGCGCTCGCGCCTCTTGTCGTCGGGCTGCCGGAGCTGTCTTGAATTGGAAGGACGGTGTTGTCCCAATCGGTCCATAGCAGAGTGAACAGCGCCGACGTATCGGCATTGGCGCGAGACGTGCCCCCCGACGAGGCCGAACCGATGGTCTTGCCGTCAAGAAGCAACCACCCGGTTTCGGCCGTCTTCTTGACCGTCTTCTTGATGTCGCCGGTCTTGTAGAGGGCATTCGCGATGGACGTTCCGTATGCAGTCAGTTCGTCCGTGGCGAATTGCAGGACCGTCGACAGCGGCGCGTGCAATATCCTTCCGTCGCGATAAAGCGCGATGCGAACCGCGTCGGCGTCGTCGATTTCGGAGATTGCCGCAGCGTCGACCGTCATCAGATTTTAATGATCTTGTTCAGGATGATGGTCGGTTGCACGTTATTGTGCGCCGTGCCGGAGCCGGTCGACGCGGTGCTGCCCGTGATCGTGTGCGTATGCGCACCGCTCGATTGCGTATTGAATGCGTTGATGGTCTCTGTGGAACTGCCGCCGGACGCAACCTTTCCACCGCCGGACGTGTCGTGCGACGTTACCCCGGTGAAGTCGATTGAGTGTACATGCGCGCCATCGCTGGCGGTGGCGATGGTGCCCGCCGCGTGCGTGTGCGCAGCCAACTGACCTTCCGTAAGAACGTGAGTCTCTGCGCCGCCTGTTGCGCCGAGCGTGTCGCCATTGAGGCCGCCCGTCTGGTTTGTCAGGCGATCTGCGGACGTGCCGCCCATATCATCCTTGCCGGCAATGACGCGCCCGCGAAGATCTGGGAGGTTGAACGTCGTCGATGCATCGCCAGCACCGAATGTCGTGGAAAGCACCGCAAAAAGCGCCGCATACGTCGTGCGGGACACCGCCTGCCCATAGCATAGCAGATAACCGGACGGCGCGGACGACCCGGCATAGTCAAAGATCATGCCGGTCTCCACGCCGTTGACGGTCGGGTTGATCAGGAGCCATGCGCCGGCGCCGCCATTCAGTGCTGTGTTGTACCGGACGGTATAGATACACCCGGACTGGATATCCGCCGCACCGAGAGCGGCTGCGCCGGTCCCCGTCGCCTTAAGCACAGCCTTCGCGCCAATGGAGTTGACGTTTAGCGTCGTCGCCCCGGCGTTGGTCGCCCCGGCAACGAACACCACGACGCGCCCGTTCGCGTATGACGAAAAACCGCTGGCCGCTGTGACCGTGATGGCATTCGCGGTTCCGCCCGTGGTGAGAGACCCGTCGATATCGGTGACGAAATCGCGATTGCGCTTCATCATGACGCGCGCGGAATCGTTCACCGTGCCAGGGTCTTGCCCTTCGGCCCAATTGATATCGCTGTCCGCGTTGCTGTTAGACGATGCTGTCGACGACCAGTCATAAATGGAAGGCATCAGGCAAGCCTCTTCCTGAGAGCTTCGACGAAGGATGAGAGGGCGGTGGCATGTTCTGGCGACGGCCCCTGAAAATGCACCGGGGAGAATTGCGGCTGGTCGGTGCCCATGCTGCCGAACAGGTTCGCGAGCGCCAGCATGGTCGGCCCGTTGGTTGCCGGAACCATGTCGGGCATTGGCGGACCCTGCATCGGCATGGGTTGCGGCGGGTCGATTTCAGTTGTGCCGAGCGCCGGGGCGAGCGTGCCGGGGAGTTGCGGCGGGGACGGTTCCTGTGCCGCGACCGCGCCGGGAACGTACTTCTTCATGGACGTGTCGGGCGTGAACGGGACGGCCATGCCGCCGAAGCGCGCCGGGTCTACACCGCCCGACGCCATGGTCATGTTCGGTTGCCCAACCCCACGTGATGCAACGGGGACCTGATCAACCGGGAGAGGGCCGGTGAACTCCCGAACCGGATCACTGCCGAGCAACGCCACCGCCTTGCGACGATGCCCGCCCATCTGGTTTTCGACCTTGTCGCGGACAGTGCCGGGCGCACCGCCGGCGGCAGCGTCCGACCTACCGTAATACTTGTCGCCTACGCCGCCAGCATTGATGGCCGAGTAAATTTCGAGGAGCCCGGCGCCGGGACGAACGCCGCGATCCACAAGATACTGGCCCGCCGCTTCGACCTGATCGGCAACAGGCGTATCCTGCCCGACACCATACTGCCTCGCCTGCGGTTCGCCCCACTGAATAAGGCCGCGATGCGTGCCCCATTTGGTCGTCGGGCCTCGCTGCCACGGGTCGAACGTGCCCCCGGTCTCGTAGGACATGGCGGTTGCCAGGTCGACGGGATCGATGCCGAGACGCGACGACGTTTCGATGATCGCGCGGCGAAGTTCGTCCCGCATCGGCGTCCCCCGATTGAAAAGAAAAAGGCCGCCCGAATGGACAGCCCCAAGGTGTTCGATTACTGTGCGCGGCTATGCAGATTGAGCACGACCCGAACGAGACGCGCCCCAACAATCGCGTTTACTGGATACTTGCGTTTTTCGTCGCCGCCGGATGGGCCAACTATCTCATGACCCAAGAGATCGACTGGTACAGTCTCGCCCTCGGGGCATTCACAATGGGCCTGCTTATGTCTTGGTCCATCGAGAAGACGGGAAACAAGATTCCCGACTCATGGCGCGGCTAATCGGCCCGTTCCCGCCGCGCCCGTAGCCGTCGCCATCGTGTTCATGATGGCCTGCCGTGCCTGATTGGACTGCGCCTTTTTCAATGCCGCCGTCAAAGCCGCACGGGCCGCCGCCGGGTCGGTTTCCATCAGCACCTTGGCAACGCGGGCGATGACTTGTGGCGTCATACCGCTTGCCTCGTTCATGGCCTTCGTAACCGCAGAGATCACGGCATCGACAGGACGGCCGGACAGCAGCTTAGCCATCACGGATGGATCGAACTTCGCCATTTCTGCCGCGTCGGCGAGGTTGTCGGCCGTCTTAGAGCCGCCGAGGGCTGCATTCGCAGTTTCGAACATGCGCTGTTCGCGAGCGATCTGCCTACCCATGCGGTCGGCTCGCTGAGGAATGGCGAAAGCCGGGAATTCCTGTCCCGTCTTTTCTGTGATGAGCGTCCGCGCCTTGTTGGTCGTCGGCGACATGGACATGCTTTCGACCTTGGCAATCATCGGGTCGGCGTACCCGGCCCTGAACGCCATCTTTTCTCCGCCCTTCATTTTGTTGAAGGCTGCGATGTTGTCAGCCGCGCGCGTCCTTCCAGACGCAGCCGCCGTGCCGCGTTCTACCGCATCGATTGTCCGGCTTTGAGCGCGGAAAGCATCGTTTGCAGCACGATAGCCCGGCGAAGCGCGTTCCAATGCCGCGTCCAACTGCGAATTGACCTGAGACAGAAGGCGGACCTGATTGTTTCGGCCGGCGCGAGAGGCCGCCCCGATCATGTCGTCGATATCCTGCTTGACGCGGAGAGCCGCACTGAAATCGGATACGACCGACTTTCCATCGGTGATGAGCGAGCGGGCGCGGCGCAGAACGCCTTCAAGGCTATCGTCGGCAATGCCGGAACCGGGGTTGACGATACGGTTGACGCCCGGCGTCAGGTTGTCATCGAGGGAGCGGATAGCGCCAGAAACGTCCACAGCGCCAGCGCTGTTGCGGGCGGTTTCATAATTGACATTCGCCAAAGCCGAACGTTCCGCGCCGAGTTTTGCCGCTCGCTGCGCCGCCGTGTCCTGTGCATTGAACCCGCGCGCGAGCGAGGACGCCAGTCGTTCGCCCTGTCCCATCTGGCGCTGCTGCAATGCCTCTACAACGCCCTGCCTCGCCTCATTCGGGGTGCGCGCGACCGTCGAAAGCATCCTCTGCCCGGAATTACCCATGGCATCGGCAACGGTAAACATACCCTGGTCGTCAGCCTGCGAACGCGCCAGCGCGGCGGCGATATCGTCGACAGACATGCCGGAGCGCTCGACACCTTCGCCAAGGGCGGCGTTGGCGAAGTTCTGGGGGCGAAGTCGGGCCATGATCGGGGCGACAAGCGGCTTCGCTGCCGTCTGAACGCCTGCGATGGCGTAGGGCGTAGCCATGCCAAGCGCGCCGCCGAGAGTGCCGCCAACTGCCGCGCTTCCGAGACGGCCGCCAACGCCCTCGCCAGACCCCGCGCCCTGTAGAACGCCGAGAATAGCGCCATCAGCGGCAGAACCAAACGCGGTACGCAATAGGGACGCTCCGCGACCCGCCGCATTCGCGCCGAACGACAGACCGGCCTTTGCGAGGCCCGCTCCGCCAGTCACGCCGCCGGCGATCTGCCCCGTGAGACGCGCCGCGCCGCCCTGTGCGTCGCGCTCGCGCTGCTTGGCGAGGTTCCCGGAATAGTCCATGAAGTCGCCACCGATACCGGTAAGCGCCCCCATGCCGGCGGAAATCTCGTCGGCCAGACCGAAGGACAGCGTGTCGGCTGCGCCGCGCATGAAGTCGTCAACAGTCGAACCGACGCCACCACCCCTGAAATCGCGCACCTGATCGACGGACACGCCTTCGCTGGCGATATAGCCGTCGATGTCCTCCTGTGGAGCGTTCTGCTCCACCATCTTGCGGACGTTGTTCTTGATGCGCGCAAGATCAGCCATCAGTCGAGTCCGTACTTGGATCGAAGGTCGTTAGCTGGAGCCTGCGGCATGTACTGGCCCCACTGATCATTCGGAATGCCGGCCTTTTGCAGAAGTTTCTTCTGGCCTTCCTGGACGGCGTCGCGGAAGTCCTGTAGGGCCGTGCGGAATGTCGCTTCGTCCTGAGCGCGGTCCATGCGCGCCATGGCGTCTTCGGCCTTCTTGCCTTCGACTTCGGTGATCTGCCCGCCACCCTTCAACATCGAATAGGCCTGGAGGAATGCGCGGCCCTTCAACTGGTTATAGCGCGCAAGCGCGTCGCGCCCTTGTTCGCCCATGGTCCACGACGGACGGAACTGGTCCAGAGGACCAACAATCGCGTCTAGACCGGGGTTGCGAAGCAATTCGTCGATCTGTGCCACTGTCTGCGTCGAGGACAGCATGTCGCTGGGGAGCGTCGCCGTAAGCTCGCCCTGTGCCTTGCCAAGCGCCTTTTGCGCTTCCGCGCCAGCCAAATCCTTCGGGATAGTCTGGATAACTGAGCCCGAGCGGTCGGTGATGCCCCACGATGTGCCAAGATCAACCCGCCCAACGCCCGGTTCTAACGTCCAGCCTTCCGGCATATCTGCCGCCACAAGACCGCCAGCCTTGCTTGGCTGCATGGCGCGAAGATTGCCTTTGTCGTCCTTCGCGTAAAGGACGTTGAGACCAAGTTCGGCCGCGCCACCACGACTCTCAGGGAGCTTGCCTGACAGGATATAGGCCTGCCCCTCGGGCGAGTTCGGATCAAGGCCGTACTGCTGTGCCGCCGCCGCGCGCTGTTCGTATTCCGACTGCTGTCCGCCCTTCATGCGCTGTTTCAGGAACTCCGAGAGCACGTTCGGCTGAGAGGCGATCATCTGCGCCTCTTCCGGCGACATGCCCTGCTTCGTCAGCCATTCGACGGTCTGGTTCTGGTTTTTCTTTCCCGCGCGTTCCGCCCGCCCCGTCGCAACCATCTGCGCAGCACCGGCAAGGCTCTGGTTCGGGTTCGATCCCATCGCCAAGCCGAGGAAGAAGTCATTGAGCGTGCGCCCCCTGTCGCTTTCGGTGAAGGCGTTGTAGCGGTCCATGAAACCCGGCTTCTGCGGCTGCGGAGCGACCGGAGCAGGCGGAACGGGAGCCTGCATCTGGCCCGCGCCGGCAAGCATGTTCGTCGGCTGCATGCCCTGCCCACCACCCATCATGAGCGGCTGCAAAAGGCGGTTCAGGCCGGGAGAGGCGAGAAGCTGCTTAATATCGAACATCGGGCGCCCTCATCCACAGACGGCCATAGTCCACGGCGAGGAACCCGTCCGGCTCCTCGACAACCGCGTCAGGCATGACTTCCGCGACTTCCTGGGCCATGACGCCCGTCACCCGCTCGTCGGACCAGACATAACGATATTCGTATACGTTGAGGCCGTACGGGTTGGTGCCGACGTGGCGGATATCGTCCTTCAACCGAACATCCGACTTGGTGAGTATCGAGCCGAGTGCTCCGATGCCGCCGAGCACATTGAAGGGCTGTGTCTGCGCCTGGACGTTCGTCCCGTAGTTCCCGGCCGAACCCGCCGCAGCGCTCTGGAGAAGACCGAGCCGCGTCCAATCCTGCATGTCTTCGGCAAGCCACTTGGAATAGTCCGCCTGTAGCTTCGCCTGCTGGTTCTGGTCGACAACCTGTCCCGCCCCCAACGCCGCTTGCCCGCCCGCGAGCTGGTTGGCAAACTGCTGGCCCATGAGACCGGCTTGCTGCCCATAACCCTGGTTGGACAGCCCAACCGCCGAAAGCTGGTTCGCCTGATTGCGGTTCCAGTCGTTTTCCAGCCCCTGCAAGAGCATGTTCGTGGTGTTCTTCGCCACGACGCCGGAATGCGCGCCGGAGCCGTACCGCCCGGAACCCGACATGGCGGAATTGATCATGGCGTTCGCGTCGCCGATCTCGCTGTCAAGACGCTGGCGATAATACGGGTTGCCTTCCTGAAGGTACTTGCCCGACGCCATGTCGGCCAGGTTGGCGCTGTTCTGCCCGATGCCGGCGACCTGTGAGCCGTAATCCGGCGCGTTGGTCCCGGCCGATGCAAGCTGATTGACGCCGGCCATGGTCTGGCCCGACAGATCAGCCACGGTCTGGCCCTGATAGACGCCGCCACCGACGCCGCTGTTGTACAGGTCCGTCGCTTCGCTCGCTGACTGCGAAAACAGTGGGGCCGCCCACGCTGGCGGCTTGTTTTCAGTGGTCTGCTTGGTCGTCTTCGACATACGGGCGCACCTTGCGATAGAAAATGATGTCAGCCGAGTAACCCAGCGGGGCGAGGCCCTTTTTCCAGCCTAGGCGGCCGACCGGGCAGACTTCATCGGCTCCGATGGACCACGCCCACCGCTCGATGTCGGCAATGAGCGGGCAGACGTCTATGCCGCCCTCTCCCGCCAACCCTGTAAGGATCACGGACTTGTACCCCGTGGCAGGCGTGGTCTTGATTTCCGTAAGCACGAAGGACAGGAAATCCTCGCCATCAAGGATCAGCCAAAGTTGCGACTTGCCGCTGAACAGTTCATCTGCAAGGCTGCGCATGGTCCAGACGTTGGGGAAGCGGTCGACCAGCTTTCTGAGCGCAGCCGTGATATCCGGCCCGTACCGCGCAATCCTCTCCGCCGGCCAGTCGGATGTCAGTTCGATCCTCATCGGCGACCCGTCGGAACGTTGCGAACGTCAACGCCCTGGGCATGTTCCCATGACGTTCCGGCCGGAATGCGCGCTTTGAACTTGTGGAACCGCCCTCTGCTCTTCTTCTGGACACGGCCCGTTGCCGCCGAAGGAAGCGCCTCGTCGGTCCAGACGATGTTTTCGCCGCGCCGGAACCGTGTCCCAATGGACAGATAGACGCTCGCCGTATCGACGACCGGCAACGTGTCCAGAACCGTCGTTATCTGGCCGGCTACGTCGCCCATTTCCTGCGTCGTCAACGTCGCTTCCATCGGTAGCCCGTTGAACATGGAAAACCTGTAGTCGGAACTGAACGCGCCGAGCAGCGGAGCGCCCCCCTGCCACGCCTTGCTATCGAGCGAGAACGGCAGGGCGTCCAGGCTCGCCGACACATTCACGAGGCTTTCCAACGTGTAGCCCGTCGTCGCGGCGGGGAAGATGGATCGCGTCGAAGCGGTTGCGATCGACCACCGCTGCAAATCCCAATCGTACACCGCAATTCGGTTGAACGTGGAAGCGGACCCGACCTTGAACGCCCAATAGACGCGCGAGAAGAATGGGTCGATGGCCGCCATGATCGACCGGCTGTCCGGCGCCGTCATGAGACCGAAGAGCGTCTTGTCGACCTTCAGGAAGCCGATTGGCACGATGGACCCGTCCTGCCCGACCTGAAAGAACCCTCCCTGATCCGCGTAAAAGGTGAACGCGCCGCGCGACGCGATGGAATCCGCAGAAGCCGCGCCCCGCTTGTCGTGTATCTTCTGAAACGTGAAAATCTCGGTCGAACCCGGCTGGAATGTCGCCTTGAAAATCGACCTTTCGAGGAAGATCAGAGGGTTGGTCGCCTCGGTCGAGCCCTGCACCTTGCCGCCATCAGGAAACGTCTGGTAGTCTGAATTGTTCGTCCCCGGCGTCCACCCCGTGTGGTCGTTGATGGCTGACCAATGGACGCGATCCGGGTTGTTTGACAGTCCCATAAGGACGACAAAATCGCCCCACACCTTTACCACGGCAGCGCGCGGCGGGCTTCCGCCAAGATCGGCAAATTCCGTCGACACGCCAAGCTGAAAAACCTGTGGATCATCGTTGGCGTTTACCGCGATGACGTATTCGCCGAACTGTGCAAATGACCACATGGCCGTCGCCGTCGCGCCATAGGTCGTCGCCGTCTGCGAAACGTCATCCCAAGTTGCGTCTGTATTGCCCAGAATCCACAACTTGTCTGCCGTTCCGGCAAAAATCGTGATCTGCCCCGACAACGACCGAGCCAGAAACCCCCGCCCCATCGGGGCGGCTTCCAATGCCTCGCTGAACATGCCCATCGCCGGGAACGGAAGGTACGACTGGCCCGAACAAAGGACGTTCATCACGTCGCCGACGTTCGCGCCATTCAGTTCCGCCGCATCTGGCTTCCATTCGCCGAACGATACGAACATCAGAAGTCAGTCGCCGCGATACACCCGCGACCGTTGCGCATGGCGGTTTCCCTCGTCATCGCGTTGTGATGGTCGCGGTAGTCGTTCAGCGCCTCGGCGGCCAGGGCCGCGTCCTTGAGCGTGTCCTTGTAGAGGATGTACTTGGCCCTCGCCTTGATCAAGTCGAATGCCTCTGTCACCCATGCTGAGTTCGCCATGTCGTCGGCTGCATCGAAATCAAGACGGTACGGGCCGACCTGTAGGCGGATGGTGTATGCCGTGCTGTCCGGGATGGGATAGAGGCGAAGCCGGCGGCCGAAATAGGTGAAGGCGTAGGGTTCACCGCGCGACGCACTGTTGTCGGCCAGATGCTCGATTTCCTCGGGCGTCGCACGCCTCAGAATGCGCCGTTGGCCGGAAAGTTCGCAATAGACCTCATGGATGCGGACCAGCGTGGCGATGTCGGCGGCGTCGTCTTCGTCGTACCATTCCTGCCCGGCAACGGTCGTGAACGTAATGTCACGACTCTCGTTGAAATAGTAAGTGCTGCGCTCGCAATACCGCACCGCAGCATTGATCGCCCGGACGATCTGGTCTTCATATTCGCCAGTCGTGTCGTCGATATCGTCGGCAATCGCGATGTTGAGGGTAATAGCCATATCAGCCCGCCTCCCTGCCGACAGCCCACGCCTCAACCTCCACGTCGGCCGTGGCGGCGTTGAACCGCTCGTAAGTCCAGCCTCGAGTCGTGCGGATGCGAACCGTCACGATGCCCTTTTTCTCGCCGACGATAGCGGCGTTGGCGAACCCGAGTTCGCTAAGTTTTTCGAGAGGCGTCATCGCAGTGTTTCACGTGAAAGTGCCCGCCGCGACCAAGTTTCTTGCCGCATTTTGGGCATGCGGAGAGTTTGACGGCGGCGACCGGAGCCGCCGCCGTCTTCTTGGGTTTGAACGAGATCAACGTCCAGTCCGTGTCGTCGTGCATCACTGATCCGCGAAGGACGGAACGGTGTCGCTCACTACGAAGCCGGACAGAATCCAGTTCGTGCCGTCGCAAAACACGTTGACGCGCGTGCCGACGCCGGGAGTGACGACGGTCATCTTCGAATTGGAGTTGCCATCGCCGGCAATCGGAACGATTTCGTCGGTGGGCGGGCCCGCATTCGCATCGAGATGCACGACGCCGCCGAGGAAGAAGTTCGTGTCCGAACCGGTGTTGATGACCCAATTCTGGCCGTCCGCCGCGACGCCCTTGCCGATGAACGTATATTCAAGACCGGCCGACGCGGTGGGGAGAGACAGCGTGCACGATGACGTCAGATCGGGGATCACGTGCAGCTTGCCGCTGTTCGCCGCGAGAACCGAATAGGTCGTGGCGTTTGCGATGGTGACGACGCGACCACTCACGTCTGCGGCGGCGTTGATTTCTGCGGCCGTCGCGGTGACGCCCGACAGGATGTTGAGTTCCGAGCCAGTCGCCGTGACGGTCGTCGCGCCCAGGATCAGGGTTTCGATCTTGAACTTCGACTTCTGCCAAAGGCTTTCCGTGCCAGTAGCCATGTGATTTCTCCTTATGAAGGAGGGGGCATTCGCGCCCCCTCACATGGTCACGGGACGACGAATTCGAGGACGACCGTCGCAGAGCCTGCCGGAGAGGCGGCGGCCGTGCTGGAGCCCTCGTACATCGCGAAAATCTCGGTATCGACCGAGAACTTCACTTCCGTCGCGGTTGCCAGGGTGGTGGGCAGCTTCACGCCAACGCTGGACACGTCAACAGAAGCGGCGAACTCGTCGTCGTCGTTGCTGTGCCCAACCTTGATGTAGTCGTTGCCCGAGTTGTTGAACGCGGTGAACACCGCCACGCGGCAAGCAGTGACGATGGCGCCGGCCGGGAGCCAGCCCATCGAAATCGAATCGTCCTCATCCGACACGGTGATATTCGCCGTGAGGTAGTGGACCTGCTTGGTGTGGTAGCGGCGGCCAACGCCTCCTGCGGTTCCGGTAGCCATTTCAGCCTCCTTAGCTCGCAGCTGCGGCGTAGGTCGAAACGACGATGGTCCCGTAGTCGACGCTGTTGTACTGCGTCTTCTTCAGGCCAAAGACCGTGTGGACCGAAACACCGAGCTCGCGCTGGTAGTCGAAGAGTTCTTCGCGCATGTCGTACTTCTCCGGCGTGAACTTCATGCCGAAAGCGCCGACGCACGACTGCGCACCGAGCAGGACCGCCCGGCGAACGTTCGTGACCTTGGAGCCGTCCGCAGCAGAAACACCCTGGGTGACGTGTTCGGCTTCGCGAAGGATGACGTTGTTGTAGACGCCGAGCGCACCCGAGAAGATCGGGTTGTCGCCGCCGCGCTTTTCGGCCGCCTTCTGGATATCCAGCCACTGGCCCGTCGACGTGTTCGTACGAAGCGAGGTCACGTGGTAGGGGTGGAGGTACATCGCATAGTGGTTGCCGCCGTCGATGCGCACGGGGCGGATCTTCGGGTTGGCGGTCTTGGCCTTCTCGACGGCCTTGTCGATCAGGTCGAGCGTGAAGATGTCAGCCGACGTGAGCGAGTTGTCGTTCGCCTGGCCGCCAGCGCGGATGATGCGCGTGGACGACGGGGCGAGGACCGTGTTGAAACCGTACCACTTCGACGAGTTCAGCGAGATCGTCGAGCCCTCGAAGTCGAGGGTGGGCGCGGTGTAGCCGCAGGCGTGGACGAAGAAGGACAGCGACATGCGGTCGGCATACCAGTCCTTCAGGGCGTCGTTGGCCTCCTGTCGGAGAGAGAACGGAACGCGCTGTACATCGATGGTGCCTTCGTTCTTCACCCGAACGGCGTGGGCCAGTTCGTTGATGTAGATCGAATCCGAGTACGTGGTGAGCGACTCTTCGTTGCCTTCCAGCGTTTCGTTTTCAGTGACGCCAGCGCCGGAAAGCTGCATACGCAGACCGAAGGTGACTTTGTCACCCTTGTCCTTGTTCAACTCTTCCTTCATCTGGATAATGGAGTTCTGCGACGTGCCGAAGAGCGGGGCAATGGGGGTCGCCTTGCTCGCTTCCTGTGCGAGCTTGCGGGACCATGCCTTCATGGCGAGCGCGTCGTTAACTCCGTACGAGGTAACAGCCATAGTGGCCTCCTGTTGACGGATGTTTTCGGGGTTTGCGCTTCGCTTTCACGCCGCGAGCAGGCGAAGCCGGTTGACCGCCGGGACGGGTTCCGAGTTGACGCATCGGAGAGCGAAAGGGCCTCTGAGCCGGCCCTGATTAGCCTTGAAGACGGACTAGCCGCCCATCAATCTGCGAAACTTGTTCGGGTTTGCCTGAACCCACTTGTCGTATTCCGCCGGCGACATGGCCAGCAGCCCTTCAAGCGTGAGTTCGTCGCCGCCTGCCTTGCCTGGCGCCTGCCCGACCGTACGGGAGGCGTCCTGAGCCCGCGCGATGGATGCCAGCTTGTCGGGCATCTGCGGCTGCTGCTGGCCCTGTGGGGGCTGCTGCGCGGCCTTCTGATAGCCGAAGCCCTGGGCAAGATGGTAAACCGCCTGTGCCGGACTGAGGCCCTGTTGCTTCGCCGCCTGAATGATGGACTTCAGTTCGGCGTTGATCTGCTGAACGCGGCCCTGCTCGGTGCGGAGTTGCGGATTGGCGAAGGACAGCGCCTGCAACTGCCTGTCGCGAAGGTCGGACATGAACTTGACCGCATCGCCGAAGTCGGGCGTCTCCGCCATGTACGACTGCGCCGACTGGTGCCATTCCGACCAGATGGCCTGTTCCTGTTCCTGTGACGCGCGGGTCTGCCTTTCGGCTTCCTCGCGCTCGCTGCGAATACTCCGCTCCTTTTCGATCTGGCGCTTGAGCCATGCGTTGTGGGCGAAGATATCGACGTTCGGGTCGGGCTCCGGGTCTTCCTCGGCCGGCTTCTGCTCGGCTCCGACGCCCGCCTTGAGTAGCGTATTCCAGCGGTCCTCAAGGATCGCCTGCTTGCGGCTGATCTCATCAAGCTGCGCCTTGGTCTTCTTGTGCTCCTCGCGTTCGGCGTGGAGCGCCTGATGCGGGACGAATCGCCCCTTTTCATCGCGGGCCTTCTCGGTCTCCGCGACTTCCTGCGGTGCCGTCAGGACTTCGGCTTCGGTTTGCAGCCCTTCTTTTTCGACATGTTCAGGCTCCGGTGCTGTGAGAGGAGCGTTGCCGCCGCTCTCGAAATAGGCAGTTTCCTCGGCCGTGAGCGCGCTCTGGTTCTCAGCCATTGGACGCCTCCCGGTTTGCGGCCTTCTCGACGGCAACAAGCCAATCCAGGTGTCTCCAACCCGGCGTCCTCAGCCTGTCCACCGGCTCAATCCCAAGCCGCAATGACTTTTCGACAATCGCCTGATCCGAACTCGGCCACGGGTTGTTCGGCGCTCCTTTCGGGTATTGGATTTTCAAAAAATCCTCATACTGGGCCTGTGTTAGCGGCCCCAAGTCCTTCGTTTCCATTTGTCACCCTTGGCCGTAACGTGGCCCTACGAAGCGCCATGCGCTGGCGCGGCGAAACCGGCTTCAGGCCGGGATCAGCTTGTGTCGAATCGCTCGCGCGTCCCACAAAGCATTGTGCTGAACAGCACCCGGAAGTGTCGTCGGATAGGCATCAACCCACTTGATCACAAACGCAAGATCAGGCAGCGGCCTGACTCTTTGCCCGGGGCCGGTGATCAGCGATGCGCAAAAGTACCGTATGTCATCAGGCCAGTCGGCGAGTATTACCGGCTCTTCGTCGCCAGACAGAAAATCGCGGATATGATGTCCGAAAGTCGAACGGCTCACCCATTTCGGAGGCTCGCCGACGTCGATTTTGGGGATGACGTTTACGCCCACCCACTGATCAGGGTCGGTCACATGATCGGCAAGATAGATGAACGAACCGTCTTCCCGCACTAGGGCAAGCGAGATCAATTCCCCGCCAAAGCCGTTGAACTCTGTGTCGAGGTAATATCTCACGCGCTTGCCGCACTCGTCTGCTTGGTCGCGGCATTCTTGCGAGCGACCGCATTGGCCTGTTCCTGAAGCGCAATCTTGCGCGCCTCCATGCCGAGCTTCTGTTCGGCGATTTGCATGTCCATCTCGGCTTCACGCTGCTTGATCATCAGATCGATGCCCTTCATCTCGACATCCATCTGATTTTCCTGCTGGCGCATTGCCAGATCGGCCTGCTTGCCCTGCATCTCAATCTCGTGCTTTTCGCGCTCGGCCATCATCTTCTGCTCTTCCGGCGACGGCGGCTTGGGCTGCTGTGCGGCCTGTGCCGCCTTCTGCTTGAACTTCTCGATCATCGAAGCCGGGAGCGGCGACACGGCGAGGATTTCGAGCGCAACGTCCGGCGTGACCAGTTCCTTGACCATCGGCAGCATCTGCAACAGAATCTGCCACGTCCGTTCCTTCTCGTTCGGAGAGGTCGGGCTGTCGTCAACGATGATATCGTAGGTCTTGTTCGCCACAGCCTCTTTGGTCAGCGGCACATACTGGCGCTTGTCCTCGCCGACGATGCGGATGAGACGCCCATCGGCAAGATGCTCCTGAATGAGGTAGAGCACCGTCCTGCCCTGCCGCTTGCGATAGCGGCGAAGGGCGTTGAACAGCGAGGCGAGCAGATTGAGCGACGACTGGCGGCGCTGGTATTCGAGCACGCCGGCCTGGTCGACCTCGCGCGTGCCGATGAACTCCGGCGACAGGCCCGTGACCTGCGAAATCTCCTCCTTGGCCTCCTGGAATAGTGCCCAAAAGCCAGCCGGGAACTGCGCCGCCGGCTTGGGCATGATCTTCGGTCGCTCGCCAGACAGAGCGCCGTCGTCCAGCCATGTAACGGCGTCTGCCTTCGCCCAACTCGCTTCAAACTGGCGCTGGTCCTTCGCCGCGCTGGCCTCCATGGCAACGCCGCCCTTGGCCTGCGAATTGAGCAGATACTGAACCTGCGAGAAGAACTTGTTCGACCAGCGTTGCGGGTCTTTCGCTGCCCTCACGATGCCGTAAAACGTGCCCTTGATCTTGTCGCGATAGCCGGTGATCGCTTCCCATCCGAACATGCCGGGAGGCACCATGGGCTTGTCGGGCTTGCCGAGCACTTCCGAGCCGATGAAGGCACGGCGGACGACCTTGCGATACTGCTTGATGGCCGGGAATTTGGGGAACTGGCGGCGCGCAAGCTCGACTTGCTGTTCCGTGTATTCTCTCGGCTCGCCAGTCTTCAAATCAGGGCCGCGAAAGTACGCCTCGCGCTCCAGCCACCTGATTTCGACCAACGTGCATTTCTTCGGCAGATCGCCCGTCGCGTCGCCCTGAGAACCGTCATAGTCGTCCGCAGCGTCCTGATCATGCGGCTTTGCGTCGCCGATGCCCTTCACCCATGCGGCATGAAGCTTCTTCTTGTCCTTGACGCCCGTCAGTTCCGACGCCTCTTCGTAGGACACGTCACGGATGCGCGAGAGACGGTTGGCGTCCGTCAGGTTCGGCTTGGACGCATTGCAGTCCCACACCATTTCGAGCGGGTCCATGCGCTCGATGACAGGCGCGCCGTCAGGATCAACCTCGAAATCGAGCCGCGTGTCCGTCCAGCCCATGCCGCAGATCACGGCATCCTCGAATGCGTCCGACTCCTCGTCCTCGGCTCCGCATTCGTCGCGGAACCACTCGCCGGCCGCCGTCAGGACTTCGTTCGCCAGAGCGTCCCCCTGCTCACGCGGGATATAGCGGACCTCGCGGCGGTTGTTGATCTCCGAACCGACCACGGCGTTGACCAGAGGAGCCACGCGGTTGAACGTCAGGGCGGGCCGCATCTGACTTGCCAGCGCCTGCCTGTCCTCATCCGACCACTGGTCGCCCGAATAGAACTCGAAATCCTCACGGGCTTCCTTGCGCCATTCCTGGGCATGGCGAAGATCCTGCTTCACCCAGCCTTTGAGCTTTCGATCCAGATCGGACACGGCCGAGCCGTCCGACGAAGACTCGTCGGCGATATAGTCGTCTTCGGCCATTGATTTTCCTTACCCGGCCATCCAGGACGAGGATGAAGATGCGCCACGGCCCTGATAGCGGCCCTTGGGCATCGGCATGTCTGTTGCTGCCATCGCGGCGCGCATGCGGAATGCGTCGGCCCCGTGCGATGTCCAGTCGTGAAGCGGGGAAACCTTGAACACCCGCTGCTTCTCGTCGTAGTCCCTGCGATACTGCGTCAGGCTTTCCAGACCGCGCTTGCACCGTTCTTCGTCGAACCAGCACCGGTCAATGTAGCGCTGCGTCGCGTTGATCCCGTCCATGACCGCATGGCGGGGAACGATGGTCGGCTCGATGCCAAGTCCGCGAAGCGTTTCGACGCGCGTCACACCCGTCGAAAGCGACTTCACCGCCACGTCGTGCGGGAAATAGTGCTTGGTGTAGACGTAATCCCTGTCTCGCAGCACCTTGGCGTAATGGTCCAGCCCGACGCCGCTCGCCTCGTAATAGTCAATGATGCGCTCTTCCCGGCCGAGCGTCTGTCCGAACCAGATCGCCGTCGAATCCGAGACGCCCAAATCCCATGCCGTCCAGACGCCAAGGCCGCGCTCGATGGGAATGCGCGCGATGCGGCCCTCTACCCTCGCCCGCTTCATCTGTTCGGCGTAGAACGCGCCCTTGATGGCTGCTTCGAACGAACACTCGTATTCCTGTTCGTACTCGTCAGCCGAGAGCATGCGCCTTGAGTCGCGAAGCTCTTCATCCTGAACGATGCCCGTCTCCGATGCCTTGAGCATCAGGTGGAACCATTCGTCGGAATTGAGCGCGCCGGGCCATCCCGTTTCGGCATCGCCATTCCAGATGCGCCAGAAGTCGTTACGGCCCTTTGGAGTGCCGATAAAGGTTGCCCAGCCCCTGCGGTCGGAAAGCGCCGGCCTTACAACCTGAGGCCAGACGCGCGGGTCCATGTCCGCATATTCATCAAGCACGATGCCATCGAAGTAGAGGCCGCGAAGGCGGTCGTAGTTCTCAGCGCCGTAGAGCCTCACCCGCCCGCCGTTCGGCAGATCAAGCCTCAACTCGCTTTCGTTGATCGATGCGCCGGGGATCGGGGCGCCGTACTGCTTCACGTAGGACCAGGCGATATCCTTGGCCTGGGTGTAGAAAGGCGCGACGTAGGCAAAGCGCGGATTCGGCTTGTCGCAACGAAGGGCCGCGTCGATCAGGTCCATGACGCAAGCAACCGTCTTTCCCGCCCTGCGGTGGGCGACGATGCAGGCCCAGCGCTCTTTCCTCATGTGGAACGGGGCGAATTGCTCTCTCGCCCTGTAGCCGAGATCAATCACCTGCTCTCGGGACACCCGACACCACCTTGATTGTCAGGCCGCCCTCGACTTCCGCGTTGACTTGCATCGGGAGGACTTTGCCGAGCAGGGAAAGGAAGGGGCCTGGGTTCATCGTCGCTTGCCGCGTCAGATATTCGACCATATCGCCGTCGCCCGCGTTCTGAGCCGCCATGAGAATGGCTTCCTTCAGCAGCGCCGTCGTCTTGTTTGGGGTTCCCTTCTTCCGCCCCGTCTTCGATCTATCCAAACCTACTTTAGGCATGAAGCCCGCCTTACCCCTCCGGCCCGGTTTGCATCACGTACACAACCGCGTTCGTATAAGCCGTGCAGTTGAGGCGAAGGGTGACGTTGGCCGGGAACTCGGCGACCTTGTTGTAGTCAGCCGTGATGGCCGTCTCGATCTTGATGTAGTTGCCGTTCGGGAGAAGGCGTTCCACATCGACCGAAGCAGTGCCGGCGAAGTCCATGGCAATGTCGATCTTGCGGCCGGTGATGACCGACGACTGGCCGGTGCCGCTGAACGTTCCTGTGACTGCCATTGTTGTCTCCTCAGGAGATTCCTGCCCAGCGCCGGGCGCGTTGATTGATGATGTTCGGATCGAAAATCTTGACGCCGCTCGTGCCGACATACCCGGCCGGCTCGTCAGTGCCCGCCCTGTGGCGAGGGTGTGGGGTCAGACCGGCTCGTCGGGGCGGAGCTTAAGGTTGCGACCGGCAAGGATAGCATCACGCCACTCAATTGCGGCGTTGCCCTCCACCAGCCCGCCGGCCGAATAGACCTGAAGGTTGCCACCGCCACAGGCTGCCATAGCATCCTCGGCGGAAATCACGCCGTCGACACCCCACACGCCAGAAATCTGCGGGAGATCACCGTCAGTGGTTGCGAGCCAAGTGATGGCAAGTTCGGCAGTCGCAGACATGTCCTGTGCGAGCCAGTGAGTGGGAGTGGTTTCGTAGGTTGCCTCTTCGTTGTCAGCGGCCACGAGTGGGACGGAGAACGTGTTCGGACCACGACCGGTAGCTTCCCATACTAGGTTGCAGTTGGTCTTGACGGCGTCGGTGCAGATGAGGATTGCGGGGACTGCGGACATTGGAAGCTCCTAGAGAGTGACGCCGGTCTTTCCGGCTACGAAGGTTTCGAGGGATGCGAGTTCGCCGGCTGAGAGCAGACGATTGCGGATGACGGTCTGGTACTCCTTGCCGTTGAACGGGAGAGAGGCCCCCGTCCTGCGGCCGAAATACAGCGGATAGTTTCCAAACACTCCGGTGCCCTGGTCAGAGCTTGACGATGCGGCTTGCGAGCCGTTAAGCCTGAGGGTCGCCAGATCGGTGGAGATTTTGCCCCGACCTGTGAGGACTGCCGTAACTGGGGATACGATCCCGGTAGCCACTGTGTCCGAGATTACGGTGCCTCGACTTCTAAAGGCTACGTTCGATGAGGCTGTAATAGGTGAATATAACCCAAAATTTCCAGTAGCATTCCCAAGCTCAGCGAAGACGCCAATTGCAGCGTCACTCGACTTCGTCAGCCCGGCGCAGATCGCAACCTCATCGGTCCCCCAATTGATGCTCGGCGTGGAATTGCCATCATCGCTTCCGTCGTAGAGAAGCCAGTGCAGCGTGCCGTCGGTCTTGTACTTCGGCATAGAGGTGCCGGTGGCCTGCACGCGGTGGTAGCCGGACTGGCCCTTGTCGAGCATGAGCGCGACCGAGTCGCCATCGGCGGTCACAGGCTGAGTGCCTGCGGTGTCCTTGAACATCGTTGAGAGGTCGGACGGGTCGTACCAGAGAAGGATGTCACCGGTTTGGAATAGCGCGGACGGCGAGAAGGCCCCACCCCACTTGCCTACCAGCGGGCTATAGAGCGGCGAGCGCAGCACGGGACGAAGCGGGGATCGCAATACTGTCATGCTGCCTCGCTGTAGGGCTTTGCCCGCCACTCACGCCGCTATGGTCAGGAGTGACGCTCGATTATCCGGCTTGGGCGGGCAAACGAAAAAGGCCCGGCGATCTGCCGAGCCCTTGAGGCGCATAGCGCCACTCTAGTTGCGCTGACGGGTATACGGTTATGTTTACGCTGTCAAGTTCAATCTTGGCCGTAGGGCTTACTCCTGTGGAGGAGGCGTGGGGCCATCATTTGGTCGCGAGGAACACGCCCATCGCAGCAAGAATGAAAACAGCGTTTGTTACCGCATTTTCTTCGTTGAACACCTCGCCATACCCAGGCTCTGTATAGAATCTGCAAACCGTCACCCCGTTTGCGTCCACCATTTCAACACCGCCCCCCTTGTCTACGACATGCCACGGCCACGGAGAAATAGCCCCAAAATTGTCGTTCATCGCCCCAGCACCTTTTCAATCTTCCGCCCGAGCCTTTCCAAGTCAGCAATCCGTCCCTCGATTGCCTTGACGCCTTCCAGTTGCACTCTTGCCGAGTTCGCCATGTTCTTCATCTCAGCGATGATTGGGGCGGCCTGCTCAAGAAAGGCATCAAAATCAGGATTTGACCCTTCAGGGCCGAAAAACTGCTCTCGCACCTCCGCAACCCACGCCCGCGGAACTCCAAGGTCACGGCTAACGGCGGCGTCCGTCCATGGGGAAATGTATCGCCCGATTTTCTCATCGTAGATTTCGTCGAGCTTATCCGTAATGATGCGCCTATCGTCGCGGCCCATTTCACGAGGAGCGTTCGCTTTCGTCTCAACCATTGGTTCGACCTTTAAGGCTGGCTTCGCTTTCTTTATGCATTCTGGACAAATATCAGCACGTGGCCCGTTCCCGACACGCCAGCCATGGTTCCTAAAATACTGTTCTGCCGCTATAGGTGGCAAGCGTTTATTGCCTGATTGTACGAAGTATGCTTTACTTTCGCATTTGCAGCATTCGATCCTCATGGCTGAATACCTGTTGCCGTCGCGATTGATACTCTCGAATGGAAATGACCTCTCGCCCATCACGCATCCCCCCGTATTCCATAATGCTCCACGAGCGCATGCAGTCCGCGCTTCAGGAACTCGATCATGTGCCCGTGGTAGATCGGCTCATCCCGGATGCACACTGCCTTGCACACAGACGTGACGGGACGGCCGGACTCGTCTGCCATGCCGAGCGTAGCTTCGATAGCCATGACGGCGTTGGATGCCGCGCGCACTGCCGCCGGGTTTGGATCGCGACCGATGCCATGAACACGGGTCAGATCGATGGCGCTGGCGGCAGGGAACGGTATGCCGGTCAGGGCGTAGTACCGCGCGAAGTCCTCGCCCATGCGGACGCCGGCCTCGTATTGAGCCTTCGTCAGCTTGTTGCGCGCGTCGAGATACAGCCTGCCGAGGACGGAACCGGCCTCGGGGCGCTCGCAATCGGCCGCAGACAGGCCTAGGACGCGCATTCGGGCTTCGGTGACGGTTTCCTTCACGGCGCGCTCCGTTTCGCCCTGGCGGGCTTCCTTGGCCTGAATACGGCGGGATAGACGACCGTTCGGCTCTCGCGTTTCGGCATCGGCCGCAAGTCGTGCCGCGCGACGGGCTCTCAGCTTCTGTGCGGCTGTGCGAGCGATTGGCTTCATTCAGTTTTCCCCGCGCAATTCGTTGAGTTCAGATTCCCACCAATACCGTTGTCGCACCGCTGCAACGGCATCGTACTTCGCGCGGATCATCGACAGTTTGTGTCTCGCCGACACAGAACGAAGTGCGTCAACTTCGTATCGAAACATGTTGGCTGCGCTATCGAGGCGGTCGATGCGCTCTTGTTCGATTTCCTCATGAGACCGGAAGCCGGACAGGCGCTTGACCAATTTTGCAATACGCGACGCCTTGTTAGGAGCCGCGTCGGCGGCTTTGATGGCCCCACCATAATAGCCTGACGGAGTCACAGCCATTCCGGCCGAGACAAGCGGCTCGACAACACTCTTCGCTGCGGATGGCCCAGCTACGGCCGCCCCACCCATGAGGCCGAAGAACTTGCGGCGGGAAGCCTTCATTCAGCCTGATCCCTCGCAATAGCGTCGCAGTAGGCCGTCCTTAGCGGTTCCGGCGCGTAGAGTTCCAAATGGCCGAGAACGCCTTCGGCAGACACCATCGCCCACCCGACGCAATCGTTTTCCCCGCACCCGCACGGGAGCGCGACGTGAACACGCCCATGGCCAAGATCAATAAAGCCGAGGCTGGACCATGACGCGTCCAACCCGCTGCGGAGCGCATAACCTCTAACGAATTCCTCTCGGGTCATTCAGTCTGATCCCTTGCGTATGGCGGCGGCGATGGAGAACGCCAGAAGACCGTGCAGGTAAGCCAGCCACCTTTGCTCCCGGTTGTCCTTGTGCTTTGCTTCTTGCTCGCGATAGTCAGCGGCGAACTCGTCCACCACCTTGGCGCACCGCTCCCGCTCGCGTTCCTCCCCGCGCTTTTCTGCGGCGAGGATGGCGGGCTGCATTGCCTCGATAGCGGCCTTGGCCTCATACTCGGCGTCACGAACCAGATCGCTGTCGATCCCAGCGAAGAACGCATCGACATCGTTGCCGTACATTTCCGGCTCGCAGTCGTAGTAGCGGGCCTTTAGGGTCGCCCTCGCCACGCGCGCAACCATGTCGTCAGGGATGGTGGTCATGCCGCCTCCTTCACGCTGCGAAGCGTTGATGCTGTCTTGCCCTGATAGACGATTTTCCGGTGCGCGTTGCACCACGCCCCATCGGATGGCGCGCCGCAGAACAGGTGTTCCTCTCCACGCTGCGCATCGTTGACAGCAAATCGGCACTGGTTGGCTCGCAATAGATCCAGAGGCCGCCCAGCCATTTGCGCGGAACCCGACCATGGCAGCCTTTCGACATTGCCGGCGGCGGCCGCCGGGACAGCCGCGATGACACCATGGACTCGCGCGCTCTGCTTGATGACGCTGTTCTTCCTATGCTGCGTCGTCTTTGCTCGGCTTTTGCCTTTGCCATCCATCGCGCCGCGCCCGCCCATAAGTTGGACCCCCAACCTGTGCGCCTTCCCGCTGGCGGCGCTTCGCGATATGCCCAGACGCGCTGCGATTTCCGTGGACGACAGCCGCTCGGCGACCATCTCCTTGAACCTCTCCACAATCTCCGGGGTCCAGATCATGCGCACCTTACAGCCTCTCTCGCCGCGTGGACCGCCCGGCATACATCCGCCTCTTTCGCGCCGATTGCCTGTGCGATCTGCATGGTGTCGAACTCGCGCGTCTGCCACAGGGCGACGGCTAGGACTGCCTGACTGATGCTCATGGTTACGCTCCTGCTTTCTGCTGTTCGAATAACTCCAGGAAGGCCGTCTTGCGCGCCGGCTTGGGCGGCTGCATCTGGACGACGTTGGCGGGGCGTTCGTGCTGGCGGGCCTGGAATGCCCTCTCCTTCTCGCACTCGTCTGCCCATCGTTCCGAATTGAGGTAGACGCTCAGAAGCTGGATATACGGCCGTTCCTCCGGCTTCATGCTGCGGAGATGCCAGCGGGCGCCGTCCATGATGTCTGCCGGGTCTGCGCCAGCCTGTAGCCATTTGGCGTATGTAGGACGGGCCTTGCCGCGTCCGTCTGATTTGCGCGCGTGATCGCGCCAGAGAAGCCAGAGCGACAAGAATTGATCATCAATTGATTCATTCTTTTTTGTCACAGCTCAGCTCCCAGTCGATACCCGTATTCGGTCTCCTTAACCTTCCTCCATTCAATGGCGTCAGTTTTTGTTTTGAACCACTTCTTGATGGGTCGCCCATTCGTGTCGTGGATATACGCGTTAAACCCAATGCTTGCGTGCCTGCTTACACCAACATGCCCGCTTGTGTTATTCTTTCTGTCTCTCCTAGTGTTACGAAGATTCTCTTGGTGCGTGACACTTCGAAGATTATGTATCCGATTGTCGAGCTTATCGCCGTTGATATGGTCTATTACTCGCGGGTCAACGCCATGAACCATCTTCCAGATTATCCGGTGCGCGTAGACCCTCTTCCCGTTTAAAACGCCGCACCTATAATGGCCCGAGAAAAGAGTAAATGCCGCCTTGCCGGCGCGCCTACTCCATTGAACGCTTTGTTTCCATTTAGCGCTCCTTCCTTTGTCGTCAAAATGATAAAGAGGCCTCTTTTTCCAGAACAGAGCCCCAGAAATTTCGTCATAGACGAAGCACTCATGAAGATACTCACTGCTCGGCAGTGAGAAACCTTTGACAATTTCTGGCGTTTCCTCCGCTTTAGTGCGCGGGCGAGTGTTTCTGTACCTCATCTGACTATTTCAACCTCCACGCCGTATTGCGCGGCGACGTGCTTGCGCTTCCATTTCGAGAGCGGCGTGTCCTTGCCCTTCACGTCTTCCACACGGTTCCTCTTGATCGTCGCGTCGTAGTAGGCAAAGTCAGCTCTGTAGGTGCCGATGACTCGGCCCTCTACCGAGAGGATGAATGGCTTCTGAAGCTCGACCTCATAAACCTCGCCGGCCTTCTCGCGGAGTTTCAGGAGCGCGTAGCGGTTGGCTTCCGCCTTGCTGTCGAAAGTTATGCCGTCGATTGTGATGCGGATCGCGCCATACTTGTTTTTTGGGAGTGAGCGGAGAACAGTCGTCATTCTGCGGCCCCATATCCAAGCGCGTACTCGCCATGATATTTGTTGACCGCAGCGCCATACGCTTCCGCAGCCGCTGACGCGGTTTTGAATACGCCCAAATAGACTTGCCGTCCTTCAACCTTGATCTGCGCTTGATAATTTCGGCCCGTATATGTAACTCCACGGGGGAGCCCAGACCGCTTTTCTCGAAACATGTTCCGCCCATTTTGAGATGGCGTAGCCTCGCGAAGATTGCTCCATCTATTGTCGTCGCGAACGCGGTTCTTGTGATCGATTTGACAAATCGGTTCTTTCCCTGTCTGCATCTTCCATATTAGACGGTGCGCGATGTAAGTTTTGCCGCGAAATTTAACCCGCCTGTAGCCCCTCGCGTCCGGCATATCCGCCCGGTAACCCGCCTTGGCTGACCAATAATCGACCTTCCGATAAAGAATGCCTGTGTCGGCGTCGTACCGGAAAAAGTGATGTAGCACTTCAAATTCTGGAAGATCCCCCATCATGTCGCCTCCCCGAATAGAGGCTGCTGGACGGGCTGGGGAGCCGGTGCGGGGACAAACATATCAGGGCGGTCGTAGGCGTCCTGAATGCGGCGACACATCGTGTCGAAGTGATGCCTCTCACGTTCAATCCCGATGAACTGCAGGCGACGCTTGACACATGCGACACCTGTCGTTCCGCTGCCCGCATATGGGTCGAGGACAATGCTCACCGATGCCGGGAGATGGGAAAGACACCACTCCATGACCCCAAGCGGCTTCTGTGTCAGGTGGAAACGTTCCTCCTTGCCCTTGCGAAGCATCCCGTTCCACATCCAGTTGATGCGGCGAACGGCCTTGTCCAGATTGGTCCAAGCCAACTCGCAGTCAGCAAAGTCGGTAGCGCCATTTTCCTTGTCCCACACAAGCCAGCACTTGGACGGGGGTAGGCTGAAATAGTTGCCGCCAAAGATGATCTGCCAATCCGAGTTGGCGAGCATCCATTCGATGATGGCCGGGTCTGCGGGCTCCTGATCCCAATCGTCATGCCCATAATCGCCGGGGGTTGCGGCATTCCCGCGCGTCCGGTTCTTTGCGGCGCTCTCGCAGATCCCGTAGGGCGGATCGGACACGCACGCATCGACACGGCCGAGGCTCGCGATGATGTCGCGATTGTCGCCCAGCAGCAACCGGCAGTCGCCTATCACGACCTCTTTGCGGATAGCGCTCATACCGCCTCCGTCGCTTTCATGAACGCAACGAAGCCGAGGCCGATCACCGCGAGAACGATCACCGTCCACGTCGTGTATTCGATGATCCGCCACGTCCTGAGAGGATCAGTCGTGATGTCAGGCTCGCACTCACAGTGCCCGCTGCATTTGCAGTCGGGCCATAGTTGGCAGTCGTCGTGTCCGTTCATGTTATCCCCACCTATCGCAATCTGCATTTGTCGCCACGAACGCACGCGAAGGTAACGGCCGATAGAACAGACCCGCAGCGCGGACACGTCATCAGATCACGACGCGTCTTTTGCGCTGCATCGGTTACGGCTTTGAACGCCGGGTCAGCCATCGCGCGCCGGAGAACTTCTTTGTCTGTCTCGCTGGCAATTTGCGCCACGTCTTTCTCCTTCACGCCAGATGATGGAACAGATCGCCCTTGGCCTCTGGAACGTCCTCGCCGAAGGCTTCAAAGGCGACCGCCTGAGCGGCTAGAGCCTGCTCGCGACGGCGACGATTGACTTCCTCGACGTATCGGGCAGTCGAGATTTCACCCGCCTCCGCCCATGCTCTGAGCGTGGCTAGGTCTACGTCGGGGAGAGGCGTGGTGGTCATGACTCGCCCCTTGCCTTGGCGAGGACAGAGCGACCCCACTTGACGTTGTGCTGCTTTTCCGGATCGCCGAGATTGTTGCGCGTCGCGTAGTCGACCGTCTCATCGATGAACGCCTTGACAACTTCGGCGAGTTCAGGAGCGGCGGCGATCAGGTGGGCGTTTGATTCCACAACCGGACCTGATCCTTGGCCGCAAACCCTTTCTTGCGCTGCGCCCCTAACAAACCAATTGTCTGCATCGCCAACGTACTTGTTTGCAGTCCACGGTCCGGGTGTCCAAGGTTCGCTCATCTCGTCCTCTTCTTCGCTCTACGACGTCTCGCCAGCGCTGCCAGAAGGCGTTTACCTGCGCGGTGTGTGAATGCCAGGAAGCCCATAGCCGACACTCGGACGAGCCATATCAGGATGATCTCGCATCCATTGCTGGACGAACCACAACTGGCCGCAGCCCCCGCCGATATCGTCCTGCCCGGCAGGGTCGAACACGCGGACATCAAAGCCGCGCTCGACGAGCAAGGAGGCGAATCTGGCGGCGAGTTCGACCTGATGATCATTCTTCGCCGGCATGCCTTCGTTGCGCTCGCATATGACGCTGACCGTCGCGTTCCAGACGGTTGGGTCGAACAGTTCAAGAAGGCGGTCGGCGTCGTGCGGCAGCGAGTTGTCATCGCCGGCGCAGTAGTTGAAGAACGGCTTGCGGCCGGTCTCGCGGAACCACATGCCGCCCTCGTAGGCGATAAAGTTCAGCGGGAGCTTCTTCTTGAATGGGATGAGTTGGTCGCGCTCGCCGTCGCTCGTCTTGTGAACCGAGAACTGCAGGCCGACCGTCGGGATCTCGACGCTGATATCACGAACCCAATCGTAGTCGATGTCCGGGCCGATGGTGGAGATCAGCAGCGCCGCGCCGGGATACTTGGCGTACAGAGCACGCAGAGCGCCGATCATGCCGTCACGGTTGAGCAACGGCTCGCCCATCGACATGAACATGATCTGTAGGCGCTTCATTGACGCCGGATCGACGCCAGTATCGGCGACGCATCGATCAACCTGGGCGACTATCTCGTCAGCGGTGAAGCGACGAACGAAGTGATCGCCGGCGCCGCAGAACCGGCACCCAACTGGACACCCGCTCATGGTCGAGCAGCAGATCACCGTGCGGGTCTGATAATCCGGATAGCGGTAGAGCACCGCCTCGGCCACCGCCGTCTCGCCGGTGAACACATACTTCGACACGTTGCCTTCGGCACTCTCGATGATTTTCACGTCATGAAATGTCATCTCATCCTCGCTTGTTTTTTCGCCGCAATGCGCGCAGCCAGAGCGCGAGCCTCGCGCTCCAAATCCTCAAGAGTGTCATGCTCGTTCAGCGCCTTCTCGACTGAGATTTCGTGCTGGAGTTTCGCGACCTGCCTCTGGCATAGATCGAGATACGCGCCCCTGATGCGGGCAAACAAACCCGCTTCGACCGTCTTTGCGCGGCCCGTTCGAATGTGGTTCAACGTCCAGAACGGCAAACCGTAACGGGCTTCGAGACGCGATAGCGCGTTCTCCTGATCACCCCACCCACGGGTTTCCGCCTCAACCATGCGCCTGACGTAGCCAGCCGCCATTTCCGCGCTACTCATGACTTTGCGCTCCGTATGCTCGTTTTTTCTGCACATGCTTCCGATGATCCTTCGCTACGGTTTGACCCGTAGACAGGAGCATGGAAGGAAAGGACCGATGCGCACGACCGAGAGCCGCCAAGCACAGGAGCGGGCGCAATTGGAACTTCCGTTGTGGCGAGAGGCATCTTCCCCCAGGGGGAGAAGGCCATCGCCGGTAAATGACAATCAGAGGCCGTCACTGCCGGGCCTCCCAGCCATACGAAAACTCACTCGGATCGAGGTCGAGCGGTGCGCGGAGTTGGATAGACAACTCGCGCTTCGAAGCGAGCAGAGACGAGCGGCGCTTAGACGCCAGCAGGTAGCCGAGCACGATCCCGGCAAGGAATGAGGCGGAGGAGAGAAGCGCGGTCATTTGCCGAGCGCCTTCAGAATGTCCCCGACCGAGTAGAACAAGCAGGCCGCAATGAACCCAACACCAACCCGATAATCTGGGGCTTCAATCAACATTCCCGCGATTGACGCCCCCGCAAGACACAACCCGAAGATGGTATAAGTCGTGCTGAGTTTCATGCTCCTACCCTCTCTTTCGGAGAGACGAGAAGCTGACGGAATACGTCTAGACGGGTGGAGGGGAGAGGACGGAAACCTCGGCTATCGTATTCGCTTTCTGTCGGCTGCCCTCCTAACCGGAGATATTGCGGTGCGGCACATGTCGCGCTCCTCGGCTGGTATATGCCGGCAACGACATATACGGACCCCTTACGGAGAAATTGGACATCAGCCTGCGGCCACCAGTCAGAGACACCGCACGACACCGGGTCATGAATGCATTCGACATACTGCCCGACCTGAAACATCACCGCATCTCCTGAGAAAAGGCCGGGACGGGCGCGGTATCGCCGAGGGTTGCGTTCGCACCCGTCCCGATCAGCGACGGGGAGGAGGGAGTCGCTGATAGTGTCCAGAACAGCCATCCGATAAACCCGAGCGCCACAGCAGCGGCAGCGAGCGCCTGCAATACGAACCTGCCTAGCTCTTCACATGAAAGGTCGTCGTGAGGGTTCATGCGCAAAATCCCCGCATTGACGATCCCTTAACCATCGGCCGGGATGACTGAATTGTGTTGTTTGCCGGCTCCCGTTTCCGCGCTTCAATGCCCGCAGAACAAGAATAGCGGGGGTTGTCATGTTGAATCGCGACTACGCAAATCTTGCGGAGCCATTCGCCGTACCAGACGTTTACGTTACCGGTCTGTGGAATATCGAACCGCTCGGACATGGCGATGCGCGGTTCATCTTCTACACGATCCGGCGCGGAGAGCCGGAACTTGCCGCCAGTCTCATCGCCCCGCTGGCCGCCGTTCCTCCGGCGATCCTCATGGGCGTCAAGGCCCTTGGCTTGGCCTGTGGGACGTGCAGGGTGTTGAAGGGGCAGTAGGGTCACGACGCGGCCTCGACCATTCCGGCGTACAGGTCGGGGCGAAGCTTCGACGGCTCTATGCCCGTAAACTCCGCAACGGCGCGGACATGCTCGGCTGGGACCGACTGCCACTGGCTCACGGTCGACGGGTACAGACCAAGGTGTTTTGCCAACCTGATCTGCTGGCCGCGATTGGCCTTGAAGTACGCGATGAGAGTTTCCATGGCCGCCATTTTCAGTCAAATCGAAAGGAAGTCAAGAGGGTTTTTTCAGTCAGGGCGTGTTTTTGCGCCGCAATCGATCAGATAGCATCTGCGGTATGGGAACTCGCGTAATATCCAGGCTAAAACAGCCCCGGCGGCGGCACTTCATCAAGGAGTGGCGCACCTATCGCGAACTCACGCAGATGCAGCTCGCCGAGCGCGTTGGCGTAGCTGTTTCGACAATTTCGCAGCTTGAGACGGGAAAGCAGGGATACGCGCAGCCTACTCTTGAAGCCATCGCCGAAGCCATGCAATGCGAGCCGGCAGACCTTCTGATGCGCGATCCGTCGAAGGAAGACGCGCTATGGTCGATATGGGAAGGCCTAGACCAGCCTCAGAGAGCGCAGATCGTCGAGATAGCGAAAACGTTCCGCCGCGCGTCCTGAATCGTTGAGTTTAATTTTTGAACTCAAGATATATGGTCTTTCTTTCTTTCTCTTAAAAAAGAGAAGGACCATATATCTACAGTTCAGTTTTTGAACTCAACGGTTTCCACGGCTCATCACCGTTGAAGGGCATCTCGTATTGGCTTCGATAGCGGTGAAGCCGGTGGATTTGGATGAACCCGGCCGCTTCTAGCTCTTTCAGAGCCTTTGCCAGCGTCGCTCGGCTCATATGGGCGTTTTCCATCAGCCATTCATAGGACGGGTTGACCGTCTCGCGCGTGTCCGCGTTGAAGAACGTGGCGAACAGCAGCCCGACGCGAACGGCGCCGGCGGAGAGCTTTGGCGACCGCGCCGCCTCATAGAGCCAGGTCACGCGATTCCGATTGTAAGTGGCGCCGTAATCCATGCCGCGTGCATAGCACGGCGTCTTTTTCATTCAAATCGAAATTTTTCGATTGACTGAATTTCAGTCGTAGGCTAGTGTTCTCCCATCAACACAGGAGACGGACATGACCGCCACCATCATCGAAGTCCGCGAGACCTACGGAAGCGACTGGTACGTGTACGCCGGATCGAAGCTGATCCGCGTCTGCCCGTCGCTCGGCATGGCCCGCGAAGTCGCGGCGGGGCTGTGATGCAGACAGTCGTCGCTCTCTACAGCAAAACGGACGCCATTGTGCAGCCGTGGGTGCGCGCTGGGTTCCACGCCGTACTAGTCGACCTCCAGCACCCGGACGGTGAGCATACGGACGGCGACGTGACACGGATCGGCGCAGACATGCTGGATTGGGTTCCGCCGCTGTGGCTGGCCCGGACTAGCGTCAGGATGGTGTTTGCCTTTCCTCCTTGCGACCATCTGGCAGTTTCCGGTGCGCGCTGGTTCGCAGGAAAGGGACTTGGGAAGCTCGCGCACAGCATCCGGCTTTTCGACCGCGCGGTTTTCCGGTGCGAGTGGTTTGGCACCCCGTACATGATCGAGAACCCGGTCAGCACGATTTCCAGCTACTGGCGCAAGCCGGATCACACATTCCACCCGTGGCAGTACACCGCCTACGAGGCGAGCGACAACTACACGAAAAAGACGTGCCTCTGGACCGGGAACGGCTTCGTCATGCCGAAGCCGAAGGCAGACTGCGAAGACATTGACGACCGAATCCACAAGGCTGCGCCGTCGCCGGAGCGGGCAAACTTTCGGTCGGCAACACCACTTGGGTTTTCGCGTGCTGTGTTCGCGGCAAATCACAAACTGGCAATGGCAGCCTAAGCCCTTCGGCTTCCCGCCTACGGGCGGGTTTCCCAAGTGCTCAGACATCAACGGAGAACGGACATGGCTCGCGCCAAGAAAGCAAAGGAAACGACACAGACGGTTCGGGCCATCAAGGGCTTCGACGCCGATATGAGGTGTCGCGGATTTCAGTTCGAGGTCGGCAAGACCTACGATCACAAGGGCGTGGTGGAATGCTGTTCGTCCGGCTTCCACGCCTGTGACGGTTCCCCGATGGACGTGTGGGGCTACTACGGCCCTGTCGATGAGGGCGGCAGGCTGTCGCGCTATGCGGCTGTCTCAATGGCGGGCGCTATCAGCCGTGAAGGAAAGGATGACAGCAAACTCGCAAGCGGTCGCATTACCATCGAGGCGGAAATCACGCTGCCGCAGTTCGTCAAGAAAGCCGTTGATTGGCTGATTGACGCGACGAAAGGCAAAGACGGAAGCGGCGACTCCGCGCGGATCGGTTCCAGCGGCAACTACGCGCGGATCGGTTCCAGCGGCAACTACGCGCAGATCGGTTCCAGCGGCAACTACGCGCAGATCGG
>ERZ761592.176-NODE-176-length-34064-cov-7.794966_pt1 | contig 34064 bp, 30 predicted proteins | sample MGYA00433095_ERZ761592 | MGnify/ENA primary metagenome ERZ761592 (study PRJEB28899, sample SAMN03785554) | bioreactor sludge metagenome | biome: EBPR Sludge; feature: EBPR Bioreactor; material: 0.22µm filtered reactor supernatant | place: Saint Lucia: Queensland... | reverse complement strand
TCATCTCGACGGGGATGCCGTGCTCCTCGGCATACGCCAGCAATTTCTCGCGCGACAGCAGATCCCACTCGCGCCAAGGCGCGATGATCCGGATATCGGGCCGCAGCGCGTAGGCACCAAGCTCGAAGCGAACCTGGTCGTTGCCCTTGCCGGTCGCGCCATGCGCCACCGCGTCGGCAGCGGTCAGATTGGCAATCTCGATCATGCGCTTGGCAATCAGCGGCCGGGCGATCGACGTGCCGAGCAGGTATTCGCCCTCATAGACCGTGTTGGCGCGAAACATCGGAAAGACGAAGTCGCGGACGAACTCCTCACGCAGGTCTTCAATGTAGATGTTGCCTGCAGCGATGCCGAGCTTCAGCGCTTTCGGGCGCGCTGCCTCGAGCTCCTCACCCTGTCCGAGATCGGCGGTGAAGGTCACGACCTCGCAGTGGTAGGTATCCTGCAACCACTTCATGATGACGGATGTATCGAGGCCGCCGGAGTAGGCAAGGACGGCTTTGCGAATCTGACTCATGTTCTTTCTCCAGGCGAACAGGATGATGATACATCGACGCGCCCGCACAACAGGTACTCCAGCAGCGCCTTCTGTGTGTGCATGCGGTTTTCGGCCTCATCCCAGACGACACTCTGCGGCCCATCGATGACCTCTGCCGAAACCTCCTCGCCCCGGTGGACCGGCAGGCAGTGCATGAACAGCGCCTGCGGACCAGCCAGGCGCATCATTTCCCGATTCACCTGCCAAGCGGCGAAGGCGCGCCGCCGGTCATCGTTCTCCGCTTCGAAGCCCATCGAGGTCCACACATCGGTGGTCACCAAGTCAGCCTGCCGTACCGCTGCCAGAGGGTCGGCAAACTGTTCGAAATGCCTGGTCCCCTGCAGACCGAGGCGCTCGGGGACGACCTCATAGCCTGGGGGGGTGGACACGTGGACCCGGAAGTCGAGCACTTCCGCCGCCTGTAGCCAGGTATTGCAGACATTGTTCGAATCGCCGATCCAGGCGACCGTCCTGCCCTGGATCGGTCCGCGATGCTCGATATAGGTGAAGATGTCCGCAAGAATCTGGCAGGGATGATACTCGTTGGTCAGGCCATTGATCACCGGCACACGCGAAAACGCAGCAAAGCGCTCGATGATCGCCTGCTCGAAGGTCCTGATCATCACGATATCACTCATGCGCGAGATCACCTGCGCGGCATCTTCAACCGACTCCCCACGCTGCAGTTGCGAATCCCGACTGTTGAGATAGATCGCCGAGCCGCCGAGCTGTTGCATGCCGGCCTCGAACGAAAGCCGGGTGCGCGTGCTGGCCTTTTCGAAGATCATGACGAGAGTGCGATCGCTCAGTGGCCAGTACTTGCGAAAGGCCTTGAACTCGGCCTTGATCCAGCGCGCTCGTTCGAACAGGTGATCGAACTCCGCACGCGTGAAGTCCTTGAACTGGAGGAAATGCCGAGGGCGGTCCATGGTCGATCTCTAGGTCGAGGCGAGAAAGGCACGAATGAGAACCGCCAGGCGCGACGTCAGTTCACGTCCTTCATCGGCGCTGAAGGTCAGCGGTGGCAGAAGGCGAATGACCGTATCTGCCGTCACGTTGATCAGCAAGCCGGCGTGCAACGCCAGCAGCACCAGTTCGCTGCATGGGCGATCAAGCTCGATGCCGATCATCAGACCCTGGCCGCGAATCTGCACCACGCCTCGGCAATCCGCCAGTGCCGTGGCCAGTCCGCTGCGGATCGACTCGCCGACGGACCGCGCGTGATCGATCAGGCCTTCCCTCTCGATCACGTCGATGGTGGTCAATGCGGCGATTGACGCCAGCTGATTGCCGCCAAAGGTGGAACCATGCTTGCCCGGCTGAAAAAGACCCTTCGCCAAGCCGGCAGCAAGGCAGGCACCGATCGGCACTCCGCCGCCCAGCCCCTTGGCCATCGTCACCACATCCGGACGGACGCCGGAATGCTGGAAAGCAAACCATGTGCCGGTGCGGCCCATCCCGCATTGAACCTCGTCGCAGATCAGCAACCAGCCCCGGTCGTCGCACAATGCCCGCAGACCACGCTGGAATTCGATATCGGCGGCATTGATTCCACCCTCGCCCTGGACGATTTCGAGCATCACGGCAACGACGTTCTGGTTCGCGCGGGCCAGTGTTCTGATCGCTTCGAGGTCATTGTAGCGAACGCGCACGAAGCCCGCGACGAGCGGCTCGAAGCCGGCCTGCGCCTTGCGGTTGCCGGTGGCGGACAGGGTCGCCATGGTCCGGCCATGGAAGGCTCTCTCCATCACGATCGTCGCGGGACTGTCCACCCCTTGCCGGTGGCCGTGCAGGCGGGCCAGTTTGATCGCCGCCTCATTGGCTTCGCAACCGGAATTGCAGAGGAAGACTTCTTCCATTCCGGAAAGGACCGCCAGCTTGTCCGCCAACCGCTCCTGCTCAGGAATCCGGTAGAGATTCGACGCGTGCAGCAGACGCGACGCCTGCGTCGCGATCGCCGCAACCAGCGCCGGGTGACGGTGTCCCAGCGTATTGACTGCGATTCCCGACAGGGCATCAAGGTAGACCTTGCCCTCGGTGTCGGTCAGCCAGCTGCCTTCGCCGTGGCTGAAAGCGACCGGCAGACGGCTGTAGGTATTCATCAGATGGGACATTTGGCACAACCCATTGCGCAGACGTCAAAACTGAAACGGCGGCTCGCGCCGCCGGACAGATGCGTTCTCACCCAGGACCGGAAACTGTTCCCCGCGGACACATTGCCGAGGTTGCAGGGACCGGCCTACAGGCGAAGGATTCTAAGCGATAACGCCCACGATGTGTAGCGGGCACGGGGAAAATAGCTACCTGCGGATGAGATTCCAGATCGTCTCGATGCCGCCGACAACGAGATCGGAGAGTTCCGTCTCCAGCACGTCCTTCCTCGCCTGCCGCGAATGCAATGACTTCTGGCGCTCGTTGGCGATCAGCGCATCGGCAATGGCATGTGGATCGGCGGCCTCCTGGCGGCGGGCCTTGCTGCCGAAGTCATCGAGAGCCGTGCGCACGGCATCCGGATCGAGGATGACGATCGGCGAGCGGCAATGGTTGCAGACGTGATCGCGAGTGATATCCACCGGCGCACCACAGCTTGCACAGCGGATCGTCCGCACCCTGCGCGCCAGCTCGGCCACCTCGCCGCCACTGAGCTGGCGGACGAACCCCTTTTCGATCATGAACGCCGCGAAGGCGCTGTAGCGGCCATGTCGCTGCGGACAGCGGCCATAGGCGAAGCGACCGGCACGCGTACTGTCCAGGCAGTTCAGCAGGGCTTCCCGGCAGCGCGGGCAACGCAGGACCGTCGACCACGGCTGGCGCTGGTCAACCTGATGCTCATGCAGCAGACGAAAGAGGTCGAGTACGCCCGCTGGCGCCAGCTGCGCACTCTCGTGCTCGTCGAACCAGATGCCCTGACAGGCAAAGCAGATGTCGAGCAAGACTTCACCACCAAGCTGGCGCTTGAATCGATGCACAGCCATCGTTGCGCCGCAACTGGGGCAGGTGCTGCCTTGTTCGATGCGAGCGCGCGGCGTCTTGGTTTGATGGTTCATGGCGGTGGACGAACAGATTAAAAGAGGCCGTGAGCGCGACCGGGTCGTGACCTCTCAACGGACCACCGAGCCCATGGGCACGGCAGTATAGCTGCTCCAGCTCGGTCGCAAGAAGCCGACAGCTCAGCCATGCAGGCGACGAACCCAGAAGATCTCGTGGCGCCGCACCGACTTGCGGAAAAACTCGTTGTCGCCGGTTGCTGGCCAGCGACGAGCGGCAAGCGCTCGCTGGATCTGTCGCCGCAACCGGAGCTTGCAACGCAGCCCACCCTGCAGATCATGGTGCATGGCCAGGGCCATCGCCTTGTCGAGCTGTGCAGTCGAGCTCAACAGCGGACTCCAGAGGCCGTCCACGGGCAGCGCTGTCAACGCTGGTGGCAATGCCGTGCCGTTGCCGGCCGGACCCATTGGCCAGCGGTCGTTGTCATGCAGGTGATTGGCGTACAGCAGCGCGACTTCCGGCTGCCAGGCCGACTGCTGCATCGCCAGTTCGAGCGCCCGCGTGGCGGCGACATGGTCGACGTGCGGGTCGAGCTGCGGGTGCGGCGTGACGACGACTTGTGGCCGGAAGTGGTCGAGCAGTGCCGCCAGGTCGGCGACGAGGTTGCCACCGCACGGCAGCCCGTCGACGTCGGCGGGCAGTGACAACGGGTTGTGGCGGCGAGCTTCGCGCACGTCCGCGTCACCTGACTCGCGCGAAGGGAACGGCGATCCGGGGTCGGCCAGCATCGCCGACAGTTGCATGCAGTGGTAGCCCAGTTGCACGCAGCGACTCTGCGGGACTCCGCCCCACAGTGGCACAGCCAGGCTGTCCCAGGTGCGCAGGCGTCCCTTCAGACGCGCCGCAGCAGCGGCATCGAGACCGAGGCGCCGGTAGCTCCCGGCCTCGGTTTCACCCTGCGTCAGGGTGACGATCGACACCCCGGCCGCCCGCCGGTAGAGACCGAATGCCGCCAGCTCGGCATCGTCCGCATGCGGCGCCACGATCATCATCCGTTTTTCGGCGTAGTCGGGATTGCGCAGAACGTAGAGAGTCGCGTTCGCCGACAGGCGACAATGGCAGCCTCTGATCCGCAGTTGGCCCGCTGCCAGCGCCGCCTCCTGCCCCGACAGGTTGAGAAAGCGGCGCCCACGAACGCCACGCTCGAAATCCTGCCGGTCGCCACCGATCAGGACATGTGGGTCGACCCAGCGGCCAAGCCATGAACTGATCAGCCGCAGCTCGAGAAACAGCGTGTCGCCGTTGGCCAGCGGCGCAGTCAGCTTCACTCGTCCCTCGTCCAGCGAAACCGTCTGCTGCGCCGTCCCGTCCGGGAAGCGGTATTGGTAATCAGTGCGTGGCGAATAGAAAAGGTGATCGGCAAACCAGGCCTCGTGCGCGACCCAGCCACACAGCAACAGCAATAACGCCAGCCACCACGCCACGAAAACGGCTGTTGCCACCAGAAACAAGGCGCCGCACAGCAGGACGAGGCGCTTGTGCCGGCGGTGCAGCGACAGCAGCTGTTGCTTGCGAGGACTCATGGTTGCAAGCGCATCCCTGCGCCGGCCTCAGGTTCGGTAGGCGGGCGTGCGCTGGCACCAACGATCCTTGTAGCCACCGTCAGCGCGGCCAAAGGAATAGCGCAATGGTTTGCCTGCCGCCAGGGCTTCTGCGCGCGCAGCCTGGGCATTGACGAAGGTCAGCACGCTTCCCGGGCTGAACTCGCTGTGCTGCGGATCGACCCCGCCGTTGATGTACTCGAGCGAAATCCATTTCGGCGCTTCCACGCGGTAAAGAATCTGGATGGCAATCGGCTGCCCATCACGCAAGAGCAGCGAACCCGTCATGAACTCGCGCAACAACCCGAAAACCTCGGCCAGATGCGACTCGCCCCGAGCCGACAAGCCCCAGCGACGGCGAAAAAGGTCAGCATAGATTGCCGCCTGCTCGGTTGGTGAATAGTCCGCGAGCGGGCGCAAGCGGCCTCCGCGTTCCTCAAGTCGACGCAGCTCCCGCCGCTGATTGTAGAGGAACTTCGCCGAGCAGTCGTGCAGCGGACGCAGCAGAGCCAGTTCTTCGGGTTGCGGCCGCAGCGTACTGATCTGGCCACGATTGAGTTCGGACACGAAACGCATCCGCCAGCGCACCGGTACCTGCACGCCAGCGGCAAGCGGCAGGATGACCTCCGAATTGCCCAGATCGAAGAGTCCGCGCTGGCCTCGCTTCTTGAGAACCTCCTTCGACAAGGCGAGGTGGCTCTCCCAGCAGGCGATTGCGGCCAGCAGCTCGCCACCGGCAAACCAGCCAAGGTAGCGCACGGGAATCTCTGCCAGGGCAGAAAGGCGCTCGACAATCGCTGGATGCGTCGCGACACTGCCGCCAAAGAGCTGCCAGGCGCGCGCGTAATCGCTTGCGGCAACCGGTGTCCAGCCGCGCTCGCGCCAGGAACGCCAACGATTCAGCATCCGCCGCCCGCCGCGAGCGCGACTGGTAAACAGCACGTAGCCGTGGGGATCATTCGAGCCAAGGCGCCGTATGCGACCATGCACCGCAAGCTGCAGCCTGCGTGGCAAGCAAACCGTGGCAGCTTCAGCACATCCCCAGCAATCCATGAAGTACGCATGTACATCCTTCCCCGCTGCAACGGCGCCTGACGGCAGCGTAGCCTGTGGGCTGCAGAGGACGGGCCTGAACCCGATGCTGCGCCGCAAAACGGATTATTGCATTCCGGCGTCGATCAGGGAAAAATACCGATTCGATGACCAGTGCGAATGGCGACAGGGCCAACAGTCAAGATGGCGGTTTGGCGACGAGGAAGACGATGGTCATGGTTCTTGCCTCGCGGCTCCGGCGCGCACCCGGGGCGGTTGCTGACTTGGGGAATTGTCCCGCTGCAAGGGCGCAGGTCGGTCGTTGCGCGATGCATCCCAGTGGTCGCGCCGCGGTCCCAGCGAGGCAACCCGGCAGGCCAACGGGGCCTTGGCGCCGCACGGGTGCCACCGGTACAACGGAGCGCTTGAGGAAATGACTGCAGCAGAGCGACCGCTGATCAGCGTCATCGTACCGACCTACAACTACGCGCACCTGCTACCCAGAGCGCTGGATTCGGTCCTCTTGCAGCGGGCGCCGTGGATGGAGCTGATCGTCGTCAACGACGGCTCGACAGACCAGACGGCCCGGGTGTTGGCCGGCTACGTGGCGCGTCACCCCGGATTGCTGGTAATCGACCAAGTCAATGCCGGCGCTGCCGCGGCACGGAATCGCGGCCTGCAACAGGCTCGCGGGCACTACGCCCTGCTGCTCGACGCCGATGACGAACTGCAACCAGAAGCACTCCAGGCCCTGCGTGCAACCGTCGCTCGGCACCCGGAAGCCGGTACGGTTCTCGGCGCGCAGCTTTCCGTCTATGCCGATGGTCGCGAGCGGCTCCGACTGCCGACGACGGTGCCTGCCGAGTCGCCGCTGCGGTTGAGCAGGCGCTACCTTCTGCAGAAGCGCATCACCATCTCGCATGGCTCCTCGCTGTTCCGCCGAGATCTCCTGCTGCAAAGGCCGTATCCCGAGAATCTCCGTGGTGGTGAAGACGTCCCGGTCTTCGCGCACATGCTGGTCAGCGCGCCGGTAGTGACCACCAACGTCGTGCTGGCGCGAATCCACAAGCACGGGGACAGCCTGCGTCATGATCGCCGTGATGAAGAAATGAGGGCCGAAGCGATGATTGATGAAGTCTTCGCCAGCCTGCCTGCCGAGTGTCAGCCGCTGCGCAGCCGCTACGCTTCGCAGCGCTATCTCTCGCTCTTCCGCGCTGCCTTGCAGTCGGGCGACCGTCCGGCGGCAAAGCGCTTCTATCGCAGAGCCTGGCGCCTCGACGGCCGCCAGGCCTTGCGCTGGAACTACCTGCGCAAGGCCCTTCGCCTCTTTTTGGCGTGATGCTGCGCCTGTCCATCCCGCGCCGATTCCTTTCCCCGCGAGCTTGCGGAAGCTCGGGTGATGCCGGCCCGGTCGTTGCCGCCCTCCTGGGCAGCGTGCTGCTTTCACTGCTGGCGTTCTCGCAAGCAACCCTCGTCGGCAGGGATGCGGCGCTCTACCTCGACGTTGCCCGGCAGGTGCTCGAACAAGGTGCGACAGTGGCTTTCCGGGCGTTCGACTGGCCTTGGTTCTCCCTGCTACTGGCGGCAACCGGCAAGGTGTTCGGGCTGCCTCTCGAGACGGCAGCGCAGCTCTGGTGCACGCTCTTCGTCGCTGGCACCAGTGCCCTGCTCGTCGTCGTGACGCTCCGATTCTCGCCCGGCTGCAACTACTGGGCTTCGCTGGTGGTCCTGTCTTTGCCGGCGTTCAACCAGTTCCGCGGCGACATCATCAGGGAACACGGGTCGTGGTTCTTCTGTGTCCTGGCGCTCCATCTGGCGCTGCAGTGGCTCGCCCGGGGCGGCTGGTGGCGGGCGGCTGCCATACAGGCAGCAATTGGTGTGGCAGCCCTCTTCCGGCTCGAGGCGCTCGTACTGATGCCGGCGCTCGCCGCAAGCCTCCTGGGTGAACTGCACACCCGGACAGGCTGGATGCGACTGCTGCAGTTCAACGCGCTGCCTCTCACCGTCGGCTTGGCGGCTGCTCTGGCGCTTGCCTCGGGAACCGACATCTGGCAGCCCCGGATCGCCGGTTTCGCTGCCGTGATCGATCCGCGAGCACTGCTTCAGAGCCTTGACGAGATGGCGAACCTGTTCGCCAAGATCATCCTCGAGTACCACTCCAAGGAGGATGCGCGGCAGATCCTCGTATTTGGCCTGTTGCTCACGCTGCTGGTGAAATTCTGCGCCCTCAACGGCCCTCTCTGTGTGCCCCTGCTCTTCCGCGCGAACTGGCAGGCAGTGAGCGCGTACTGGCGAAGGCTGCGGCCGTTCGCGTGGACATGGCTGCTTTACCTGTGTGTACTGCTCATCTTTTTCATCAAGTTTCGCTTCATCAACTCGCGCTACACAAGTTTCCTCAACCTGCTGGTCGTTCCCTTGCTGACCATGGCGCTGATGCTGTTCTGCCGGAGCCATGCGCGCTGGTCACCTGTCGCCGTGGTCGTACTCCTGGCGTTCATACTGGCAAACACCGTGTCGCGCGGCCCCGGAAAGACGCACTACCTCGAAGCCGCGGCTTGGCTGGCCGAGAATACGAAGGCCGAGGACCGGGTGTATTACGAAGACGCCAGGATCGCCTACTACGCGGGTCGAGGCTACCCGAGGACGGATATGACGGTGCAACGGGTGATGGCGGGCGCTGACACCGGACGGTTCCGCTACTACGTCCTGACGCACAGACCGAATGAAGACACTCTGCTGCCTTGGTTGGCGAAGGAGCGCAAACAGGTCGTCCGGCAGTTCAGGAACGCCAAGGGAGAAACGATCCTGGTGATTGGCGAATGAGGGCTGCCGGATCGCCCCCTGCGCGAGCAGGATACCCGCGTCGCCCGGCGGCAAGCGCGCCGTTCCGCATGGGATGGGGGCCCGTGCGCTGCCGGGGACGACAGCGGTTGACGGCGGCGACACAGCTCGACGATACTCGTAGGAGCGACGTGGGCCACCCGCTGGCCGCCGCAGAGAGATCCTGCGCGCAGGCGCCAAGAGCGGCTGCTTTCGCCGCCGCTGGCCAGTCGCGCCAGACTGCGAGCTCGCAGACCCTTGGCAACAGGACCGACCACAACACATGCCTGAACGCGTTTCGCTCAACCAGAGGCTCTTCGATCTGCCACTGCTGCACGGCTTGGGCAGATCGATCCATTCGCGGCGACTTGCCAGTGAGCCGCGTGGACAATCGACGGCAACCCGCTTCTTCCGGAACATCCCCCAGCTCGATGCACTGCAGGGTCCACTTCGCGAGCTGGTCGTTGGCGGCGATAGCTGCCGAATCCTGGTAGCCGGCTGCAGCTTTGGCTGCGAAGCCTACTCGCTGGCCGCCTACCTGGCTGTCGAGTTCCCGGCTCTCGACTGGACGATCGACGCCTTCGACATTTCGCACGAAGCCGTTGCCGTTGCCCAACGGGCGATCTACGGCAGCAAGTACGGACTGGCGGATCCGCTGCACGGGGAGAGCCGGCGCTATGCTGCGCGCCTGCTTGAGCCGTGCGGCGAGGCGTGGAGCATCACCGCGGACATCCGGCGGCACGTGCACGTCTCGCATGGCGACCTGCTCGCCAGCGACTTCTCGGCAACTGCCGGCTACGACATCGTCTTCGCCCAGAACTTCTTGCTGCACATGGACGATGCAACGGCAGCCGAGGCCTTTGCGCGCGTGGTTGGCGCGACGCGTCCCGGCGGCGCACTCTTCGTTGCCGGCATGAACCTGGACAGCAAGCTCGCTCTCGTCAGGAGCCATCGACTGATTCCGGTCGACTGGAAGATTGAGGACATCCACAACAGCGATCAGATGCGTCGGTCGGCTTGGCCATGGGGATACTGGACACTGGAACCGATCGATGCAGCCAGACCGGACTTCATCATGCGCTACAGCACCATCTTCCGCACGCCAGGCAGTGCGGCAGCGCCCGCCTGATCAGTCCGGCCCCGAGAGCGGGCGGCGCGCACCACCACTAGCGAGAGTGTCACCGCCCGGCCACAGCGCGACAGCCAAGGCGGGGCACCCGCCTGCGCCCGTCTGCTATAGTGCGGCCTGCGCGCCGCGAGGAACTCCCCTACAGGAGGGCCGTACCGCAGCCGGCCCCCCGTTGTCGCATGAAAGCATCCCGATGAGCATTGGCCCCGACGGCAGCAACGAAAGCACCTTCCCACCGGAGATCCTGCGTGAAGTGGCGAAGCGGCGTACCTTTGCCATCATTTCGCACCCTGACGCCGGCAAGACGACCCTGACCGAGAAGCTTCTGCTCTTCGGAGGCGCGATCCAGCTGGCTGGCACCGTCAAGGGACGCAAGAGTTCCCGCCATGCCACCTCGGACTGGATGGAGGTCGAGAAGCAGCGCGGCATCTCGGTGACCAGTTCGGTCATGCAGTTCGAGTACAGCGGACACACCATCAACCTGCTGGACACGCCTGGACACGAGGACTTTTCCGAAGACACCTATCGCGTGCTGACTGCTGTAGACGCCGCGGTGATGGTGATCGACGCAGCCAAAGGGGTCGAGGCGCAGACGATCAAGCTGCTCAATGTCTGTCGCATGCGCAACACGCCGATCATCACCTTTGTCAACAAACTCGACCGGGAAGTGCGAGAGCCCTTCGAGCTGCTGGCGGAAATCGAATCCGTTCTGGGCATCGAATGCGCGCCGATCACTTGGCCGATCGGCATGGGCAAGAGCTTTCGTGGCGTCTATCACCTGCTGAACGACCGCCTGCTCCACTTTGCCGCCGGCGAGGAGCGGCGCAGCGAATCGGAGCAACTCGACGGACTGGACAATCCGCTCCTCGACGCCCAGTTTCCGGGGGAAGTCAGCCGCCTGCGCGAAGACGTTGATTTGATCCGGAACGCCAGCAACCCTTTCGACTTGGTCGGCTTCCTTGCCGGGCGGCAGTCGCCGGTGTTCTTCGGCTCGGCCATCAACAATTTCGGCGTCCAGGAAATCCTGCAGGCGCTGCTCGACTGGGCACCGCCACCGCAGGAGCGCGATGCCGGCTGCCGTCTGGTACAACCCGCCGAAGCGGCCTTCAGCGGTTTCGTGTTCAAGATCCAGGCCAACATGGATCCGAAGCATCGGGATCGAATCGCCTTCTTCAGGGTTTGCTCCGGGCGCTACACGTCGGGCATGAAGGTCAGGCACATCCGCCTGAACCGCGAGATGAAACTGGCGAACGTCCTGACCTTCATGGCCAACGAGCGCTTGCTGATGGAGGATGCGGTCGCCGGCGACATCATCGGCATCCACAACCACGGCAACCTGCATATCGGCGACTGCCTCAGCGAGGGCGAGATACTCGGCTTCAAGGGCATCCCCTACTTCTCGCCCGAGCTTTTCCGAGCCGCGCGCCTGCGCGATCCGCTGAAGAGCAAGCAACTGCAGAAGGGTCTGCAGGAGCTCGGCGAAGAGGGCGCGATCCAGGTCTTCGAAAGCCTGGCCAGTGGTTCGCTGCTGCTTGGAGCGGTGGGCAACCTGCAGTTCGAGGTCGTCGCGCAGCGGCTGCAGACGGAATACAAGGTCGATGCGATATTCGAACCCGCAGACATCTACACCGCGCGCTGGCTCACGTTCCCAGACGAGTCCACCCGCCGCAGTTTCGAGCGCGAGCAGGCGCAGCGTATGGCTCGTGATGTCGACGGCAACCCGGTCTACCTGGCGAGCACGCGTTACAACCTGGAAGTCACCAGCGAGAAGTGGAACAGCGTCGGCTTTCACGACTCGCGCGAACACGGACAGTTGTTCGCCTGAGTGCAGCCCGGCGCGCGGTGCGTCAGCGACCACCCCGGGGGAAGACGGTACAGGACGAACAGGAAGGAGCAGACGATGACACAAGCCGCCGGCGCGCAGGGGCCGCTCGATTTCCTCGAAGCACGGATTCTGGCCGTGCTGATCGAAAAGGAGAGTACGACGCCGGACGCCTATCCCCTGACCCTGAACAGCCTTGGCGCCGGCTGCAACCAGAAGTCTGCGCGCGACCCCGTGCTCACTGCAACGGAGAGCGAAATTCAGCAGGCTCTTGAAAACCTGCGCCAGCGGGCGCTGGTGCTGGAAACCTATGGCGCCTCGGGGCGGGTCCTGCGCTACGCGCACAATCTGGGAAGGGTGTACGCCCTGCCTGCGGCGGCCGTCGCGTTGCTCGCCACGCTCGCTCTGCGCGGAGCGCAGACCATCAACGAACTGCGAGCCAACAGCGAACGTCTCTACCGTTTCGACGACAGTTCATCGGTCGAGGCCTACCTCGAGGAACTGGCGACACGCAACGCTGGCGCCTTGGTCGTCCGGATGCCGAAGCAGCCGGGCTCGCGCGAGCACCGCTGGGCGCACCTGCTGTGCGGCGAAGCCTCGCTGCCGGCGTACCAGGGCAGCAGCGCGTGCGAGTCCAGCAAAGAGGCGAGCGAGCTCAGCGACAGACTGACTCGCCTCGAGCAGGAGGTGAGCGAGCTGCGCGCGGGGTTGCAGGAGCTGCGGGCGATGCTTGACGGGCCGACCCAGCCTGGAGAGCTCGCTCAGGCCGACTGAGATCTGCAGCAGCGGGCGGTGGCAGCGGTACACGATGGCCGGCACAGGGAAGGATGTCCTCCATTGCCACCGCGCCGCCTGCCTGCCGCAGGTTCAGCGCCACATCGATTTGGCGCGTCCGCCTTGTCGACGGGGGGCCGGCCGCCGCAACCTTGTCGCCTTCGTTAAGCAGCACCGAAAGGAGCGAAGGGAGCGGTCACCAGGCAGCGCGCAGGACCTTCTCGGCCCAGAACAGCGCCGTGATCGTCTTGGCGTCCGTGATGGCTCCGCTCCTTACCGACGCCAAGGCTTCGCCCAGAGGCAGACTGAGGACATCGAGAAACTCGCTACTGTCGGGGCTCGGATCGGCCTCGTGGGTCAGGCCACGCGCAAGGAAGATCTCGATTCGCTCATCGGCGTAGCCAACGCAGGGGTGCATGACCCCAAGATGGCGCCACGAGCTGGCCCGGTAGCCGGTTTCCTCGAGCAGCTCGCGTCGCCCCGTACTGAGAAGCTCCTCGCCCGGGTCGATCTTGCCCGCCGGCAACTCGAGGAATGCACGGCGCAACGGATAACGGTACTGGCGGACGAAAAGCAGCCGCTCGCCTTCGAGCTCGGCGATAACCACCACAGCCCCCTGATGGCGGACGTATTCACGCAGACACTCGCTGCCGTCTGGCAGCCGCACGCGGTCACGACGGACGTCGAGGAGCCGGCCACTGAAGACCTGCTCGCTCTCGAGCTGCTGCTCCACGAGATGGCCGTACTCCTCCTGCAGGGAAGGGCTCACGCCGACGACGCCCCGACTGCGCAGGGCATTGCGGCCAGACGGCTGCCGGCGATCAGAGCGAACGCAACAGCGAAAACGCGCACAGGGACATCAGGACTTGCGGGAAGATGCCGAGCAAGGCCACCGCCAGGCCGTTGGCCGACATCAGGATCTTCATGTCCAGCGGCGCCTCGATCGGGCTCATGTTCGCCGGTTGGTCGAAGTACATGATCTTGACCACCCGCAGGTAATAGAAGCAGCCGACCAGGGAGAAAGCGACGGCGACGATCGCCAGCCAGAGATAGCCGGCGGCAACGACTGCCTGCAGAACCGAGAACTTGGCAAAGAAACCGACGAAGAACGGGATTCCGGCCATCGAGAACATCATCATCATCATGACGCCCGCGAACCACGGACTGCGCTTGTTGAGCCCCTTGAAATCGTCGAGTTCGTCCGACTCCAGGCCACCGCGGGCGAGCAGGAGGATCATGCCGAAGGTGCCGGCACTGGTCAGGACGTAGGTGATGACGTAGAACATCGCCGAGCTGTACGCATTGAGGGCGAAACGGGCATCACCACCGACGACACCGGTGACGATGCCGAGCAGCATGAATCCCATGTGGGAGATCGCCGAGTAGGCCAGCATGCGTTTGAGGTTGGTCTGGGCGATGGCGGCGATGTTGCCGATGGCCATCGAGAGGACCGACAAAATGATCAGCATCTGTTGCCAATCGTGTGAGACGACGATCAGACCGTTGACCAGCAAACGCATGACCATCGCGAAAGCGGCCAGTTTCGGTGCCGTTGCGATGAACAGCGTGACCGCCGTCGGTGCCCCATGGTAGACGTCTGGTATCCACATGTGGAACGGAACGACGCCAAGCTTGAACGCCAGACCGGCGACGAGAAAGACGAGCCCGAAAACGAGAATCCCCTTGTCGAACTGGCCAAGGTAGAGGCGTTCGGCGATCGCCTGGATCTCCAGCGTGCCCGTCGCACCGTAGATCATCGACATGCCGTAGAGCAGGAGGCCCGAAGCGAGTGCGCCAAGGACGAAATACTTCATTGCGGCCTCGGTTGCCGGAACCGAATCGCGGTTCATCGCCACCATCGCGTAGAGCGAGAGTGAAAGCAACTCGAGACCGATATAGACGGTCACGAGATGGCTGGCCGAGATCATCACCATCATGCCGAGGGTGGCGAACAGGGCCAGTGAATAGTATTCGCCGCGGGCCATCTGCGGCCGCTCGAGAATGTAGCCGCGCGAGTAGAACAGGATGACGATCACCGTGAGATAGAGGAGAAGCTTCAGCAGATCCGCCATCAGGTCGCCGACGTACATGTTGCTGAAGGTGTAGGCCGTGTCGCCGGAACTGCTGGCGAAGGTGATCACCGCCGTGCCGATCAGCGTCAACTGGGTAGCGACGAAGGTCAGCGTCCTCTTCTGGTCCTTGGCCAGCAGATCACCCACCAGGATCAGGCAGGCCATCAGCAACATGAAGATCTCCGCGCTCGCAAGGCGGAGGTCTGGAACCTGGAACTGCATTTCGGCAAGAGTCATAGCGGCTACCAATTATTGGATCTTGCTGAGGGCGACGTGACGCAGCAACTCATCCACCGAGCTGTGCATGACTTCGGTAAACGGCTGCGGATAAAGCCCCATGCCCAATGCGCCAATCGCAAAGAGGACGAAGACGAGGAACTCGCGGCCATTGATGTCGCTGAGTTCGGCGACATGATGATTCGCCACGCTGCCAAAAACCACCCGCTTGTACATCCACAGCGTATAGGCAGCGCCGACGATCATCGTCGAAGCGGCTGCGAAGGCAACCCAGAAGTTGTGCTCGACCGCCGCCAGGATCACCATGAACTCGCCGACGAAGCCCGATGTCGCCGGCAGGCCCGCATTGGCCATGGCGAAGAGCATGAAGAAGGCGGCAAACTTGGGCATCGTATTGACCACACCGCCATAATCGGCGATCAGTCGCGAGTGCGCGCGGTCGTACATGACGCCGATCGAGAAGAACATGGCGCCCGAGACGAAACCGTGTGAAATCATCTGCACCAGCGCCCCCTCGACGCCGAGCGGGCTGAAGATGAAGAAGCCCAGCGTGACGAAGCCCATGTGGGCGATCGAGGAGTAGGCCACCAGTTTCTTCATGTCCTCCTGCACGAGGGCGACGAAACCAATGTAGATGATCGCGATCAGCGACAGCGCGATGACGAGACCGGCGAGCTCGTGCGAGGCGTCGGGAGCAATCGGCAGGGAGAAACGCAGGAATCCGTAGGCACCAAGCTTCAACGCAATCGCAGCCAGGACGATCGATCCGCCGGTTGGCGCCTCGACGTGCGCGTCTGGCAACCAGGTATGGACCGGCCACATTGGAACCTTGACCGCGAACGCAACCAGGAACGCCAGGAACAGCCAGGTCTGGGCGGTCATGCCGATCGGCATGCGGTGCCAGTCGAGGATCGAGAAACTGCCACCCGATGAGATGAACAGATAGAGGAGCGCAATCAGGAAGAGCAGTGATCCAAACAAGGTGAAGAGGAAAAACTTGAACGCTGCGTAAACGCGATTCGGGCCGCCCCAGATGCCGATGATCAGATACAGGGGAATCAGCGAGGCCTCGAAAAAGACGTAGAAAAGGACGCCGTCGAGGGCCGAGAAGATTCCGTTGAGCAGTCCCGACATGATCAGGAAGCCAGCATGGTACTGCGCCACCTTGCTGTCGATCACCTGCCAACCGGCGAGCACCACCGTCACCGTGATGAAGCTGTTGAGGATCACGAAAAGCATCGAGATCCCATCGACGCCGAGATGGTAGTTGACATTGAAGCGTGGAATCCATGGCCTCAACTCGACGAACTGCATCGCCGGCGTGTGCAGGTCGAAGCCGGTGTAGAGGGGAATCGTCACCAGCAGGCCGGCAACGGCACCGATCAGCGAGAGTGCTCTTGCCAGCGGTGCATTGCGATCGGATCCCGTCGCCAGAACAACCAGACCGGCGAGGATCGGAACCCAGATGGCAAGAGAGAGAAGCGGCGTGCCTGACATATCGTTCCCAGTCTTTCTCTAGCTCAGGCGCGCGTGACCCAGAGGGTCATCAAGACGAACACGCCGATGATCATCGTAAAAGCGTAGTGGTAAATGTGACCGGTCTGGAACAGGCGAACCATCCTTGCGAACCAGCCGACGAAGTGTGCCGAACCATTGACGATGATGCCGTCGATCAGCCCCGCGTCGCCCCCTTTCCAAAGGCCGCGGCCGAGCAGTCGCGCCCCGCCGGCAAAGAACACCTCGTTGAATTTGTCAAAGTAGTACTTGTTGTCGAGCAGCTTGTATAGCCAGCCAGACCGTTCCTTGATGGCGGCCGGAATATCCGGACGCTTGAGGTAGAAGAACCACGAGAGCGCGACGCCGAGGGCCGCCAGCCAGAAGACGGCAGTCGTGAGGGCGTGGGTAGCCATGGCGAAGGCACCATGGAAGTGATGCGCGAGTTCCTTCATCACCGGATGCGCCGTCGCGTCGACGAAGATCGAAGCCTTGAAGTAGTCACCAAACAACATCGGTTCGATCGCGATGTAGCCGATGACCACGGATGGGATCGCCAGCAGGATCAGCGGCAGCGTCACGACCCAGGGCGTCTCGTGCGGCTTCTCACCGGGCGCAAGACCGTGGTGGTGCGCATCGTGCGCGTCGTCCGAGTGGTGACCGTGGTCATCTTCGTGCCCGCCAGAACTGCCGGCGTGCGTGCTTTCCGGTGCATGCGACGAATGGTCGGCGTGGCCGTGCGCGTCCGCCGCAGCCTTGCCGAAGCGTTCCTCACCATGAAACACCAGGAAGTACATCCGGAACGAATAGAAGGCGGTGACGAAGACTCCCGCCATCACCGCAAAATAAGCGAAACGGGCACCCGGAATGTGCGACAGGGCGACGGCCTCGATGATCGAGTCCTTGGAATAGAAGCCGGCAAAGAAGGGGGTACCGATCAGTGCCAGCGATCCGATCAACGAGGTGATCCAGGTGACGGGCATGTAGCGGCGCAGGCCACCCATGTTGCGAATGTCCTGGTCGTGATGCATGCCGATGATCACCGAGCCGGCAGCCAGGAACAGCAGCGCCTTGAAGAACGCATGCGTCATCAGGTGGAAGATCGCCACCGAGTACGCCGAAGCACCCAGGGCGACCGTCATGTAGCCCAGCTGCGACAACGTGGAATATGCGACGACCCGTTTGATGTCGTTCTGGATGATCCCCAGGAAACCCATGAACAACGCGGTCACCGCGCCGATGACGATGACGAAGGAGAGCGCCGTGTCGGACAGCTCGAAAAGCGGGGACATCCGCGCCACCATGAAGATGCCGGCGGTGACCATCGTCGCGGCGTGGATCAGGGCGGAGATGGGCGTCGGACCTTCCATCGAATCGGGCAGCCAGACGTGCAGTGGAACCTGCGCCGATTTGCCCATGGCGCCGACGAACAGCAGGATGCAAGTCGCCGTCATCAGGGCGACGCCCTCGCCCTTGCCGAAAAGGTGCAGCGTCGTGCCCGCGAGTTCCGGCGCCTTGGCAAAAACGGCGGCATAGTCGAGCGTGCCGAAATGGGCTAGCACCAGGCCGATACCGAGGATGAAGCCGAAATCACCGACGCGATTGACGAGAAAGGCCTTGAGGTTGGCGAAGATCGCCGTCGGTCGGGTATACCAGAAGCCGATCAACAGGTAGGACACCAGACCGACGGCTTCCCAGCCAAAAAACAGCTGCATGAAATTGTTGCTCATGACGAGCATCAACATGGAGAAGGTGAACAGCGAGATGTAGCTGAAGAAGCGGTTGTAGCCCGGGTCGTCCTGCATGTAGCCGATGGTGTAGATGTGCACCATCAGCGAGACGAAAGTGACGACCAGCATCATCGTCACGGTCAGTTGGTCGATCAGGAAGCCGACTTCGAAGCGATAGCCACCGGAGGTCAGCCACTGGTATACCGGCCCGTTGTAGGTGTTTCCCGCCAGCACGTCGCGGAAGATCAGAAACGAGGCAAAGCAACTGATCGCCACGCCGGCGATCGTCACCGTGTGCGCAACCCAGCGGGGGATCACACGGCAGAAGAGACCGGCGACGATCGCACCGACGAGTGGCGCGAGGGGAACGAGCGAGTAGAGCTTCTGCATTTCCATGTTCAACCCTTCAGGCTGTCCAGATCATCCACGTGGATGGTCTTCAAGTTGCGGAACAGCACCACGAGAATCGCCAGCCCGATCGCCGCCTCGGCGGCGGCGACCGTGAGAATGAAAAAGACGAACACCTGTCCGGCCAGATCCTGCAGGTAGTGGGAGAAGGCGATGAAGTTCATGTTCACGGCCAGCAGCATCAACTCGATCGACATCATGATGATGATCAGATTCTTGCGGTTGAGGAAAATGCCGACGACGCTGATCGCGAACAGGATCGCGCCCAGGATCAAAAAGTGGGACAGTGTAAGCAAGGTACCTCCCTGATTCCTTCTTTATGCGGCGGTGTGGCTCGCCACCACCTGATCTTGTGCTTTGCCCGGTTGCAGCGCCTGGTTCGGCCGCTCAACTCAATCCTTCTTCTCGGCCGGCATCTGGAGAACGCGATAGCGGTCCCTGGCCTTGACGAAGACCTGTTGCGACGGACTGACCGCCTTGCTCTGACGCCTCTCGCGCTGCGTCAGCGCGACCGCTGCCACGATACCCACGAGCAGGATCACCGACGCCAGTTCGAAGGGGTAGACGTAATCGGTAAACAGCAGACGTCCCACCGCCTGCACGTTGCTGTGATCGACGCTCGTCTGCGGCACCTCGGCCTCGAACAGGCCGAGGTAATTCCCGCCGAGAACCAGCCCCATCTCCGCCACCATCAGCAGGGCGATGATCGAGCCGAGCGGCAGGTAGCTCCAGAACCCCTCGCGCAGACGGTCGAGATTGATGTCGAGCATCATGACGACGAACAGGAAGAGAACCATCACTGCGCCGACATAGATCAGCACCAGGGCGATGGCAAGGAACTCCGCCTGCAGGAGCATCCAGATGCCGCTCGCCGTGAAGAAGGCGAGAACGAGGTAAAGCGCTGCATGCACCGGGTTGCGGGCGGTGATCACGCGCAGCCCGGCAACGACGAGAATCGCCGCAAGAAAGTAGAAAACGAAGGTCCTGAATTCCATCGCGTCGCCCTGTCAACGGTATTTCGAGTCGAGTTCGCGGTCGGCAGCGATCTGCGCTTCATAGCGATCCCCGTTCGCCAGCAGCATCGCCTTGGTGTAGTAGAGATCGCCGCGTGTTTCCCCGTGGTACTCGTAGATGCGCGTCTCGACGATCGCGTCGACCGGACAGGCCTCCTCGCAGAAGCCGCAGAAGATGCACTTCGTCAGATCGATGTCGTAGCGCGTCGTGCGCCGCGAGCCGTCGGCGCGCTGATCCGACTCGATCGTGATTGCCATCGCCGGACAGACGGCTTCACACAACTTGCAGGCGATGCAGCGCTCTTCGCCGTTCGGATAGCGCCGCAGTGCATGCAGCCCCCGGAAGCGAAAGCTCTGCGGCGTCTTCTCCTCCGGGTACTGGACGGTGATCTTGCGCGCGAACATGTAACGGCCAGTCACCGACAACCCCTTGATCAGTTCCTTGAGCAGGAGGCTGTTGAAAACGTCCTTCATCGAACCCATGGTGAGCCTCTCACTTCCAGATATTCAGGGGCGACATCATCCAGCAACCGACAACGACCAGCCAGATCAGGCAGAGCGGGATGAACACTTTCCAGCCGAGACGCATGACCTGGTCGTAGCGATAGCGAGGGAAGGTGGCGCGGATCCAGAGGAAGATGAAAAGAATTGCGGAAATCTTCAGGAAGAGCCAGAGAATCCCGTCGGGCAGGAAGCCAACCGGTGACAACCAGCCCCCCAGGAACAGTATCGACGTGAGGGTCGACACCAGGATCATGTTGGCGTATTCGGCGAGAAAGAAGACGGCAAAAGCCATTCCCGAGTACTCGACGTGGAAACCAACGATCTCCGATTCACCCTCGGCCAGGTCGAAAGGCGCGCGATTGGTCTCGGCGACGATCGACACCAGGTAAACGACGAACATCGGCAGCAGCGGCAGCCAGTTCCAGGACAGGAACCCGAGGCCCCTGTCGGCGAAATATCCCTGCCCCTGCCCACGCACGATGTCGCCCAGGTTGAGACTGTTGGACACCATCAGCACAACGACCAGAGCCAGACCCATCGCCACTTCGTAGGAGATCATCTGTGCCGCCGAGCGCATGCCGCCGAGAAAGGCATACTTGGAGTTCGAGGCCCAGCCGGAGAGGATGATTCCGTAAACTCCGATCGAGGTGATCGACATGATGTAGAGCAGGCTGGCGTTGACGTTGGCCAGCACCAGCGTATCGTTGAAGGGGATCACGGCCCACGCTGCCAACGCCGGCGCGAAAGCGAACATCGGCGCGATGAGGAAAACGGACTTGTCGCAACCGGTCGGAATGACCACTTCCTTGAGCAACAGCTTCAGGCCATCGGCGATCGGCTGGATCAGGCCCCAGGGGCCAACGCGGTTCGGTCCGATGCGGACCTGCATCCAGCCGATGATCTTGCGTTCCCAGAAGGTCAGGTAGGCAACGGCGAGCAGCAGCGGCGCAATGATCAGAACAATCTTGAGCAGCGTCCATACGAGCGGGAACACCGACCCGAACAGTCCCTGCAGGAACCCTTGCAGCGCATCGACCATCATGCACGCTCCACCGTGATCGCACCGAACATGTCGCCGAGAGCCGCTGTCGATGCATGTGCCGCGGCCACCCGAATACAGGACGGCGGCGTCGTCTCGTCTACCCGCGCGGCGAGGACGGCCTCGCCGGCGCCCTGCCTGACTCGCACCAGAACGCCATCGGTGAGTCCGAGCGCTTTGAGTGTTTCTCCATTCATTCGCGCCGCCGGCACTGCGGCATCGCGGGTCTGCTGCAGGGCTGGTGCCCGCCGGGCCAGCAGATCGGCGAAATGGATCGGCACGTCGGCCACGCGCTGCAGGCCGTCACCACTGCGCGCGAGCGCGACGGGCAACTCCGCCGCCAGCCGGTTGTCGAGTCCGCCGATGAACTCGGTGCCCGCCGCAACGATCTCGTCACGTACCTGTTCGCTCGAATCCTGGTCGAAGCCGGCCAGAGACAGCAGGTTGCCAAGCACCCGGAGCACCTTCCATGCCGGACGAGCCTCGCCGAAGGGGCGAACGACGCCGCTGAAACTCTGGAGACGACCCTCACAATTGACGAAGGAACCCGAGGTCTCGCTGAACGGGGCAATCGGCAGCAGTACATCGGCGTAGTCGCGCGCCGGACCATCGGCGAAGGGTGTCAGCATGACGACAAGGTCTGCCGCCTGCAGCGCGGCAAGCGCCTGCTGCGGGTTGTGGCAGTCGAGCTCTGGCTCGACCCCCAGCAGGAAATACGCCTTGCGCGGTTGCCTGAACATCTCGTAGGCATTGAGGGCAGTCGGCAGTGCCTTCGCCAGATGGCCGCCAACGCTGTTGGCACCGTCGCCGATGAAGCCGCAACTCGCCCCAGTGAGCCGTGCCAGCTCATTCGCCAAGGCATGCAGCAATGCCGCCTGCGGACTCTGTTCGGCCACGTTGCCGAGGAAGATGGCGCGTCGCTCACCCGCAAGCAGGCTGCTGGCGATCGCCTGGCTGGCGGCGCACGGCTCGACGTCCGCCAGCCCTGCGGGAACGGGTTCACCGCGGAGCACGGCTGCCGCTTTGACGACGGCGGCCATCGCCAGCGGCAGCTCGGCTGGGGAAACCGCGAGCTGCGCATGCAGGCGAAGGAGCGGATCGTCGCCACTGACCGAAATCAGGCTCACCTTGCCCCACTTCTTCGCCAGCTGACGCAGCCGCTGTGCGAACAATGGGTGATCCTTGCGCAGGAAACTGCCCACTACCAGCGCTGCGTCCAGATCCTTGATTTCAGAAAGCCGCAGGCCAAGCCACGGGATGCCAACCAGCTTGCCGTCTGCCGAGAAGTCACGCCGCCGCGGGCGGCAATCGACACTTCCCGAGCCGAGGCCACGGGTCAGCTTCTGCAGCAGGTGCAACTCCTCCAGAGTTGCCTGCGGCGATGCGAGCGCTGCCAGGGACTCACCGCCGTTGCGGCTCAGCACATCCTGCAACGCATGGCTGAGGTAGTCGAGCGCGACGTTCCAGGCGACTTCCCGCAACTGGCCATCAACCCGGACCATCGGCTTGGCAAGCCGCAGCGGGGAGTTCAGCGCCTCATAGGAAAAGCGCTCCTTGTCGGAAATCCAGCACTCGTTGACTTCCTCGTTGTCACGCGGCAGAACGCGCATCACGACGTTGTTCTTGACCTGCAGGGCCAGATTCGCGCCGACGCTGTCGTGCGGACTGATCGACCGGCGTCGCGCCAGCTCCCAACTGCGCGCCGAGTAGCGGAACGGGCGCGAGGTCAGCGCACCAACGGGACAAAGGTCGATCATGTTGCCGGACAACTCCGAATCGACCGAGCGACCGACGAAGGTGGTGATCTCCGAATGCATGTTGCGGCTCGCCATGCCGAGTTCCATGACGCCGGCGATCTCCTGGCCGAAGCGGACGCAGCGCGTACAGTGGATGCAGCGGGCCATCTCCTGCATCGAGATCAGCGGGCCGACGTCCTTGTGGAAGACGACGCGCTTTTCTTCCTGATAACGTGAAGTGCTGCCACCATAGCCGACCGCCAGGTCCTGCAACTGGCACTCCCCACCCTGATCGCAGATCGGGCAATCCAATGGGTGGTTGATCAGCAGGAACTCCATCACCCCCTTCTGCGCCTTGATCGCGAGTTCCGAATGGGTGAACACCTTCATCCCGTTGGTCACCGGCGTGGCACACGCGGGCAGCGGCTTCGGAGCCTTCTCCACCTGCACCAGGCACATGCGACAGTTGGCAGCAATCGAGAGCTTCTTGTGATAGCAGAAATGAGGGATGTAAACGCCCACCTGCTGCGCCGCGTCCATGATCGTGCTGCCGTCAGGCACCTGCGCAACCTTGCCGTCGATTTCGATTTCCATCGTCCCGTACCCTAAGCCGTTGCCGTGAAGAAGCCGCTGCCGGCGCGCTGGACATCTACGGGCACGAGGCACTTCCTGTTTTCGATGTGGTAGGCAAACTCGTCGCGAAAATGCTTGATGAAACTCTGCACGGGCATCGACGCGGCGTCGCCGAGTGCGCAGATCGTACGGCCCATGATGTTGGTGGTCACGCTGGAGAGCAGATCGAGGTCTTCCGCGCGTCCCTTCCCCTGCTCGATTCGATGCACGACCTTGTACAACCAGCTGGTCCCCTCGCGACAGGGCGTACACTGCCCACAGGACTCCTCGTAGTAGAAGTACGACAGGCGCTCCAGCGCCTTGACCATGCACGTCGTCTCGTCCATGACGATGACCGCACCCGAACCCAGCATCGACCCCGCCTTGCTGATCGAGTCGTAATCCATGGTGCAATCCATCATCGTCGGACCTGGCACCACCGGTGCCGACGAGCCGCCGGGAATGCAGCCCTTCAGCTGCCGACCGCCACGCATCCCGCCTGCCATCTCGAGCAGCGTGGCAAATGGCGTCCCGAGCGGCACCTCGTAGTTTCCGGGGCGGTTCACGTGCCCTGACACGGAGAACAACTTCGTGCCACCGTTGTTCGGCTTGCCCGCCTCGAGGTACTGATCGCCACCCATGTTGATGATGTAGGGCACCGAGGCAAAGGTTTCGGTGTTGTTGATCGTCGTCGGCTTGCCATACAGGCCGAACGACGCCGGGAACGGCGGCTTGAAACGGGGTTGTCCCTTCTTGCCCTCGATCGACTCCAGCAGGGCGGTTTCCTCGCCGCAGATATAGGCACCATAGCCATGGTGGGCAAAGAGGTCGAAGTCGAAACCAGAGCCCAGGATGTTGCGACCGAGGAAGCCGGCTGCCCGCGCTTCGTCGAGAGCCTCTTCGAAGCGCTCGTAGATCTCCCAGATTTCCCCGTGGACGTAGTTGTAACCGCGCGCCGCACCCATGGCAAAGCCGGCGATCGCCATGCCCTCGATCACCGCATGCGGGTTGTAACGCAGGATGTCGCGGTCCTTGAAGGTTCCCGGTTCACCCTCGTCCGAGTTGCAGACGACATACTTGTCGCCGGGAAAGGCGCGCGGCATGAAGCTCCACTTGAGGCCGGTCGGAAAACCGGCACCGCCGCGGCCGCGCAGCACCGACTTCTTGACCTCGTTGATGACGTCACCCTGGCCAATGCCGGACTCGAGGATGCGACGAAGGGCGGAATAGCCATCGCGCTTCACGTAGTCAGCCAGCCGCCAGGCGTTGTCTCCGTCAAGGCCAACGGTCAGCATTGGATTGATCGCACCAAGAATCGCCATTACTTGAGCTCCGCCAGCAGTTTGTCGATTTGCTCGGGATTCATCCAGCTGCACATGCGACGATTGTTGACGATCATGACCGGAGCGTCGCCACACGCTCCCATGCACTCGCTTTCCTTGAGCGTGATGAGACCGTCGGGCGTTGTCTCGTTGAAACCGATCCCCAGCTTCCTTTTCAGATACTCGCCCGCGTCGACTCCGCCGGTCAGCATGCACGGCAGGTTGGTACACACCGACAGCTTGTACTTGCCCACCGGTTTCAGGTCGTACATGTTGTAGAAGGTGGCGACCTCATAGGCGGCGATGGGCGCCATGCCGAGGTAGCCGGCGACGCATTCGATGGCTTCGCTGGACAGCCAGCCCTGTTCTTCCTGTGCTATGGCAAGGGCGGCCATGACTGCCGACTGTTTCTGGTCGGCCGGGTACTTGGCGATCTCGCGATCGATTCTCTTGAGGGATTCTGGAGTGAGCATCAGCGGTCAATCTCGCCAAAAACGATGTCCTGCGAACCAATGATCGTCACCACGTCCGCCAGCATGTGGCCACGAGCCATCTCATTCATGGCCGACAGGTGCACGTAACCCGGAGCCCGAATCTTCAGGCGATACGGCTTGTTCGCTCCGTCAGAAACCAGATAGACGCCAAACTCGCCCTTCGGGTGTTCGACGGCCGAATACACCTCGCCCTCGGGAACGTGGATTCCTTCGGTACACAGCTTGAAATGGTGGATCAGTTCTTCCATGTTCGACTTCATCGCTTCACGGTCGGGCGGCGCGACCTTGTGGTTGTCGGACATCACCGGACCGGGGTTCTGCCGCAGCCAGTCGATGCACTGCTTGAGGATGCGGTTGGACTGGCGCATCTCCTCCATGCGAACCAGATAGCGATCGTATGAATCGCCCGTGACACCCACCGGGATATCGAAATCGAGACGGTCATAGACCTCGTACGGCTGCTTCTTCCGCAGATCCCAGGCAATGCCCGACCCACGCAGCATCGGCCCACTGAAACCACGCTGCAGGGCGCGCTCCGGCGTGACGATGCCGACATCGACCAGCCGTTGCTTCCAGATACGGTTGTCGGTCAGCAGGGTCTCGTATTCGTCGAGAAGCTTCGGAAAGCGGCTGGCGAAATCGTCGAGGAAATCAAGCAGGGAGCCGCTGCGCGCCTCGTTGAACGGCCTGATCTGCGCCGCACTTTTCCACTTCGACTCCTGATACTGCGACATGCGATCGGGAAGGTCGCGGTAGACACCGCCGGGGCGGTAATAGGCGGCATGCATTCGGGCGCCGGAGACTGCCTCATAGGCGTCGACCAGATCCTCGCGCTCCCGAAAGGCGTACAGGACCATCGTCATCGCGCCGACATCGAGGCCGTGACAGCCAACCCACAGCAGGTGATTGAGGATGCGCGTGATCTCGTCGAACATCACACGGATGTACTGCGCACGGATGGGAACCTCGATCTGCAGCAACCTCTCGATGGCCATGCAATACGCGTGCTCGTTGCACATCATCGACATGTAATCGAGGCGGTCCATGTACGGCACCGACTGGATCCAGGTCCGCGTTTCGGCCAGCTTCTCGGTCGCACGGTGCAGCAGGCCGATGTGTGGGTCGGCACGCACCACCACTTCACCGTCCAGTTCGAGAACCATGCGCAGCACCCCGTGCGCCGCGGGGTGCTGCGGCCCGAAATTGAGCGTGAAGTTGCGCAGTTCAGGCATTGTCTGTATCCCCGTAGGTCGCCTCGCGAACGATCCGCGGCGTGATCTCGCGCGGCTCGATGGTCACCGGTTGATAGATCACCCGCTGCTGCTCTGGGTCGTAGCGCATCTCGACATAGCCTGAAATGGGGAAATCCTTGCGGAACGGATGGCCAATGAATCCGTAGTCGGTAAGAATCCGGCGCAGATCTTCGTGTCCCGGGAAGACGATGCCGTAAAGGTCGAACGCCTCACGCTCGAACCAGTCCGCTGAATTCCAGATGGCCGTCACCGACGGCACGGCCGGGAAATCGTCGGCAGCGGCGAAACAACGAACCCGCAGGCGTCGGTTCGTGGCAACCGACAGCAGGTGCGTCACGGCAGCGAAACGCGGCCCTTTGCCGGGTTCGTGGCCATAGGTCGAATAGTCGACACCGCACAGATCGATCAGCTCGTCGAAGGCCAATTGCGGCTCGTCCCGCAGGGTCTGCATGACATGGAGGTAATCGGCGACAGCCACCTCGATGGTCACTTCACCGAGCGCCACCTTGATGGACTTCAGGCGATCACCGAGATGCTCCTGCAGGTTCTGGCATAGCGCTTCCAGCATGGCAGACATGGTCGACTCTCGGTTGTGGGTTGTTCAGCGGGCGATGGTGTTGGTTCGGCGAATCTTGTTCTGCAACTGGATCAGCCCGTAGATCAACGCCTCGGCAGTCGGCGGACAGCCCGGGACATAGATGTCGACCGGAACGATGCGGTCGCAACCACGGACCACCGAATACGAGTAGTGATAGTAGCCACCACCGTTGGCGCAGGAACCCATCGAGACCACCCACCGCGGCTCGGCCATCTGGTCGTAAACCTTGCGCATTGCCGGCGCCATCTTGTTGGTCAGCGTCCCCGCGACCACCATCACATCCGACTGCCGGGGGCTGGGGCGAAAGACGATGCCGAAGCGGTCGAGGTCGTAACGGGAACAGCCAGCGTGGATCATCTCGATGGCACAGCAGGCCAAGCCGAAGGTCATCGGCCAGAGCGAGCCGGTGCGCACATAGTTGATCAGCTTGTCCGCCGTAGTGGTGACGAAGCCTTCCTGAAGGATGCCCTCAATGCCCATCGCTCACTCCCAATCCAGTGCGCCCTTGGCCCACGCGTAGACGAAACCGACGACCAGGATGGCGATGAAGACGAGCATCTCGATGAAGCCAAACCACTTCACCGATTCGGTTGCGACGATTTCCCGGAAGATGGTCGCCCACGGCAAGAGGAACGCCACTTCGAGGTCAAACAGGATGAAGAGGATGGCGATCAGGTAGTAGCGCACGTCGAACTTCATGCGCGCATCTTCGAACGCCTCGAAGCCACACTCATAGGGTGAGAGCTTCTCGCTGTCCGGGCGATGCGGCCCGACCACAAGACCCGCAATGACGGGCGCAAAGCCAAAAGCAACGCCAATCAGGATGAAGACTAGTACCGGGAAATAGCTTTCCAGCATGATCCGCCCCACAAGCGCTTCACGTCAATCCGCAGCTGCCCGCCAAAGGCGGCTCCTCATGGTGCCGACGATGAGACTCGAACTCATACGACCGAAGTCACTACCCCCTCAAGATAGCGTGTATACCAATTTCACCACGTCGGCACTACCTCGACAGCGCGAGCTCCTTGAGGGCTGCTGCGTCCCGCTGCTGCCTCGAAACCAGGTCACTTGGGAATATCTTTTGCCTTCGAATCGGCATCCGATGGGCCAGCTCCCTTGTCAGCACCGCCCGCCGGCGGCGTCTGAACAGGCGCTGAGTTTACCGCATCCTGCATCACACTGCCAGTCGTTTTTGGCTTGCTCGAAGCCAGGAAAGCCAGCGAAAGACTGGTCAGGAAGAACACCGTCGCCAGTACTGCCGTTGCGCGACTGAGGAAGTTGGCCGAGCCGGTCGCGCCGAAAAGGCTTCCCGACGCACCACTGCCGAACGCGGCTCCCATGTCGGCCCCCTTGCCATGCTGCACCAGGACAAGCCCGATCACACCGACGGCCGCCAGAATGTGCACCATGAGAACCAGAAAGAATAGATAGTCCATATCGCCTCGGACGCCAGCTCACAGCGGACTGCCTGCGGGCACGGCAACGCGGAACAAAAACCGGCGGAGTATAGCCACTTTGCTGGCGTCCGGTCAAATTCGACCGATCACCAGCATTGGTGGAGCCGCCTCAGCGGAGAGTCTTCTGCCAGCGACATGGCGACGCAGATGCCGCCTTCGGTTTCCCTCACAAGCTGTGCCTGTCGAGCAACGCACCGCCGATTCGCCGCGACATGGCACCGCGCGACCGGCCAGCAACGAGTCCGGCGCGCAGACCGCCGCCGGCCGTCGGAACGGCCAAACACACTGAAGGCGACCCGTTGTCGGGCCAAACCACGCCATGACCGGCGGCCCTGCAGAACCTGCCATGCAGTCTGCGCGGCACCGGCCGGACGGTCTGCCCCTCGCGCGCGCGGCGCTGTTGCGCCGGGCATCGGCAACCCATCTGTGGACGCTGCCCGGGATCAAGGGGCGACAGCCCGGTCTCTCGCGAGCCGGCGCCACGGCGATGCGGGACCGTGCTCACCACTCAGGACTTGCCGCCCTTCCTTCCCTGCCCCGCTTTCGGGCTGTAGCCGCTGAGTTCCATGAAGCCCTGGCCAGCATGGGATCCGCCAACCTTGACAGCACCTTCCCAGTACACGTTGAGTGTCGTCGTTCGCGCGTCCATTTCGCTCGCGCGGAGGGCTGGTTCGATCTTCAGCTGCGCATCCCAGGCCGGTAGCGAGATTGTCCAGTCCACCGGATAGACAACGCCGGAAGCGGAACTCGTCCAGCTCCCGTGCGACGTCGTCTTGAAATCCTGTGCTCCGAGCGCGGTCACGATACCACCCTTGACGTGCGTCCCCATTCGCAACACGGGAGCGCCCTGGAGATCGAAGAGTTCGAACAACATGATGTCTGCGCCGTCCGTGAGCTGCAGTGCGAACCAGTTCCAGCGCAGCTGCGCGGCCTCAAAATCGCCCCACTGATGGTCAAACCAGACGTCGCCACTGACCTGCATCGCTTGGCCATCGATCGTCAGAGTGCCCTCTGCAGCCATGCGTGGGCGTGACGTGTAGTAGCTCAGACCAGCCGCCGCGAAGTCGAGGAGGCCAGCTTGCGGCGTTCCTGGTGCCTGGTGCAACACCGGCGGCGACCGGTCGTTGAGTTGCAGGTCGAGCGCAAAGCCCTTGCCCGCCATCTTCGCGAAGTGTCGTGAACCCTCGCCCCGCATCTGCCAGGGGCCATGGCTGAAGTCGAAACCGTTCTTGCGACCTTGCGACGGATTGCCCGCAGTGCGCGATTGCTCGCTGAACAACTTGCCGTTCCGGTGGTCAAGGAGCGATCCGTGAAAGACCGTGTGAGTCAGGGTGCCCTGCCGCAGGAAGGTGGCCAGGTGGAAGGAGAAACGCTCGCCGCTGGCCGTCTGCAGATGTCCGCTGTAGTACCACCATTCCGTGAGCATGGTATGCGGAGCGTCGTCGGCGGGCAGGCTGACAGGCGGCATCGCCGCCGCCGACTTGCCGCTCGCCTGTGGGCGCTCGCTTGCAGGAGGCTGGGAAGCCGCGACGGGAGCTTTCTCCGAGCGGAAGATCAGCACCCAGCCAATGGCCAGCATGATGAGCAACCAGCCACAAATCACCAGCCAACGATAACGCCTGAACCAGCGCGACGATCCGGGTCGGGCGCGACCACGCGGGCGGCGCCCACTGCCATAGGCATGAGATATTCCTGTGTTCATTGCAATGGCCCTCGTGGAACAAGACCGATTGGATTGACGAGCGTCACAAGGCCCGATCGAGAGGGCTCGCGTCCCGCCGCACGGCAGCATCGCTTCATCGCCAGCCACCTTCGAGTGCCGCCAACCACGACAGGGTCGCGTCTTCCACCCGCGCGCGCTGGTGACTGGACGAGAAGGTATGGTCCGCGTCGACAAGCTCAACCCGATGCACGTTGGCAGCCTCCAGCAGACCCGACCAAGCCTGATCGGACACCGAATACTCGATGAATTCCTTTGCCGTGTAGTCGTTGCCGCTGAGAACGAGCAGGATTTGCCCAGCGAACCCCCGCCAGCCAGCTGCCATGCCGTCCTGGAAAGACTGTCGCGCCGGGGCCGTCGCGGCCGCGGCCCGCCGCCGCGATCGCAGCGCAGCGCCCAGCAACTCCCGAACGGACCGGCCCACCTCCATCTGGCCGCTGCCAAGCTTGGACCAGAATTCCTTCTGCAGCAGGCGCTGACCGTAGTAGTGCTTGATCTGGGTCCGCGCCTGGCTGCTCTCGGATCGCACCCACGGATTGAGCAGCACGAGACCTGTGAGCCGCGTGTCTCGCGTCGCGTCGACATACAGCAGAGCTGCCGAGGCGGCGTCGCACAGACCCCAAAGGACGATCCGTCGCAGCGATGGCACACAGCGTTGAAAAGCGTCGATGGCCGCAGCGATATCGGCTCCCACTTCCTCGAAGCTGCGCATGGCGCCGCTGGCGTCACCCATCCCGCGATAGTCGAAACGCATCGACGGATAGCCTGCGGCTGCCAGTCGGCGAGACAGGTGGACGAACTGGCGATGGCTGCCCACCCGGTACTGCGGACCACCAACGATGATCAGCACGCCGCACTCGGGCACATGCAAGGCTCCCGACGCAGTCGCTGCGAGTCCATCGGCCCCGGCGATGCCGTCCCGCCGGTCGCTACCAGGCTCACTGCCGGCGCCGGCAGCGGCCTGCGCCTGCCAAGGCGCGGCGACGACAGCAACCAGCTGTTCGCCTTCGCAAGGGAAGAGCACAGCCTGTTCGAGCACGCTCATGGTGCCGGCGCCTGCTGCATCGCCAGCAGGCTGGCCTGCAGCAGCGCATTGCACTCAGTGATCTCACTGGTCTGCCAGAAGACAGGGCCATTGACCACCCTGCCGCGCGCTTCCTGTCCTGCCGCCTGCCATTGCGTCAGGCGGGCCACAGCAGCAGGTGACAAGCCGGCATCAGGGCGACTCGAGATCTCGATCCACTCGACGCGACCCGAACGATGCGGCAACAGCAACTCGGCCTTCTCCAGCCCACCCGCCACGGTCGCGGGCAACATGTAACCAGCGACCTCGACCGACTGCCCCTGTCGCAACTGCTGACGCAACGCCTCCATGACGCCCCTGCCTTCACCTCCAGCGAGTTCTGCCGCCAACTTCAGACGCAGGAACTGTTGCAGATACTGTTTGCCGACCAGCACGGGCTGCCAGAACAGCAGGTCAACCGCGCACTGCATCCGATTGGCGGCCTCGTTGGCCAGCAGGCAGCCCGTGCGATGGCCCCACAACCACAGCGGTGCTCTGGTCCTCTGCTGCAACCACGCGCAGGCGAGTTCCACGTCGGCAAGCCAGGCTTCCCAGGAGGCATCGCCCAGATCACCGGAACTGTCGCCACAGCCGAGCAGGTCGATCTGCAGGACGGCGTATCCCGCAGCCGCCATCGCCCGTGCCTGCAAGGCCACCATCCGTCTCGACTTGTTGAGTTCCTCGGCGAACGGCGGCACGAACACGACTGCACCGCTGAGCTCGCCGGCACTGTCCGGCCAGTGCAGCAGCGCGAAGCGCTGGCCGGGGTTGGCCGGCAGAAAAAAGGCTTCGAGGGCCATTTGCAGGCGAGTTCAGCCGCCCATCTTGCGAGTGACGAAGTCGACCAGGCTTGCCAGCGAAGCAAAAACCGAACCGTCCATCTCGTCGTCGTCGACGCAGAAGCCGAAGCGTTCCTCCAGATTCGTGATCAACGCCACCACCGCCATCGAGTCGAGCTCGGGAAGCGCACCCAGCAGCGGGGTATCGAGCGAAAAAGCCCTCGCCCTGCCATTCAGGCTCAAGACCTCGTCAAGAACTGAAACCACCTCGCTTGTGATATCCATTTCGTCTCCAGTGCGTTGAACGCTCACCAGCCTCGCCTGCGGCAGGGGTTCGGAATCGATTATACCGAGGCCGGTAGCGGGCTCCGTGCGATACCGCACGCTCCAACCGGCAAGCACGGCGCAACCAGTCCGCTCGACGAGCTTTTCCGGAAACGGCAGCGAACACCGGCAGATCATCCTCATGCCAAGCGGCGCAGGCGTGCCGGGGTCGAAGACCGCGTTCAACCTACCGCCGACGCCGGTTCCCGCAGGCAGCGGCGGCCAAACCAAAGTCATAACCTGACGGCATCGAACATGACAGACAGCAAGCCGTTGACCAGCTCGGGTTTCCATGTTCTAGTCCGCAGCGGAGACTTTCCCAGCGCTGCTCCGCGCACCCGATTGATGAGAGGAGACCAGAGATGTCGAAGAAGAAGGACAGGAAGAAGTCTGCGGCAGCCAAGGCCGCGTCCGACGAAGCATCTGTCGCTGATCCGTTGCAGGCCCTGCACGATCGAGTAGCGGCAATCGAGGGAGAGCTCGCGCAACTCAAGCTCAAGGAGGGTCCTCCGGGCCCACCGGGAAGTAGCGGACCTGCTGGTCCGCAAGGCAAGACCGGTCCAAGCGGAGCCAAAGGAGACCCGGGTCCAGCTGGCCCGGCGGGTCCGGCGGGACCAGCTGGTCCGGCGGGTCCGCCCGGAGCCGCCGGTGCCAAGGGGGCCACCGGGCCGAAAGGGCCACCTGGGCCGAAGGGTGATCCGGCTTCGCCCGCCTGATCTTCTCACGCAGCGCAGCTCACTCGCGCCCGGAAAAGCGTGCTCCTGCTGGCACGACGCTTCCGTGCGCGTTCCGCCACCGAGCGACCGTGGCAGCCAGCGTCGCCGGCAGCGCTCCAGTCGCGGGCGCAGCCGGCACGGCGGCCAGGGGCGACCCGAGTCACTCTGGGGCAGCGCGGCCACTCGGCCGTGCTGCTCGGCTGCTAACCAGCGGCCCATCCGCGTGAACAACCTGCAGCTCACGTGCTCGCAGCCCGTATCCGGACGCGCTGGCGACGATTCGCTGGCACCTGCAAGATCATTGCCCGAACGGGAACCCCGCAGCCTCCTCGCACCCTGGAACAAGGGCTGACGCTGGCTCAGCGAGCTGCGGAAGAAGCAGCGGGAGTCACTCGGCCGCAAACAGCGTCACGCGCATGGCCCTGCTTCGCACCTCCAGCAGCTTGCGATAGCTCTCGCTGGTCGCCCAGGCCCGCGCGTCCTCGAGTCGGTCGAACTCCAGTTCGACCACTGCCTCGAAGCCTTCGCAGCCCAGTTCGTTCCAGAACACCTCGGTCACCGAGCCGCGAAAGCGGATTCGGCCGCCAAACTCCGCAACCGTCCTGCCCACTTCGCCGCGATAGGCCTCGAATGCCGTTGGCTCGATGATCCGTATCAGGCCGATGATCTTGCTCACCTTTCAGCTCGGTTTGCGCTTGGCGCGCGGATGTGCCTGATCGTAGACGGCGGCGAGGTGCTGGAAGTCGAGGTGCGTATAGACCTGCGTCGAGGAAATGCTGGCATGACCGA
>ERZ761592.173-NODE-173-length-34653-cov-8.037892_pt1 | contig 34653 bp, 24 predicted proteins | sample MGYA00433095_ERZ761592 | MGnify/ENA primary metagenome ERZ761592 (study PRJEB28899, sample SAMN03785554) | bioreactor sludge metagenome | biome: EBPR Sludge; feature: EBPR Bioreactor; material: 0.22µm filtered reactor supernatant | place: Saint Lucia: Queensland... | reverse complement strand
GCTCCCCGCCATCCCCGCCATCCCGGCAACCGTGTAGGGGAGTGAATGATTACGAGCATACGGGCATGTGTGCCCCCTGCATGATCATGGTTGCTTTTTGCGGCCTCCTGTCGTTGGTAGTTCCTCGATGACGGCAGCGGTCCGCTTGGGATCCCGGTAGGTTGAGGTGATCGTCGTCTGGAATGCCTCGGCTTTCTTTCCGGATTCGTCCTTTAACGCGGCTTCGCAACTCAACGTGCTATCGACATAGTTCTTGTCGACGTCATTCGACGTCAAGTCATTCTTGAATGAGCCGACGCGAACCCGATACCAGACCCATTTGTCCTTCTTCTCTTCGACCCACTTCTTGATCCGGCTTTCAGTCGAGTGCAGATGTTTGCTATTCGCGAACCCCGTGATCGGGAAGAGGTTCTCGGCGACGCCTTCGCCGCCGAGGTGTTCGTTGAGCAAATGGCCGCGAACGAACTTGTGGGTGCTCTTGTTGCCCGGCTCGGTAGGCAGGAGGTCCATCAGCTTCTGCTGGACGCCAGATTTCGGAGGGGATCCCGGATGCTTTTTGGGGAACTTGTGGTTCATCCAGTCGATCGTCATCTCCGTGCCGACAGTCTCTCCAGCAAGCTTCATTGGTTTCGGATACGAAAGGGCCGCGGCCTTCTTTACCTGTTTTGGCCCTTTTCCTTTTCCTTTTGGGTTGATCTCATAGGCGTAGTCCCATGTCGTTCCGCCGTCGACCACATCAAGCGACTTGAACACCTCGGAGAACTTCCTGCGGACGGCCTTGACGTCGGTCGCGACGGTTTCCTTGCCGGCGCCGTCCTTGGCATGCCGAGCCGTGACCTGGTCCAGTGCCCCCAGTGCCTGCGTTACCTGCTCGCGGCGTGAATCCTTGTCCTTGCCGGCCCCCGCCGCCTTCCCGCTCCCCGCCTTGACCTCACCCCCCGCGGGCTTACCCCCCTTCTTCACCGCCTCATCCTGATACTGCTTGACCGATTTCCCTGTTGCCGTACGTGCGTTGGGATCGACGTGCTTGCCGCCCTTGCCGGTGCCGCCGGGCTGAACCCGGGACTTCGCGGGCGATAGCGCCGGCGCCTTGCCGGCGGTGGCATTGCCTTTGGGCGACGACTTCGGCGGCGGGTCGGCGGCCTTGCTGTTCTTGTCGTTCCACTTGCCGGGCTTCTCGATATCGCCGCCCTTGCCCGACTTCGCCTTGTCGGCATAGAGATCGGTCATGAACTTGTCGGCGGAGAACTCGACCGGTTTGAGGTCCAGCTTCGGCCACTGCCCGGAACCGAATACGTAGTCGATTGAGGCGCCGAAGCCGAGCGAGCTGCCGAGCGGCCACTCCTTGCCGCCGAGTGGCCAGGTCCACTTCTTGTCGGGCACTGGCGACCACCACGGCGCGTCGATCTCGACGAAGAGGTCGCCGCTGAGGCAGAGGAAAGGCTGGCCGACGATCTCCAGGTCACCGCGGATGAACCACTCGCCTTTCCTGTCCTCGCCGGGCGCGGCCTTCTCGCGATAGCCGATGGTCGGCGTCGCTTCTGCGTAGCCCTTGATGCCGGCGATGCCGTTCACGCCGGCGCCGGCCTTGATGTCGTGGCCGAGCACTTCGAGCCCCGCCCCCGCCTCGCCGCGCAGCCGCGCGCCGGCTGCCGCCGAGATGTTCAGCGTTCCCTGGATGCTGAAGTCCCTGGCTTTGGTGGGGTCGGTCGAGTAGGTGCCCTGGACGATGATCTTGTAGAACTTCGCCGGGCCGAGCTTGGCGAAGGCGTCCATCCCGACGTTGGCGAAGATGAAGATATTGCCGACCACCGGGATTCCGTACGAGGCCCGGATCTCGACCTTGAAGAGCGGCTTGACGTAATCCTTCTGCGGAAAAAGCTCGAACTCCTGTTGCGGCGTGATCTTGCCGATGATCGTGACGTAGCCCTTGGGGTCCACGATGACGTGCGCGGTGCCGTTGAGCCAGGCGTTGAAGGCAAAGGCAAGGTCGCCCTCGCCGAACACCACGTAGTCGACCTTCTTCGCCGCCTTGGCGGCAGCGGGCGAAGGCGCCGGCGGCGCCTGCTCCGGTGGCGCCTTCTTTTGCTCCTCGAGCTGCTGCGCCTGCGCTCTTTCCATCAGCCGCAACGTCACATCGCCGGAAAGCTTCTCGCCCTTGTAGCCGACCTTGCCCTCGCCGCTGACCGCGCGGCCGTCCCAGGCCACGTCCACACTGCCGCTGAGGTTCTTCGGCAACTGCAGCCCGACCGCCGCCTTGCCGGTGATCAGCCCGTCGGCCGTGCGCTTCATCTCGAGGTTGCCGGTGGCCAGGCCCTTGACGTTGATCGTCGCACTGGCGTCGAAAGTGATCGTCTCGTCCTCGGCGACCAGCGTCACCTTGCCGCTGAACGCCTGGCCGAGCGTGATCGGGACGCTGCTCAGGCCGACCTTCAGCTTGCCGCCGGCGATGCTGTTGACGACTCCCGAGAGCGCGCCGAGGCTGATCCCGACCAGCCCCAGCAGCTCGGGCGCCTTGCCGATCTGGGCGTCGAAAGCGTCGAGTTTGGCGCCGGCGGCAAAGCCAACGCGGCCCTCTATCTTCTCGCTCGCGACGTTCACCTCGATGCATGGCGCCAGCCCCGGCGCCGCCTCGCCGATGCGCGCGAACAGCGGGTGCGAAAGCGACAGGCGCTGGTTGCGGACCTGATACTTTCCCTTGGCGCGCGTCTCGACCTCGATCGCCCCGTCGGCCAGTTTGCCGAAGCGGGTACTGACGCGCGAGCGCTGACGACCGTCGAGGAAGGCGGCAATCGGCGCCGGCGGCTTGAACGTGCCACCCATCGTCTTGAGGTCCATCACGCCCGGCGCGAGATCGTCGCCCGCGGGAGTTTCGCCGCCGAGCTTGACGGCCGCACCGCCCGCCTGCTTCGTCGACGGCGCGAGCGCGGCCGCCGGTCGCGGGCGCGACGCTGCCGGCGCTGGTGGCGCTGTTGGCTTGGTACTCGGCGCGGCGGCTTTGGCGGGGGAGCGGGTGGCCATCGCTAAACCTCAGGCGCTTTGCCGCAGCGGGCACACGCCGCCGGACTTGCGGTACTCGCGGCGGACCGCGGCGAGCAGGTCGGAATCGCCGAGCGGCGTACCGCGGTCGAAGGCCAGCAGCGCTGCGTGCAGCGCAGCGTTGCGGATCTGGCCACCGGAGAGCGCACAGCGCTGCGCCACGTCCCACAACGGCGCCTCGGCGACGGCGTGGCCGGCAGGCAGGTGCAGATCCCAGATGGTGCGGCGCTGCTCGGCCTGCGGCAGCGGAAAATCCACCACCACGTCCATGCGCCGCGCGAAAGCGCCGTCGATACGGTCGCCGGCGTTGGTCGTGACGACCAGGATGCCGGTGAAGGATTCCACCCGCTGCAGCAGGTAGTTGGTTTCGAGGTTGGCGTAGCGGTCGTTCGAACTGCCGACGTCGGTGCGCCGGGTGAGCAAGGCGTCGCCTTCGTCGAGCAGCAACATCACGTCGAGTTCCTCGGCACGCGAAAAGGCACGTTCGAGGTTCTTCTCGGTCTCGCCGATGTATTTGTTCACCACCGCCGCCAGATCGACGCGGTAGAGGTCCTTGCCCAAGGTGTTCGCCAGCAGCCGCGCGGCGAGCGTCTTGCCGGTACCGCTCGGCCCCTTGAACAACGCCCGGACGCCGGCGTTCGCCGCCCCCGCCGGCCCGCCGGCGAGGCGGCCCAGGCTCTCGCGGTGACGGCAACGCAGCGCCAGATCGTGCAGGTCCAGGCGCGTGGGCTCGGGCACCGCCAGATGGCGCCAGTCGCCGCCGCCGCTGACCGGGCTGGCGATCGTTTCCAGCGCCTCCCGGTGCAGGCTGCGCGCCGCCACGCGCACGTCCTCCGGCGTAATCGCCGCGCGCCCGGCGAGCGTTGCCCGCATCGCGGCCAGCTCCGCCGCTCGGCGGATGCTGCCGCGGCCCAGCCGCAGCGCGCCGGCGACCGCCTCGAGATCGGTGCACGCCCGGCTCCCGAGCGCCGCCCGCCAGTGCTCGCGGCGCTCGTCGGGCGCCGGCATGTCGAGGTCGATCTGCACCGCCTGCTGCACGGCGGCGCCGGAGAGGCCGCCCTGGCGCCCCATCACCACGCCCAGCGGACCCACGTGACCGGGCAACTCGGGCACCGCCGCGGTCTCGCCGGGGCCGGGTTGCAGCAGCAGCACCGGCAGCGCGTGCAGCAGCGTCGCCAGCGGCCCGGCCAGCCGCCAGCGCTCGTCGCTCTCGGGTGCCGAAGCGTCGATCTCCAGCAGGCCGCGGCCAGTCGCGCGCGCCAGCGCGCCAAGCAGCGTCCGCCGGCCATTGGCGCGCGGGCCGCGTACCACCACCGCTGGCAGCGCATTCGCGGCCAGCAGCGCGGTCACCCCCTCGACCTCTTGCCGCAGCGAAGGCTCGATCAGCAAGGTGTCCAGCGGGGCCAGACTCCGCGCCGGCCGGTAGCGTGCCCAGGCGGCCGGGCGCTCGACGGCGACGCCGCGCAAGGCGTCCCACAGCAGGTGCGGCACTGCGAGCTGCCACTCGGCCCGCGGCGGCTCGCGGCTGACCGGCGCCAGCAGCCCGCAGTCCGTCAGGTGGCGGATCGCTGCGTGCACGTCGCGAGCATGGCTATGGTGGCTATCGTGGCCATCGCCGCTGTCGCCCGTCCACCAGGCGGCGAGCAGACCGACCGTCGGGCGGCGCAGCCCCTTGGCGCCGTTGAGCCGCGCGAACAAGGCGCCGAAGCGTGCATCCTCTTCCGGCAGCCCGACGGTCATCAGCAGCGCGATCTCGTCGTCGTCCAGGTCGAGCGCCTCGCGCAGCGCACGCAAGGGCAGGTGGCCCTCGTCGCCATCGTGACCATCCTGGCCAGACTCTCCGCCGTGTGCGTCCTCCCAGGCGCGCACCGCGTCGGCCCAGCGCAGCACCGCCTGGTCGCCCGCCACGCCGGCCAGGCCGTGGTCGGCGAGCTGGTTGGCGTAGTGCGCCAGGAAAGGGAAATCCTTGAACACCCGCTCGAACGAACCGGCGTTCTCGGCCAGGCGGGCGATCACGCGCGTGATCGCGCCGTAGAAACACAGCCGGAAATGCATCGCGGCGTCGCGCGGCAGACTGGCTAGCGGTTGCGCCAGTGCGTTGGCCAGTTCGGACGGATCAGTCATAGTGGAAAGCCAGAAAGCGACCGGCCGCCGGCACCCAGCCGGGGTCGCGGTCGAGGCCGGCGAGCCGCACGCTGATCGGCAGGTCGGCCAGACGCAGGTGAATGTCGACGCGCGCCGCCGACACCTCGATGCGTGCCGGCTGCCGCAGCAAGAGCCTTGCCGCGCGTCGCACGTTGCGCAGGCCCATGGCGAGCGCCAGTCGCCGCCCGAGGTAGGGCAGCAGCCAGCCGCACCAGCGGTCGAACGGTGACACGTCCTCGGCCGGTGGCTGCTCGCCCCGGGCGCGCAGGCGAAAGCGGAGTTCTTCCCGGTACGGGCGCAGCTCCTGGTGTATCTGCTCCTCGACCGGCGAACCATCGCGCGTCACGTCGACCAGCACGAAACCCGCCGGGTGCAACACGCGCAGCCGCGCGGCGTCGTTCTGCCGGCGCCACAGACCGCGCCAGTCAGCGAAGGGTGTCAGCCAGGCGGCCGGCATGCGCCACTCCGGCGGCGGCGCGAAGTGCGCTCCGGGAGCCTCGCCCTCGGTCCGTCCCGCGAGCTGGGCGAGCAGCGGCCAGGCCGGGTCACCACGGAACTCCGCGCCGGCGAGATGCTCTCCGGCGAGCGCGAGGAAATCCCACGGCGACAGGTCGATTCCCCGCTCGGCCGGCATCGTGAAGTCGCCGTAGAGGCCCAGCGCGAGGGCGGCATTGATCAGGCAGAAAAGACCGCCGAATTCGGTCGCCACGACCCGGCCCTCGAAGGCGGTCGTCTGCGCGTCATCGAACGGAGAGGCGACGGCTGCGGAGTCTGCGACGAAGGCAGAATCGATCGGCACCGGGCTGCGCGCCTGATCGCCGGCCGGGACCAACGCGCTCGGCTGTATGGTCACCGGGGCCAGGTTCGTCAGGGTAATCGGCGGCGGTGCGGTCGGCGCAACGGCGTCGTGCGGCGCTCGCCTGAGTCCGGTTGAATCGTGCGAGGCCAATGGCGATGGCGGCGCGGCGGAGTCTTCCTGGCCGGCGTCGAGCCTCGGCAGCACAGCTTCCGAGTGCGGTGCGCTCCGGAATGCGGCCACTGTGACCGACTTGCCGGTCGCAGAAGGCCCTTCCCCAGCGTCGGCGGCGCCCTGGTTCGCTGCCTGCGGCTGCCAAGCCCAGCCCGGCTCGCCCCTTGCTGCTCGACGAACCTGCGGCCCAGAGGTATCAGCCTCATCCACAGCCCGCAGCCAGAGCGCGATGGCCACTGCAAACCCGGTGCTACGCGCCTCGGCGGGCGCGCGCGCCAGCGACAGCGCTACTGCCAGCAGAGCCCTTTGGCGGAACGACAGCGGTGAAGCAAACGCCTCTGGTACGCGATGGGCGATCAACGGCGGCGCTGGCGCAGGGGGAACCGGAACCGGCGAGGTGGTCGCCCCGGCGCGTGCCATGGTGATCGCCGGTGCCTGGTCGATATCTCGCTCCCGCCCGCCGTTCCCGCTGAGCGACGCTGCTGCGCCGGCGGGGCGCTTGGCTCTGACCAGCGCTGCCCGCAGCGAGCCAAGCCCATGGGCCAGAACGAGGGCTTCGAGCATTGCCTCGGCGACCGGCGCGTCGAGTGCCTGCACGAAGCCAACCGCGACACCCTCACGCGCGAGGCGCTCGAACATCGCGGGGACAAACTCGGGTGATTCGCTCCAGGCTCGGCTCACCGCCCGGTGAAGATCCTGTCGGTTGAACAGGGCCTGCCACCACCAGCGCGCGGCAGCGACGCCGGCGAGCCAGTCATGGGCGAGGCAGGCGAGCAGTTCGGCGCGGTCGGCGAACAGGACCGCCTCGGCACCGGCCGGGACGGCCCCCAACGCGGGGCGCACCGCCCGTTGCGCGGCCTGGTCGAGCGCACCGGTCACCGCTGCCTGCCAGCGCGGCGGGACCGCTGCGAAGCGGCGAAGAGAAATCGAACCGGGCAGCGGATCCCGCAGGGTACGTATCAGGAGGACCGCAGTTGGCGACAGGGCAGGGGGCTGCAGGTCGACCGTTGCCAGCATCGCCTCGGCACATAGCGAAGCGCCCAGTGTGTCTCGGCCACCGCTCCTCAGGCGTAGCCGTCCGATCGACGTGCCACTGGCCCCCGTTTGCGCCATCAAGGGGAGTGCTCCTCGAGGGCGACACAAGAACGTTTTACCGACGGGCGGAACAGCCACACAAGGGCGCCCCCGACCATCATCGCGAGACACACGAGCTGGTTGACGTCGAGCGGACCCACAACCGGAAGGGCGTCGGCCCGCAGGAACTCGATTGTTAACCGCGTCGCCCCGTAGAAGGCGAGGGCGAATGCCAGCCGCGTGCCGGACACCGTACTAGGCAGCCGGAGCAACAAGAGAAAGCCGACAATGCCCACCGTGGCATGGTAGAACTGTGCCGGGTGCACCGGTAACGTGTGAGCCGCGTCCTGCGCGATCAAACCGGCCGCCACTTGGCTAGCGAATGCTTCTGTTCCGCGGCCGAAGGTTACCGCCCATGAAACCGTGGTGAGCGTGCCAAAGCAGCAGCCGTTGAAGAAGCAGCCGAAGCGGTACACCGCATAGCCCAGCGCTATCGCTGGCGCCGCCGCGTCCGCGTAGTCCAAGTAACGCTCGCCGCGAATCCGCAGCAGAAACCAAGCCAAGGCCGCTGCGCCAGCAAGCGCCCCGAGAGCCCCGCGCGTCTGCGACGCCTGGTGGGCATGCTCCGGACCAACGAGCAGCGCGTAGACCCCGCCGCCGACAAGACCGCCCGCAAAGCCGGCGATGCCTGCCAAGTACATGGCCCAAGGGTCCAGCCGTGCCCGGTCAGCCTGCCACACCGCGACGGCGAGCGTGGCCGCCACTCCCGCCCCCCAGTAGAGGAGAGGGTTGCCGATCAGTGTGGACATGCCTATGCTGCCTCACTCCGAGGCGATGTCGGCAGGAACCGGCCTGCCGACATCGCTTCCGCGTCGCCGGAAGGCCAGCCCACCGACACCGAGGGTACCGAAGAGCGCGACGGTGCCGGCAAGCAGACCAGAAGAACCGGATTCCGTGAAGATACTCCCCACTTGGCACTTCCAGTCACCGCAAGCGCACGGCAACTTGGACTCCACCGCCTCGATGCGGGTCATCAGATCAAGCGCTTGCCCGACCGAAACTGAAATCGCCTGGTCACCGGTGGCAGGGTCGCGCTCGATGCGGCAGTTGGGATCGTGGCTTGTGCCTTGCGGGCACTGCGCAACCATGCTACCAATCCATTTTTCCATTTTCTCTTTGTGGAAGGCCCAGTTGGCAAAGCACGGTGTCCGTTCGGCTACCTCCACCGAAACTCCGCCCATGCTGATGTAGCGCCCCGTACGGCGATACGCACACACAGTGTTGCCGTAGAAGCTCGCCCCCGCACGGTAAAGACTGACGGCATTCAGGCGTTGAAGTGCATTCTGACCAACCGAATCAAGCAGACGCTTCTCGGAACCCTCAGCTCGTGCTGCCGGAAAAAGCCCGTCTGTCCCGGCCGTGATCCCCGGAATTTCCTTGACAAAGGTTTTCAAATCGAACTGTTGAATTCCGCTACCGTCTGCCGGAGGAGCAAAGCCGCTGCTATCCAGAACCGCGGAATTCTGAAGCACGGACGCCGGGGCGAAAGACGTGTTCCAGATATAGTATCGATTCGCAATGTTGACCCGGGTACCAACGGGCAGATTGGGGTCGACATCGAGGGTGACGAACGAGCATACCGTTCTATTAGACTGATACTTGGTTTCCCACTCGGCTCGGCTGATCGTCCACGTTGCCGGCCCGAGGTCGGCGATGTTGTTGGAGGCTGCGCTGACGCCGTTGATCATGCCCGACGGCCCTAAAGGATTGGGAACGGCAGGAACCTGTCCGAAGGCGGTCAGGTTAGCAATACCGAAGCGGTTCGATTTGATGCTTGCCAGGATGCCTTGGGCATTTGCGGTTCCGGAATTCTCCAGACGGACGTAATAGCTGTTCGTAGCCGACCCGCCCACAGGTGGAGAGTTCAGTGTGCCGCCTGAGCCTGCATTCGACTCGTTATTAAGCCACACCTTCTTTACCCTGACGCCGTTGCAGGCCGTCGTAACCGCCTCGCCCCATGTGATACGGGCTGGTTCGGTCATCAGTGCCTCGGCGGATGGGTTAGCGGGCGAATTGGGAGGTATTTCCTTCAGCTTGGCGTCTATCGGCCAGTTGAGTTGTCCTTGCATCTTGTGCAGAATGGCCCCACTCGCAGAGGTGACCGTGTATAACCGTAGCACGTTGAAGTGAAGTTTGATCTTTCCCGTGCTGGCAAGGCTCGCGACCGGAACCTTGACCTCCACGAAGTAGGAGTTGTCCTTCTTCCCAGCTGGACTGGTTCCGTCCCCGGGGCCATTCACGGTACGGACCTGTGCAGTCAATCCGGCTGGCGTGGCGTCCGGCGAGGTCTCCCGCCCCGTCGTGCTCCAGGTGTTGCTGTTGAGCCACAACTTCGGCACATACGAGCCGTTCAGGGGGGTATTGAGGGCAGTTACCGGATGGATGTGAATGCGCATGTCCTTGGTGGGGTCGTTGATGGCCGGTCCCAGCAGCAGGACTATCTTGTCTTCCGAATGCCATTCGTCATCGTGATACACCTCAAACGAGAAATAGAGGTTATCGCCATGCCTCCCCATCTGCACCACCGCATCGGGGATCGGTGTTCCGTTTCCGAACTCGTACTGATTCGCCCTTGTCCACCCGTCGTCGTTCCTGATGTCACCGTCGAGTAGGGGCGCTTGGGCAAGATCGTTCATGCAGAGCGGGTCGTCGGCCAGCGCAAGCGGGGCTCCCGCAAGAAGTTGCGCTGCCACCAAGGCAACCGCCAGATGCAACCTGCGCGAGCGACGCAACAGGTCCGGCATCTTGAAAGTAAACATGGTCATTTTTTGGCTCCTTTTAAAAAATATAACTCGTTGACCTCAGTGGCTGTTCGGAGGGAATCTCAGGTCCCGTCCCAAGGCTCGACCTCGAGTTCGAGGTACCCGGAATTCTTCGCGTCCGTCACGGAAACAATGTCGACAACCATCTTGGCGTTTTGCGCACCTTGCTTTGCGGTGACGGTAACGCTAATCGTGTCCGTAGGCGCTCTGAGCTTGACGATTCCGTTCTGCGTAACGGAGGCGGACCACTTGCCGGATGTGTCATCCAAGAACTTGGATAGCTTATTCGTGTCGATCCGATAGTCGCCGTCCGCGGGGACGTTGGTCTTGAGGATCAGTTGAGAATCGGGCCCATCCGGAATGATGAGGCCAGTCATCTTTCCGTCCGCGTTCTTGCGCATCGCCGCCGCTCCACCCGATGTGCTGCCGAGCTCCGGTGTCATATTGCGCGGAGGCTCGGCACTGGCGTTCACCTTGATCTTTACGGGCTGCGAGCGCCGGGCAAGCGTCGAGTCGCGTTTCGATTGCACGAGGAGGGTCAAGTTGCCCGTCTCGCCGGGCGAGGCGCTATCGGGTATGTCCACCGCGACACTGACGGTCTTTACCGTCGGCTGGGCAGTAGCGGCCTCGATCAATATCTCCTGGGGCGTGGCCACGGCCTGCCAGCCGGCATCGACTTGAGGAAGCAACTTGAAATATTCGTCGGGCTGGACGCCAGACGTGATGGTGAACGTGAACGAATAGTGTCCCTTCTTCTGGTAACCCGCGGCGCCCGGATCGGGAACGGGCCCCCCAGTGGCACCGACGAGAAAGTCTCCGATTGGCATCGTTAGCGTCGGCGGATTGAGCCTGAACTGAGCGACGTCCGCCCCTGCTGTGTTCGAGACGCGCAATTCCACCATCCGCCCCTGGCCAATGTTTATCGGAGGAATGCGATCGAGGACGAGCGTAGCGTTTGTGGCCGAACCCTTAAGGCCGGATACTTTAGTCTGGTCGATCATTACTACCGACTCCGGAAGGAGATTGTCACCTTTGATGATGAGCCGGTTTCCTATCTCTAGTATCGTACTGGAGCTCGGCTCGCGAATGACGACGCCCGTTACTCCTGCCGGTTTGGCAGCCTCCAGCAGTGCGACACGAGAGGCGAGGAAATCGAGCCGCGCGAGAATGGCATTGATGAGATCGGCTTTGATCAGATCACCTGGCCTGACCTCCTCGGCTCTACCCATGACGAGTTGGGTGAGCAAATCCCGAACCTGTGCCTCAGTAAGATTCGGCTTGCCAGTGAACAGTGTTGCGATTTCCGTGACCGATACGACTACATCACCAGATCGGACACCTCTCCCCATATTTAGTACGGTACTCGGCATGTGGACTCTCCTCTTAGATAGTGCAGCCTTGTTGGCCTAGTCAATCGCATAGTTGCCGTAGCTCGAACTTGAAACTTCGAACCGCGCTCCGGCCTGGCAAGGCATCTGGCCGCTGGCGAACACCAGGCAGGCAGTGGGGCTCGGCATGAACTTCTTATTGTCGATCGCCTGTCGGTTCTCGCGCACGTAGTACAGCCAAATCAACTCGCCGCTGCCAAGGTCGACCGGCGGGTAGGCAAATGAGCTGCGGATCAGCGCCTGGAAGCGCGCGCCCTCGATGAAGGCGGGGCCGCGCACGACGAGGCCGTCGAAGAAGGTCGCGATCGCCGCTACCTCGTCGCTCACCGTGCCCGGCAGCGGGAGAATGCCGGCCGGCGGCAGGTAATCGAAGCGTTTGCAGGCGGCGAACTGACCGACGACGCCGGTGGATCCGACGAGCGCCGCGAGCTGCTCCTGGAACTGCAGGAACATCGCCTCGCCCTCCGCCTGCCGCCGGTCGTCGGCGAGCATCGCCCACGGGCCGGCTGCGGAGGGGCGTGTGATCCGCCGGCGGACGCACCACTGGTCGACGAAGTCGATTTCCATTTCGAGCTTGACGATGGCGAGGGGGACGTCGCAGGCCGTGAGCACATGGTCGGCCAGTTTGGCGAGCAGGCCGTAGGGCTTTCCGCCGGCGCTCAACGGGTCGATTAGGAAGGCGCGCAGGGCGTCGGTGCCAAAGCAGCGGTGGGCGATGCGGTTGCGCAGCAGGCTGAGTCGCGCCGTCGCGTCGGGCAAAGGCGTTCGTTGGTCGACGGCGGCGTGCTCGTCTTTGAGCAGCGAGCCAATCGGCAGCAGGCGAAACTGCACCGCCTCGATCAGCGCATCCGTATTGCACGGCACGGCCGAGTCATCGAGCGCGTTCGTCAGCGCATGGCCCTCACGGTCTTCGGCGGGCGCCAGGGTCAGCAGGTAGACGCCCGGTTCTGCGGCATAGCTGCCACCCCTGAGCTTGCAGTCGTCGAAGGTGCGCGCAGCGGCGACACGCGGTGGCGCTCGCCGGCCGAGCACCACCTCGGTCGCGGATTCGAGGTAGAGCGTGTGGCCACTGCGGCTGACGGCGAGACCTGGCTGCACGGTGACCACCGGCCCGTCGCTGCCCGGGGAACCGGCGAGTACTTCGAGACCCCTGGCGATGCCGTGACCCGCCGCCTGAGCAACACGCCGGTCGGCCTCACGACGCGCGTCCTGTTCGCGGCCGAGATCCGGGCCGGTGAGCAGCCGCCCATTGAAAAAGTTCACCGAGCGGATGCCGCCCTCGGCGATGGCCTGCTCGATCAGTCTGGCGGTCATGTGTGCGTCTCCCGGCAGGTCATGGGGTATTCCGGATCTCGTCCACCTCGAGGATGAACTCGATCTGTTCGAGGATGGCGACCGTCGAATTGGCCTTGGAGTTGGGGTTCACCCGCAGCACGAAGCCCTCGTCGGTGTAGGCGAGGAAACGGACCACCGGTGCCCGGACGTTTGCGTGTGACAAGGCGAGCACTTTGACGATGTATTGGTGCTCATCCGCCGGTTTCGCATAGCCATCGAAGGTGAACGTGATCTTTCCCGGTTCGACACCGGCTATCCGCAGTTTGCCGAGAACCGGTCCATCGGCGACGTTGTCACCACGCAACTTCCCGGCGGCGACGGTACGTATCGTCGACACCGTGACGCGCACCGGTTGTGAGGCCGTCGGTTCCGAGGGCGTCGTTGCCGAAGCCGTCGTCGGCGTCAGAGGGTGAAGCTGTTGGGCAAGCATGCGCAGGTGGATCAGAACCGGGCGCGCGCTCTCGTCCAGCTTCGACAAGGCCTTGACTCGCCAGGGTTGTCCGCTCGGCTGCTCGACGGTCAGCGTGATCCTTGCCAGCAGCACGCGCTCGTCGTGACAAGAGGTGGTCGTGGTCGCGCAGCCGCAGCTTCGGCCATAAGCCGCCGGACGCAGTTTGGTCGCCCAGACGCGCAGCGCGTCGCGCAGCCAGTCGCTGGTCGGCTGCACCAGCGGCGGTTCCGCTGCCTCGGGTTCCCAGGCGCCCACCTTCTTGGCGAAGTCTTCGGGCGTGACCCCTGACCCGGCATCGACGCGCACCTTGCCCAGCCAGGCCATGAATTTCCCGAGCCACTCGTCTTCCATCTGGGTCGGCGGATCGACGCTCAGCTCGAGCAGGAAGTCGTCGGCAATTCGTGACGGGGCCTTGAGTTCGCTCTCGCTGCGGCAGGGCTCGCCCGGGATCGGTACCGAATCGGTTGGGCAGTCGCCGTAGGAGAGGGTGAGATAAAGGTCGAGCGATCCTTCCACCCCGGTCACCTTCTTCCCGACTGCATCGGCATGGCCCTTCAGCCAGTCGTTCAGGTAGCCGCACTGGTCACGCGGCACGCAGATGAGCCGGCCGCAGGGATCGAGGGCAGCGCCGCTTGTCACCGTGACTTTCCACTTCTGCAGAGAATCCGAGGCTTTAGCTTTGTCGTCCTCGATGTCGACCGCAAGTCCGCGCACCGTTCCGTAGCCCAGCAGGTCGCGCGCCAGCCACTGGTCGCGCCCCGCGAGGTAGGCGAACTCCTGGGTGAAGTCGTCCACTCCGAGCACCATGCCCTGGACGTAGTTGACGTGCCGGGTGGGATCCGGCGTCTTCGTCCCGACCAGGGCCACATCGTTGGCAAAGCAGCTCATTGCATGCTCTCCTGCATCAAGGGTTCAGCCGGTCGCGGCCGAGGATTCGGCGATCGGCGCGGCTTTCGATCTCGGTTGGCGAGACGCAAGCCTCGCCCAGGTAGCCGCGGCCGAGCACCAGCGGCGGAATCAGGCGCTCGCGCGCGCCGATGTCGATCAAGGTGTCGTGCCCGAGCCGCGCTTCGCCAACCCGGAACATCGCCCAGTAGAAACGCAGGTCGAAGACGGTATGCGCCGGTTTTTCCAGCGCCACGATGCGTCTGGCGAGGTCGAGGCGGCGTTGCGGCTCGTCGGGTGTCACTTCGGGACCGGTCGGCATCGGCAGCAGGACGCTGAAGCGGTGCGCGGTGCCGCGCATCGCCAGCACCGCGCTCTCGAACTGGAACCAGTCCTCCAGCGCGGCGCCGTCGGCCGGCAGGCGGTCCGGCAGCGGGATCAGGTCGAAGGCCTGCCAAGTGGTGGCGTACCGGGCATTGAGCGCGCGGAGGGTGGCATGGCGGCTGCGCAGAAAGGCCTGCCAGGCGATTCGCTCGACGGGCATTCGCGCCGGTGCCGTTTGCCGCATGTAGGCCAGCCAGTCCTTGCCGATCACGGCGTCGGCCGGCTGGTCGGCGGGCAGGTCGATGCGGTCGAAGTCGGCGAATTGCGTGCGCCAGGCGCGGTCGAGGGCGTCGCCGTCGACATACACAGTGGCGAGAAAAAGGCGCCACGCTTGCCGTTCCAGCGCCGCCGCCCAGGGCGTGTAGCCGAGCGCCTGCTCGCAGAACTGTGCCCAGATGCCGGCTTTTTGCTCGGGGGCCAGCAGCGGGAACTCGGGCAAGGGGCTCTCGGGCTTGCCGGTGAAACGCGCGTAGCGCCGGCGCAGCGCGAGGCCCCCTTCGGCCGGGCTCCAGGGCTTGCTGTCTGCTTCCGGGACCGCCGGCGCTTCGAGTTGCGAGGGGTCGCCGAAGAGCACGTCGGGCAACTTGCGTGTCTGGTACTTCTCGATGAGGCGCACGCCGAAACGCTTCGGCTTCACGCGCTCGGGCGACGTGAAGCGGCCCTCGTCGATCTCACGGTCGAGCGCCAGCGACAGCGCCAGGCGCAGGCCGTGCGCGGTGCCGCGGTACTGGAAGAACAGCATCGCGTGACGGATGAACAGCCGTCGCCGAGGCTCGTCCCAGGCCGGGTCGAGCGCGACACCGAACCAGCCGGCGAGCCACTCGAGCGCCTCGGCCGGCGCGCTGCGCCAGTCAAAGAGGATCTGCGCCGCCGCGATACGGTCTTCGGTGGCAGTCCAGAATCCCTCGAGGTTGGCCAGGAAGCCGTCGAGGAAAGCGGCCGAGCCGGCATCCTCGCGATACACCGCCGGCAGGTACTCGGCGAGATACGAGAAGCGCGGGTACCACACGCGCAGCGCCCGCAGTCGTGGCGTGCTGCGTTCGTTGCCGGTGAGGTCGAGACGCAACTGCAGGTAGCGGCCGCGCGCGTGGCGCAGCAGCAATTCCCAGGTGCCCGCGCCCGGCGCCGAGCCTCGGCTGGCCGGCCAGGGCGAGCGCAGCCAGGGCAGCTCACTGCCGTCGCTACGCCGATAGAGTGGTGGCTCATCGACCCAGGGCAGGAAGTCGATCTGCTCCTGCTCGTCGCCGGCCCGGCTCCATACCCGCACCCGGCAGTCGGTGGGAATGCTGCCGTCGAGCAGCAGGCGATGCCAGACGCAGTCGGGTTGGCGACCGTCGAAGATACGGGTCCGCACGCTGGCCTCGGGTTCATGGCGGGGACGCGGCTGGCGTACCAGCGGCACCCAGGTCTCGGCGAAGTCGTAATACGGCATGCCGCCGTAGACGACCAGCCCGCGACCGTGAAAGCAGCGCATCGGCAGGTATTCGGGGAGCGGATCGAGAGAAAGGACTCCGGCGCCGTCGTCGACCAGGCGGAAAACGTAGCTCTGGTTGCCGCCCGAGTCGGCGATGTACAGTCGGCCCAGTTCGCAAGCCTTGTCCTTGGCGCCGGTTTTTGCCCCGATCTTTGCCCCGGTGCCGGGAACGAGGGCCATGTCATGGCCGATCAGCGAGAAGCCATCGCGGGTCTCGCGGTCGATTTCGTCCTTCATCGGCTCGGTCGACAGGCGTTGCGCGAGCTGGCCATTCCGGACCACGAGGATCTCGGAAAAACCAGTCGGCTTCGGGCCGGGAGGATTGGCGAGAACCAGCCACGTGCCGTCGGCCAGCGCCTCGATTGCGGCAGCTTCGGTCGTCGGCAGCGCCAGTGCGTCGTCGAGGCCAATGCCCGCCGGAGACACACGGCCGACGACACGGCCGACGATGCGTCGACTGCCGTCGCCGGGGTCTGGCTGGAAGGTCTGCGCCGCCGGTTCGCCGCCGGTTACCTCCGGCTGGTCGCGGCGAACGACCTGAAAGTGGCGGTCGAGGATCCAGCAGCGGCGGTTCATGCGGTCGAGGATCGCGAGTTCACCGAGGCGGCCGAGGGGGCAGGCCGCGAGGTCGAAGGGCTTGAACTCGATCGCTGCGGGCCACAGCAGTTGTCGCGGCGGTCCGCCCGAGAAGAGATCGAAGATCAACAGCCCCGGCGGCTGCAGCGTACCGACCGCGAGATAGTGTTCGGCGGTGACTGCCACGCCGCCCAGCGTGGTTCCGGTTGCGGCAGTCGACGCGCTTTCGGCAGGGGCGAATCCGCCTGGCGACGCAGGGGGCACGGTGGGCTCCGGCGGCCAGAAAGCGGATATGCTGCCGCTGCCGGCCGAGCGCACGCGGATGCCGGTGCCGCTCTCGTCCACCCAGTACCAGTTGCCGAACAGGTCGGCCGCGGCGCCGCGCCGGTCAGTTTGCACGTCGACCGGCGTGTCGGCGGGAGCCGGGTCGAACCGGAACGGGCGACGCCGTAACGTCAATTCGCTCGCCTCGGAGTTCCACTCGGCTGGCGCCGGCGAATCGTTCGCCGGCTTCGCCGCTGCCTTCGCGTCGTAGGGCGCTTGCCACTGCGCACCAGGCGCGTCGGCCTGGCGCGTGCAGCGACACGACTTCCAGTCGGCATCGCCGAGCAGCAGGTGAAAGCGGGTGCCGTTGGCGTCCATCAGCATTGCTCGGGAATGACCGGCACCGGCAGGATTCGCGGCCGGCGCGTGCGGCTTGCGCTGCCCTGTTCGCCAATACCCGCCTGTCCGCTGCTTTGCCCGTCAGGGCCTGCCTGCGGCACGCCACCGATCAGCTCGCGCGGGTCGCGGGCGTCGCCCACTTCGACGGCGATGCCGGCGATCCGCGGCAGTTGCAGCCCGCGCATGACGATCTCGGGCGCTTCACGTCCGTCCGGATCGGCCAGGCGCACGCCGCGCACCAGCCGTACACCCGGCACGCGGCTGGCCACCGCCATCAGCTCCAGCGCCGACACGGCCTTGCGCAGCGGCCAGCCCTTGCGCATGTCGGCGTATTCCGGGGTGACCAGCGCGGCGTCGCTATCGGGCAGGCCGCTGCCGCGCAGCGGCGACAGGAAGTCGAGCAGCTTCAGCTTCACGTCGTCGCGCACCTCGGGCACGCTGCGCCCCAGGGCGAGCACATCGACGCCGACGGTGATCCAGAGGTCGCGGTAGTCGGGTCCGCGCAGGATCAGCTCGGTGGTGATCAGCCGCCGTGGGTCGAGGTGGGTGCAGACGGCGTTGAGGAAGAGGCGATCCGGTTCCGGCGTGTCCGGGTGCAGCGGGTCGTAGCTCGGGATGAGCAATAGCGTCACCGCGCCGGGGGCGTTGCCGGGCGCGTCGGGAGAGAGTTCCGGGATGAACGCCGGCAGCACTTCGACGCGGCCGACGGCGAGCCCGGGCGTGCGCAGCGCCAGTGCTTCGAAATCGCCGGCGGTTACCAGCCGGTCCCGGTGTTGCAGATAGCGGGCGATCTGTTTCTCGCCCTCGGCCTGCGCTTCGGCGGCGGCACCGCCCCAGGTGCGGACCGGATTGGCGACCTTGAAGCCGCCGGGAAGCGCCGGTGCGCTGTTGATTGCGCCGCGCCCGAGGTTGCCGGCGGGGCCGCGGCTGCTGTCGTAGGTCGCGCGCAGGCGCGCATCGGCGGCCGGCCGCCGGCCGCGGAAGCCATCGCCGAAACGGATCGTTCCCGACTCGGCGTCGACGGTGAACACCCGGTCTTCGCGCGCTTCCGGCACTGGCGCGCCGGGCGGCTGGCGCGGGTCGACGACGCGCACTTCGCAGCCGGCACAGAACAGGTCGTCGATGCAACGCCACTCCTCCCAAGCCCCTTGCTCGCCGTTGGGCTGCCCCACGAATACGCGCAGCGAACCGGGAACTACCGGCGGATGGGCCAGGGTGCGCACTTGGTCGGGCTCGCCGCTGCCGTCCTCGAGCACTTCGCTCATTACACGGTCGCGCTGGGTGACTTCGACGGCGTTGATTCCGACCCAGAGCAGCCGCGACTGAACCGGTGCGTCGGAGGCGACGCGGATCCAGGTCAGCACGCGTTCGTCGAGCCGCGTGTCGTCGAGCGCCGGCGGAAAGTCGCCGGAGCCCTTTTCGAGCGGGTCGAGATCGTCCCACAGGCGCATTTCGTCGGCCGCCGGCATCTGGATTTCGACGACGCCTGGTTCGAGCAGGACATCGACGCGCGCGCGGGCATCGAGCGCACGATACTCGGCCTCCCGCGGCGCGGGTGCCTTCGGCAGCTTGCCGCCCTTGGGCAGCTTCGGCATCTGGAAGCGCAGCAGTGGCTGCTTGGCGTCGGCGGTGCGGCCGCCGGGCTCGAGCCGGCGCTCGGTCTGCCCAAGCGCCGGGACGATGCCGAGGTTGAGCGTCTTGCCGGCGAGCGCTTCGCGCAGGCTTTGCCGCAGCTTCTCCTTGTCCGGCGCCTGTGCGGCCTGTGCGTAGTCGCGGCTGCGTACCAGGAGCGCGATCCACAGGCAGCCGTCGACCGTATCGTCACCCAGGCTCAGGCCCTGCGCACTCTCTCCGTCGAAAGCCACGGTTTCGTAGAGCGTGGGTTTGCTCGCGGCGTCGCTCTCCTGCGGCCGCAGCGACGCATAGAGCAGTTTGTAATGCGCGTCGAGCTCGCCGGTGGGGTCGGTGACGAGGCGTTTGGTGTACAGTCGCGCTTCGAGCGGCAGCACGTCGAGCCCGCGCTCGCTACGGAAAGCGATGTCGCCGGCGAGCACCTCGAGCCCGCCGTTGATGATCACCTCGTCGCGCGGACCGTTGTCGTTGCTGATCGTGATCAGCCCCCGGGCGGAAGCCGCGGGGGCCAGCGGAACGTCCAGCAACTGGAGGAACTTGCCGCGGTTGCGCTCGGGGATCTGGTTGGCGCGGTAGAGCAGGCTCTCCGTCATGTGGGCGAAGATCTCGATCAGCGTGACGCCCGGATCGCTGGCATTGAAGTTGGTCCACTCCGGCGTGTGCACCGGAATGCGCGCCAGGGCCTCGTCCAGAAGATCCTGGTATTTGCGACTGTCGAGCGGGGGCGGAACCAGGGGCATGGCGTCGTCCTAGCTGGCGAGCTGCAGCGAGAGGCTGACCCGTTCCAGCGCCTGCGTTGCCACCAGGCGGTAGGTGACGGTGACCACCGCTGCTTCCGGGTCGACGGGGTCCGGCTCGACGCTCACTGCCTGCAGGCGCACCCGCGGCTCCCAGCGGGCGAGTGCTTCCTCGATGGTTTCGCGGATGCGATGGCGGGTTCCGGGGTTGTTGGGCTCGAACAGGAACTGCCGTAGCCCGCCCCCGAAAGCCGGCAGGTGCAGGCGTTCGCGCGGCTCGGTCATGAGGATGATGCGCAGGCTCTCGCGCACGTTGGCCTCGCCCTCGGACCACGCGACGCGGCCATCGGCACCGACACGCGGCGGGAACGCGATGCCGCGACCGAAGATGCGCCCGGCGTTGTTGATCATGGCGAGCCTCCAGTTTTCTTGGCCTTGAGGCCCGGGATCGGAAAACAGATCACGAACCACGGCAGCCAGCGGAAGATGAGGTCGAACAGACTGACGATGACGGTCAGCAGGATCAACGCGCAGATGGTGATGATCGGCAGCGACAGCGAGCAGATCATGCCGATCGGTGTACTACCGCGCTGGCAGGGCCCCATCTCGTGCAGGTCGAGATCCTTGTGGAACGGCCAGGGCAGCACCGAGAGCACGAGGTCGACGAAACCCAGGCCCTTGGCACGCTGGATCTGGCCGCAGAGGACGTCGGAGATGACGAAGGCCGTGTTCCGGCTGTGCTTGCGCAGGCCGGCCGTCGTCGTGTCGAGCGGCAGCGAGATGCGGATTGGCCGCGCCGGTGCATCCGGATCGAAGAAACTCGCGAGCTGGAAGCGCTCGCTGGCGGCGCTCAGCACGGCCGGCTTGAGCGGGCCGCAATCGCAACGCACATGAACGCAGCGCAGGACGAACCAGCCGGGGTCGCCCGCGGTGCTTTTCAGCGCGTCGCGCAGGCGAAGCGCGAAGGGCAGCGGTGGCGCCGGCGTGGCCGGCGCGTCGGGGTCGATTGCGGTGATGACGAGTTGCACCAGTTTATCGAGCGACGCGACCTGCTGGTCGATGGCCGCCAGCAACGGTGACGATGACGATGACGATGGCGGAAAATCGGCGCCGACATCGTCGGCTTCCGCTTGCGGGCCTGCCAGCTTGGCAAGTGATTCGTGTACGCCACCGGCAACGAACGAGTCGTTCACTTTGTTCACCCCGGCCAGCAGATACAGGAAGCTGGGCCAGGCGGGTTCGGTATCGATAGTCTCCGGGAACGGCCGCGTCGCCCCCTCGAGACCCTGGCGCACCTCGTCCTTCTCCCGGATGCGCTTGAGCGCGTCGCGCAGGTTGCTGGCAAAAGCGCGCCCGCCGCCGCTGATCGGCCATCCCGAGCCGATGGCGGTGCCATTGAGCCAGTCGAACAAACGCCGCTGGTTTTCGTTTTTCAGGCCATCGCGTTGCGACGGGTCGAGCACGCAATCCCAGACCGGTCGCAGGTGCAGGTACAGGAAATCGGCGAAGTCGAGCAGGATCAGCCACGACTGTCCCTGTGCCTGGTCGTTCGCCGCCGTTGCCGCGTCACGTTTCCGCCTTGGCAAGTCGAACTTCTCGTCCGATTTCTGATCCTTGGACATGGACCCGTCGTCCACGATACGCGGGGCGGCGGTGTAGGCCGAGCGGATCAGATTCTTCCACGGCTCGGTGACTTCCATCTTGAACTGTTCCTTGCGCGCCGTCATCATGGTCCCTCCGGGCGCCAACCCGCCGGGCCGGGCTCCCTCGAGCAGCGTTTCGTGCTGCTTGTAGGTACTCATGTACTCCTCGCGCCGGCCCACCGGCACCAGACCCGCGAGCAGACGCCGTGGATGGTCGGCATCGTCGCGGAAGTTGAGCGGGAAGAGCGGCAGCAGTTCCTCTCCAGCGAGCAGCTTCGCCGCCGGATCGGCGACACCGGCGTCCGCTGCGATGCGTTGCCAGCGTGCGTCGCTGGCGTCCTTGACGAAGGCGTACTCCTCGAATGGCGGCCCTTCCTCCTTTCCCTTGGGGGGAAACAGCCGCCGCAGCACGAAGCCGACGTGCTCGCTGCCGGTCGCGCCGAGGGTGCGATCGGGGAAGCCGACCCGCTCGCAGACGAGGTTCGCACCGACCAGGTAGTAGCGCTGGTGGGCAGGCTGGTAGAGCTTGAGCGGCTTGCTGCGCTCGACGCCGTTCTCCTTCTCGACGACCGCGTGCGTGCTTGGCGACAGTGCGGTCGACGGCGCCTGGCGCTTGCGCAGGCGAGTGAGTGCCCTTGCCAGCCGCGGCAGCGGCACGCGCTCGATCAGGTCCGGCGCGTCGCCCGACGGGCTGCGCCAGGTCTCGGGGCGGGCGATCAGGCTGCCGATCTGCCGCGGGTCGGCGGCCAGCATGGCCAGCAATTGATCCATGAAGTCATCGCTGGCGAAGCGCAGGATCGCCGGCCGCGCCTGATCCGTGGCGAGCGCCGCCGCCACGCTGCCGGGGCTGCTGTCGAAGCGGCCCCAGAGCGGCGCCGGCGAAGTCCAGAGAGTCGTGTGCGGATTCATCGTTTTCACCAGATGTTGCCAGCGCCCGGCGTGTACGAGGCACTGATCACTGAGTTGCTGATCACGGTGTCGGCCTGCAGGACGCCGCTGAACCGGGACATGCCGGCGTCCACCGTCACCAGGCCGGCGGAGATGGCGATCTGGCTGGCGTTGATGGTGACCTTGGCCGAGGCGTTGACGGTGATGCCGGAGGACTCCAGCTTCACCGAGTTGCCGTTGCTGTCCTCGATTTCGATCGCACCGGGGCCGTCCTTCAGGGTCACTTTCTGGCCGCCCGGGGTTTCCAGGATCATTTTCTCCTGGCCGTCCTGGTCGTCGAGCGTGAGCTTGACGCCGTTGCGCGAGCGCAGCACCTTGCGGTAGTTGTTGCCGCCGCCGTCCATGCTGTCCGGCGGCTGGTCGCTGCCGTTCCACAAGCCGCCGAGCACGTAGGGACGGCGCGGATCGCCACCCTCGAAGGCGACCAGCACTTCGTCGTTGGTGTCGGGAACGAACCAACTGCCGCGGTTGTTGCCGCCCATCAGCGTCGCCAGCCGCGCCCAGGCTTCGTAACGACTGTCGTCGGAGTCGGGCGCCCAGGGCAGCGTGACCTTGACGCGGCCCTGTCCGTCCGGGTCCTTGAGGTCGGTGACCAGGGCCGGAAAGACGCCGTACCAGCGGCCGCCGAGGCCGGTGGCGGCGCGTGGCAGCAGCGCCTGTTCGAGTAGTCCGGTGTCGAGCATCATCGCTTCACGCTTCCTTTCACGGCCGTCCCAGCCCTGGCCGCTCGCCGGTGAACTCGGTGCGCAGGCCTTCGCCGTCGAAGCGCACCTGCGTCTCGCAGACGTAGTACTTGCCGCTGAACAAGGGCCCCAGACCCTGCAGGTCGACGGTGGCGCCCACCCGGATCGCGGGGTCGGTTTCGGCCACTCCGCGGCCGACGACGAAGCGTCGCGCTGCCGCGCGGAAGCGGGCTTCGGCGTGCGTCCGCGCCTCGTCGGCGGCCAGCGGAACGGTGTGCGCAACGCTTTGCCGCCGCTCGCCGAGCGCGGACTTCAGGATCGCCGCGCCGCTTTCGTCGTCACCCAGTTCGCCGCCCAGCGCTGCCGCCTCGGCTTCGCCCTTGATGGCCGACTTGCTGGCGACATCCCAGCCGCCCAGCGTGACCTTGCTGTGCTGCCCGGCGAGGTCGGCGATCACCGAGAACTCGCGCAGCAGCCCGCCGTGTGCCAGCGTCAGGCACCCGCCCTGGCGCTGATTTCGCGGTGCGACGTGCAGCGTGCTGCCGGCCATCCACACCTCGGCGCCAGCGGTCCGGGCACGTTCGCGCACGAACGCAAGGTCGCTCTGGTTCACCTGCGCGAGGATCTTGTGCTTCGGCCCGGAAAGGTCCACCTGCGCCGTCAGGCCGTGGTCGCGGGCGATGCGGCCGATGGCGTCGGAGTCGCTGACGTCGGCAAGCGTCCGGCTGCGGCGGGTCATCCGCAGGTCCTGCAAGCGATCGTCCGCGAGCACCCGCAGGCGCGGCACCCGACCGGCCTCGGGGAAGTCGGCCTGCAGCGCCATGATCCGCCCGTCGAAGAGGGTGTCGTTGCCGAGTCTGACTTCGAAACGCTTGCCGAACTCAAGCGTGCGGCGGTCGAAGTGGAGAAAACCTGCCCCGTTGCCGGTATTGTCCCAGTTGTTGAGCAGCGCCTCGCAGCGATAGAGGCCCTCCGCGGACTCCCGGATGGCCAGTTCGAGCAGATCGAGCCCGAGTTGGTCGCGCTCGTCTACGACCAGCGTCGGCCGGGCCACGAGCTCTGAGCTGTCGCGGGCGGACATGGCTCAGTCCGCCCACGCGCGCAGCGCGCGCTCGGTCAGCAATTGCACGATCCGCGCCACATCCTGCGCTGCCGGCGGCGGCGCAACCTTTTCCCGAGAGTCGTGCTCCTGGACGGCGGCTGGTTCCCGCTCGGGCTCGGGAACGACTTCGAATTCGCTGATGATCACGGGCATGATGCGTCTCCTCAGTACCGCTTGCGGCCGGTCGACAGGTTCAGGAGCTGTCCGGCGGCCAGTTGGCGCGGGTTTTCGATGCCGTTGGCGCTGGCGATGCTCTGCCAGTTGCCACCCTTGCCAGCCGCCGCGGCGATCCCTTGCACGCTGCTTCCCTGCGCCGCCGCCGCCAGCGGTTCGGCGCCTGGCGACTTCCGCTGGCGACCGGCGGCGGTGCCCAGGGGAATGATCAGAATCTTCTGCTGCGACATCACCAGCGCCATGCTGGCGCGCAGCGGGACGCCCTTCTCTGAGAAGAAATCCAGCGTCTCTTCCAGGGACTCGATGACCCCGTCAAACTTGAACGAACCCCATTCGAAGCGAACCACCGGGGGAATGTATTTTTGCTTGTCCGTTGCCGACGCTTCCGGTTGCATCAGCTGGGTGACGCTTTGCGTCAGGCGACGCACGTCGTCCACCGAAGGTTCGCTGCCCGGCATCGGTACGTTGATGTCGAACCAGAGCTGCAGCGCCAGCCTGGTGCTGCCGGCGCCGACGAACTGCCCTTTGGCCGATCCGTTGTCCGGGTTGCTGGCGCCGGTGGGTGGATCGACGATCTGGTTGGCGTAGGTCACCTTCAGCGTTTCCGGGTTGAACTGCACGCTGGCCCGCTTGCCACCCGATTTCTCGTCCTCGAGCTTGTCGTCCAGCTCGAACAGCTTCGCCGTCACCAGCCCGCTCATCGTGACGCTCCTGGTACGGAGAGTGTTTCGTAGGCGAGCTGGAGTTCCTCGATCGCCACCACGCCATCGCGGGCGTTGAGCGGTGGCGTCTTGAGCTTGATCGGGAGACAGCGCGTCAGGGCAAAACGAAGCTGCTCGGTGCTGCCGTCGGCAGCGAACAGCACGACCTCGGCGTCGGCGCGCAGCCCGGGGTCGTCGAGCGTATCGGAGAACCATTTCCACAGGTCGAAGCCCTGGGTCATGCCGCGTTTGAGCGTCAGCTGGCCGTAAGCGGCGGGGCCGGCGAGCCGGATCTGCCGCCGGTTGTCGCCACCCTGGCGGATGGTCTTGACGTCCAGGCTCATGTCGAGTCCATCACACTCGGCGAAGGTGCCGCCGCAGAGCGCAGCGGTCTCACCCTCGCGGCGGATCCGCACCTCGAAGTTGAAGGCCGAGAAGGGACGGACGCTACCGTCGGCAATCATCAGAAGACCTCCGTCACGGCGGCGCCGGAACCGCTCTGGGTGAGCCGCACGGTAATGAAGCGCAGGGCCTGTGCCGGACGCACCCGCAGTTCGACGACCAGCCTGCCTTGATCCACCTCGCCGGCGCGTTTGGCCGCCGAACGTACAGCCACCTGGAACGAATCTTCGGGTTTGCCGCCGGCGAAAGCGCCGCGCCGGAACAAATCATCGAGTGCCCGTTCGAAGCGCCGCTGGACGGCTCCCCACAGCGCTTCGCCCTGCGGCTCGAAGACGAACTCGGCACCGATGCGCAGCGCGAGGCGGCGCAACAGGATCAGCAGCCGCCGCACTTGCAGCGGTCGCAGCTCGGGCTCACCGGCAAGGGTGTCGGCGCTGAGGATGGTGAAGAAGGCCGGCTCGCGACGCAGAACGTTGACCCGCGCGTCCTGAAGGTCGAGCCAGCGTTGGGGCAGCAGTCGGGGTGTCAGCGCGACGACGTTGCGCAGCGCTTCGTTGGCCGGCGCCACCCAGGCGCCGCGCTCGCGCGCGCGGCGTGCGAGGATGCCGGCGGCGATGCCGTCGGGTGGCACGGCAAGCGGCTGCGGCGTCCCTGGCGCAGCCATGCAGGCCCAGGGATGGTAGAGGGCACCGAAACTGCCGGTCGATGGGTCGTGATCGCCGCCATCGCGCTCGGCGAGCTGGCGGGCATGCAGCAGGACCTCGTTCTCCCGCCAGTCCTCGGGCAGCGCCAGCAACGCGACCAGATCGCCACGGGCGGCGGCCATGTCCAGTAGCGCGCCATGCACCGGCAACAACGCCGGAGTGCTGGATTTCTCGTCCAGGGCGCATAGTGAGAATTCGTGGCGGCTCGGAAGCTGGACGCGCAGGATCGCCGACCACGCACCCGTCCACTGCTGGCACTCGGCCCGCACGCGGAAGAAGGCCTCGCCGGGCTCGCGGCCAGGGCAATCGAGTTCGGGACTGGCGACCGCGCGACTGAAGTCGGTTACGGCGAAGTCCTGCAGTGCACACTCCTCAACCCGATACTGCAAATCGGCGTTGGCTGGCGCCGGGCTCCAGTGCAGCCGCAGCGTGCGGGTGGCGGCAATGAATTCCGGATCCCGCCAGACGAGCTTCGGCAGCAGTGGCGAAGCGCAGTCGGCGAAGGTCGCGGTGGCGGCAGGGGTCGACGCAGGCTGTTCCTCCAGAACGACGAACCACTCCCCGGGCAACGTGTCTTTCTCGCGCTGCCAACCGCGGTGCATGGCGTCGGGCACCGCCAGCACGGTCACCTCGTCGGAGACTGCCGGGTCGTTCCAGCCGAGCAGCGAGTGCACGCCGAGCAGGCGCCGCGGCAGCGGGCTGCGATAACGGAGGTAGTCGGCTTGTTCCAGCAGAGTGGAGCGTGTGCTCTTCTGCAGGTTCGGGTCGACGAAGAGCGCTGCGCTGAACTGGTCGAGCCCGTCGCGCTCGAGCCTGCTGCGGCTGTCAGCCTCGCGCTTGCTTTCCTCGTCGAACAGGCCCGACATGTCACGCGGAAAGAAGAAATCGGGGTCGCCTTCTCCGTCGCCGGCCAGCGGGAAACGTTGGCCAGCAAACCCGCCGAGTGCCTTGCCAGCGCTATAAAGCTCGGCATCGGTCGATAGGACGTTCCAGTACCGGGGGTGCCCGGGAACGAAGCCGAGCCCGTCAAGCTGCTCGGGGCGCGCCTGCGGCCCAGCGACCCGGAGGTCGAAGGAGGCGACGTCCGACTCGGGACGGCCCTGCAGTCCGGTCACGCGCAGGTCGAACGAAAGAATGTCGCAGCGGGTCTTGGGCCACTCGAAAGAAGCGAGAACCGCATCCTGCGGGCTGGCGCCGGACGCTGGCAGCAGAAGCGCCTGGCTCGCCCTCACCACGCTCAGCAAACTCGTGCCGTCCTTGCGCAGGGTGACGAGTTCCTTGAGAGGCAAGAAAGCCTGTCGCACGCCGTCCGCGGCGACGACGCGCAGCAGGTCGCCAGCCGCCGCTGGCGGGCTCGCGCGCAGCTCCAGTTCGAGGCCGTCGCCCGAGACGGGTACCCGGGCGATCGTCACCTGGGCGGGACGGCTCTGCAACCGGGTGCAGGCGCGCAGCTCATCCGACCAACTGCCTTCGCTGCGCGCGCGGGCCGTCGCGGCGGTGAGCACCCACCCGCTATCGGTGCGGACGGCGCGCGCCAGTCCGGGCAAGCGGAAGCGGTTGGTGAAAGCATTCGGCCCCGCGACCCGTACCACCCAGCAGCGCACGCCGCCGTTGGCGAAGAACGCCCGTACGGCGGCCGCCAGATGGGCGTTTGCCCAACGTCCGTGGACACGGTCCCAAGCGAGCCTGAGGTCGTTCCCGAAAACTTCCTGGAACTCCTCAGGGCCCTCGATGGGCACCGGCAGGTGCAGGGGGCCACGCGCCGCAAAACCGACGAAGGCCGCCACGTCCATGCGCGGCAAGGCAGCGTCGAGCGCCCGCGGGCGCCCTTCGAAGCGGATGCCCGGCAAGCGACGGGTGGCGGTGGCGCTCATGTCACTCCATCTCCAGCCGCTCGTAGGCGAGCACCAGCTCTTCCATCGCCACGTCGGTTCCCTTGGCGTTCATTGGGCCACTGGTGTGCTTGATGATTCGGGCGCGCAGCAGCTTCCAGGTGACCACGACGGCGGTGTGCTCCTCGTTCTGCAACTGGACGGTGACGGTGCGCAGCGCGCTCTGGTCGCCATTGCGAATCTGGTGCAACCACTGATAGAGATCGAGCGAGCCGATCACCCCGCGCTTCAGCGTCACGTCGGTGGATTTGTTCATCCCGTTGATCTTCATGACGCTGTTTTCTTTGGAGTTGCCGTTGCGATACTCCGCAAGGGTGACTTCCATGCCGATGCCGCTCACTTCCTGGAAACCGGCTTGCGGTGCCTCCGCATTGCCGTTGCCCAGGTCGACGAGGAAGTTGAACTGCACATAGGGGCGCTCTCGTAGAACAGCCATTTCGCTCTCCTCTGTTCGTTAAATCTTGCGGTCCGCGGTCCACTGGCCGATGCGGAAAATGACGAACTCCGCCGGCTTGAGTGGTGCGACGCCGATCAGGCAGATCAGGCGTCCGTTGTCGAGGTCGTTCTGGCTCATCGTCGAGCGGTCGCAGCGGACGAAATAGGCTTTCTCGGGCTTGTCTCCGAGCAGCGCGCCGCTCTGCCACTCGTTGAGCAGAAAGTCTTCGATGGTCCGTCGGACGTTTGCCCACAGCGCCTCGCCGTTGGGCTCGAACACGGCCCACTGGGTGCCCTTGTCAATCGAACGTTCGAGGTAGCCGAAGTAGCGCCGGACATTCACATACTTCCATTCCGGGTCCGAGCTGACGGTGCGCGCGCCCCACAGCCTGAAGCCGCGGCCTTCGAAGAAGCGCAGGCAGTTGACGCCTTCCGGATTCAAGACCTCCTGCTGCGCCTTGTTGAGGAGGAATTCGAAGCCGATCGCGCTGCGCACCACCTCGTTGGCCGGCGCCTTGTACACCGCCCGATCGACATCGTTGCGGGCGTAGATGCCCGCCACGAAGCCCGACGGCGGGAGGTTGATTTCCTGTCGGGTGATCGGATCCAGGACCCGTACCCACGGGTAGTAGAGGGCAGCATGGCCGCGGGCGGAGTCGATCTTGGCGCGCATCGAGCGTACGTCGCCGATCGATTGGCCATCGCCGCTGTCGAGTATCGCGACGCGGTAGCGCATGCGCTCGCAGTGGCCGAGCAGCTGGCCGTTGATCGTCTGCGCCACGGGCCGCCAATTCTCGTGCTCCATGCCGAAGGTGATACCGGGTGCCGCGACGATGGAAATATCTTCGAGGTCCTCGAGAAGCTTGAGTCCAGTCTTGCCGATGGCCGTTTCGTCGCCTTTGCCTTCGTATTCGGCACCTTCGGGTCGCTGACCGTCATTGCCGCCCTTGAGCTCGTTGAGGCGGGTCTCGAATGGTTCCCGCGGGATGTTGTCGTTGTTCTTGATGTCGGGAATCTCGTCGAACAGCAGTCGGGCGAGCGCGATACCGTCCGCCCGCGGTTGGCCGGCGGCATCAAGCAGGTTCTTTCCGAGGGTGATCGTAACCGGCAGCGAACGCGCCGCAGCAAGCGTTCCCGGTTTCTCGCCGAGCCGCGCCAGCAGGTGGTCGGGCTCGCCGGCCTGGTTGTGCCGCGGGTCCAGCGGCAAGCCGGCCCACTGGCTGGCGGGGTGGCCTGCCGCGACGACCGTTACCGTCACCGTTGCCACGCAGACCTTGTGGCCGGTCTTCGGGTCGGGGTCGAGTTGATGCTCCCCAAAGGCTGCGACGCCGCTGCTGTCATGAAATTCCCAGCGCTTTGCCAGTTCGTTGTAGCGGGCGAGGTACAGGCGGCCGACGGCTGTGCCTGCCGCAATGCCCGTCAGCTCTTCGAGCGCTTTGGTGACCGCCAGCGCGTGCTGCGATGAGGTCGCTGCCGTGTCCCGCGCAATGTCGGCCTGGGTCTTGGCCGCGTCGCGCGCTTGCCTGGCCTCGGCGAGCAGCCCGTCTGGGTCCTTCGTGATCGCGGCCACGGCGTCCTCGCCGTCTTGGATCGCCTTTGTCGCTGCTTCGCCTCGCTTCTTGGCTGCTTCGAAAAGCTCGTTCGCCTTGGTCGCGGCCGCGGCGGCGTCATTCACCTTGGCGAGCAGCGTGCCGCTTGCAAGCAGAGTGACCACGTTGTCCGCAAGAACTTTGGCGGCGTCGGCGATTTCCTTACCTTCTTTGGCGGCTTTGGTGGCGGCGGTCTTTTGCTCCGGGGTAGCAGCTGGTTTCAACGCTGTTGCGAGAGTATCCACAGTGGCCTTTGCCGCTCTTGCACTCTCGTCGGCCTTGGCAGCGGCCGTATTGGCCGCGTCCTTTTCCGGCTGTGTGGCGTCGACCGGAAGCGTCTCGACCACGACGTCCGCAGCCTCTTTGGCGGCATCGGCGAGAGTCTTGCCAGAGTCGGCGGCATCGGTAGCGAGTTTGATCTCCTCCGGCAAGGCCCCGTCCTTGAGCGCCGCTGGCAAGGCCTTCTCCGTCGCCCCTGCCGCGTCAGCGCTTTTCGTGGCCTTTTTTGCAGCATCCCCGGTGGCTGCTCCTTGGGCGGTCGCGGCGTCCTCCGCGGCCTTCTTCGCGTTGTCTGCCACCTTCTTGGCGGCGACAGCCAGCTCTTTCGCGGACGTCGCGGCGATAGCCTCCGCATTATCTGACTCGAGCGCCCGCTGCGCTTGCAGCAGCGCCGCCTCGCGCGCGCTGACGACATCCTCCAACTCGTTGAGAGTGCGCGCACTTGCGGCAGCCGCAGCCGCATCGCGCGCGGCAATTCCAGCGGCCGATTCCACATTGCTCGAGGCCAGCATCTTGGCTCTGGCCGAGTCGGTGGCCGCCAAAGCGCGCAGGGCATCGCGCAGTACCTCAATCGAGGGCGGTAACGGCGCTTGGCTAGGCCGAAAACTGGGCCCGAAGATACCGACCAGATCGAATTCTGTGAGGCCTCGTACCGTGCCTTTGCCCGGGCCGTCGCTCTTCTCGTCGTTGCGTCGGGCAAGGACGTTGCCGCCAAAGCCCAGCCGGAAACTGACGCGTTGGTCGCCGGCCGCACCGGGGAAGCGTGCCTTGACGAACACGGCGTCGTCTTCAGGCGTCTCCTCTGAAGGCAGCTTGACGAAAGACCTGCCATCGGCAGCGAGTGGGGGGACGCTGGAGGCGCCTGCGTCGCGCAGCGGCAGGAACGTGCGTGCGACATATAGTCGCCGGCCGCCCTCCTCGAAGAAGGCACGCACGGCGTGCCACAGATAGTTGTGCATACGCCCGCCGGCGAACTCGAGCGGCTGCCCGTCGCCATAAACGCGCTCGAAGTCTCCGAGGCTGGTGACGATCTCGGGCTCCATGTCGATCGGCCCGTAGCGAGTGGGTCCGACGAACCCGGTGGTGGTGGTGCTGACGCCCTCGATCGACTTGGCGCGGTAGGAGGTTTCCTCTACGTATACGCCTGGGGCGAGGTATTCGGGCATGTTGTCTCTCCTCGATGAGCAGACCGGGCGGTCATGCGGATGATGATGATGCGAACAGACAGGACCAGCCCGAAGTCCGGAGAACCAGTTCCTGCCCCAGTTCGAGCTTCAGGACGTCCAGTTCCTCGACCGGGTCCGGGGCCAGCGATTTGAAGACCTTGAGCCGAAGTGAGTCCTTTTCCTGGGCGAGCAGGTCCTCGATGTCCGGCAGTTTGCTGGGCCGGTCGGCGGCTGGTGCTGCCAATCGGGCGTGGTACACCTTCACGCTGATCGGCCAGCAGAACTTGTTCCTTGCCGCACCTCGGGAGGTGGGCGGTGGCTCGGGGTAGGAAAACATCACGGCGGCTCTCCCATCGCCGTCCGCGATCCCGGTTCCCGCTGGCTTGCCGCCGCACTCGACGATGAACAGCGCGTGCTTGAGTGGCCGTCCGTCCGGATAGTCGGCAGACTTGGGCTCGCGAAGCTCGGCGCGCAGCACCGCCGTCGATGGCGGTGCAAGCCGCGCCGGGGCGGAAAACAGCTTCCGGGCTTCGGGCAGGCCCGAGCCGGGGCCGCCAGTCCCGAACGGCCCCGGCGTCGGAATCGTTGTCCGGAACGACACTGGCAGGAAGCGGTTGAGTCGGTCGCGGACCTCGACCACATAGGGCCGATCGGCGGCGGCCGCCTTTTCCCAGTAGGTTTTGTCGCCCGCACCGAGATCGGGAACGATCTCGACCCCGTTACCGAAGTCGAGGGTGCCAAATCCGGGAATCCGTTCCCGGGCGAACATGCCGCCGCGCGTGACGAACGCGTCCGCACGCGCCTCGGGCCGGCCGGTCGGGAAAAGGCTAACCCTCAGGCCCTCCGCGACCGGCGCGCCGGTCGCAGTGTCGAGAAAGCGGGCACCGAACAGTGCCACGCGGGTGATTCGGTCGGAGGTGCCTGCGAGTGTGTTCACGGCACCACCCCTTCGCCGGCCGAGGAGTCTCGGGTTCGCACCGGCGCGGGGGCGCTCATCGGCAACTTGGAATCAAGCAGCACCATCCGCGCGACATAGCTCACCGAGAGCGGCATCCGGGTCTTCAGCTTGTCCCAGATCTGCAGGTAGTCCTGCAGTCCGAGCGGATCGCAAATCAGTTCGACCCCTTCCCCGGCGCCGAAGGTATCGGGCTCGGCATCGTAGGCATTGAGGACGCCTGCGGGCAGCACGCCCCGGTCCTCCAGGAATCGCATCGCCCAGCCGAGCATGAGATGCTGCGTATCGACTGCCGACGCCCAGACTGTCAGCAGATAGTGGAGGTCAAGCGGCAGCGACGGCCGCATCTTGTTTCCCGTTGCCGTCATGCGCGGCGGGCGGTTACGCGGGCTGGCGTTGATCGCGATTCGATAGAGCATCAGCGAGACACCGTAGCCCATCGGGTTGTCGAAGTTCTGCGGACCGTAGAGTTCGAAGTCGGCGCCCCTCGCCAGATCGGCCCGGCAGTGGTCCTTCATCAGCCCGACGATGGCCCTGCCGACGGTCGCGATCGCTCGATCACTGGCCATGGAGTTCAGCTCCCGGTAAAGCGGTGCGGTCGAAAATCGCAACTCATCACCCACGCCTCTGGGCAAGCCCGTAAAGACCCTGCTGGGTGCGCTCGACGACTCCCTTCGCCTCGAGGTGGTCGAGAGCCTTCTGGGTGAGAGCGAGCCCCATCTCGATCCGCTGCCTGAGAATCCACCATCTGGCAATGTGCTCCGTGGTGTCCGCCGCTTCCGGGTGCTCCTTGAGATAGCACTCGATCTCGGCTGCGAGCGCAATGACCTCCGGATCGTTCCCGTACATGCGGCCTCCCGTGTCTTCCCAGCCGATGCCTGCCGCCGGCTGTTGCGACTTGGCGTGTTTCGCTTCGGCTCTTGCCAGCTTCTGGCGACCCCGTTACCTGCCTACGGCAAAATAGGAGGCAATAGTCGTGCCATCCGGCAGCAGGACGTCAAGTACCTGATTTTGCAGGAGCCGGAAAGTCCGGCCTGACAAGACCCTGCGGCACAGCGGTCCCACTGTCTTGTGCTTGGTGGGGCCGCAAGTCCTTGAGCGGATGGCACGGCGGCAGGGTGAGACGGAATTGCCTCAGGTGGGACTGGTCAGCACCAGCGAGGCACGAGAACAGGCGCCGAGCCTCAAAAGCAGGCCAGGCGCAGCAGTGCCTGCCTTGCGGAACTGCTAGGCGGTGGGGAGGGATTGTCGGCGGTAGCTATCCGGCTTGATGCCGTGCTTCTTGACGAGCCGGTTGAGGGCGCCGCGATCCTGGCTGGAAATGCGCGCAGCGAGGGACATGTTGCCGTGCGCGTGGGCCAGAAGAGCATCCAGATAGGTGCGCTCGAAGCGTAGAATCGCCTCGGCCTTGGCCTGGCTGAACCCGACGCGGCTATCCTCGCCGGCTATTGACTGATCGACCGCTTTCGGTGGTGGCGTTGGGGAGGCGATGCGCAATTCCGAAGCATCGGTGAGCAGCAATTCGCGCAGCAGCACGTTCTCCAGTTCACGGACGTTGCCGGGCCAATCATATCGCTGCATCCAGCGCAGGCTCTCCGGATGCAGCCGAGCGAACTGGCGCCCATACTGCACGCTGAGTCTTGCCAGCAATGCCTCGGCGAGCAGTTCCACATCGCCTTCGCGCTCACGCAGGGGCGGCATGACGACCGTCAGGACGCCCAGCCGGTAGAGCAGATCGAGGCGAAAACGCTCGTTGCTGGCCATTTGCCTGAGGTCCGCGTTGCTGGCGGCTATCACGCGAAGTGGGGCGGTCGTGCACTGTTGGCCGCCTATCGGCCGATACGTGTGATCCTGCAGGAAACGCAACAGCACGACCTGGGCGCGTGGACTCATCGCCTCGACCTCGTCGAGGAACAGGGTCCCACCGGCTGCGGCAGCAACCAATCCCCGGCGCGCTTCGCGAGCATCGGTAAAGGCTCCCCGCTCGTGCCCAAACAATTCGTTCTCGAGCAAGGTATCGGGGAGGGCGCCGCAGTTCACCGGAACGAACGGCAAGTCGCGGCGAGGACTCAGGTGGTGGATGGCGCGTGCCGCGATCTCCTTGCCGGTGCCCGTCTCGCCTTGCAGCAGGACCGACGCGTCGCATCCAGCGAAGCGCCGGATCAGATCGAGCACCTTGAGGAAGGCCGGGGAACGTCCGAACAGGTTCAATTGAGTCAGAATGTCCATGTTCCCCCCGACAAATTTACCGACAGCGCGCCGACCACGCTGGAGCAAGACAATGTCCGTAACAACCATATGGTTTATATAGCACTTGGTGGATGGAAATACAAGGACACGTACCTCAGCCCAGCCCTGAAGCATGACCCTGCCGAATCCACCCCGATTGCCGGAAGCCCCCGCTT
>ERZ761592.171-NODE-171-length-34997-cov-39.008872_pt1 | contig 34997 bp, 47 predicted proteins | sample MGYA00433095_ERZ761592 | MGnify/ENA primary metagenome ERZ761592 (study PRJEB28899, sample SAMN03785554) | bioreactor sludge metagenome | biome: EBPR Sludge; feature: EBPR Bioreactor; material: 0.22µm filtered reactor supernatant | place: Saint Lucia: Queensland... | reverse complement strand
CGATCCATCCCCGCCGGATCTCGAAGCGGAGCCCATCGTCGATCCATCCCCGCCGGATCTCGAAGCGGAGCCCATCGTCGATCCATCCCCGCCGATTCACGGCCGTGCGCTGGTCGATATCCATCGCCTTGGCCTCTCCTGCGGCCAATACGGAACCGTGCCGGCAGAAGAAGTCGCCGCCCTCGTGGCCGCCGGAGAATTCGACCCCAGCGCCTGATCCGTCACCACCCGAAGCAAACCAATGCTCCAGAAGCTCCAACTCGAAATCCGCCGCGGCGCGAGTGAAGACATCCCGATCCGGATCGAATCCGATCGGCTCGTCTATGTGGCCATCACCGGCATTGCCAACAGCTCGCCGATCCGCATCACCGCCCCGGCCCACGGCTGCCCGGACGGATGGCGCGCCATGGTCCAGGCCGCCGTCGGCATGGCCGAGATCAACACCCCATGGGACGGCGTCACCGACGATGCCTTCCGCACCGCCACCTTCGTCGACATCAACAACGTCGAATTCAACGGCGTCAACGCCGCCACATTCGGCACCTGGACCAGCGGCGGACAGCTCGTCTATCGCGAGCCACTCGACCTCTCGCCGTTCGTCGAAGCGCGCATGGACGTCAAGGCCAGCGTCTCAGGCCCGGTGCTTGCCACCTATCGGCACACCGACGGCAACCTGCTGATCGACACTGCCGCGCACGCCCTGCGCCTCAAGCCATCCGTCTCCGAGACCCTGGACCTGAGCGCCGGCAAGCGGTTCTTCGACATCGAGCTGGTGCGCGCCGATGGCAGCGTCCTGGCCGTCTGCTCGGCGAAATCGACGCTGACCGTATTGCCAGAAATCACCACGTCAACCTGATCACCGAGGTACCGTATGGAAACCGCAAACCCGCAATTCGATGTATCCGCCGCGCTGATCAGGTGCGCCGATGCAGCCCACGCCAGCGCCGCTCCCGGCTTTTCCTTCGACGTCGTGTGTGTCGATCAGCACGGCGTCGAAAAGTGGCGAGACACCTTCCACAACCTCGTCACCACCGAGGGCAAGAACAAGCTTCTCTCGACCGGATTCGATGCCGACACGCAAATTACCACCTGGTACCTCGGCCTCAAGCTCACCGGCACGCCGGTCATTGCCGACACGCTCGCCAGTCACGCCTCGTGGTCCGAATTCACGTCCTACACCGGCAACCGCCAGGCGATCGTTTTTGGCACAGCCTCGGCCGCGAGCCTGGCCGGCGCCGAGCTGACCTTCGCCATCACCGGCAGCGGCACCGTACTCGGCGCCTTCGTCTGCTCGGTCGCCACCGGCACCTCCGGCACGCTGTACAGCGCCGGAGACTTCTCCGGCGGCAGCAAAGTCGTCGCCGCATCCGACTCGCTGAAAGTGACGCCAACGCTTTCGTTCAGCTAAGCGCCTACGGGCGGATTACCACAAGGACTCTAGACATGCCTCTTACCAACGGCCAATTCAATATCCTCAAGGCGGCAATCATCGCCGATCCGGTTGCCGGACCGCTGCGCGCTGCCGGCGATGCTTACAGCCTGCTGGCGTGGTGCAACGCCCCATCCGCCGTATCGGCGTGGCGCCCCGCAGTGACGGCAGATGAAATCTACGCCGCGCACAAGATAAACGACTACATCGCGCGCAGTGGCACGGATGCTACAGCTGAGCGCATGGCTTTCGACTCGATGACGCGCGTGGGGCGCATTCACAACTTCACTCTCGCGTCGGTTCGCGCTGGCGTGGCCAATATCTTCAGTTCGACCGGCGGCGCGGCCAATTCGTCACGCACGGCGATCTTCGCCGCGGCACAGGAATTCGCCACCAATGCGCAGGCGGCCATTGGCGGTACTCAGCAGTCAGTCGGCAATACATCACAGATGGGCGAGACGGTAACGGCTCTCAAGCGCAGCTTCGGCGACTTGGTTAGCGATTCCGAAGTCAATCGGCTGATCGTCTAACATGGCCGGCGATATTCGCTCGAAAGAGCGTTCGATTGTCACCCTGACGACGACGGGGAGCAGCATTACAAACGGCTCTGCCGGAGTGGCCAACGCGACCGCCGACTTTGATGCGCGGTCGTCTGGCAATTTCCCGGATGATCTGGTCGCGCAGTTCGAACTGGTTTGCCAGTGGGCGACGATTACCGGCATTGCAGCAGGTACGCAAGTCGCAGAGCTGTATTTGCTGCCTATTCCGGATGGCACCAACGCGCCGGATATCGACACGACATCAGGGTCAAGCCGCCTGCCGTGGGCGTCGCTGGCCGCCGTATTCGAGGCTACCAAGGCGCCGTCCTCAAACACCAATATGCGTTTTGTGTCCGCGCCGGTCAGTTTCAATCCGCTACTCTTGCGCCCGTATGTCCTTAATCGCTCTGGGCAAACCATGTCTGCTAACTGGTCGCTGAAAGCAGTCGGTGTGCAAGGCCAATACACCTAGTCCGCTGTGCTTAACTCTCTCGTATTCCGGCCTACCAGGCGACTGTATCAGCCTCCAGGTCTCGTCGGAATAAACCGATCAAGCCCCTTTGCTGCGGGGCTTCTTTGGGCTTGCATTCCAGGCGACATCAGCATTTGCAGCGACCCCAAGTCGCCAACGATTTCGGGCGGTTACACGCTTGCAGTCGGGCTTGCTGGGAGGGGTGCAAAGGGTCCGGCAACGCAGGTTGCCGGGAAGGTTTCATACGCCGCATCGATCAACATCGCGGCGTCTCAAGATTACGCCTTCGCGACCTTCGCAATCCCGTCGACTGACACGACCACTGGCACGTCCGGGATAATCGAACTTGTCGGTTCTAACACGAATTTTCTGGCGGCCGCATCGAATGGCGCCAGGGCGCAGGTCGACAACAACATTACCGCGCTGAATACGTGGACCAGGACAGAACCAAACCTGTTCTTGGCTTCACGGAAAGGCGGGACAGCCTATTGTTACACGCCGGCTGGCGTGATAACCGCAGCAACAGGCACCAGGTCACAAGTAATCACAGAGGTTTCTGTCGGGCGTGCGTCTGGCAATAACCTATCCAACCCGCACCATTTTCTTGTGCTGGTCTGGGGCCGTCACATTTCAGTTCTTGAGTACGCGGCGCTGGCAGCTAACCCGTTGCAGGTGTTGACGTTTGGGAATGGAGTTCTGCCCATCGGGTTGCCGTCAGGCGGCACTATTCACACCGCCTCCTATTCCGACTCGGCTACCGCAACCGATGCGGTAACCGCCGTCTTTGTCGCCGCCGCCGCCATTGGCGAAACCGCCACCGCGGGAGACGCATTCACCGCCGCCCTGGTCACGTCTGCGGCGTATTCGGATGCCGCTGCGCCCGCAGATGACTATGCCGCCACCCTGGTAGCCGCCGGGCAAAGCGATTACTCGGATACCGCCACCCCGCTCGATTCAATATTGGCGGCACTGGTCACCTCGGCCTCCTGGGCCGATGCCGCCGTCCCGGTCGATGCGATCGCCGCCGCCCTGGTGGCGCAACGCGACTACGCGGAGTCCGCCGCTCCGGCTGACGCCTACGACGCCGTAGTGATTAGCGGCAGCACCAACGCCTACAGCGATCAGGCCGCCCCGCTCGACGCTTACGCCGCCGTCCTGATCGCCCGTGCAGCCTATGCGGAAACCTGCTCGGCGCAGGATTCATACGCCGCGCTCCTGCCCGGAGAAGCCGATACCGCCCTTCGCCGATCGGTCCACGTCCGCCTGTCCGACCAGGCGCCAGTCGTCCGGATGCAAAGCCAGTCGCCCGTTGCAAAACTCTAGCGCCCTCCCGTTTGCGAGCCGCCACAAATGCCGCTGATCACCATCATCAAGCCAGACTCCGAGCCGGTCACCGTCGACGACGTCAAGGCCGCCGCGCGCATCGATGCCGCCAGCTTTGACGACCAGCTGGCCGACCTCCTCATTCCGGCCATCCGCGGCGAGGTAGAGCACCGGCTCGGGCGGCGCCTGATCACGCAGACCGTCGAAGTCGTTTGCGCTTCCTTCCCGTCGCAGTCCGGTGGGTATGGGGCCATCGACCTGCAGATCCCTGACGTCCAGAGCATCGTCAGCATCAAGTACCTCGACCCGGACAGCGTCGAGCAGACCGTCCCGGACACCGATTACAGCCTCGACAGCGACAGCAAGCCAAGCCAGGCCCTGCTCGCCGCCGGCAAAGCCTGGCCGGCCACCGCCGCCGGCGTCCCCAACGCCGTCCGGGTGCGCTGCATCGCGGGCTACGGCGACTCGCCGACCGACGTTCCGGGCTGCGTCCGGCTATGGATCATCGCTCATGTCATCCAGGCCCTCGAAACCCCAAGTGGACTGAGCGCCCACACCGTGCAGCCGCTCGCCAACATCGACCGCCTGCTCGATGCCGAAATGATCGTCCGGGCCGCCTGATGCAATCGTCCGCATTCAACGCCGGCCGCGCCGATCACCGCATCCAGATCCAGCGCAAGAGCATCACCCGTGCCCCGTCCGGAGAAGAAATCGTCAGCTGGGTCAGCCTCATCACCGACACGCCGGACGGCAAAGTATGGGCCGAAGTCTGGCCACTCAAGGGACGCGAGTTCTTTGCCGCGCAGCAGACCCAATACGCCGCCGATGTCCGCTTCCGCATCCGCTACCGGGACGGAATCAAGCCCGAGCATCGCATCATCTGGGACGGCGCGCCATACGACATCGTCTCGATCGCCGACGTGGGAGCAGAGCGGCACACGCTCGAGATTCTCACCGTCAATGGAGTGCGCAATGGGCTCTGAATCGGGCGCCATCACCGTCAAGATAACCGGCATTGACGACCTCAAGCGCGCCCTCGCCGAGATCACCCCGCAGCTGCGCAAGAAGGTATTGCTGGGCGCCCTGCGCAAAGCGGCCCGGGTCGTCAGCGGCGCCGCCAAGGCCGCCGCCCCGGTCCTCTCCGTGGCGCACCCCTATCGCACCAGGGGGCTGGTCAAGCGCAAGATCAGCGTGCGTACCAGCAAGATCGCCCGCCGTGCCGGCGATGTCGGCGTCTTCGTCAACGTTCGTCCAGCACCAGGCGCCAAGTACAAGACCACCCGCAGCAGCTTCGTCGGCATCAAGACTGTCCGCCGCACGCTTGTCAAAGCCAGCCAGCGCGGCGCGCAGAGCGCTACCGACCCGTACTACTGGCGCTTCCTCGAGTTCGGCACCAAGAAAATGCGGGCTCGCCCCTTCCTGCGGCCAGCCGCCGACAAGCTTCCCGAAGCCCTGGCCGTATTCGAGCGCGAAGTCATCCCGCAAATCGAAAAGATGAATGCCCGCAAAAAATGAGCGCTGAAACCGATCTCTATGCCGTCCTGGCTTCCAGTACCGCGCTTGCCGCCCTGGTTGGCAACCGCGTTTACCCGGATGCCATACCGGAAGACCAGGCCCCGCCCGCGGTCGTCTACCAGCGCGCCAACACCAGCCCGGTGACCACCATCGGCGGTCAGACGCTTGCCGAAGAGGTGCGCTTCTCGATCACGTCCTGGGCCCGTACCAGGGCCACCGCCGACGCTGCCGGGGACGCCATCATCGCGGCGCTCGATACCGTCAGTACGCCCTATGCAGACCGTTCCGCCGGCATCGATACCGAAACCGGGCTCTTTGCCACCTCCGTCGAAGTCGATTGGTTCCACGTTTTCTGATCGATCCGCCACCAGGTCATTACCACCCGCCCGCATTGAGCGGGTTCTTTTTGGAGAACTACCATGCAGACTCCCACAGTCTGGAAAAACGTAGCCGTAGCGATGCAATCGGCATTGGCGGCCGCGAAAACCATTTCCGCCATCACCAAGGCCAGCCCTGGCGTTGCCACCTCGACAGCGCACGGCTACAGCAACGGCGATATCGTATTCCTCACCATTTCCGGCATGTACCAGCTCAACGACAAGCCGGTCCGGGTCGCCAACGTCACCGCCAACACCTTCGAACTGGAAGGCATTGATACCACCCTGTTCGACACCTTCAGCAGCGGCACGGCGGAAAAAGTAACCCTGGGCACGTCGATCACCACGGCGACCACGGTCAGCTCGAGTGGCGGCAACTTCGACTTCATCGACTCGACGACGATTCACGCCAACTCCAAGAGCCAACTGCCCGGCCTGCCCGAAGCGACGACCTTTACCATGGATCACATCTGGGACGTCACCGACACCGGCCTCCTGGCACTCAAGAGCGCATCCGACAACCAGGCCAAGCGCGTCTTCCAGTTCACGTTCGGTACCGGTGGCAAGAAGATGCTGTTCGCCGGCTACGTCGGCTGCTCCCTGCTCCCCGGCGGCGCCGCGCAGCAGCTCGTCACCACGCCGAGCGTCATCACCATGAACGGCACGCCGACCTACTACGCGAGCTGATATGAGTGCATTACTGGCAAAGATGCTCAAGGCGCGCGAGTCGCGCGTCGTCATCGGTGGATACACCTTCGTCGTCCGCCGGCCGACGCCGCTCGAGCACGAGGAGAAGCTGCGCAAGGGCAACGTCGCGCGCGGCATCCTCGACTTCGTCGTCGGCTGGGAAGGAGTCACCGAAGGAGACCTGGTGCCCGGTGGCGATCCGCACCCGCTACCGTTCGACCGCGAAGCGTGCGCCGAGTGGCTATCCGACCGTCCGGACCTCTTCGAGCCGATCGCCAAGAACGTGGTCGACCGTTTCGGCGAGCACGTTTCCGCTCTTGAGGGCAGCCTAAAAAACTGACCGCCTGGCTGGACGAACAACAGCTCCCCGAGCCGCTCCAGTCAGGCGCCAAGAACGTCCCGGCACATATCGCCGTCGCCATTGCCGCCTGGAACCTCATGGGCGGAATCGACTGGGCCGGCCTGCCCATCGTTTGCGAAATGCTCGGCGTGTCCGACCCCGAGCTGCTGATCTTTCACCTGGTCGCCATCCGCGATCACCAGAACCATAACCGGAGTACAGAATAGTGGGTCTCGCCACACTATCGATCGACTTCATTGCCCGGCTCGCCAAGCTCGAGGCGGACCTCGGCAAGGCCGCGACGATCGCCGAGCGCAACGCCAAGCGCATGGAGGACTCCTATTCGCGCGCCTCGTCGGTCATCCGCGACGCCTTCGCCGGGCTGTCGAGCGTTATCTCTGTAGGCGTCTTTGCGAACCTGATTGATACGGCAATTGATAGCGCAGATGCGCTATCAAAGCTCTCGCAGCGCACCGGAGAGACCGTCGAGAGCCTCTCAAAACTGAAGTACGCCGGCAGTCTCGCCGACGCCGACATCGAGGTACTTGCTACCAGCACCGGCAAGCTCGCCAAAAACATGAGCGCCGCCGTCGGCGGCACCGGCGACGCCGCCGACGCTTTCAGGGCCATGAAGGTCGAGTTTCAGGAAAACGGCGCCTTGCGCAGCACCGGCGACGTCATCAACGACATCGCCGACCGTTTTGCCAGCTACGAAGATTCGGCCGGCAAGGCGGCCTTGGCGCAGGCGCTTTTTGGCAAGTCTGGCGCCGACCTTATCCCCCTGCTCAATGCAGGATCGCAAGGCCTCAAGGACATGGGCGACGAGGCGCAGCGCCTCGGCGTCGTCATTTCGACTGAAACAGCGCAAGGCGCCGAAAAGTTCAACGATCAAATGACGCGCATTAATGCGGTCATGTCCTCATTTTTCGTCCAGACCTCCGCCGAGCTGCTACCGCTTTTCAACGAGCTGGCAGATTCACTGGTCAATATCGCCAAGGATGGCGAAGGCGTGCGGCACGTCTTCCCGGGGATTACCGAAGTCTTGCGTGGTCTGATCGTTATCGGCGGCAACGTCGCGTTTGTCTTCAAGGGCATCGGCACAGAGATCGGCGGCATGGCCGCGCAGATCGCCGCGCTTTCTCGGCTCGACTTCAAGGGCTTCTCGAACATCGGCAAAGCGATGCGCGAAGATGCCGCCGCCAATCGCAAATCATTCGACGCCTGGCAGCAAGGCATCATCGACGCCGGCAAGACCTTCGACAACTACAGCAACGAAGGCCACGGCCGTGGTGTTGCGGCAGCTGGGAAGGGCGCCGCGCCGCTATTGAATACCCCGGCCGCGCCCCGCGCCAGCGGCGGCCGCACCGCCAAAGCCATCGACGACGGCCAGCGCCTCGTCGAACAGCTACGCGACCAGGTGCGTGCCACGCAAGACCTCACCAACGTCGAAAAGCTCGAACTCGCGATCGCCGACGGCAAGTACAAGACCGCCACCGCCGGCAATCTCGAGCTCGCCCGCGGCTATGCCGAGATCCTCGACGCCATCCAGGCCAACAAGGACGCTGCGGCCGCCGAGGCCGATGCCTGGCGTGAGCGACTCGCCGTCCTCGCCGAAGGCGCCCGCGTCTTCGATGCCACCCGAACCCCGATGGAAGCGCTCGACATCGAGCTATCGCGCCTCACCGAGCTGCTCGACGCCGGAGCGATCAGCATGGATACCTTCGGACGGGCCGCTTCGATGGCCGGCGCAAACTTTATTACGATCATGGACAAGGTAAAGGAAACCGACGACGTTCTCAACGAGTTCGCCAAGTCCGGCGCCCGCAACATCCAGAGCGCTTTCGCCGACTTCCTCTTTGACCCCTTCAAGGATGGCCTTTCGGGCATGGCGCAGGCCTTCGGCAACACCATCAAGCGCATGGTCGCCGAGGCCGTATCAGCGGACCTCATGAAGCGGATTTTTGGCGATCTCAGCAAGGGTGGTCTTGGTACCGGCTGGCTGGCGTCGCTCGGCAAGCTCTTCCCCAATGCCGATGGTGGCGTCTATAGCTCGCCCAGCCTCTCGCAGTATTCCGGCCAGGTCGTCAGCAAGCCGACCTTCTTCGCCAACGGCGGCAACGTCATGGGCGAGGCCGGTCCGGAGGGTATTTTTCCGCTCAAGCGCAACTCTAGCGGCCAACTCGGCGTGATCGCGCTCGGCAGTGGCGGCGGCCACACCTTCAATATCACCCTCAACGGCATCACCAACGAGAGCGACGGCAGGCGGGCAGCCGGGCAGATTTCCCGGCGCATCCTCTCGGGTATCGCCAGCGCGCAGCGCTTCATCTAGGGCAAGCCATGGGCCAATTTCTCGAAGAGCTGCTGCCGATCGACGTCCGCATGGGCGCGACCTACTCGGACGATTACGCGGTGGAGATCGTCGCGACCGCATCGGACGCCGAATACCGCCGGCTACTGCATGCTTTCCCGCTGCGCTCGTTCCAGATCAACTACACCCTGTTGCGTGATGACCTGGCGGCGCGCGTGCTTGCGCTCTACCACCGCGCCTACGGCAAGCTTGCCGGATTCCGCGTGCGCTGCGCCGACGACTTCAGCAGCAACGCGCACACCGGCACCCCGACCGCGCTCGACCAGCCCGCCGTTTACGTGTCCAGCGGCGTCTATCAGCTGGTCAAGGAATACGGCGCCGGCGCTACCCCGCTCGGCATCGGGCGGCCGCGACGCATCATCTACAAGCCCAAGGCCGGGACCGTCCTCATTGCCGTCAACGGCACGCCCCTGGGTGCCGGCATCAGCGTCAACACCGCCACCGGTGTGGTCACCCTCACCCCGCCGCCGTCGGGTGGCGACGTCGTCACGGCCGGCTTCGAGTTCGACCTGCCGTGCCGATTCGATTCCGCCATCGATGTCGCCTCGCTCAGCAAAACCGTCCGCGACTGCGGGTCGATCGATCTCAAGGAACTGCTCGCGCCATGAAATCCGTCGTCGCCGATTACCGCTACCGGGTGCTGTGCCTGCGCATCGTACCGGTCACCGGCTCGCCGATCTACCTGACCGACTACCCACGCGACCTGGTGATGAGCGGCCACACCTACCTGTCGACGTCGGGCTACCAGTTCACCGGCTACGCCAGCACCGCCGGATTTTCGCCGGCGTCGATCGACATCGAGGGCATCGCCGGCGCGTCCGGCCTGTCGCGCGCAGCGGTCGGCAGCGGCCTGTTCGACGGCGCGCGCTGCTACGTCTTCGCCACCTCCTGGGCCGCGCCGGTCGAGGATCAGGAGCCGGTCGTCGCCGGCATCTTCGGCAAGGCAAACCTGCTCGATGACCGCTTCCAGATCGGCGGCGTGTCGCTGATCGACGCGCTGAACCAGAGCGTTGGCCAGACCTACGGCGCGCAGTGCCCCAAGGTCTTCTGTGGCACCGAATACGCAGGCTGCGGCGTGTCGCTGGCGGCCAACACGGTCACCGGCACGCTGACCAGCGTCAGCAGCGCGTCGGTGTTCACCGACAGCGCTCGCAGCGAGGCGTCAGACACCTTCGGAGCCGGCACGATCCAGTTCACCAGCGGCCCGAATGCCGGCCTCAAGGCACTGGAGATCAAGAGCTTTGCGGCGGGCGTCATCACCACCTTCGAGCCGTTCTACTACCTGCCGGTCGCGGGCAACGCTTACAGCATGGTGCGCGGCTGCCGCAAGCGTCTGACCGACTGCCAGGCGCGCTGGAACGGCTCCGGCACCTTCTCGAACGTCGCCAACTTCGGCGGCTTCCCGTGGATCCCCACCGGCAGCACCTACGCGCAAGTCGGACAGGGCGGCTGATGACGGCCGACGACATCCTCACTGCCGCGCGGCAGTGTCTCGGCACGCCGTTTCGTCACCAGGGGCGGCTGCTCGGCTTTGGACTGGACTGCGCCGGGGTGGCGATCCACGTTGCGCGTCAGATCGGCGCCGGGCACCTCGATGTTTCCGGCTACGGGCGCACGCCGGCCAACGGCCAGCTTGAACAGTCGCTCGATGCGCAGCCAGGCCTTGAGCGCGTCGCGCTTTCCGCCCGGGCAGCCGGCGATCTGCTCCTGATGCGCTTCTCGTCAGACCCGCAACACCTGGCGATCTGCGCCGGAGAAACCATCATTCACGCCTACGAATCCGTCGGCCAGTGCTGCGAGCACCGGCTATCCAGCCTATGGGCGGCGCGCATCGTGCGCGTCTATCGTTTCCGGGGTATCGAATGAGTAGCGGCGGTCAAGCATTCGGCGGCGTCGTCGGGGCCGTTGCCGGCCTCTTCCTGGGTGGCCCGACCGGAGCGCTCTACGGTGCGCAGATCGGCTTGACCATCGGCGGGCTCATCGATCCGCCGAAAGGCCCGACCGTCAATGGTCCGCGCCTCGATGACCTGTCCGTCCAGACCAGCACCTACGGGGCCGTCATTCCGCGCGTCTACGGCACGGTGACGGTCAATGGCAACGTCTTCTGGCTCGAAAACAACCGGCTCAAGGAAACCGTCACCAAGAAGAAGTCGGGCGGCAAGGGCGGCGGCAGCAAGACGACGACGCGCACCTACACCTACTCGGCCACTTTCGCGGTCGGTCTGTGCAAAGGCCCGATCGTTGGCGTTCGTCGCATCTGGATCGGGCCGGACCTGATCTACGACGCGGGATCGTCGGACCCGAACACCATCGCCGCCAGCAATGCGGCGGCCAGCGGCTTTCGCCTCTACACCGGCACCGACACGCAGGCGGCGGACGCCCGCATGCAGGCGACCTTGGGCGTCCCCAACACGCCGGCCTGGCGCGGTATCGCCTACCTCGTCTTCTACGACCTGGCGCTGGCGAAGTACGCGAACAGCTTGATGGGGGCGCAGATCAAGGCGGAGGTGATGATGGCTGCGGCGCCTATCGCTTGGACCGCAACGCAGTTCGCGCTCTCTGCGTCTGACAGTTGGGGAAGCATGGCCGCCTCGCCGACGACAGCCATTGCTGTGGCCGGCGAGAGCCTGTCGTCTAACCGGATTGCTATTACGCACGATGGCCAGACATGGACGGAGGTTACCACCTCGACCAGTGAAAGCCGCTATTGCGCAGCCTACGGGGCCGGTATTTTCTTAATCATGAATTCCGGTTATGGGTGTGAGAAGTCAGTGACCGATGGTTCGTCATGGACGCATATCGTGTCGAATGTGGGCCAAAACTGGGCCGCCAACCCAGTAAATGCTTACCCACCATACTCTGGCTCGTCGTATTCCGGGATTTGCTACGGCGGCGGGCGATTTGTCGCGACGGTGAGCGGACTGTACTGCGGGATGACTCAGGATGGTGTGGACTGGCGGCGGGGGACGATGCCCGCAAGTCGGTCATGGGGGCCTGTTGCGCACAACGGGTCGGTGTTCTGCGCTCTCGCTGGTGGAACAAACTACTGCGCCCGATCATCGGACGGTCTGTCATGGACTGAGCACACCATGGCTGGGTCCGGCAACTGGAACGCCATCGCGTTTGGTGCCGGGCTTTTTGTCGCCGTAGGCTTTTCAGGCGGCGTGGCGATTCAGTCGTCTCCTGACGGCATCACATGGACCACGAGATCGATAGGCAGCCTCAACTTCAAGGGTCTCGTCTGGAATGGGGACCACTTTTTGGCAGTCGGCTATGGGTCGAACCAAGCTTACGCATCCCTCGACGGGATTTCGTGGGTAGCGGTGACGCTGCCGGCAACCACCACCTGGCGGTCGTGCGTACCGTTTATGGGTGCGGTCGTTGCCACGGCACTAAACACGTCCATTGCTGCTTACATCTACGTCAGCCGGATCGGCGCCGGCCAGAACCTATCGACTGTTGTCTCTGCCGAGTGCCTGCAATCCGGCCTGCTTTTGTCCGGTGACATCGATGTCAGCGCTCTGACCAGCAGCGTGCGCGGCTACCGTGTCGGCAGCGTCGGAGCAATCCGGGCCGCGCTCGAACCGCTGCAGGCGGCCTGGCCGTTCGACGTGGTGCAGCATGGATATGTAATCCTGTTCGTTACGCGCGGCGGCGCGTCGGTCGTCACGATTGCGGCTGCAGACCTCGATGCGCGCAACGCTGGCGATCAACCAGGCGTGCAGATCACCACCAGCCGCGAAATGGACTCGCAGATGCCGCGCCGGGTCACGGTGCAGCATCTGGATTACGACCGGGAGTACAACACCGGCACGCAGTACGCCGAGCGGCTGAACACGGCGGCGATCAACGCCCGGGTGCTCGACCTGCCGATCGTTCTGACCGCCACCGAGGCGGCCGGAAAGGCCGAGGTGCTGCTCTATCTGTACTGGCTGGAGCGTTACGACGTGGCGGTCAACCTGCCACCGACGTACCTCCATCTGGAGCCCGGAGACGTGGTGACGCTGGTCACGCCCGAGGGCAATGTCAGCCTGCGCCTGACGGCGGTCCATTACACCAGCGACGGGCGCGTGGAGTGCAAGGCGAAATACGCCAGCGCGGCAATCTATACGCCAACCGCGGTCGGGGCTTCGCCGGCGGTGACCGGGCCATCAACGATCACGCCGGTGGGCGCGTCGGTCTATGTGCTGATGGACGTGCCGATGCTCAACAGCGCGCAGTCCGGGCCGTCGTTCCTGGCCGCGATGACCGGCGCCCTGGCGGGGTGGCGCGGCGGCGTTCTGATGCAATCGACCGATGCGGGCAGCACCTGGGCGAGTTTGCAGGAATTCGGGCCGCCCGGGTCTGCGCTTGGCGTGGCCACCAACAGCATCGGCGCCGTCGAGTCGCGCGTGATCGACAGTGCCAGCCTGCTGAACGTCACGCTGACGCAAGGCGCGTTGTACAGCGTGACGCAGTTGGCGATGCTCGGCGGCGCCAACCACTTTGCGTACGGGGCGGATGGGCGGTGGGAGATCATCGCGGCTCAGACCTGCACGCTGGTCAGTGGCACGAGCTACGTGCTCAAGGATCTGTTGCGTGGTCGATTCGGCACCGAATGGGCGATGAGCCTGCACGCTGTTGGCGATTCGCTGGTACTGCTCGACACCACTGACGTCGCGGCCATCGCGATGAGTTCAGGCACGATCGGCTTGTCGTATCTCTATCGCGGCATCACGGTTGAGCGCGACATCAGTACGGACAGCAACCGGGCGTTTGCCTATCAGGGCGTCAACCTCAAGCCACTGTCGCCGATCGCCTTGACCGGAAACATTGATCCGTCGATCAACGACTGGACGCTAACCTGGATTCGCCGCACGCGCGATGGGGGCGAGTGGCGTGACAACGTCGACGCTTCGCTCGGGGAGGCCAGCGAATCGTACGCCATCGATGTCTTTGCAGACGGAAGCTACACCACGGTCAAGCGGACGATCACGGCGAGCACTCCATCGTGCGCCTACTCCAGTGCCGACCAGGTCACCGATTTCGGCAGCAATCAGACGACTCTGTACCTCAAGATTTACCAGATGTCCGCGACCGTCGGGCGCGGCTACCCACTCACGCAATCCATCACGAGGTAATCATGTCCGGAAGCACTCCCCTGCTCGATCTGATCGCGCAATCGCAGTCGTCCAAGGAAGTGACGGCCAACGACCTCTTCAACGCCGGCAGCCCGGCGACGTTGTTCGGCCGCCGCGGCAGCCTCTGCTCTGGCCTCAGCTGGTTCTACTACGGCGGCGTGATGCTGGTCGATGGCGTGCTGACGGCGATCGCCAACAACGCGGCGGCGCTGGCTCTGACCGCCTCGGCCACGAACTACATCGAGGCCACCCGTGCCGGCGTGGTCTCGAAAAACACCACCGGATTCACGGCCGGCGCCATTCCGCTCTACACCGCCGTCACCGGCGCGTCGTCCGTGACCAGCTACACCGACGTGCGGCCGTGGGTACAGCCACGCGACATGACCGGTAAGGCCAGTCAGGCGGTTACGGGGTCCGATGTGACGCTGACGGCTGACCAAGCCAGGTGCCGATACCTGACGACCACCGGGGTGCTGACCGGCAACCGCAACGTGATCGTGCCGAATGACTGGGAGGGGACCGTGTTCTGCAACAACACCGGCGCCTTCACCACGACCTTCAAGACCAGCGGCGGGTCGGGTGTCGTCGTCGCGCAGGGCAAGCGGGCCATATTGATCGCTGACGGCACGAACGTTGTGCGCGTAACGGCGGATACCTAACGCGGTGGACAAAGATGCGACCACCTACAGTTGGCTGACGTACCTGCTGGTAGCAGCCAGATAGCGGCTGTCATGCGCGGGTTCAACCGTGCGGCATCGGTGCAGTAATTCAGTGAAGACGAAAGGGATGGTAAATGACCGGGCCGGAAAATATCAGCATCGCAACGCTTGTGCAGCGAGTGGATTCGCTGGACTCTGACGTTAAAACATTGCGTAGAGAATTTGAGGACTACCGCAAGAAATCGGAGAAGGCGGACGACAGCATGAGTTGGGCTATGACCTCGCTTACCGGCAAGCTGGACAAGCACGTGTCCGTTGAGAACGAGCAGTATTCCGAGCAGCGTCGCATGGCTGAGGAGCACGACCGGAAAATATCTGACACGCAAAAGGCGATAGCCGATCTGGCGGAAGAGCTGAAGGAACCGATGGAGGTGTACCGGACGACAAAGTATGGCGCCAGGGCGGCAGCGCTGCTGGTGGCGCTTGTGCGCTGGGCGATACCGCTGGGGGTCGGGTTGTTGATCGGGTACAACGCCCTGCAGGCAAAGATGGCTGCCGACCTGCAGACGCAGCGGCCGGCGACGACCAATGCAGCCGGCAAAGGGGGCGACCAATGAGGCTCCTTCTTCTCGGGGCGCTGCTGATCTTGGCGGCACTGGTTCGCATCAGCGGACACATGGGCAGCCGCGCCATCTACCATATTGAAAGCTGGGCAGAGAGCAGGTTTGTAAAGAGGGACTGGTTGGCAGGCGATCGACATGCTCTCCGGCGGCACCAACTGGACCGAAACGAGAAAAGCCGCCCGAAGGCGGCTTTTCAATCCCTTTTTTGCCGGTTTGCGGTACGGCGGCAGGGCTGACCGTCGAGGCGCCGAAGCGCATCGATACACACACGGGCGGCCATCTCCCGTTTTCCGCCTGGCCGAGTGGCACTCCGGTGCGGTCTGGCGGGACCGCACCTTCCTGGTGGCGCATCGCACGTCATCCAGACGCCTCCCGGAGCAGGTAGTATTTCTCGGGCCGCGGCTGGCTCTGTTGCCCTTCGCCCGCACCGTGGATCGGTGCGGGCCGGCCGCATTCCCTGCTCCTTCGCCCTGGTCGATATCCAGGGCCTCACCACGTGCGAGAGATTGCCTCTCGCGCTCATCCTCTTTCGAGGATTCCGACCGGACGTCGCCGCCCGGCGCCGCAGACTGCTCACCTCTCGCGAGGCTTCTTCGTGATAACCGGCGTGTGCTCCGGTGGCTCGGTCCCTGCGGCGACCTTGCCCGGCAGAGTTTCCCCTGCCGCATCTGATGAGGCTATTATGCCTCGTGTTTGTCGGCTTGTGGCCTACGGCAAGCTTGCCGAAATGAATCGTTCGGCGGTTCGGGCTCTGGCGCTTCGCGCGGCTGAAGTTTGATCGTGAACAGTTCCCAAAACGCCGGGTGCATCCGCCGGTCCCCGGCTTCCCACTGCTGCCAGGCCCGCAGGCTGCACCAGATCAACGCGGCGGCTTCGGTTTGCGTCAGCCCGGCGGTCTCGCGCGCTTCGCGTACCTCGTCGGCGCTCGGCACGTGGCCAAGCTTGGTAAGCGACCGATTACGGTGATTGCGCGTCATGTGCCTGCTTTCAGCAGCAGTTCGGCCGCCGCGGCCATCCGTCTCGAATCCGGATAGGTGTCATACAGGCGGTCGATCGCGGCCCGATATTCCGGGAAATTCCATGCCAGCCCGGCCTGCTCGCGGATTGCAGCATGTAGTCTGGCGGTGGCGTGCGGTGGCAGAGAAACGGCGCGAATCGCTTTGAGGATGCCATTGCCGGCATCGATCAGCAGCACATTGAGCAGTGCGCGCTGCTGATCGCTGGTCTCCTCTGGCAGAACGCGGTGGCTAGCGGGCAGCAGATGCCAGCTGTACGGGCAGTCGGACCAGTCGCCGATACCGTCGATCTTCCATACCAGGTCGATCACCGGTGGCGCGAAGATCAGGCCGATATGGATAGGCGCCCGGCGCACCGCCCGCACTTCGGCCACAGTAGGCGTGGCAAAGAAAAGTCGCAGCTCGTGGCCTGAGGCGCTGAAGTTATACTCGGCGCCCTCCTGCCAGTGCTTGCGGGACGGGATGTAAAGCTCTCCTACGCGCAGCACTTCCATGATCACTCCCATGACGGTGAAAATTCGTGTTTGGCGAACAGCTCGGGCAGGCCGGACACCTGCTTGAAGCGCAGCACCTCGTCGGCATCCATACCCAGCTCCTTGGCTACCTCACCATCGGTCCATCCGGCGCGGATGAGGTCGGCGACGATGTCGGTCATCGGCAGCACGCCATGCACGCCGCGTGCCCGGTTGTGGCGGATGGTAGCCGCCATGCGGTCCTTGATCCCCTCGCGGTGGCTGGCGATGATCGACAGCGGCAGGTAGCCATGCACACGCTCACGCACCCGGCGGCATTCGGTACCGACACGGTGTCGGTGAAATCCGTCGACCACGGTGTAGCGCTCGTTCTCGCGAAACGAAACGATCGGCTGGGTGTAGCCGTCGAGGTCGATGCTGCGTTCGAGCAGGCGCATTTCAGGCGGTGCCACGGTGTTCGGGTTGTAGGTGTTTCCCTTGACGGCTTCCGCCCTGACCCACAGCACGCAATCGACCGGCTCGGCGGCGAACGGGCTGTGCCGGTGTAGCGCCGCGCGCAGCGCGTTGAGCGTCTCGACTCGTTCCGGTAGCGGTAACGCGCCCAGCTCGGCGAAAATCGCCGTCGCGCGCTCGACCAGGTCGTCGGCGTTGTCGAATAGATCGATGGTGTTCATAGGTCCTCGTACCTCTCCTTGATTTCGATCAGTCTGTCCGTGTCGCGTCTGGCAAAGCCAAAGCTCAGGCTCTTCCCCATATCCTGCTTGAGGATCGACATCGCCACCCGGCGCCAGCTCGGTTGCACCTTCTTGTTCTCCAGCGCCGGATCGCCGGCGTCTGGCCACTGCACCAGCGGCACGCCGCCGGTGCTCGCCCACCATTCTTTGAACACCTCGATGCGGCGGTCGTACACCGCCCGGAAATTCTCCGGCAGCGTACCGAGCAGAAACTCGGTGTAAGCGCACCAGGTGGGGAACGCCGGCGGTAAGCCAAGTCCGCCCTTGTAGCCGAGGAACTTTTGCTGGCAGTAGTGTGCCGCATAGTTGGCGCCCTCGACGCGCTGCACGATGCGAAACCACGTCTGCGGCTCGATTTGGTGGAAGAGATCCAGGCCCTTGCGCTGATCGTCACCGTAGGGCTGGCAGATGCGCATCGCCGAGAATGGCATGCCGGTGAGGTACATCCAGTCATAGAGGCGGTTGTAGCAGAGCTTTCCGGCGCCGATGTAGCGCCACAAATCCTCGAAGCGCCAGTCGTAGATCGGGTAAAAGCTCACCGCCAGGCAACGCGCGCTGTCCTTCGAACTCCAGGTCACGGCCCGGCCGTCTGGCGCGCTCCAGGCGCATTTCTTGACCGTCGAGCGCTTCTTCACCGCCTTGTAGCGGTGCAGGGATTCGTCGGCCCGGATGCCGACGACAAACGCCGTTGGCAGCTCGGCAGATAGCCACTCGTTGAACAACGGAACGAACTCCTCGAACTCCATCCGGTACCGGTAAAACGGTAGCGCGGCCGGGTCGCTGATCACCGTCGGGTGATCGGGCAGCGGGCGAATCCACTCGGCTTCGCGGCCTGGCTCCCACGCGCACCAGTAGGGATGGGTGGCGCTGCTGGCGTTGCGCAGGTTGATCGGCAGGCACAGCCAGTAACCGGCAATCTCGTCGGTGCGGTCGAACATTTCGCGCACGTGGTCGATCGTCGCCTGGTACTGCCCTTCGAGGTCGATGAACATCGCGTGCACCGGCAAGCGCCCCATTTCTCGGGCGACCTCGATCGCCAGGTGCAGTAGCACCGTGCTGTCCTTGCCGCCGCTGAAAGCCACGCAGACGCGCTCGAAATGCTCAAAGACGGTGCGCAAACGTGCCTTGGCGGCGTCGTAGACGTTGACGTCCAGGTAGGTTTTGCCACCTAGCCTCATAGTGCCCTCACCAGGTCGGCCACGCTTTTCCGCAAGCCCTGCCGCTTGTACTCCTCGACGCGCGCCTGGAACTCGGCCAGCGCGCTGCCCTTGGCGTCCAGCGCCCGTGCGATGCGCTCGTCGATGCTGTCCCGACACCGCATCGTGATATACACCGGCCGGCGATGCTGCCCGATGCGGTGATTGCGGTCTTCCGCCTGGATGCGCTCGGAGTATTTGAAGCCGTCGGCGTAAAAAATCATGTACGCCGCCTCGTTGAGCGTCAGCCCATGGCCGCCAGCGCTTTGCGTGGCAACCAGGAAGCGCGCCCCGAACCGCCAGCGCAGCAGTTGTGCATTACGCTCGCGCTCGTTGTCCTCGCCGTAGAACGGTGCAACGGCGTCGGCGCCGTAAATGCCTGACAGCTCGGCGCAGATCGAGCGCACGGCATGGCGGTACTTGGCCCAGATCACCACCGGCTCACCGGCCGGGATCTCGGCTACCGTGTCGAGCAACAGATGCAGGCGTCGATGGGCGATCGCGATTGGCTCTGCAGCGCCAGTCTCGGCGTGCTTGCGGTTCCAGAATCCGCAGACAATCGTCTGCAACACCGTAAATAGCCGGAACACCACGATCGGGTTCCAGTCATCGTATTCGCGGTCACGCAGCAGCTCGTCCTTGGCCTGGTCGTATAGAGCGCGCTGTTCGCTGGTCATCGAGCAATACCGGGTTTCGTAGAGCTTCTCCGGCAGCGTCAGGCACTCGTCCTTGCGCACCTGGTAGGTATAGGGCGCGATCCTGGCGGCCAGGTAGTCGGTGTTGTGCGAACGGACGATGCGGCCGGTGCGGCGCTTGCGGCCGTACTCGTCCTTGCGCTCCTCATACTCTAGGTGATTGGCGGCAAACGACCAGAACGAGCGGTAGCCGAGAATCTTCGGCGAAAGAAACGCCATCTGCGCATAAAGATCGACGGCGCCCTGGGTGAATGGCGTGCCGGTGAGCACCGCGCGGTAGCGGGAGCGCGCGCTCATGTGGATCAGCCGCAGCGATCGGCGCGAGCGAGGCCCCTTGATGTAACTCGACTCATCGACAGCCACGAAGCTGCGCTCGGTGCACAGCGCGTTGTACGCCAGCACTACACGATCCGACGCGCTCATGGTCTCGATGCCGATCACGTACACCCGGCAATCCTGCGGCGCGCGCCGCTCGTCGGTACGCTGGTCAAAGACGCAGATGTCGCCATCGTCAAGCGTGGTGTGCTTGAGTATCTCGGCGCGTACCGTTTCCTTGAGGCTGACCGGCGCGAACCAGAACAGCCGGTCGAATTTCTCCTGGCGTATGGCTGCGAGCTGCAGCAGGGCGCGGCTCTTGCCAGTGCCCATATCCATGAGCAGACCGCCGACGCGTGATGGCAGCAGCTTGGCCACCGCGTCGCCCTGGTGTGCCAGCAACTCAGTCCTGGTCGCGAAGCTCATCGCTGATCTCCGTGGGTTGCGCGACCAGCTGCTGGCGATCGCCACGATCGACAATCGGCGCCGCCGGCTTCTTGGGCTCGTCGATGACTGTGCCGTGGGCCAGCGCCTGCGTGTGGGCATCGAGCATCTGGCGCACGCCGGCGCTCAGCGAAAAGCCGTAGTGCTCGGCGAAGTCTGCCGCTTCCTGGACGCTGCCAGGCGGCACGTAGACGAATCCGTTCTTGTAGCGTGCGCCTGGTAGCGCTTTGGCTGGGCGGTAGAGATCGTCGGAGCGCGGCCACTGGATGCACACCCAGCCGTCGAAAGATCCGCCGGCGGACTTCGTCAGCCAGCGCGTTTGCTCGGGCGAGAATTCGCCGGAGACGGCTTTGGCGCGCGCCTCGTTGTCGTACAGCCGGACCATGAAGCCGGCGCCGATGATGCGGTGAGCGGTCTCGGCCATGCGATCGACCGGATCGCCGGTGGTGACGCCGAGCACGCGCACCCACAGCGCGCCGTCCCAGTGGAAACCGAGGCCGCGCATCAGCTGACGGAATTCCTCGTTCTTTTCTGCCAGCGCCACTTGCAGTTTCACGCCCTGCAATTTGATTTCGGCGATCTGGTTGCTGAGCGGCTCGGCGGCCGGCTTGAGCAGCGCCTCTGCCTGCGCTCCAGCAACGATCGCTGCAGGCATGACGGGCGCCGCGGCTTGCGCCAGGCGTTGCTCGATGTCGCCGCGCAGAGCCTTGGCCAGAGACGCGATCGGATAGCCTGCGTTGTTGATCCACCAGGACGCCTTGTTCTGCTCTTTCAGGATAGCCCCGAGCTGCTCGATGGCGACCAGGTCGCCCAGAATATCCAGCAGATCATTGGCTGCGCTCCTGGCCAGCCACTGCGCTTGTTCTGTCAAGTGAGCGATTGCGGCATCAACCTGACTTTCGGCCTTGGCGATCAGGATCTGATCGAGCTCGATGGCCTTCCGGTCGATCGACGCGACGACCCGGACGACACTCAGCGCCTGCTCGATGGAATCAAGAACACTTTGGCGCAGGGTCATCGCCCACTGGATTTGCTTTTCCGTGCCGACCAGGTCGGGCAGTCCGGCGCTCTGTGCGACTTCTGCCGCTGCCGCTGCCGAGGCGGCGTGCTCTGCGTCTTTCTCGGCCTGGTAGCAGGCGGAGCACAGACGCCCCGTGATCGTTACTGATTTGCCGCATTTCCCACAGCTGTATTCTGCTTTTGCCATTGCTGTCTCCTGATTCAGGGCCCCTGTTCTCCGAGGTGCGAGTCATCGCGATGCGATGAGACAATAATACGCGCAATGAGCGCAATGTCAAGATTCGATCTCATCCAGCCAGTCCGCCAACGCCGCCCTTGCCGCGTCATTTTGTCGGCCTACCCATTTCTTTGTCCAAAGCATTTATGGCAGATCGGGCGCATCATCACTACTACGCGCCCTCGATTGTCTTTGGCCTCGAAGGCGCCGCTGGCCTCAGACATCTCCTGCGGCGTATTCCACTTCCCGCATTCGCCGCACTGAGATTGCTTGATGCCGGCCTTCCACTGGACTTCTGCCCACTCGTGCCAAGCCAGGTAGCCTTCTGGCGGCTGGTCGCCAGGCTTGTATTCCGCTTGCTCCAAGACGCAAACGCACATCATTTCGTCGTCCTAACTATTTCGCCCGGAAACGGCTAATATTCAATCTGGAAGCCAGTAAACAAGCGCATTTCAGCCCGATGCTAAAGGCGTAAAATATTAGGCGCATCAAATCCGATTTAGGCATTTGATCAGACGCTTGCACCTGCAAAATGATGCCGTATGGGGTGCAAGGGGTCCCGAGTTCGAATCCCGGCGCCCCGACCAACAAAACAAGTAGTTAGCCAGCCCTTCGGGGCTGTCTTTTTGCTTGATATTAGCCGTTCGGCTAATACTCCTCATCGCTTTATGCAATCCGGCAGGCTCATGACGACCTCTGACACTGGTGTTTCGCGTCCGCGAAGGTAGCCGCGGGTGGTGGACTGGTCGGTGTGAGCCAGCGCGATCTTTAGTTGCTCGTCGGTGTGACCAAGGCGTTTGGCGTCGGTGGCGGCTTTCGAGCGGATGTCGCTCAGGGTGAGGCCCTTGAGGCCTGCGCGAGCGCGGGCCTTGTCGAAGGCGCTGCCGATGCCGTGCGCGGTGTATGGCTGTCCGTGTTCGCTGTGGATGACGTATAGCGAGCGCAGCTTGCTGACCTGGCGGATTCTCGCGAGTACGGCCTGCACGTCGGCGCCGACCGGGACGAGCACTTTTGCACCACTGGAGCGCTCTGTCTTTGCCGGGCGGAATAGGATGCCGTTGTCGCGGACATCAGCCCACTTCAGCAGCCTGATTTCCGTGCCGCGCTGGTAGAGCAGGTAGAGTAGGTCCATGTAGCACTGCACCATGACGCCGATGCGCGTTGGCCGGCCGTCGGCGCCGATCAGGAGTGCGTCGCGGATGGCCTTGTATTGCTCGTCGGTCATGTAGACGTCGCGCTTTCTCGGGGTCGTGACGGTGACTTCGCGCGCTGGATTTGCGTTGAGCAAGCCTTTACGGCAGCACCAGGCAAAGAACTTCGACAGGTGGCCGCGGTAAGACTGTGCTGATCGGCGGCCATCCCACTGGTCGAGGAAGGTGGCCACGTCGACCGGCGTGACTTGCGCCAGGTCGAAGTCGGCAAACGCGCGCTCGACGACGCCGAGGGCTGACATCAGGGCCTTTCCGCCGTCTGCCCATATCTTCCGTCTTGCCGGGTCGTCCGGCGTCTTTGCCGTGCGCTCCTGTGCGACGTGCGTTTTCCACTTGCCGAACCAGATGGCGAAGTCCCCGGCGCCGGCGCCGTCATGCGCTGTGGCGACCTTGCCGAGCAGCTTGTCGAGACACTGGCGGGCCTGTGCCTCGCCGTCTGCGACGGGGCAGAGAATGTGCCACTTGGTAGCTCTGCCGGCACGATGGTCGATCAGCGGCACGGGAGAGAAGTACTGGTACTTGCCGCGGCGGATGTAGATCCGGGTTCCGGTGAGCGTGCGGCTGCTGTCGCGATGGCGGTTCATGCGGATGTCAGCAGGCGCACGGCCGGACGCGGGCGGGCAAACTGAGCGCCTGGATCTGGCAGGATTCCGAGGCGCTTGAGCAGCAGTTGTTGGTAGGCGTCTTCGGTCAAGATCGGCCCCCGTTCATCGCACGGCACGTCGACGGACATGAACTCCCGGAACCAGCGGGCCTGTGCCGTGCGCTGCTTGCGCCCGGTGATGGCGTGAATGGTTTCGGGGCTCAGGCGCATGAGTTTAGCGTCTTTTTTCAACAGAGTTCTGTAGGCTGATGGGAAGTCACTATCCGGCTTAGGTTATTTCTTGCCAGCCCACCAGTCGCATCCCGCCGGGTGATCCGCTTCATGGCCGGCGTCGATCGCCGCTTCAATACCTCTGGCCTTGTCCTCTTGGGTCAAGACGTCGCTCAGGGCCTTGTAGGCTGCAAGCTCGTGGTCTCGGTGGTATTCGATCATCCAGAGCATGCCGAAGGCGAGCTTTGCGGCGTCGATGATCTTGCGCTGCTCGATGAGCTGGCCTTCCTGTTGACAGATGATGTTGATCGGATCCGGGGTGTTTTCCGGCTCATCGTCCGGGCCGCTGGGGTCTGACCAGTGGGTGACGGCGGAGTCGGAGATAGAGCCGCCGCTTTCGCAGCCGATCCAGCCCTTTAGCGAATCGTCGTAGTAGCCGCAGAAGAAGCCGTCCGGGCCCCAGCACAGGACGGTCTGGTCGCTGTCCGGCTTGTGAATCTTGGCGTTGGTCCAGATTATGGTTGCCATGGCGATTTCTCCTCAACGGATCCTGTGGGTCGTGATGGTGCCGCCGGGGACGGGCTGGACGTGCGTGGCTTTGCTGCCGGCGGGGTGGTTGATGGTCTTGGCGTTGTGGTCCGTGAGTTGCGCGTGCGGTCCGTTTTGCGAAAGCGCTGCCGGAGCCGGCGATTCAATGAATTGGCTGCCGATTTCGTTGCCGGTGACGCGCTGGTAATCGATTTCGATGCGGGCGGTGTCGGTGATTTCCTTGGCGACGGCGCACACAGCTCGCGCGCGGTCGATCTCCATCGGGTTTTCTTTGTCGCGCAGCGCTGCGAGAGTGGCGAAGAGGTGGCCGCGCAGTTCGCCGAGGTTGTGGCTATGGCTGTTGCTCATGTTCTTTCCTTGCGAGTGTGTTGATTTTCCTGGCGATAGCGCCGCGCAGCCGGATGACGGTGGCTACTTCTGGTCCATAGTTGTGGTACGAGTTGCGGCGCATGAGATCTGATCGGCTGATGAGTTCGAGGTTTTCCAGGGCAAAGTTGGTTTTGTCGCCGTCACGAAATACCAGCGCGTGCCCTTTCGGGATCTGGTTTCCAGCGTCGAGCCACACCAGGTGATGAACCGGTACCCAGTCCCGCGGCGGGTAACCGGTGTCGGTCATCTTGCGTTGCAGGTAGCCAGACTTGCTGAAGCGCTCGCTACCAACAGGTTTGTAGTTTGGCGGGACATGATTGGGCTTGAAACGGGTGTATTCCGAGCGTCCGCCGGCAACAAAGTTGAGTCCTTTGTTCCAGGTATTGTGGTGTTTTTGGAACCGATTCTTGATCGCCGCTTCGCTGGTGTTCTCGCTGTTTTTCCGTCCAGCCTCCCTGAGAAACTCTTTGCTCTTGCGAACTCCCAGTCTGCCTACCAGGCCGTGGATCTGGCTTTCCTTGCAGTTGAACTCGGCGGCAAGCAGCTTGGTCTCGGTGTTTGGATAGGATTCGCGCACGCGGCGCTCTTCGTCTGGCGTCCATTTGCGCCTTGGCACGTAGGCCTTGGCGGGTGGATTCTGGCGCCTGGTCATGCCAGGTACCCGAAGCGGGACGGGTTTTCGTCATCGAGCGCGAGCTGCAGGAAGCGATCCCGGAAGAGTTGCCTGGCGGCTTGGGGTCCGACTGCGGAAATCGTCCGGTCGAGCGGCTGAACGCCGTCTAGGCACGGCCAGTCGGAATCACGCCTGAAGGTCATCAGGTCGCGGCGCTCGGTGGCGAGCAACTGCAGGTCGGCGGCCTTGATCTCTGGCGCGAGATCCTCGGGAAGCCCGAAGCACTTGCGGATGACGCGGGAGAGGCGCTCCTCGAGGGCGCGGTATTCCGGAAGCAGCGCCTTGAGCGGTGTCGGGATGTCCTTGAGGTAGGCTTCGGCCGCGTCGTGGAGCAGGGCTTCCATCGCCAGGTCGTTCCGGACGATCTGGCTGGCGATGACGCTATGCTGGGCGACGCTGTAGTAGCGCCGGCACTGGCCGGCGAAGCGGCATTCGTTGGCCAGGCCGTGTGAAATGTCCAGGATGTTGATGCTCTCGGGCAGCGGGTCGATGAGGTCCAGGCGGCGCCCCGACCAGGTTTGTAGCCAGCTCATGATTGGTCCTCCATGAAGCGGGCCGCAACGCGATCGACACGAAAGCCAGCGGCGTTTCGGTGGCCGCCGCCGCCGTACAGCGCGGCGATCTTGCTGACGTCTTCGCCCACGGCGTGCGAGCGAAGGCTGAAGGTCCGCCCTGCACCGGTGTCGAAATAGGTGGCGGCGAATGGCTCGCCTTTAGCCAGGATGTGTCCGGCGTCGCTGGCGAACATGTAGGGGAGGTTGGCGGCCGGGACGTCGAAGCCGCCTATTTTCAGGCGCCTGGTGAGTAGCGGCAGCAGCTCGTCGATGTCCTTGCGCTGCTTTCTGGACAGCGCTTCGCCGTCGGAGCGCAGCGCGGTCAAGGCGACGTTGTTGTTACTCATGAAGTCGTCCCAGAGGTCGAAATCGTAGGGGTGCGAGAAGAGGCCCAGCGCGATTTCGCGTGAGCCTTCGAGCACGAATCGCCACAGGTCGCGGTCCTGAATGTGCAGCAGCAGGCGGGGGGCGGCGTAGTTGGGAAAGAAGTAGCGCCAGGCGATCATGGCGCCGCAGCGGTGCAGGTCGAATACGACGATCGCGCCGGAGAGGTCTTCCAGGTCTTCCTTGGCGCTGAGGTGATGGTCAAGGATGGTGACGCTGCCGGCGGTGGCGATGAGCTGCTCGATCACCGGTCGCTTGTAGCTGAAGTCGACCAGGATGACGTCGCGGCCGGTGACGTCGGGCGGGGCTTCGCCGTAGACGCCCGGGTGGAAGTCGACGACGCTGTGCAGCGCCTTTTTGACCACCCACGCGGCGGCGAATCCGTCGGCGCAGTTGGCGTGGTAGATGCACAGGGGGCGGGTGGTCATGGTTGGTCTCCAAAGGTGAGTGGTGACCATTTTGGTGACGCCAACAAAATGGCCTGGTTTGGTCATGCGGATTGGTGATCGGGGCGGGCGTTGCCGGCAAGTTTGTTGCGCAGTTGGCGGCTTAGCCAGGTGACTACCGACCAGTCGCAGGCGGCGAGTTCGCTGCTGGCGATGCCGCCCGCTCGGTATTCGGTGATGAGCCAGCGGGCGAGAGGGCCGGCCGGGCGGATTTCGATCCACCAGGCGCCGGCAATGGAGACGATGTGCAGCGTGTCCAGGTGCTGGAACTGCAGGGCATCGCGTGGGCCGTCGCGTTGGACGACGGCGGCGATCTTGTCGGCGAGAATGGTGGACATGGCGGCTGATCGTGTCGGCTAGCTGGCGGTTTCGGTGTCGCCGGAGCGCCGGCTTGGGATGTTGAGCGCCTGGCGCTTTTCAATAAGCGCTTTAGAGTGGCGGGTGGCGTTCTCGATGGTGGCGTCGCAGTCGGCGAGTTCGTTCATCCAGTAACGGACGTCGCCGATGCTTTCGAGTAGCTGGGCTTCGATGAACTCGCGGTTGTTGGCGAGATCTTGTTCGCGGATGCGGGCGGCCGGCAGGCGCAAGCCGAGGGCGACAAAGAGCAGGAATTTGCAGGCGCGGTCGATGCGGTCGCCGACAAAGCAGGCCAGGGCGGTGGTCAGGCGTGACATGGGGCGGTCTCCTGGGTGGGTTTGATCTTGACGGCGACCTTGAACCATCCGGCCGGGACGATCGGGCTGATGCAGCTGCGTTTGCCGTTGCAGATCAGGTGCAGGCCGGCGGCCGCTGCTTGTTCGGCGGCGGCGAGGACGGTGCTTTCGTCGGGGATGGCGACGGCGATTGATTCCATGGCCGAGATCCTCACGCGATCGGGCGGGTGCAGCGGAAGCCGACGCTGACGTAGGCGGCGGAAGCAACGGCGCATTGCAGGCCGAAGATCCCGGCATCCTTGCCGGCCATGAAGCCGCCGCCACGGGCCAGGGCCATCGGCGGGTTTTTCGGCGTGGTGTCGGGGGATGGGCTCCAGCCCATGCCGTGCGTGAGGCGTGGGTGCGGCTGGGTGGTGAGGCTTGGGCTGTTGGCCGCCAGGTTGCTGGTCGTCCCATTTGCGTAGCCCTGGATGTCATCAAACACCCACTGCCAGGCGTTGCCGTTGAGGTCGCACAGGCTGTGCTCGTGGGTGACGCGCAACCAGCGGTGTTCGTGCATGTGCTCCGGGTTGTGGAGCCCGGGTTGCGGGGATGACAGGCGCCCTTTGCGGATGCCCTGCAGGACGCGGGCGTTTTCCTCGGTGTACCCGGTCCAGTTGTCCGGGTAGCGGCAGGCGGTCCAGGCCAGCGCGAGCCACTGCGATTCGGTGAGCAACTCGTACCCGGCGTCGGCACAGGCCTGGATGGCTTCGGCGTAGGTGATGCGGGTCCAGGGCTTGCCTTCGGCGGTGACCACTGGGCGGCCATCTGGCCCCTTGCTGCACAGGTAGGCGCCAACGTTGAACGACTCGACGACCAGGCCGGTCGGCAGGTGGGTTTCCGGAATGCGAATGAACTGGTCCATGGTTGCCTCGTGGTTTGGGTGGTCAGAAGTTTTGGAAGGGGGTGATCTGGTCGCGTAGGCAGAAGCTTTCGCGGTTAAAGTCGACGTCGCAAAGGCTGCCGAAGCTCTTGGCCGAACCAGATGGCAGTACTTCTGGTGCGTCCATGGCGTGAAGGGTTAGGTCGTCTTCGCAGAAGACGAGCTGCGATGAGCCATTCCTCGGGCTGGCTATGCCGAAGACCGTTTTGACGATCTGGAGCGGCACCAAGGAGACTTTGATGGGGGTGCGGTTGGCGGTCATGGCTGGCTCCGGGCGGGTTGTTGATAGAATTCTACAGATGTAGATTTCTCATTGTCAACAACTGTAGATGCACTGCCGTGCTGTATTGCATGCGCTTGCGGGATGGGCTACCGTGCTGCTATCGGGGAAATGGAGATGGCGATGACGGATCTGGACTACGCGCACACGTCGACGATGCTCTACGGGCTGGTGTTATTGATCGTCTACCTGCTGCCAGCGATCAATGCTTACAGCAAGAAGCACCGCAGCCGGGCGCTGATCATGGCTATCAACGTACTGTTGGGCTGGACACTGATCGGATGGGTTTGGGCGCTGGCATGGTCCGCCGGCAATGTGAAGGATGCGCCGGCCGAGCCATCACCGGAAACGCATGTGAAATGCCCGGACTGCGCGGAGCTGGTGTTGAGGCAGGCGAAGGTATGCAAGCACTGTCGATGCAGGCTCGTGCCGCAGTAGAATTGCTCCTGGCGGTGGCGTTGCTGTCCACCGCTTGCGAGGCGCGTCAGGCGCGAAGTTCAGCGGTACCAGCGGCGTTTCAGCGGGCGCATCCGTGCCCTTCTACTGGTGATCGCCGAGGCGCTTGTCCTGGGTGGGTGAAGGATCATCGGATTGCGCTTTGTGCTGGCGGTTCCGATCATCCGGATAATCTGCAGTGGCAGACAGTTGTGGAGGCGAAGGCGAAGGATCGTGAGGAGCGTCGTGACTGTATGGCGCTAAGGAAACCGGCGAAGGATTAGCCCGATTTATGGGCTTCTTCGAATCGCCTCCGTTAATCAAGCGCAGACGGGGAGGGGCGACTAATTTCCGTTTCCGATGCGCTTTGAAAAAGTGTTGACCGCCTCTCTCGCAAGGGCGGTCATCGCTTGTCGCAAGCCTGGGCTGGCGACCCGGTAGCCGTCGATCAGCAGCCGTTCGTTCTCGTCACGCATCCACGGTGCGCGCTCTTCGGCGGCGCGGTGCTGCCCGGTATCGCTGCTGGGGGTGATTTTTGCTGCCTTGCTGCCGGATTCCAGTTCTTCCACGGTCAATCCCAATGCGCGCGCGATGGCGGAGGCGTGTTCGGATCGCTTGCTGTTGCGGTTCTCCAGGGCGCTGATAGTGCCGACTTCGACGCCCGATAGTTCCGAAAGCTGTGCCAGGGTGAGCCCCAAGTGCGCCCGGTGGTGCTTGATGTTTGATCCGAGGGTCATCATCGCAGAATAAACACCTGTAGAAAGCGGTGCAAATACATGTGTTGATTTTTGGGATTCTACGAGTGTAGAATTCCACGCATGACAGCAATCGACAAAGCGATCGCCTTCTTCGGCAGCAAATCTGCCATGGCCAGGGCCGTTGGCGTGAGCGATCAGGCGATCCGCTTTTGGGAAACTGGCGAGCGCCGCCCTGACATTGTTTCGTGCATCAAGATTGAAAAGGCCACCGCGGGATCGGTGCGCTGCGAATCTCTGCGCGACGACATCGACTGGCCCTACCTGCGCCAGCCAATGCCCGTGGAGATATCCGAAAAGGCGGCTACCTGATGCGCCGCTTCTCCCCATGGGTTCTACCTCATCTCCTTTCCTCCCTAACCGTTGGCTGGGCGGCATACTCAGCCTGTTGCGCCTCGCCGGATGGCCAGAAATCCGGCATTAGTGATGTCTCCTGTAGCGTGTGTTGGACCGGCCCGTAGCGATACGGGCCGGTCCTTTTTTTTGCCGTTTTTCGAGGCATTGAGCCATGGAAAAGTGTTGTGAAGAGATCAAGCTGCGGGTGCCGGAGTCGCTGCTCCTGGCGCTGTCGAAGCTGGCCAACCTGGAGGATCGATCGTTGTCGGAGTATTGCCGCACGGTGCTGTCCTCGCATGCGTTTGGGCATGTCCACAGGCTAGATCAGGCGAGGGATTGTGGGGAAGGGACCAATGGTCCCTCACAGGGACCACGAAATTGATGGCGGCCGAACGTCTGCGGTCGATGCCTCGCAGTGTGGCGCTCCGCCAGCGCGCTGAGCGCCTCGAAGGGGCGTTGCGCGAGATCAATGCGCTGCTGCAGGGGGCGAGGATCGGGCCGCTGAAGGCGGGTTATCCGGGGTCGTCCGCGATGGCGATGTTCCGTCTGGAGGCGGCTCGGGACAAGGCGTTGGCAGTGGTGACCGAGTTGGACGAGGCGAGAGAGGGGCGGGCGATGAGTGATTCGCCGCGGTCCGATACGCCGACGCTGATCGAGGCCTTGCGCATTCTGGCAAGGGATATCGAGAGCGATGACGGGGTGGCGAATGCGGTGATCGCGGAGGCCGCCGATCGCCTGATGGCGTTCCAGGAGGTCGTGACGGCGTTGCTGGTCGAGGTCAATCATCCAGCTCCTTTGCGGGACGATTGCCCGGTGTGCCGTCTGGTTGCGCGCTATCGGTACCTGATGTTCCCGAAGGACAGGTGGTGACGACTCCGGCGCCGGCCTGGGCGGACCTGGCGGGGTTTCGCGCGGCGCATCGGGCGGCGAATCCGGTTCCGTCGGCTGACCAGGTGCCGCACGAGTTGGTCGAGCGCCAGCAGTGGCTGGTGTGGCGCTACGAGCGCGGCGAGACGCCGGAAAAGAAGCCGCGGAAGATGCCGTATTACGCTCGCGACGGTGGAAGGAGGGCTGGCGAGCAGGGGAGCGACAAAGACCGGGCGCGGCTGGTGACTTTTGCGGTGGTGGCGCGCGAGATTGCGGAAGCGGCAAAGGGGGACTACGACGGCGTTGGCTTCGCCTTCCTCCCCGGCGATGGCCTGGTGGGGATCGATCTGGATGGGATGATCGACCCGGAGACTGGCGAGGTGTCTGCTCGGTGCGCGGCGATCGTCGAGGCCTGCGCGAGCTATACCGAGTTGTCTCCGTCCGGGAAGGGCGTGCACATCATTTGCCGCGGCGAGGCAGAGACGACTAAGAGCAACGCGATCGGCGTGGAGGTGTTCGCCGGGCGCCAGTATTTTACGTTCACGGGCCGGCGGTGGCCGGGCTCTCCGGCGGAAGTGGAGGATTTGGACGCGGCGGTGGTGCGTCGGTTGGCGGCGACGGTGCGGGCAGCGCGCGCGCCAGCTGCGGCTCCGAGGGGTGCCGTGCCAGTTGATGAGGCCCCACCGGCGCGCGAGGTGTTCGGCGGTCGGGAGCGGAGTCTGGCAGAGACGGTGGCTCTGGTGGAAGAGGCGCTGCAGTTCCTGGCGCCGGATGATTACGAGCAGTGGATTGCGATCGGGATGGCCTGCAAGGCGGGCCTGGGGACGGCTGGCTACTACGTGTGGGATGAGTGGTCGGCGCGGTCGGAGAAGTACGCGGGCGCTGAGGATACGCGCCGGCGGTACCAGGGTTTCCAGCCGAGCAAGATTTCGTTGGGGTCGGTTTTCGGCCTGGCGCGCGATGCGGGTTGGGTGGCGCCGTGGGATAGGGCCCGGGCGCGGACCCGAACGCGGCGGGTTGGTCCGGCGCCCGCGACCGGGGATGCGGAGGCGTTCGCGGCCGGAAGCGCGCCCGTGACCTCTGAATCGCCGTCGGCTGCAGGGGCTGCGGCGACTGAAAAGAAGCCGCGGGCGCGCGCCAAGGCTCCCGCTGGGGGTGGTGGTGGTGGGGGTTGGCATGGCGGTGATGGTGGCGATACGGGCGACGGTGATGGCGATGGCGACGGCGAGGGGAATGGCTGGGCGCGGGGGCTGGTCCGCAAGAACGGGGCGGTGATGCCGTGCCTGGCGAATGCGGATCTGGTGTTGTCGCGGGCGCCGATCTGGCGCGGGATCATTGCCTACGACGAGTTCGCGGAGCGGACTGTTTTTCGCCGGCGCTTGCCGATCGATTGCGGCGAGGCGGAGTCGGGGGAGTGGTCGGATCACCTGGATGTGATGCTGGCGATCTGGATGCAGCGGGCGTTTCGGGTGGAGTTTTCGCCGACGTGTTGCGGACAGGCGGTGGAGGCGGTGGCGCGGCGCCATCGGTTTCATCCGGTGCGGGATGCTCTGGCGGCGTTGCCGAAGTGGGACGGGGTGCGCCGTGCGCCGGAGTGGCTGTCTGACTATCTGGGCGTGCTGCGCACGGAGTATTCGGCGCTGGTTGGCACGTACTTCCTGCGCGGGATGATCAAGCGGGTGATGGAGCCGGGCAGTAAGTTCGACTATTGCCTAGTGCTGGAGGGTGTGCAGGGCGTCGGGAAGTCGTCGGTGTCGCGCATCCTGGGTTGGCATTGGTACGCGGATACGGACCTCGATCTGTCGAACAAGGATTCGCTGTTGGCGCTGCCTGGGCACTGGGTCTATGAGATCCCGGAGCTGGGCGGGTTGATGAAGGCTGAGGAGCGCAAGCAGAAGTCGTTCCTGTCCCGGCAGGATGATGATTTTCGGCCGCCGTACGGGAAGCGCTTGATTCGCGTGCCACGCCAGAATGTGTTCATCGGGACGACGAACGAGGATGAGTATCTGAAGGACCCGACGGGCGGCCGGCGATTCTGGCCGGTGCGCTGCGAGGGGCCGTTCAATCTCGATGGGTTGCTGGCCCAGCGCGAGCAGTTGTTTGCGGAGGCGCTGGCAGATTATCACGCACGGGAGCGCTGCTGGCCGGACAAGCCGGAGCAGGACGGGCTGTTCACGCCGGAGCAGGCGAAGCGGGGGATGCAGGAGCCGCTGGAGGACTTGCTGGCGACCTGGGTGGAGATCCAGGTGGCGCCGTTCTCGATGGCGGATGCGGCGGTCGATGGGTTGAAGCTGTCAGCTGACAAGCTGACGCCGGCGCTGGTGACGCGCCTGGGGATTGCGCTTCGAAAGATCGGGTGTACGCGCCGTGAGGATCGTTTGGCATCCGATTCGTCCCGTAGAAGGCTGTATGTAAGCCCTGCGCTGGGCAGTTTTCTGGGCGCTGTTGGGCAGCAGAGGGGCAGTGATGAGCCGTTTTAGCCTGATTTGGCGGTTTCTTCCCAACCTCTTCCCAACCTCAAAACGAGGTTGGGAAGTTTTAGCTGTTGTTTTTGTTGGTGTTTCCCAACCTTCCCAACCTTCCCAACATTTTCTCGCGCGCGTGTACACGCGCGCGTGCTTGATAAATATAGGTTGGGAAGGTTGGGAAGGTTGGGAAGAGGCTTGTTTATCAAGCAGTTGGAGTTCCCAACCTTCTTTTGAGGTTGGGAAGAGGTTGGGAAGCGCTTTTGACCTGGAGGATGCGATGGATGCGGTGATTGCGAAGATGCGCGCGGACTGGGCTGTGGTCTCGGTGGCGCGCCGTGAAGCGGGCGAATGGACGGCTCAGGATGAATCCGAGATCGGCGATGCGATCAAGGCGTCGATCGCGGCGAAGGATGCGGTGATGGTGGCGTGCTGGTCGCGCTGGCTGGCCGATCTGTCGGCCTGGGTGGTGGCGTGGAATCTGGTCTGCCGCGGTTCGGAGCGGCGGATGCGCGAGGCGGCGAAGGCGCACCGCGAGCAGGGCGCCGTGACGGCTGATGATCAAGCCGGAAAGGGCTCGAAACGATGACGACGATGGATGCGACGGCGGCGAATAGGCAGGGTTCTTCGGCGATGGGCGATCCGGTGTTCGAGACGACGCGCAATGCGCTGGTCTTTGCCTTCCGCTTCTCGTCCGCTCAGTACGGAGAGGGGACGCTGGGTAAGCTGTTGCGCCGTGGCGCCGGGTCTGGCCGTGGGTTGTCTGGGCTAGATGGAGCAGGCCAGGCCGGGATGGTGTTGGCGACGGTATGGCGGCTGAAGGAGATCGAGAGGGCAGCGATCGTGGCTCGCTTCTCTCCTCGCTCTGAGCCATGCCCGTGTTGCGGTGGGGCGAAGATGCCAGATATCTGGCGGGAAGCCGTCGAGACGCTCGCCGAGTGGTGTATCCCGGCAGGCGTGTCGAATATCCGCTGCCGGCGTGAGCTGGTCGCCAAGCATTTCGGGCTGCCTGGCGTGGAGTTCGCGGCGTTGGCAGCGCGCTATGAGATCAACCGCAAGACGGTCGCAGAGCACTACCGGACGATGGCGCGCCGGCTGGTAGATGTCGAGGCCTCTGCGCAATCGGTCGTCGATGACGCGTTCAAGGGGTTTGGCATGGTGCTGGCTGCGTGAAAACTCTTGACGGCCATAACGTGTCCGGTATAAGCTCGATTCATATACACGCCAAAGCTGCGAGAAAGGCCCGGATCACGCCGATTCCGGGCCTTTTTTGTGCCATTCAGAGTCGTTTTACACGTTTCGCGGCCAAGGCGCTGTAGTGCCTACCTCAGCCCCCAGACCTTGCCGGCACCCCGGGTGTGGTGATCTCGTGCGCGATGGCTCAGGCTACTGCAAGGAGCACCAGGCAGACCGCAAGATCGGAACCTTCGCCGATCCGGGTAGAGGCACCAGACAGCAACGCGGTTATGGGTCAGCGTGGGACAAGATCAGGCCGCGCATCATGGCTCGGGATTGTGGGCTCTGCCAACCATGCCTCAGAGCTGGCCAGGTAACCGCCGCACGGCAGGTCGACCACATCGTAGCCAAGTCCGCCGGCGGAACTGATGCAGACGACAATCTGCAAGCGATCTGCCCCGCCTGCCACCTGGCCAAGACGGTCAAAGAGTCACGCCGCGCCCGAGGCATGGGGGGGGCGTAAATCTTCCAGACACTCAAGTCTGG